>Ga0181554_1000013_pt1 | contig 151819 bp, 137 predicted proteins | sample 011ome_16_FD_145602 | JGI IMG/M metagenome (GOLD analysis project Ga0181554, IMG submission 145602) | Coastal salt marsh microbial communities from the Groves Creek Marsh, Skidaway Island, Georgia - 011503CT metaG (spades assembly) | ecosystem: Environmental > Aquatic > Marine > Intertidal... | reverse complement strand
CAATCTTCCACGCAGGAATGGCAATCGGAAAGTTCCACGGGGTGATGACGCTGACGACGCCGACAGGCTCCCGCGTGACCGTGATCTCGATGCCAGGTCGAACCGAGTCCAGTGCCAGGCCATGCGGCTGCAGGACTGCGCCCGCGAAGTACTTGAGGATCTGGCCAGCCCGGATCACCTCTCCCCGGGCCTCGGGAAGGGTCTTGCCCTCCTCTCGGGCCAGGAGATCGCCGAGCTCGTCGGCCCGTGCCATCACCTCGCTGCCGGCGCGATCGAGGACGACAGAGCGCTCCCACGGAGTGGTCTGAGACCAGACGGGCAGTGCCTCACGCGCCGCATCGATCGCCCACTGAGCCATCGCAGCATCAGCCGCGCTCGTCTCGGCCAGCACATCCGACACATCCGACGGGTTGATGTTCGGCCTCTCCTCAACCCCCGGTACCGCCCGTCCGGCAATCACCGAGGTGAGCAGGCGAGCACTCATCGGTAGGCCGCCAGACCCGTCAGGGCCTCACCGACCACGAGGGTGTGCATCTCGTTGGTTCCTTCATAGGTGAAGACGGACTCCAGATTGTTCATGTGACGAATGATGGGGTACTCCAGGGTGATGCCGTTTCCACCCAAGATGTTTCGGCACTCGCGTGCGATCGCAAGGGACTCACGGGCGTTGTTCAGCTTGCCCACGCTCACCTGCTCCGGTCGGATAAGCCCCTCATCCTTGAGGCGGCCAAGATGCAGGGCGAGCAGCATCCCCTTGCCCCACTCCAGCGCCATGTCCGCGATCTTCTTCTGCGTGAGCTGGTATCCCGCGATGGGCTTGTCGAACTGGATGCGATCCACCGAGTAGTCGATGGCCGTCTGGAGACTGTCGCGCGCTGCCCCCAGCGTGCCGAAGACGATCCCGTAGCGAGCCTCGTTCAGGCACGACAGCGGACCGCGCAGACTGGCAACCTCCGGCAGCACGGCATCGGCAGGCAGGCGCACGCCCTCGAGGACCAGCTCACTGGTCACCGAGGCGCGCAGAGACATCTTCTTGTGGATCAGGTTCGCCGTGAATCCGGGAGTGTCCGTCGGCACGACGAATCCGCGGATGCCCTCGTCCGTGCGTGCCCACACCACGGCAACATCGGCCACGTTGCCATTCGTGATCCACATCTTCGAGCCGTCAAGTATCCAGTCACTGCCGTCTCGACGGGCGCTGGTGCGCATGCCCGAGGGGTTCGAGCCGAAGTCCGCCTCGGTGAGCCCAAAGCAGCCGATGGCGTCTCCAGCCGCCATGCGGGGCAGCCATTCCTGCTTCTGCCCCTCCGAGCCGAACTCGTGAATGGCGAACATGGCGAGGGATCCTTGAACGCTCACCAGCGATCGGATGCCCGAGTCGCCAGCCTCCAGTTCCAGACAGGCCAGCCCATAGGCGACTGCCGACGTCCCCTGGCACCCGTATCCCTCCAGATGCATGCCCAGGACACCCAGCGAGCCGAGCTCGCGAGCCAGCTCGCGCGCCGGGATCTCTCCGACCTCGAACCAATCGGCGATCTCGGGGCGGATGCGAGTGTCGACGTAGTCCCGAACGACGTCTCGAATCGCTCGCTCCTCCTCATTCAAGAGGTGATCGATCGAGAAGAGCTCGGCGAGCGTCTGCTGGTTCATGGGTTCTCCTGTAGTGAGGATCGGGCGGGAGTGCGGAAGGTGGTGTCGTTCTCTGTCACACGGTTCTGGTGGCGCATGAGCATGTCTTCAACGGCAGCCACTGAATGCGCGCGATGGGCGTCGTGCAGCTGCACCACGGCATCGGAGTCGCGGGCTCGGAGGGCCACCATCATCTGTGCGTGCTCGGCCGAGACGCGCTCGCGATTGGTGGAGCGCTGGTAGTAGAGAGCCCGAAAGGCATCTGTGGCGTCCCACAACTGCCGCAGTAGCCGGGAGAGGCGAGGCATGCCCGCCGCGTCGTAGATGGCGAAGTGAAAGCGGCGATTCGCGGCGGCCATCAGCACGACATCCTCGGCGAGCGCTGCGTCGTCGATCTCATCGCAGAGGGCGGCGATGTCCTCGATGTCCGCATCGTCCAGTGTGGGAATCGCCCGCCTCAGGGCGGCATCCTCCAGCAGCGAACGCAGGTAGTAGACCTCCCTGAGGTCATCGACACTCAACTCGGCGACGAAGTACCCGCGATTGGGATGGTTGATCACCTGGCCTTCGGACTCGAGCATCTTCAGCGCCTCCCGCAGGGGCACCCGCGACACGCCGTAGCGCTCCGCCAAGGTCTCCTGGACCAGCTGGTCACCTGGACCGAGAACGCCCGACACGATGTCCTCGCGAAGTGCTGACAGCACAACGCTCTGGGCCGTGGCCTTGCGATTCATCGACTCTCCTCCCCCACTCTCGAGTCACGCTCGGCGATGAGGGCCAGGACCTCATCGCGATCCTCATCCACCTCCGGAGGCGCGCTGCGGTAGCTCGCCGGGGTAGCCGAGTAGATCACGGGGTTGGCAACGTGACGCTGGGCGGACTCGCGGCGAGGATCCTCGATGGTCACCACCGGTGACAGCCCCAACGACTCCGAGAGCTCAAGCCCGGTGGCGATGTCATTGATCGGACCGCAGGGCACTCCGGCCTCGGTGATGATCCGCTGCCATTCGTCGGCTGTGCGCTCGGCGAGCAGGTCGTTCAGCATGCGCACCAGCTCCGATCGATGGGTGACACGATCGGCGTTCGCCGCGAAGGCGGGATCGACTGCCATCTCCGGGCGGCCTAGGGCTGCCATCAGCCGCGCGAACTGCGCATCGTTGCCGACGGCCAGAATGAGGGGCCGGTCCAAGGCTGAGAAGACCTCATAAGGCGAGATGGACGGATGGGCATTGCCCATGAATCCAGGAATCACGCCTGCACCGAGGACAGAGGACATCTGGTTGACCAGCGAGGACTGCAGGCTCTGGATGAGGGACACCTCTAGGGACTGCCCGACACCCGTGACGTCCCGGTGCCGAAGGGCAGCGAGGATTCCGACCGTCGCGTGGAGTCCCGTGAGGACGTCCACGAGCGCCACTCCGACCTTGGTCGGCTGATCCGTTCCTGTGATGCTCATCAGCCCGCCCATGGCCTGCACGAGCAGGTCGTATCCGGGAAGGTCACGCCCGGCTCCGGAGCCGAAGCCGCTGATGGAGCAGTAGACGACTCCCGGATTCACTGCCGCGACAGCCGGATAGTCCAGTGCGAATCGGGCCAGTGCACCCGGCCGGTAGTTCTCGATCAGGACGTCGCTGGTCTTCGCCAGGCGCTGCGCGACCTTCAGATCGTCCGCGTCCGTCAGGTCGAGGGCAATGGACAGCTTGCTTCGGTTCACGGACTGGAAGTACGTCGCCTGACCATCGGCGGCGAAGGGCGGGCCCCAGCCACGGGTGTCGTCCCCGCTTCCAGGGCGCTCGACCTTGATCACGGTGGCACCCAGATCCGCCATGAGCATCGTGGCGTAGGGACCTGCGAGCACACGCGAGAAGTCCGCGATGATCACACCGTCGAGAGCCGAAGACACCTCCAGATTGTATCCAATAATTACGAAAATGTATACAATCGCGTGAGGTCAGTGCCGGTCACTCCTGAAGTAGCGGTGCGATCGCCTCGAGAACCGCGGGATCGTCGATCGTGCTGGGGGCCGGTTCGGGCCGGCCATCAGCGATCCCTCTCATCGTCCGGCGGAGGATCTTCCCCGATCGGGTCTTGGGCAGGCCCGGGACGACCACCACCCTCTTGAGCGCCGCCACTGGTCCGACCTGATCCCGTACGGCCTCGACCACCTGCTGCTGGAGGATCTCCGGATCGATGTGGCTTCCCGCCTTGAGGACGACGAAGGCGCGCGGGACCTGTCCCTTGAGATCGTCGCGAACTCCGATCACTGCGCACTCGGCAACGTCGGGATGAGCGGCCACGACCGCTTCCATGGATCCGGTCGACAGGCGGTGACCTGCGACATTGATGACGTCGTCCGTCCGCCCCATGACGTACAGGTAGCCGTCCGGGTCGAGGAACCCCCCGTCCCCCGTGGAGAAGCACCCCGGCACCGCAGAGAGGTAGGAGTCGACGAAGCGCTGATCATCGCCCCACAGCGTCGGCAGGCAACCCGGGGGAAGCGGCAGCCCGATCACGATGGCCCCCTGCTCACCGGCTTCAACGGGCTCCCCCGTCGGGTCAACCACGCGCACATCGAAGCCCGGCACCGGAACCGAAGGAGAGCCGGCCTTGATCGGGAGGGGCTCAAGGCCGCGCGGATTCGCAGCGATCGGCCAGCCCGTCTCCGTCTGCCACCAGTTGTCAATGATCGGAACCCCCAGCTTGGCGCCGGCCCACTCATAGGTGTCCGGATCGAGTCGCTCGCCCGCGAGGAAGAGCGAACGCAGACTGGAGGTGTCGTGGTCGGCAAGCAGCAGGCCGTCCGGGTCCTCGCGCTTGATGGCCCGGATAGCGGTCGGTGCGGTGAACAGCCCCGCCACGCCGTGCTCGGCCACAACCCGCCAGAAGGCACCTGCGTCCGGAGTGCCCACCGGCTTGCCCTCGAACAGCACGCTCGTGGCCCCGCAGATCAGTGGGGCGTAGACGATGTACGAGTGGCCGACCACCCAACCCACATCCGACGCCGCCCACCACACATCTTCAGCCGTCATCCCGAAGATGTTCTCGAAGGACCATGCCATGGCAACCGCATGCCCACCGTTGTCCCGCACCACACCCTTCGGCCTTCCCGTGGTTCCTGATGTGTACAGGATGTAGAGAGGGTCCAGAGCCGACACCTCTACCGCAGCGTGCGGCTGCGCGTCGGCGAGCAGTTCATGCCAGTCTCGATCCCGGGCACCCATCGACGCCAGGGCCTGTGGCCGCTGCAGGATGATGCACACATCGGGAGCATGCTCTGCCCGCTCGAGCGCTGCATCGACCATCGGCTTGTACTCGACTACCTTGGCGCCCTCAATCCCGCAGCTGCTGGCCACCATCACCTTCGGCCGGGCGTCATCAATGCGTACCGCCAACTCCCCTGGCGCAAAACCACCGAACACGACGGAGTGCACCGCACCGAGCCGAGCGCATGCCAGCATGGCGATCACTGCCTCAGGCACCATAGGCATGTAGATCAGCACCCGATCTCCGCGCACCACGCCCTGACCCGCCAGCACTCCAGCAAATCGTGACACCGAATCAAGCAGCTCGGCGTACGTGATTCGACGCACCGTCCCGGTCACTGCGCTGTCATGGATGAGGGCGACCCTTCCCCCCTGCCCGGCCGCAACATGACGATCAAGCGCATTGACGCACGTGTTGAGTGTCCCGTCGGGGAACCAGCGATAAAGGGGGGCGCCTGAGTCGTCGAGCCCCTGCGTCGGTCGGTCCACCCACTCGATGCGCTGAGCCTGCTCCAGCCAGAACCCCGAGGGATCCTGCGCGGCACGCTCCCGCTCGCGCCGATAGCTCTGCATTTCGGCCTCCCGTCAACTCGCGGTGGAGTCCTCCGTCGTGACTCCCCGATGCGCCAGTCCCTTGCGAGCGGCAGTGCTGACCACCCGGATGAGCACGGCGATGAACACCAAGTCCAGGGCCATCTGCACCATGGTCACGGCCCGCGCGACGGTAGTAACGGGCGTGATGTCACCGAATCCCACCGTCGCCAGCACGGTGAGCGCGAAGTAGTACGACGTGAATGCGTTCAGGGGCTCCGTGAATGCCTTCGCGTCGAAAAGCGAGATGGCCACGTAGATCATCGCGAAGACCGCCAGAAACAGGGCAGCCAACAGCACCAGGGCTTCGGCGGCCATCAGGGTCGGGAAGCGCGAGTGCGTGATCCGCTTGAGCTGCCGTCGGGAGATCAGCAGATAGACGACGGCTCCCAGCAGGGCAACACCGATCGGCGCCACCATGCGGCCATCAGGGGTATCGGGAACAAGCGTCAGCGCAAAGGCAATCAGCACGAACCCCAGAATTAGGCGGACGACGGTGCCCGCAACAGCAATGATCAGCTCCCGACGAGTGGGCTTGACCGCCGCTGGCACGTCGACGATACCGGGAAGAGACATGGCAGGAGTCTGCCACGACCGAGGTCGGCAGGGTCGGAATCGGTCACCCCGACCCTAGGGATTCGCTGCCGCCAGCTGCCCGCATGCGCCGTCGATCTCGCGGCCTCGGGTGTCTCGAACGGTGACGGCCACGCCCTTGCCCTTCAGCGCCCTCACGAAGGCACGCTCATCCTCCGGGCGCGATGCCGTCCACTTCGACCCGGGTGTCGGGTTGAGGGGGATCAGGTTCACGTGGACCAGATGGCCCGCGAGCAGATCTCCGAGAAGCTCTGCCCGCCACCGCTGGTCATTGACATCCTTGATCAGCGCGTACTCGATGCTCACTCGACGGTGGGTGCTTCTCGCGTATTCCCATGCCGCATCGAGGACCTCGCGCACCTTCCAGCGCGTGTTGACAGGCACGAGGGTGTCGCGCAGTGCATCGTCCGGCGCGTGCAGCGAGACGGCCAGTGTCACCGGCAGGCCCTCGTGGGCGAGTTCGCGGATGCGAGGCACCAGCCCCACCGTGGACACCGTGATGCCGCGAGCGCTGATTCCCAGCCCCGCAGGTGAGGGTTCCACGAGCCGTCGCACGGCTGCCACGACCGCGCGGTAGTTCGCCAGGGGCTCGCCCATGCCCATGAACACGACATTCGTCACCCGGCCAGGGCCACCGTCCACCTCACCACGCTGAAGTGCGCGCGCGCCCGCGATGACCTGCTCGACGATCTCCGCCGTCGAGAGATTTCGGGTGAGTCCCGCCTGCCCCGTGGCACAGAACGGACAGTTCATGCCACACCCCGCCTGCGAGGAGATGCACATCGTGACCCGCTCGGGGTAGCGCATGAGCACGCTCTCCACCAGTGCGCCGTCATGGAGTCGCCAGAGGGACTTGACGGTGGTTCCCTCATCGCAGGCGATGGTGCGCACAGGAGTCAGGAGCGGGGGCAGCAGGGCCGCGCGGATGGTCTCGCGTGCACCCTCGGGCAGATCCGACCATTCCTGCGGGTCGTCACTGAGCCGGCTCAGCCAGTGTCTGGACACCTGATCGGCACGAAAGCCGGGAAGGCCCAGATCGGTCACGGCCTTCTTGCGCTCCGCTGGATCGAGGTCCATGAGGTGGACAGGCGGCTTGCCCCTGCGAGGGGACTCGAAGATCAGTTCACCGGGCTTGGGCATGGTCGTCAGAAGGCCGTTCCGCTGCCGAGGAAGAGCGTGAAGAGCGCCCATGACGTGAAGGCGTTCGGAACCAGGGAGTCGAAGCGATCCATCATGCCGCCATGCCCCGGGAGGAACGAGCCCATGTCCTTTACTCCCAGATCCCTCTTGATCGCGCTCTCGGCGAAGTCGCCGGCTGTCGCTGTGACCGTCATGACCAGGCCGGCGATCACACCCTGCCACCACGGTGCGTCGAAGAGGAACACAAAGCACAGCGCCCCCACGATCCCCTGCAGGATCACCGATCCGGCGAATCCCTCCCACGACTTCTTGGGGCTGATCTCAGGAGCGATGGGATGGCGGCCGAAGAGCACACCGGCCACGTAGCCGCCGATGTCATTGCTGATCGTCAGCAGAATGAACGCGACGACTCGGACGGCTCCGTTGTCGGCCGCCAGCGTCAGGCTCAGGAATCCCGCCATGAACGGCAGGTACGCGATCGTGAAGACACTCGCGGTGACATCTCGGACGTAACTCTCGTAGCCGCCACGCAGGCGCCAGATGAGCGCCCCGAGGATGGCGATGCCCGTGGCCGCGAGGAGCGCCACCGGACCCCACACGTAGGCCACCGCAGGGACGATCAGAGTCGCGCCATAGGCAGGAGTCCGAGCAACCCGTACGCCGATTCCCGCGAACGCTGCCACCACCTCGCGCACCGCCACGAGCATCGTGGCGATCACCACGACGACGAAGAGCCAGGGAAGAGTCACGAGGCTGACGATCACCACGATGCCCAGCACGACTCCAGACGCGACCGCCGCGGGCAGGTTGCGGCCAGCCTTGGAGCCGGTGTCGGGCGGTGAGTCACCCATCAGGTGACCTCAGATCTCGAGAAGTTCGGCTTCTTTGTGCTTGAGGATCTCGTCGATGTGCTCGACGTGCTTGTGCGTCACGTCGTCAAGGTGCTTCTCCCCGCGGCGGACGTCGTCCTCACCGGCCTCGCCGTCCTTCTGCATCTTGTCGAGCGCATCCTTGGCGTGGCGACGGATGTTGCGCACGGAGACTCGAGCTTCCTCCGCCTTGTGCTTGGCGACCTTGATGTACTCCTTGCGCCGCTCCTCGGTGAGCTGGGGCAGGTTGATCCTGATGATGTCGCCATCGTTGTTCGGGTTGACTCCTAGATCGCTCTCCCGGAGCGCCTTCTCGATGGCCACCATCGATCCCTTGTCGTACGGCGAGATGATGATCGAACGGGCCTCAGGGATGGTGATGGACGCGAGCTGGTTCACAGGAGTCATGGCTCCGTAGTAGTCGACCATGACCTTGTTGAACATCGCTGACGTGGCGCGACCGGTTCGGATGGTGCCGAAGTCGTCACGTGCCACCGAGATGGCCTTGTCCATCTTCTCCTCGGCATCGAGAAGGATGATGTCGATCTGCTCGCTCACCTGGGCTCCTGCTTCCTATCCGTTGTCGGTCGAGACTAGCGTTCCGATGGTCTCTCCCCTGACCGCACGGGCAATGTTGCCCTCAACCAGAAGATTGAAGACCACGATCGGCAGGTCATTGTCCTGGCACAGGCTGATCGCCGTTGCGTCCGCCACCTTGAGGTTTCGAGCAAGCACCTCAGCCGGGGTCAAGTGGTCGAACCGCACGGCATCAGGGTTGGTGCGCGGATCGGAGTCGTACACGCCATCGACGCCCTTGGCCATCAGGACCACTTCCGCCCCGATCTCAAGCGCTCGCTGCGCTGCCGTGGTGTCGGTCGAGAAGTAGGGAAGACCCATGCCCGCGCCGAAGATCACCACGCGGCCCTTCTCGAGGTGCCGCACCGCTCGGCGAGGGACATACGGCTCGGCGACCTGACCCATCGTGATGGCCGTCTGCACACGGGTCTCGACGCCGGCCTTCTCGCAGAAATCCTGCAGTGCCAGACAGTTCATGACGGTGCCGAGCATGCCGATGTAGTCCGCCCGAGCACGGTCCATCCCCCGCTCGGACAGCATCGCGCCGCGGAAGTAGTTGCCGCCGCCGATCACCACCGCCACCTGCGTGCCCGTGCGCACGACGTCAGCGATCTGTGCCGAGATGGATGCCACGACGTCCGGGTCGACTCCCAGACCCTGGCCTCCGGCGAACGCCTCCCCAGAGAGCTTGAGGAGAACACGGTCCCAGCCGCCTTCCGGCGCCTGGGGCCACGTCTCGATCGTGCCCTCCAACGATGGCTGAACCGCACCGGATCGATCCGTCATGGGGTGACCTCCATCCGATGCACTGTCGAACCCAGTATTGCTGATCAGGCCTGACCGGGCTCGAATCGGGCGAAGCCGGTCACGGTCGTTCCCGCGTCCTGAAGAACCTGGGCGACCGTCTTCTTGTTGTCCACCACGCTGGGCTGCTCCAGCAGAACGTTGTCCTTGAAAAAGGCGTTGACCCGGCCCTCGATGATCTTGGGCATTGCCGCCTCAGGCTTGCCCTCCTCCTTGGCCGTCTCCTCTGCGATGTGGCGCTCATTGGCCACCACGTCGGCCGGCACCTCATCGCGAGTCAGGTACTGCGGACGCATCGCAGCGATCTGCATGGCTGCGCCCTTTGCCGCCTCCTCGCTGCCGGAATAGGCGACCATGACACCAACCTGCGGGGGAAGGTCAGACGCGCGGTGGTGCAGGTAGGAGGCAACCGTGCCCTCGAAGACGGCGACGCGACCGAGTTCGATCTTCTCGCCGATGACACCAGCCATCTCCGTGGTGGCGGCCTCGACGGTGCGACCGTCCGGCAGAGTCGCGGCCAGCACGGCATCGCGACCACCCAGTGAGCCGGCGTTTGCAGCGGCAGCGATCTGTGATGCCAGCGCAAGGAAGTCCGCATTCTTCGCAACGAAGTCGGTCTCGCAGAGAACCTCGACGAGGGCAGTTCCCTCGGCTGCGACCAGACCATTCGAGGTCTCGCGCTCGGCTCCACGCTTCGCGGCCTTCGCCGCTCCCGAGATGCGCAGCGCCTCGACAGCCTTGTCGAAGTCGCCGCCGGTCTCCTCGAGCGCCTTCTTGCACTCCATCATCCCCGCGGCGGTGAGCTCACGAAGCTTCTTGACGTCTGCGGCGGTAATCGTCGCCATGGTGGTGTTGTCCTCCAGGTTGTGGGTGAATGCACGCCGTTCGGTGATCCGGCGCGCGGGTCGCGCACGCCGGATCAGCGACACGGCTATTCGGCGGTCGGCTCCGCCGACTCGGCGACTGTCTCGACGACGGTCTCGACGGCACCGTCGGTCGCGGCGACCTCTGCCACGACGGCCTCGACTGCAACAGCCTCGGCGGGCACCTCGGAACCGGCCAGGAGCTCCCGCTCCCACTCGGCCAGCGGCTCCGCCTCAGTGGGCTCGGCGCCACCAGCACGCGCGATCAGGCCCTCCGCGACAGCATCGGCGATCACCCGGGTCAGCAGGGCCACCGAGCGGATGGCGTCATCGTTGCCGGGGATGGGGAAGTCGACCTCGTCCGGATCGCAGTTGGTGTCGAGGATCGCGATCACCGGGATATGGAGCTTGCGAGCCTCGCCCACGGCGATGTGCTCCTTCTTGGTGTCGATGATCCAGACGGCGCTGGGGATCTTCGACATCTCGCGGATGCCACCGAGGGTCCGAGCAAGCTTGTCGCGCTCGCGACGCAGAACGAGCAGCTCCTTCTTGGTCATCCCCGAGCCGGCCACGTCGTCGAAATCGATCTCCTCAAGCTCCTTGAGGCGCTGCAGACGCTTGTGGACCGTCTGGAAGTTCGTGAGCATGCCGCCGAGCCAACGCTGGTTGACATACGGCATTCCCACACGGGTGGCCTGCTCCGCAATGGCCTCCTGGCCCTGCTTCTTGGTTCCGACGAACATCACCGAGCCGCCGTGAGCGACCGTCTCCTTGACGTACTCGTAGGCGCGATCGATGTAGGACAGCGACTGCTGAAGGTCGATGATGTAGATGCCATTGCGCTCGGTGAAGATGAATCTCTTCATCTTCGGGTTCCAGCGACGGGTCTGATGCCCGAAGTGGACTCCGCTCTCGAGCAGCTGGCGCATGGTCACAACGGCCATGAGTGCACGCTCCTTGCGGCCGTCTGACGACGGCCTTCTGTCATGGCCGCCCTGGGACGGCCGTGTCGGTTGCGGCTCGACCGGTTGGTCGTGCCCCTCGTGACCCCGGCACCGAGAACCACCATGGTGGGACCGACCGGCGACCGTCCTCACCTGAGCAAGGCATGGGCCACATGAATTCCCGCCCAGGATGACCCAAGCAGGTGCCCTCATCCTAGGGCCTGGCCGGGTGTGCTCCGTCCACAGGGGCGCCCTCACGGGTCAGGCGTCCACATCCCGGCGGTCGCGATGGCCGGCCGATTCACGGCCAGTGAGCCTGATCACATGGTCATGTCCCACGCTCTGCTGCTCATCTCTCTCACTCTCGCCCTGCCCGCGGTATCGGACTCTGCTCCCGTCCCCCTTCCTACCCCCGTCCTCCTTCCCATCCCCATCCCCGTCCCCGTCCCCATCCCCGTCCTCGGCCCCGTCCTCGGCCCCGTGGACCCGAACGCCGTCCTGTCCCCCTTTCAGGCGCCCTCGTCTCCATGGGGGCCAGGGCACAGAGGGCTGGACCTCGCAGCGCGACGAGGGCAGCAGGTACTCTCCTGGACCTCGGGCACCGTTGCCTTCGCCGGCCGCGTCGCCGGCAAGCCGGTGGTCGTGGTCTCGCTCACCGGTCAGCGTCGGGTGACCTACGAACCGGTGATCGCGAGCATGAAACCTGGCCAGTCGGTGCAACCGGGCGATGTGCTCGGCCATGTGGCCGCGTCCGGGGGTCACTGCGGGGGTGACACCACGGGCCGGGCCACGCGCTGCATCCATGTGGGCCTTCGGACGAGGGACGGATACCGAGATCCGCTGGTGCTGCTGAGAGGACCCGCTGTCCTCAAGCCCCTTCCACGTCTCGACGTACGCCTACGCCCATGCCCACCCTCGGGTCAGTCTGCGCCTGCCTCCGAGTCAGCGACCGCTCGTGGGTGCGCCTGAACGTAGGTGGCCCGCAGGCGCTCAACGGACACGTGCGTATATCGCTGAGTAGTGGAGAGCGTCGCGTGCCCGAGCAGCTCCTGCACCGACCGCAGGTCAGCGCCGCCCTCGAGCACATGGGTTGCGGCCGTGTGCCGGAGCGCATGGGGAGCGATATCGGGGCCCCCCGACTCCAGAGCCAGTCGGTGGACCACTGTCCGCACGCAACGGGGATCGATGCGACCACCTCGGACGCCGAGGAAGAGCGCACTGCCAGATGCCGGACTCACCACCTCGCCTCGGCGCTCCCACCATGAGTCGAGTGCTGCGGCGGCAGGACCGCCGTAAGGGACCGTGCGCTCCCGGTCACCCTTGCCTCGAACGCGGATCGTGCGCTCTCGCCTGTCCACGCTGGCCACCTCAAGTCCGCAGAGCTCCGACACGCGAATGCCTGTCGCATAGAGCAGTTCGACTATGGCGCGATCACGCGCGCCGATGGCCGAACCGTCATCTGCCGCAACGGCAGCGTGCTCCATGAGGGCACTGGCCTCCTCGTGATCGAGCACCGTGGGCAGCACAGCCGCCACCTGCGGACTCGCCAGGCGCTCGCCGACATCTGACGTCGTGATCCCTCGCCGATAGCACCACATCGTGAAGGAACGAGCGGAGGCCGCACGTCGTGCGATGGTTGCGCGCGCCAGCCCCTCCCCGCTCTGCTGAGCCAGCCACGTGCGCAGGTGGGCCAGCGTGATCCCGCTCGGAGTGGTGATGCCGGCCCCCGAGCAGTGATTCAGAAGTGAGCGGACGTCGCCGACATAGGCCCGCACGGTGTGGCTGCTTCGGCGGCGCTCGCTCGTCAGATGGGCGGTGAACCCATCGAGAGCCTCCGCCAGAGGAGGGGGAAGGGGTGCTTCCTGGTCTGCCACACCCTCATCGTGGCAACTCGGTGCCACTCTCCGCGGGAGGCACGCGGAGACGCCGCCAGCCGCGTGGGCCCTCCTCCACCCATCCCAGCATCACCAGCTCGGTGAGTCCGGCCAGGACATCCGCCGGCGCGAGGGCGCTCGCTCGAATCAGGGCATCTGCGTCGCTCCAGCCACGCGAGGGCATGGAGTCCAGCACGCGCGTCTGACCAGGACGAAGAGTGTCGCGCTCCGTCTGGGCCGGCGAGCCAGGGGCGGGCGTCAGGGGCGCCTGCGTGATCGAGCTCAGATCCAGGGCCGCGGTGACGTCAGCGCATTCCCCGACCACGATGGCCATCCCCTCCTGCATCATTCGGTGGCATCCGGCGGACATCGGCGAGGTGACGGGACCGGGCACCGCAAGCACGGGCCGCATGAGTGTGGAGGCGGCGTGAGCCGTGGCCATCGTCCCCGATCGCACTGCTGCCTCCACCACAACGGTTGCGCGGCCGAGCGCGGCGATGATGCGATTACGCGTTATTACATAGTGCCCCGGTGTGTCCAAGACCGCCCTCCCAAACACTACGGGGGGCTGCGAAGACTGCGGGGGTACTTGAAGCAACGAGGACTGTAACTAACTAGCGCGACGGGCAGCGGGGTGGCAAAAAGCCATTTAGCGGAGCTACAGAAGGTTGAAATACGGGGTGATACCTGTGTCGACGGAGTAGGCAGACGCGCACGGTTCAGGTCCGTGTGCCCGAAAGGGCATGGGGGTTCAACTCCCCCCCTCGCGCACCGAACGAGAAGGCTCCCGTCTCACATTTCAGTGAGGGGGAGCCTTCTGCGTCGCTGTGGGACTTGTTTTTCGCGCTAGGTCAGCCGATTATCCATTTGGATTGCGCAGTGCTGTAGACCAATTCACGCGTGCACACGGCTCCGCCGTTGCCGCCGTTCATCCACTGCGCCCACGACACCCCCCACCCACCGGAGGCAACACCAGCCCAGTCGAGCCCCTCGGGCTGGGCTTCATCGCAAGTGCCGGTGGCCGGTTTGCCGAAGGACTGGATGACGGGCGCCGGTGCGGAACTGCTGGATGTGGATGACGAAGATCCACCGCCACCACCCGAGCTGACGGCGAACGCTCCGCCTGTGCCTCCGCTGGTGGAAGTGAAGTTGATCTGCCCGGAACCGGTGATTGTCAGTGTGATGTCTACTCGCGTGATCGCGCTGGACCCGGTCCAGTCCCAATAAGTCGTCTGATCGGTTGCAGAAGGCGAACCTCCGCCGGTAATACTCACATCAGAAGACGAAGCGATGATGTCCTTCCCAACACTTAGGTACTGGCAAGTCCCTGCGGTGACAGTCAGGGTGATCGTGTCACCTGTAGCAGCCGTCACGGATTGCAGGGCCTGACCGCTAGCACAGTCAACACCTAAGGAGTACGCGACGGCGTGCGCGGGGGCAGCAACGGAGACCAGCCCGCCGAGTCCGAGTGCCACGGCGGCGGCTGTCGAAAGGATCTTCTTGCGTTGGCTCACGTGTGCTCCTGGGTTGATTAGATGTCAAGATGGTGAGTCTAGGAGGCGGAGCGGTTCCTACGCACATGGACACGCATTAGTCGTAACCCCTGAGGGGCCCGATTCGCGTTGTCGGGAAGATCATCTACTTTCCACGGATGGATACCGATCAATCGGGGTACCTACCCCAGAACCCGTCCCTCTCCCAGCCCTCGCACGTGTCCGACGTGGCCAATAAGACAGCCAAGACGGCCGTCCCGATCCACCCCCACCTAGCGAACCGCTGGACCCCGCGGGGGTTCGATCGAATCCACAACGTCTCCGATGACGAACTGCGCGCTCTACTCGAGGCGGCGCGCTGGACTGCCTCGTGCGCCAACACCCAGCCGGCGCTACCGCGACCGCTAATGCAGCGCGTGGGGCGAGTGGCCGCTAGAGAGTCTGGTACTCCAAGTCAGTGACATCCGTGTCCTCGACAATGAACCGAATACGCTCACGACCACGGCCAGGGTTCACGCGAACCTCATCAAGCCAAGCGTCGATTACGCGGCGCGGGTTCTCATCCCAAAGCTCTTGAACCGTCGCACCAGTCGGCATGAGCACGGGGCGGTGCTCGACAACGATCGCATCGTTGGTTTGACGCAGACCAGTGAGGCGCTCAGCGGCGGCAGCGATCTCTTCCACCGGCAGGCTCGACATTGACTGCACGAGAAGATCAATCTCACGAGCGTAGGCCGCCTTACGGGCAACCGCGTCAGCATCCGGTTCAAGGCGCTGCTCACTCACCGGCATTGACCGCATTCCCTCAAAGAAGTCAGCAACAGCACCATCCAGCGCGGACGCAGTAATCGACACGGGAGCGTCACACTCACCACGGACGCGGCCCAAGCAGCGGTAGATCGGAACCTGCCCACCGTCACGGGTCGCGTGCCCCTTCCCCAAGAACTTCCCGCACGAGCCACACCGGGCGATGCCCTGAAGCAGCAGCGGCGGCCCGTCACTGGAACGAATACGCAAGTTCGACCGGGCGTCAAGGACTGCGTGGAGTCGCTGCCACTCGGCGTTACTCAAGATCTGCCATTCAGGGTTAATCACCGGCATACCCGCGTCATCCCTAAGGACGTCACCCTTGACCGTCGTCTGACCGTTCAGGGACGGGTTCCGCATCACCTGAGACACCTGGCTAGCTGTCCAGCGCGCGCCCTTCTTGCTGCGAACACCCGCGTCATTGAGTTTCATAGCGAGAGCGCGCATGGACATACCGCCGACGAGATCCGCGTACATGCCGCGCACGGTCTCAACCTCGGAAGGCTCCAACACCTTCACCGTGCCGTCAGCGGTCTTCACGTTCTTGAAGCCCAGGCTCGGCGCAGTGGTCTGACGGCCAGCGTTACGACGGTACGCCTGACTCACCGTCTGTCGAGCCGAGATCTGGTCAGCCTCAAACTCCGCAAACACCGACAACATTGACAGCATCATCTTGCCCGTTGAGGTGGAGGTATCTAGGCCAGCCTCGATCACCGATATCTGACAGTCATTCCGTTTCGCGTCAGCCGCGAGAGCGACGAACGCAACTAAGCGGCGCCCAAGCCGGTCCAAGCTCTTGACGGCGATCGCGTCAAACAGGCCAGCCTCCATGTCGGCCACCATGCGGTCATACGCCGGACGTTCAATGTCTTTCGACCCAGATAAGCCCTCATCGACATACTCCGCAACAACCTCGCCGCCACGCATGACGGCCCACTTCTGAATGATCTCGATCTGGGCAGCCGTCGATACGCTGTCCTCACTAGCCACGCTCACGCGGGCGTAGGCGGCAACTCTCATAAGGGCACTATGCCATAGTGCGCTTGCGGGAGAGGAACCGCTGACGTCGCACGGACTCTCCCGGAGGAACCTCGCTGATGACCAAGCCCTGATCCACGATGGCATCCAGCAGGGGCGCGTGAGCGCGTGGGTAGGGCACGTCGACTCCCCCGGCCACCACCGCAATGGTGACTCCGCCGGCCGCCAACGCACCACGATGAGCCGCTGCGTCAATGCCGAAGGCCGCGCCCGAGATCACCGTCCAGTGCTCGGAAGCGAGTTCGGCGGCCCAGGATCGAGCTGTCTCGTCTCCATAGGGCGTACTCGCCCGAGCTCCGACGATCGACACCGATCGCAAAGCGATCAGCCGCAGATCCGCGGCCCCGCTGACCCACATCGCGAAGGGAGCCGTCGACCCCAGCGCATCCACCTGCCTCGGCCACTCAGGACTGCCGCGGGCGATGATGCGAGCCCCGATGCGATCGGCGCGCTCCCGTGACCGCTCGGCGCTGTACCCCGACCAGCGCGCGACCATGCCCTCCTCGTGGCGGAGTCCGGTACGGCGGGCCTGAAGGCGACTCAGGAATTCCGTTGGTCCCCACCTCTCGATGCGAGCACATGCTGCGGGGTCGGCCGGTTCGACCATGTGCGCCAGAGCGATCCATGCATCCTCGGTCTCCGTCATGAGGCCAGCCCTGCATGCGCGCCCCGAAGGGCCAGCGCGCCCGCTACCTCATCGCGTCCTGGCGCATCAATCTTCCGTAGGTCGGCAAGGGTCCACGACACCCGCAGGACACGGTCGACGCCTCGCAGATTCTCGGATCCGCGCTCGATCTCGGCCAGCAGATCAGCGCCGTCGGATCTCAATGGCCAGCGCCGACGGAGCTCACCCGCGGGCACCTGCGCATTGACCCGCCACGGCGTCGATGCGAGGCGATGACTCATCCGCTCGCGCGCCGATTGGACTCTCGCGCGAACCGTCGCACTCGACTCTGACGGCTCCGCGGAGTCCAGTTCGCCGGCGCTGGGGCGGTTAACGGCCAACCTGATGTCAATGCGGTCCATCAGGGGCCCCGAGAGTCGCGCCGCGTAGCGACGAACTGCGGACGGACTGCAGGAACACCCGGCTCCGGTTCCGATGCGCTTGCCGCATGGACAGGGGTTCGCTGTGATGGCGAGCTGGAAGCGGGCCGGCAGGAGTCCGGACCAGCTTGTGCGATTCACCGACACCACCCCCGACTCCAAGGGCTGCCGCAGTCCTTCCAGTACTGGACGCGCGAACTCCGGCGCCTCGTCCAAGAGCAGCACACCTCGGTGAGCCATGGTGACCGCACCCGGAAGCACGCGCCCGCCGTGAACCGATCCGAGTAGTGACGATGCCGACGCGCTGTGATGCGGGGCGCTCAGCGGAGGAACGGGGATCTCGCGCATGCTCCGCGGGAGTCCGGCGACCGAGTGGATGGCCGCCACCTCAAGGGAGTCATCGTCCGACAGTGGCGGCAGCAGGCCCGGCAGACGCTCGACCAGCAACGTCTTTCCCACGCCAGGAGGACCCACCATCGCCAGGTGATGTCCACCCGCAGCTGCCACTTCAACCGCCCATCGGGGAAGCAGGTGACCACGCACGTCCGCAAGATCCAGTGCGGCGGAGGAGCCGACAGCCTCCCGATCATCGTCATGGGGGGTCGCGTCCGCACCACCCATGGTGTCGTCGCCATCATCGGGAACCGGTTCCTCGTCGACGACCCCGCCCTCGAGGACGGCGCAGACGTGATGAAGCGTGTGCGCGCGGACGATGGAGATTCCACTGACCGCTTCGAGCTCAGCCGTCCCGCGGGACGCCACGATGACTCGTTCCAGACCGGCCTGTCGTGCCGCAAGAACGGCCGCCAGCATCCCGCGTGATGGCCGGACCCGACCGTCGAGGCCGAGCTCTCCGATCAGTGCCGTAGATGCGATCGCGGCGGGAGGGAAGGCTCCGTCGGCCGCCAGGATGCCTATCGCCATCGGAAGATCGAGTCCTGCGCCGTGCTTTCGCACCTCGGCCGGCGACAGGCTCACGGTGATTCTGCGATTCGGCCACTTCCGGCCGGATGCTTCGACGGCACACCTGGCACGCCAGCGTGACTCGGCCACCGAGGCGTCCGGAAGACCCACGACACCGACACTGGGAAGCCCATCTGAGACGGCGACTTCCACGCGCACCACGATTCCCTGAACGCCCACGATCACGACCCCCTGCACGCATGCCAAGGGCATGTCACTCCACCCCGCGCAGGTAGTTGATGATCGGCGGTCCAGACGCAGGGACGAGAACGCCCACCACATCGAACCGGATGACCGGTACGTAGACCTCCTGCTCATCAAGCCACTTCAGCGCCAGTTCGCGAAGGCGTCGCATCTTTCGCGGCCCCACCGCTTCAGCCGGCGACCCGTGCGCGAGACTCCGACGCGTCTTGACCTCGCAGACAACGAGACTCTCCCCGTCTCGAGCGAGCACGTCCAACTCGCCTGCATCGCACCGCCAGTTGCGGTCGAGAATGATCAGTCCCTCTCGTCTCAGCAGGTCGACCGCAAGGTCTTCTCCGTATCGCCCCAGGGCGTCCTTCGCGCGCATCCGCAGCACCTCCACGTGAATCGTGCGACGGCTTCGCGTCAGCGGCGAGAGGGCCCTGCGCGCCTGTGGATGACCACCCCTCGATGGTCAGGGGTGTGGACAACGCGACAAGGATCAGGGTTGATCGTCAGTCGTCACTCCGGGCAGGCGCCAGCTTCGGCGGTGCAGGCTCGTGGGCCCCAGCCGCGACAGTGCGTCAATGTGCTCCGGCGAGGCGTATCCCTTGTTCCCCGCCCATCCGTACTCGGGAAACTGCGCTGCAAGATCAGTCATGATGGCGTCCCGCTCGATCTTGGCCAGGACGCTGGCCGCAGCGACCGAGGTGCACGTCATGTCCGCCTTGACCTGCGTCACCACGCGGCTGTTGAACGCAGGGCGCCCGTCCGGTGAGCCGAAATCCGTCTCGCAGAGGTCCTTCTCGAGGAGATCCTCCTCGAAGAGGCTCCCCTGCTGCGGCGGAGTCAGCCAGTCATGTCGCCCGTCGAGCAGCACCACCTCGGGCATGACCGTGAGCATCGCGAGCGCACGGTTCGCGGCCAGCCGCAGCGCATCGATGATTCCATGAGAGTCGATCTCCTCGGCTGACGCATGACCCACCGCCGACGACAGCGACCAGTCCCGTATTCGTGGAGCCATCTGAGCTCGGGCCCGCGGTGTCAGCACCTTGCTGTCGCGAAAATCCGTGGCAGGTGGAGTGGATGCGTCGACCACGACTGCCCCCACGGACACCGGACCGCTGAGGGCGCCCCGACCGACCTCGTCCATCCCGCACACGAGCTCGGCACCGTCCCGGAGCAACCGGCGCTCCAGGCGCAAGGACGTTGAGATCGGCATCGCTAAGGCGTCGCGCCCTGGGTGATCTGGGGGTTCGCGAAGATCTCCGGAATGGGCACCGTGGCAATGCGGTTGAGCGGCCACAGCACCAGGACCACGCGACCCACGACGTCGCTGACGGGCACGGCGCCGTCGTCGACGTCGAGATGGAACCGGGAGTCCCGCGAATTGCCGCGGTTGTCTCCCATCATGAACACACCGTCCTCGGGCACCACCACGTCGAACAGGACCTGATCGGTACGACCCTTGACGTAGTCCTCGACCAGAGGAACGCCGTTCAGCAGGACGCGGCCTTCGGCGTCGCAGCAGGCGATCCTGTCTCCTTCCACGGCAATCACCCGCTTGACCAGATCGTCGCCGGAGTCGCTGGGCAGAAGGCCGATGAAGGTCAGGCCGGTCTGCACCGCACCGCGGAATCCACTGGCCGGTGGCGGCGGATCAGGCAGCCAATCGCCCGGATCCTTGAAGACGACCACCTCACCCCGGCTCACCTCACCCAGCGAGGTGGTGATCTTGGAGGCCACGATGCGATCACTGATCGCGAGGGTGTCCTCCATGGACGAGCTGGGAACGAAGAAGGCCTGAACGAGGAACGCTCGGACCAACGCCGAGAGCACCAGTGCCGAGACGATGATGATCGCCGTCTCGCCGAGCCAGCGGCCAAGGCCGCTCCGACTCTCACGCGGCTCCCGGCCACGCGCATGGCGTCCACGGCCGGTGGGCTGCTCCCGAGGAAGACCCTGCGGATCTCTCGCAGACACGGCCATTACGAGCCCGAGCCTGCTGGGATGTCCGCGAAGGTCTGCGGAATCTCAAGGGAGCCAAGACGAGGGATCGGCCAGAGCACGTTCATCGCGCGGCCCACCACCTTCGACTCCGGGACGAAGCCGCCCCCAGGATCGCCGAGATGTGCTCGCGAATCCGCAGAATTGGAGCGGTGGTCTCCCATGACCCACAGCATCCCCTCCGGAACCACGACATCGAATGCCTGCCAGCTGGGGGCGTCGCCGGGGTACAGGTAGGCGCTCTCGTCGAGAGGGACGCCATTGACCGTCACGCGCCCGTCCGCGTCACAGCACGCGACGCGATCCCCGCCCACACCGATCACCCGCTTGACGAAATCCGTCGAGTCGGGCGCCATGAAGCCGAGTGACTGACCTACCCAGACGGCCGCACCGGCGAGCGGATTGCGCTCGGGAATGGACCCCGCTGGGACAAAACTGTCGGACCCGTCGAAGACCACGATGTCTCCACGCTCGATCGGGCGCAGGTGATACACCACCCGATTGACCAGGATTCGGTCGCCGATCTGAAGCGTGTTCTCCATCGAACCCGATGGGATCGAGAACGGCTTGGCCACGAATGTGGTGAGGAGCAGCACGACGCCCACCGCGATCGCGATGGTGACGGGAATATCCCACCAGGATTGCCCGCGACCCTCTTTCCTGCTCACAGTTCTGATCTCCCTGCCTTTCGGGTGGTCCCGAGTCGGCCTGGAGTCAGCCCTACGGCTTGACCGTTTCGCGGCGTTCGCGGATCTTCGCCTTCTTGCCGCGCAGGTCACGCAGGTAGTAGAGCTTGGCGCGACGAACGTCACCGAGGGTCACGACCTCGATCTGCTCGACGATCGGAGTGTGGATCGGGAACGTGCGCTCGACGCCGACTCCGTAGGAGACCTTGCGCACGGTGTAGGTCTCGCTGACTCCCGATCCGGAGCGAGCGATCACCACCCCCTGGAAGACCTGCACGCGGGTCTTGTTGCCCTCGACGACCTTGACGTGCACCTTCACGGTGTCACCGGGTCGAAAGGCCGGGATGTCGGTCTTCAGTGATGCTGCATCGACAGCGTCGAGCGTCTTCATGGGGTGTCACTTCCTGCAGGCGCCACAGGTCGCCCACTCACGTGGGGATGGAGGTCGTGCGTCGCGGCCGGAGCCGGCACCCTTCCGGACCGCTTCCCCTGTGGCGGGGCGGACCGGGGGCTGCCCAAGGGCAGCCCGACGATGGGCCTGCACAGTCTGCCACGATGGGTACCGACAACCCAAACCAGGGGGCAACCGCCCTGGGACTGAGCCTCGAGGAGTCGCGCCGATGAGTCTGGATGCCAGAGCGGGCACCCCCGCGTCGGAGAGCGATCTTGTCGACCTGCCCGCACTGCTCACCGCCTACTACGCCCTGCACCCCGATCCCGGTGACGTCACCCAGCAGGTGTCCTTCGGCACCTCCGGCCATCGTGGCTCAAGCCTGGATGTGGCCTTCAATGACGATCACATCGCGGCCACCACCCAGGCCATCTGCAAGCATCGGAAGGCTGCTGGCATCCACGGCCCCCTGTTTCTCGCCCGTGACACTCATGCGCTCAGCGAGCCCGCCTGGACGACGGCCATCGAGGTTCTCACGGCCAACGATGTGCAGACCCTCGTCGACTCCCGCGGCGGTTACACGCCAACGCCGGCGCTGTCCCACGCCATCGTCACCTACAACCGCGGACGCGCCCAGGACGATCCGGGTCGAGCCGACGGCATTGTGGTCACGCCCTCGCACAACCCACCACGAGACGGTGGCTTCAAGTACAACCCCCCGGATGGCGGACCCGCATCAGGGGAGATCACCTCGGTCGTTCAGGGCCTCGCCAATCAGTATCTGGCTGACCGCCTGTCCGGCGTTCGTCGCATCACCTGGACCCAGGCGCAGGCATCAGGCCGGGTGAGCCCCCATGACTTCCTCGGCCAATACGTCGACGACCTCCCGTCGGTCATCGACCTGGCTGCCATCCGCGAGGCGGGCGTCCGGATCGGCGCAGACCCCCTCGGCGGAGCGAGCGTCGAGTACTGGCAGGCCATCGCCCAGCGGCACGACCTCAACCTGGAGGTGGTCAATCCGCACGTGGACCCGACATGGCGGTTCATGACCCTGGACTGGGACGGCAGGATCCGCATGGACTGCTCGTCCCCTCACGCCATGGCATCGCTGATCGAGCGGAGGGCCGGATACGACATCGCCACCGGGAACGATGCCGATTCCGATCGCCACGGCATCGTGACACCGGATGCCGGACTCATGAATCCCAATCACTTCCTCTCCGTCGCGATCGACTACCTGCTCGGTCACCGACCGCAGTGGCGCGCTGACGCCGCTATCGGCAAGACGGTGGTCAGCTCGTCCATGATCGATCGAGTCGTGGCATCAGCTGGTCGTCGCCTGTGGGAGGTGCCTGTCGGCTTCAAGTGGTTCGTTCCCGGTCTCGCTGACGGGTCCGTCGCCTTCGGCGGGGAGGAGAGCGCAGGCGCCTCGTTCCTCCGACGAGATGGATCCACCTGGACCACCGACAAGGACGGCATCATCGCCGCACTGCTGGCCTCAGAGATCCTCGCCGTCACGGGAGTCAGCCCTTCGGTGCACTACACCGAGCTCACCGGCCGTTTCGGCAGTCCCGCCTACGCGCGGGTCGACGCAGCGGCCACGCGTGAGCAGAAGGCCGCACTGGGTCACCTCTCTGCGGAGCAGGTGACCGCGACAACTCTGGCCGGCGAACCGATCCTCGAGCGACTCACGCACGCACCGGGCAACGGGGCCGCGATCGGAGGGCTCAAGGTGGTCAGCGAGAGCGGCTGGTTCGCCGCTCGACCGTCGGGAACCGAGGACGTGTACAAGATCTACGCCGAGTCGTTCCGGGGCCCCGAGCACCTGCGGCAGATCCAGGAGGATGCGCGCGCCGTGGTCGACACCGCTCTGGCGTAAATCGCCGCCCCGTCGTAGATCGAAGCTCTGGCGCAGACCGACGCTCTGGCGCAGATCGCCGAGCCACACTCCCCGACGGTGACGTCAGTCACCCAGCAGGTCGGGGCGGCGCTCGGCCGTACGCGCATCCGCCTGATCGCGCCTCCACTGCTCGATGTTTCCGTGATGGCCGCTCAGAAGGACTTCCGGGACGTGGAGATCCCGCCACTGCGGTGGCTTGGTGAACACCGGACCCTCGACTCGTTCGGCCATCTCGCCCGGTGCGAACGAGTCCTCCCGCGCGCTGTTCTCATTCCCCAGCACTCCCGGCAGCAGCCGAGCGACGGCCTCAACCATGACGAGCACGGCTGCCTCTCCCCCAGCGAGCACGTAGTCACCAATCGAGACCTCACACACTCCATCCCAATCCTGACGGCCGGAGAAGTGCTCGACGACTCGGGAATCGATGCCCTCGTACCTCCCACATGCGAACACGAGCCAGTCACGACCAGACCATTCCTGAGCGATCGCCTGTCGGAATGGTCGTCCGGATGGCGTCGGCACCACCAGTGTCGGGCGCACTGACGGCTCATCAGCGCGGACGTGATCAAGTGCCTCACCCCACGGCACCGGACTCATGACCATGCCCGGACCGCCGCCATAGGGAGTGTCGTCCACCGTGCGGTGGCGGTCTCGCGTGTAGGCCCGCAGATCATGCAGGTGCAGGTCGATGATGCCCGCGTCCACCGCCTTGCCGACCAGGGACAGTCGAAGGGGCTCGAGGTACTCGGGAAAGATGGAGACGATGTCGACGCGCATCAGGCGTCCTCGTCGTCCCCATCATCGGGCGTGTCAGCATCCAGCAGGCCCGCCGGCGGATCGATGACGATGCGGCGGGCGGCCAGGTCCACGTCCGGAACGATCTCCGTGACAAAGGGAACGAGCACCTCGCCGCGGGATCCGGTCACCACCAAAAGGTCCTGGGCGGGCAGATGGGCCACCTCGGCCACGGTACCGACGAGTTCCCCGTCGACGGTGACCACCGTGCATCCTGTCAGGGCGCTGTCGTAGTACTCCTCGGGATTCTCAGGAGTCGCATCGTCGGGTCGTTCCACTTCAAGGATGAGACCACGAAGGGCCTCCGCGTCATTGCGGTCGACCACCCCCTCGAAGGTGACAAGCAGACGCCCCGAGTGCCAGTGCATCCGGTCGACGACCAGTTGTTGAACTGGTCCATCGACAAGCAGCACGGCACCCGGGGCGAAACGCTCATCGGGCTCGTCGGTCCTGGTCTCGACGGTCACTTCCCCACGAATGCCATGGGGACGACCGATGCGGCCGATGACGACGCGCATGAGTGTCTAGCGCTCGGCGACGTCGAGAAAATCGATGCGCACAGCACGATCGTCGTTGAGGGCTGTCACCACCGTGCGCAGGGCTGTCGCAGTACGACCCCCACGCCCGATGACGCGGCCCATGTCATCCGGATGGACACGCACGTCAAGCGAGCGTCCCCGACGTCCGTTGCGCATCTGCACATCGACATCGTCCGGGTGATCGACGATCCCACGCACCAGGTGGCCAAGGGCCTCCTCGAGCATCAGGCCTTCGCCTCTTCTGCAGACTCACCGGCAGCGGCATCTTCGGCGGCCGGCGTCTCGTCGGCCTTGTCACCGTGCACGGCCTCTTCGACCTTCTCCACGATGTCCTCGACCGCATCCTTGACGGTCTCAGCAGCCTTCTCGACGACGTCCTCGACGACCTCGGCGACCTTCTCAGCAGCCTCCTCAGCCTTCTCGACGACGTCCTCGACGACCTTCTCGAGCTTGGGCTTCGGCTTCGGCTTCGTCTTGGGCTCGTCCGCGGCTGCCTTGACGGCCGCCTCGAAGGCGATGATCTTGTTCGGCTTGACCTCGGCCACCTCGAGGGTGCCCTCAGCGCCCGGCAGGCCCTTGAACTTCTGCCAGTCGCCAGTCACCTTGAGAATGGCCATGACAGCCTCCGTGGGCTGCGCGCCCACGCCGAGCCAGTACTGGGCACGATCGGAGTCAAGCTTGATCAGACTCGGATTGTCCAGCGGCTGGTAAATGCCGATCTCCTCGATGGCGCGGCCGTTGCGGGCCGTGCGGGAGTCGGCGACGACGATGCGGTACTGCGGGGCGTGGATCTTGCCCACGCGCTTCAACTTGATCTTGACGGCCACGGGTGGCTTATCTCCTGATGTGTGGGGGCGGTCCGCTTGCTCGATCACGTGGGGACATGATCGACGAGGCGAGCCTGTTGACTGCCGTTCCGGAGGGTAGAGGGCCTACCGGGCGACAAGTGCGGGCTCAGTCTGCCAGACGCAGACCCCGGCCCCCCAACCGACCCGTGTTCAGGGCCGACCGAGGGGATGGCCTGCCCGTGGTCAGCCCAGCAGGTCGCGCAGTTCCTTGGGCAGGCTCGATGGGTCGAAGTCCTCCGCGGGACCCTGTGTCTCGGGGGCGTCGACGATCTCCTGGGCGCGCTTGGCGGGATTTCCGCTGCGTCGCTTCCCCTTGGCGGGCTTGCTGGCCTTGGCCATCTTGCCCTTGGACTTCTTGCTCCCGCCCATGCCCGGCATTCCCGGCATGCCACCCATTCCGGGCATGCCCCCCGGACCCATCTGGCGCATCATCTTCTGGGCCTGGCTGAACCGCTCCACCAAGCCGTTGACGTCACTGACCAGCGTGCCCGAGCCGGCCGCGATGCGGGAGCGACGTGAGCCGTTGAGGATCTTCGGGTCGCGGCGCTCCGCCGGTGTCATCGACTGGATGATGGCGGCCACTCTGTCGAGCTCCCGATCATCCACCTGATCCAGCTGGGCCTTCATCTCGCCCATGCCGGGCAGCATGCCGAGGATCTTGCCCAGTGAGCCCATCTTCTTGACGGCCTGCATCTGCTCCAGGAAGTCCTCGAGCGTGAAGTCCTCACCCGACGAGACCTTCTTGGCCATGCGCTCGGCCTGGTCGGCATCGAAGGCCCGCTCGGCCTGCTCGATGAGCGTGAGCACATCGCCCATGTCGAGAATGCGCGACGCCATGCGGTCCGGATGGAAGGCCTCGAACTCGGTGAGCTTCTCGCCGACCGAGGCGAACATGATGGGCCGACCCGTGACGGTCACCACCGACAGCGCCGCGCCACCGCGCGCATCTCCGTCGAGCTTGGTGAGGACAACAGCGTCGAACCCGATGCCGGCCTGGAATTCCTCGGCCGTGCGGACGGCATCCTGACCGATCATGGCGTCGATGACCAGCAGCACGTTGTCCGGCTGTGCAGCATCGCGCACATCGCGTAGCTGCTGCATCAGGTCTGCGTCCACAGCCAGCCGACCGGCAGTGTCGACGATGACGACGTCGTGCACCTTGGCTACCGCGTGGTCCCGCGCCGCTCGTGTCACGGCAACCGGGTCGCCTACGCCATTGCCCGGCTCCGGTGCGAACACGGCCACGCCTGCACGCTCCGCGACGACGGTGAGCTGGTCGACCGCATTGGGGCGCTGAAGGTCAGCCGCGACGAGAAGCGGGGTGTGCCCCTGCTCCTTCAGATGAACGGCGAGCTTGCCAGCCAAAGTCGTCTTGCCAGCACCCTGAAGACCGGCCAGCAGGATGACGGTCGGCCCGGATTTCGCGTAGACGAGGCGGGCAGTCTCGCCACCGAGGATGGCGACCAGTTCCTCGTGCACGATCTTGACGACCTGCTGAGCAGGATTGAGCGCGCCCGACACCTCCGCTGAGAGCGCCCGCTCCTTGACCGTGGAGGTGAACTGTCGCACCACTGGCAGGGCGACGTCGGCCTCGAGGAGCGCGGTGCGAATCTCCCGCACGGTGGCATCGACATCAGCCTCCGTCAGGCGTCCCTTGCCCCGAAGTCCCTTGAAGGTCGCCGCCAAGCGGTCGGAGAGGCTCGCAAACACGTCCGCCACCCTACCCGCGGCAGCTGCGACCCCGCGATCAGGCGGGTGCCGGCGACAACGGGCTAGCCAACGTGGACAGGACGGTCACCCGGAGAGCGTCGAGTCGCTCGTCGCTCAGCGATCCCCCATCCGGTGCCCGGACGAAGAAGGCGTCCACGACTTCCGAGCCGAGGGTGCTCACCTTCGCCCCGGTGATGTCAACATCAGCAGCAGCCACCGCACGCGCCACGCGAAACAGGAGCCCGGCAGCATCGTGAGCCCGGATCTCGACCACGGCACTTGATCCATCGGGATGCCGAATCACGCGAACGGTCGGCGCCGGAGCAGACATCGACGAGGCCGGCTGGTCAGCCTCTCGCGCCCGGAGCCGATCGGCCACGTCGTAGGTGCCCTCAATCGCTCGGCGAACATCCTCGCTCAGCTGGGGCGCTGACGGCGGATCGCCGAACACCGGTCGCACGGTCCACTCCTGGACCGCTCGCCCGTCGACCGTCGTGACGCGCGCCGCCAGCACGTGGAGTCGATTCAGGGCCAGCACTCCGGCGACAGTGCCGAGCAGCCCCAGTTGATCACGAGCGGCCACCGTGATCACATGCGCGCTCTCCCCCTCCTCCATCAGCACCCACACGCCCTCCTGACTCAGAGCCAGGCGCTGGTGCTCGGAGAGCGAGGGCGGCTCAGGGAGGGGTCGGCCGTCGAGCACCCGCCTCGTTCGCCGAGTCAGGTCCGCCATGAGGCCAAAGCGCCACTCCGTGCAGACGGTCGGCCCCGTCGCCAGCGAATCGGCGACGGTGACCTCGTGCAGAAGATCGAGAACCTCGATGGACCCGACGACCGCGGCCATGTGTCCCACAACATCGGGGTCGTCGAGGTCACGACGCGTGGCCGTGTCTGCGAGCACCAGATGGTGTCGCACCAGCATCTCTACGACGCGCGTGTCGTCGTCATCGAAGCCCATCCTCGCGCACAGATCGAGCGCGATTTCGGCACCCACGCGACTGTGGTCGCCGCCACGGGCCTTGCCAATGTCATGCAGCAGGGCTCCCATCAGCAGGAGGTCGGGACGATCCACGTTTCGCGTGAGAGCGCTGGCGCGTACGGCAGTCTCCAGCAGGTGTCGATCAACAGTGAATCGATGCAGGGCGTTGCGCTGAGGAGCCGATCGCACCGCATCCCATTCCGGTATCCATCGATGGATGAGACCGGCTTGATCGAGCGCTTCCCACACCTGCGGCAAAGCAGGTCCTGATCCGATCAGCGAGATGAAGGATTCGCGCATGGCTCGGGTCCAGGTGGCGGGAAGGTCCGGGCACTCGAGCGCAAGGCGATCGACGGTGTGGGGCGACAGCAGGACTCCCGCCTGCGCGGCCGCCGCAGCGGCGCGGAGCGCGAGTCCAGGATCCTTCGCCGGCTGGGCATCGAGAGCCAGAACCGCCTCGCCGTTCTGCAGAACGACACCATCGACCAGCGGAACTCGTGCAGGAGTACGGCGCTTGATCGCTCGGAATGACTTGCGCTGGCGCCCCGCTGCGATGCGCTCGACCCGATGCCACGCCACATCGCTCGCATAGGCGATCGTGCGCGCCCCCTCGTAGACCCGACGCAGGAGTTCATCCGGATCCGCTGCTCCGAGGACATCCTCGGCGACCGCCTCCTGCTCCTGCATCACGAGTGAGTCCTGAGCCCGTCCGGTGCGCAGATGGAGCGAGTCGCGGACATCCAGCAAGAACTGCACGGAGTCCTGCCAGCCGGTGTGGGGGACGTCCGTGAGCCAGGACGCAGTGATGCCGGTGAGGATCGCCGCATCCCGCAGCCCCCCGTAGGACTCCTTGATCTGCGGCTCCACCATCTGGCTCAGCTCGCCGAACTGACTGCGTCGGTCACGCACCATCCCATGCAGCTCGAGCAGTCGATCAGCGGCCATCGCTCGCCAGTCCGCCAGAACTCCCGAGGTCAGTTGCGCTGCCAGGGCTTCATCGCCCGCGATGACTCGAGCATCCAGCATCCCCAGGACCACTTTGACATCCGAGCTCGCGATGAGCCGTGCCTCACTCACCGTGCGAACGCTGTGATCCAGGCGCACGCCCGAGTCCCAGATGGGATACCACAGGGCATCCGCAGCAGGGCCGACATCGCTTGCACGCGTGGAATGAAGAAGGACGAGGTCGAGGTCGCTGCCGACCGTGAGCTCTCCACGGCCATATCCCCCCACCGCGAGAAGACACAGGGGGGAGGACAGCAGCCCCTGCGCCTGGGCGAAGAGCTCCTGCAGCCAGTCGTCAGTGAGCGTCGTGAGAGCAGCACGTCGCCCCGGACCCTTCAGTCCGGGGCGACGTGCCACCTCGTTCCGCATGGAGGCGAACTCCCGCGGTTCCATCCTGTCCGCCTCCTAGAGCGCTTCGGCCCCACGCTCGCCGGTGCGGACGCGGACGATGCTGTCGATCGGGCTGACCCACACCTTGCCGTCCCCGATCTTTCCGGTGTTCGCAGCAGAGACGATGGTGTCGACGATGTGGTCGACCGATCCATCCTCAACCACGATCTCGATGCGCACCTTGGGCACGAGGTCGACGGTGTACTCCGCGCCTCGGTAGACCTCGGTGTGGCCCTTCTGCCGACCGAAGCCCGAGACTTCGGAGACCGTGAGCCCGTGGATCCCCTGTCCTTCGAGAGCGGACTTCACGTCCTCGAGCTTGAACGGCTTGACGATGGCAGTGATGAGCTTCATGCCTGCACCTCCTTGTTCCGAGCAGCGTGACCGACGCCCGCGAAGGCACCGCCGCCACCAGAGTCTCCCAGTTCATAACCTGATTCCGCATGCACGGCCAGGTCGATGCCGGACACCTCGACATCCTCGTCGACCCGAAAGCCCCGAGCCGCCTTGATGATGAGTGCGATGATCGCGGCCACGATAAGCGAGTAGAACAGAACGGCGAACGCGCCGATAGCCTGCTTGCCCAACTGGTCGGCGCCACCTCCGTAGAGCAGCCCGTTCACGCCGGCAGGAGCCGCCTCCGTGGCGAGGACGCCAATGAGAAGCGTGCCCACGAGTCCACCGACGAGGTGGACACCGACGACGTCGAGCGAGTCGTCGTAGCCCAGCTTGTACTTCAGACCCACAGCGAGGGCGCACAGCACGCCAGCGACGATGCCGATCACGATGGCACCGATGGGACTCACCGACGAACAGGCCGGAGTGATGGCGACCAGGCCGGCAACAATGCCTGACGCGGCGCCGAGACTCGTGGCATGACCATCACGGATCTTCTCTACGGCCAGCCAGGCGAGGCCCGCGGCCGCAGTGGCGACGAAGGTGTTCAGGAACACGACGGAAGCCGAGTTGTCAGCGGCCAGCGCGCTTCCTGCGTTGAAGCCGAACCAGCCGAACCACAGAAGACCCGCGCCGATCATGACGAGCGTGAGGTTGTGCGGCCGCATCGGTGTCTTGGGCCAGCCGACGCGTCGGCCGATCACGATGGCCAGCGCCAGTGCAGCTGCGCCCGCGTTGATGTGGACTGCCGTGCCACCCGCGAAGTCGATGACCCCCATCTCGAAGATCCAGCCGCCGGCGCTCCACACCCAGTGCGCGACCGGGAAGTAGACGATGATCGCCCAGATCCCGCCGAACACCAGCCACGCGCCGAACTTCACGCGATCGGCAATGGCACCAGCGATGAGGCCCACAGTCAGGGCCGCGAACATGGCCTGGAAGGACACGAACGCCATCGCCGGAAGACTCGCCTCAGGGTCGTCGGCCATGAGTCCCTCGAGTCCGAAGAACTCAGTCGGGTTTCCGATCAGGCCGTTCTGGTCGGTGCCGAAGGCCATTGAATAGCCGAACAGCACCCAAAGGATCATGACGACGAATGCCGCCCCCATGACCATCATGAGCATGTTCAGGACCGACTTCGAGCGGACCATGCCGCCGTAGAAGAACGCCAGTCCTGGGATCATGAGCAGCACCATCGCTGCAGCGGTCAACACCCACGCGGTGTTACCTGTATCGAGCATTGATTCCATGCGAGCTCTCCCTCCCGTGGTGATGTTCACCTCGCGAGGCAGACACTTCCCATGCCAGGTTTCGCCCGGATCGTTCTCAGGTTTCGTCGCGGTGACGTCAGGACGGCCCCTGTTAACAGCGAGTTACGAGCCCGCTCATTCAATGGACCCGCTCATTCAATGCAGACGTGTCACTCGTCGATGAGTGCGGCCACGAAGGCCTCGGGGTCGAACGGCGCGAGATCGTCCGGCCCCTCCCCCAGTCCCACCAGCTTGACCGGAACGCCAAGTTCGCGCTGGACGGATACGACGATTCCGCCCTTGGCTGTGCCGTCCAGCTTCGTCAGGACGATGCCCGTCACCTCGACCACCTCGGAGAACACCCGCGCCTGCACGAGGCCGTTCTGACCCGTGGTCGCGTCGAGTACGAGAAGCACCTCGTCGATCGGCGACTGCTTCTCCACGACACGCTTGACCTTGCCCAGTTCGTCCATGAGCCCGGTCTTCGTGTGGAGTCGTCCGGCGGTGTCGATGATGACCGTGTCGACTCCAGCCGCCAGTCCGGTCGAGACCGCATCGAAAGCCACCGCAGCCGGGTCGCCGCCCTCCGCTCCCCGCACCACAGCGGCACCAACCCGATCTCCCCAGGTCTGCAGCTGCTCGGCGGCCGCGGCCCGAAAAGTGTCGGCCGCGCCGAGTACGACGGCCTGATCATTCGCGACCGCCAGTCGAGCGAGCTTGCCAGTCGTGGTCGTCTTGCCTGTTCCGTTCACTCCGACGACCAGAACGACTCCTGGTCGATCACCCTGCCGCTCGGCGCGAACCGTGCGATCCATCGCCGGATCCACCAGGGCGAGCAACTCCTCACGGAGAATCGTCTGCACAGCGGAAGCGCCCTCGGCTCCATCCACTCGTACACGGGCTCGGAGGCGGTCCATCAGCTCGGTGGTCGGCCCGACTCCCAGATCCGCGGTCAGCAGGATCTCCTCCACCTCGTCCCATGTGCTCTCGTCAATCTGGTCCCGGGTCAGGAGGGTGAGAAGACCTCGCCCCAGCGCATTCTGGGAGCGAGCCAGCCTGGCTCGCAGTCGCTGCATGCGTCCACGGGCCGGCTCGGGCACCTCCACTTCGAGCAGGCCCTCGAGCTCCTCGACCGGAGCTGGCTCGGCGAGGTGGTCCTCGATGATCGTGTCGGTGCCAGCGGCAAGAGCGTCGCCGACATCGATGACGTCGATCGATCGTCGAGGGGTGTCGCGGGGCTCGCTGTCATCATCGCCGACACCGGGCGCGTAATCGATTCCCGGGCGAGGAGCCTCTGGCCGCGGAAGCGTCGCCGCGCCACGTCGGCGAACAAGGGCGATTCCCGCCCCCACGACGATGACGAGGAGGAGAGCAGCGATGACCAGGTAGACGAGGACGGAATCCATGGCCCTCATCCTTCCACGAGCCGTGAGGCGGCAGGATGGCCTGCATGGCCGCGCGCTCGTTTCTCTCCGCCTATCTGCTGGTGGGTCTGCTCAATGTGATATCCGTCGCCACCAGCAATGACCAGGGCGTCATCTTCACCAAGCCGTTGCTCATGCCACTGCTGATGGCCTGGCTCATCGCTGAGACCAGATCCGCCTGGCCCACCCCGCTCAGGCTCTTGCTGGCAGGCCTTGCCTTCGCCTGGCTCGGGGACCTGCTGCTCATGGGTGACTCCGACATGCTGTTCGCCCTCGGCATCGCAGCGTTCCTCGTCACGCAGGTCGCATACGCCTACGGCTACACCCGGGTCGAGGGAATCGCCTTCCGGAGGGGGATTCCGCATCACAGCGACGCGCCCGTTCGCGGCATCGTCTCTCGCCGACCCGTGACCCTTCTGCCATTCGCGCTCTTCTACGTTGTGCTGGTCCTGGCCATCTGGCCCACGGCCGATCAGTTCCGTCTGCCGGTTCTCGTCTACGGCATCTGCCTTGTCGCCATGGCCATGAGCGCCCTCAACCTCATCGGGCGCGCGCCTGCCAAGGCGGCATGGACCACGTTCGGGGGCGCTGCCTTGTTCGTCTCCTCCGACTCCCTGATCGCCCTGACATCGTTCGGGCCGGTAGCTGACTCACCGGCGATGGGGGCGCTCATCATGCTCACCTACGTGATCGGACAAGGGCTGATCGCCGTCGGCCTCGTCACCGTGGTCCGAGACCTGCGCCAGGTGCGCGCGGCGCTGACCAGCAGCACGGAGGCACCGAGTATCTAGGTTGCCGGCAGCCTATGCGCTGACAGCCTCGCGAAGGCGCTGGCCGATCACCTGCGTGACGCCGTCGCCTCGCATGGAGACTCCATAGAGAGCATCGGCAATCTCCATGGTCCGCTTCTGGTGCGTGATCACGATGAGCTGGGAGTTGGACTTCAGCTCCTCGATGATGTCGATCAGACGCCCGAGGTTCACGTCGTCGAGGGCCGCCTCGACCTCATCGAGAACGTAGAACGGGCTTGGGCGAGCCTTGAACAGGGCTACGAGGAAGGCGACAGCCGTCAGGGATCGCTCACCACCCGAGAGCAGCGACAAGCGCTTCACCTTCTTGCCTGGCGGACGGGCCTCAACGTCCACGCCCGTGTTCAGCATGTCGGAGGGATCGGTCAGGATGAGCCGGCCCTCGCCTCCGGGGAAGAGACGGCTGAAGACCCCCTCGAACTCCCGCTCGATCTCGGCGTAGGCCTCGGCGAAGACCTGCTGCACTCGCTCGTCGACCTCCTTGACGATGTCGAGCAGGTCATCGCGCGTGCGCTTGAGGTCGTCCAACTGCTCGCTCAGGAAGCGGTGACGCTCCTCCATGGCGGAGAACTCCTCCAGCGCGAGGGGGTTGACCTTGCCCAGCAGCGCCAGATCCCGGTCAGCGGCCTTCAGACGCTTCTCCTGCTCAGCCCGCACGAACGGGTAGGGCTCAGGCGCCTCCTCCGGGATGTCATCGCCCGGTGAGGGCGGTGTCGGGGGCACCAGCTGCTGCGGGCCGTATTCGGCGATGAGAACGTCCGGCTCGACGCCGTACTCCTCGAGGACCTTCTCCTCCAGCTGCTCGATGCGCAGGCGCTGCTCGGCTCGCGCCACCTCATCACGATGCACCGAGTCCTTGAGCCGGTCTGCCTCGGCGGTCAGCTCGCGCAAGGACGTGCGCAGGGAGGCCAGACTCGCATCGCGCTCCTTCGTCGCTCGCTCGAGGGCCGAGCGCTCCCGGCCCGCGACCGAGACAGATGCGTCCAGGCGGGACGACACGATGCGGGTCGCATCAAGAATGGCCTGCGCCACGACCAGCTCACGCGCCCGGCGCTCGCGGCGCTCGATGGCGGCCGCGCGCGCCTGCCGCTCCGCTTCGGCGGCCTTCTCCAGCTGCTGGGCCCGAGCCCCCACCGCCGCCACCCGCTCCTCGGCTGTGCGAAGCGCGAGGCGCGCATCCACTTCGTGACGACGCGCTGCGGACGCCTCGGCGTTCAGGTGCTCGCGGTTGTCCGCTCCACCGTCGAAATCCGGAGTCTCGGTAGCCGAGGTCAGCCGCGACTGCAGCTCCTCAAGCTGACGACGGTCGGCCTCAAGCGCCTCCTCGGCGGCCTGTCGAGCCGCGGTGAGCCGCTCGGCCTCTGCCGTCGCTGCCCTCGCAACCTGGCCCAGCTGACCCAGCTGCTCGGCCACCGCTGCCAGTTGCGCATCGGACTCATGCAGGCGCGAGAGCGCTGCCTCAGCTCGAGCGGCCGCCTGGGTCTGGCGGTCCTTGGCGCCCGCGAGCTCGAAGCGCAGGCGCTCCAGTCGCTGCGTGACCTCGTCGAGATCGCTGACCGTCTCGTCGTAGGCGGCCTGCGCTTCAAGCAGGCTGGGAGTGCTCGATGATCCGCCATGCACGACACCCGCGGCAAGCACATCGCCCTCGGGAGTGACGAAGGACAGGCCCGGATGCTGACGCAGCAGGGCCGATGCCTCGCGCAGGTTTGGGACCAGCATCCATCGATCCAGCAGGTGATCGACCACCGGCTGAAGGCTGGCATCGCATCTGACCATCTCGACCAGTGGCGTGCCCGCATCACGCACGTGCGGCCGAGGAGGACGCGACTCCTCGGCGTCGGCAACAAGGATCGCCGCACGGCCGGCATCCTCGCTCTTGAGCAGCACGACGGCCTGCATGGCGGCATCCATGCCACTGACGACCACAGCGTCCGCAATGTCCCCGAGAGCCGCAGCAACAGGTGTCTGGGCTCCGTGCTCGACATGCAGGAGGGTCGCCAACGTTCCCATGACACCGGGCAGACGATCATCTGGCCGCACGAGACGGGCACCCGCGTCCTTGCGCTCCAGGCCGATGGCCAGGGCCTCGCGCCTCGCTGCCAGTGCCGCGCGCTGGCGCTCGGCTGCAGCCTCCTCGGTGCGCAGGCGCTCCACATCGCCGTCGACCTCAACGAGCTCAGCCTCAGCCCGCTCATGCTCACGGTCGAGATCCACCTCGCCGGCATCGAGGCCGGCGACATTGACCTCGATGTGCGTGAACTCCTGCTGGGCGGCGTCGCCTCGTTCACGCGCCTCACTGATCTGACGCGCAAGCCGATCGATCTCGGCGGCGCGGGTCTCCATGCGGGACTTGGCCGAGTTGACCTGGCCGGTCAGCTTGGCCAAGCCCTCCCGGCGGTCGGCCGCGGCACGCTCGACCTCGGCAATGCGCTTCTCCTCGGCCGCTGCGGAGGACTCGGCCGCCATCCTCGACGTCTCCGCGTGCGTGAGGCCCTCCCGCGAGGACTCGACAAGTCGCCCGAGCTCGAACTCCTCCGCGCGCAAGGATCTGGCTTCGGCGTCGATCTGCTCAGGATCTCGTCCGTGCTCCTCCTCCTCCGGTTCAGGCTGAAGGTGGCGGACCCGCTCGACCGCAACCTGAGTCAGACCGTGGAAGCGCTCGCGGAGTCCGTTCAGGGAGAACCACGTCTCCTGGGTCGCCGCCACGCGAGGCGCGTCCAGGGCCGCCGACTCCTCCGCTGCCGTCTGCTCTGCCGTGAGTGCCGCGATCCGGCCGTCGACCTCCTCCTGCCTGGCCCGCAGTGCTGTCTCGTCAGCGACTTCGGCGTCGAGGGCCTCGCGCAGGCTCACGAGATCGTCAGCGCGCAAGCGCAGACGTGCATCGCGCACCTCGGACTGGATCACTACGGCCCGGCGAGCGACTTCGGCCTGCCGGCCGAGGGGCTTCAGCTGACGCCGGAGCTCGTTCGTGAGGTCCTGCAGACGAGTGAGGTTCGCCTCCATGGCATCGAGCTTGCGGAGCGCCTTCTCCTTGCGCTTGCGGTGCTTCAGGACGCCCGCGGCCTCCTCGATGATGTGACGGCGGTCCTCCGGCGTGGCCTCCAGCACGGAGGTGAGGCGGTTCTGGCCGACGATGACGTGCATCTCACGCCCGATGCCGGAGTCGCTGAGCAGCTCCTGCACGTCGAGCAGCCGGCACGGCTGACCGTTGATCGAGTACTCCGAGCCCCCGTTGCGGAACAGCGTGCGCGAGATGGTGACCTCGGTGTAGTCGATGGGCAGAGCGCCATCGGTGTTGTCGATCGTCAGCGCCACCTCCGCGCGGCCCAGGGGCGCACGACCCGATGTGCCCGAGAAGATGACGTCCTCCATCTTCCCGCCACGCAGGGACTTGGCACCCTGCTCGCCCATCACCCAGGACAGGGCATCGACGACATTGGACTTGCCCGAGCCATTCGGCCCGACGACACATGTGACTCCCGGCTCGAAGGTCAGGGTCGTTGCGGATGCGAAGGACTTGAAGCCCTTGAGTGTCAGGTTCTTCAGGTGCACATGCGGACTCTACCCACGAACCGAGGGTCTCCTGCGTGGGGCACGCTGGCAGGACGGGCACCAGAAGCTCGAGCGATTCATGAAGGCCTCCCGACGGATCAGGGCACCACACCGAGAGCAGGGAAGGCCAGCCTGCCCATAGGCCTCCAGGCTCCTGTCGAAGTAGCCGCTCTCCCCGTTCACATTCACGTACAACTCATCGAAACTGGTGCCCCCCTGGGCCAGCGCCTCGGACATCACCTCACGCACCGCCTGCAGGAGAACCGCCACGTCCGCTCGCCGCAGGCTGCTGCCCAGGCGACGTCCGTGAAGGCGCGCTCGCCACAGGGCCTCATCCGCATAGATGTTGCCAATTCCAGAGGCGAGGGTCTGGTCAAGGAGAAGTCGCTTGATCTCAACGTCGCGAAGCCGGATCCGGCGGATGAATTCAGCCTCGTCGAAGAGCGGGTCGAGCGGGTCCCGGGCGATGTGCGCTGCCGCGTCAGGCAGCAGGCCGCCTGCTCCGTCGTCAACGAGCGCCGTGATGTGGAGGCCGCCGAACGTGCGCTGATCGACGAAGTGCAGTTCCTGATCGGTCTCCTCGAACGCCATGCGCACCCTCAGGTGGCGGTGTGGTGGGGCCGAGGCAGACACGATGAGCAACTGCCCGCTCATCCCCAGATGACCCATCAGGGCTTCTTCGGCCGGGCCCTGATGGCCTGCGGAAGCCAGGGGGAACCACAGGTACTTGCCCCGTCGGGAGACGTACGGAATGGACGCTCCCGTCAGTCGCGCGGCGAAATCCCCGGGCCCCTCGGCGTGACGCCTGATCGCCCGCGGGTGCAGGACGTCCACTCTCCTGATCGTTCGGCCTGACACCCAACGCTGCAGCCCCGTCCGAACCACCTCGACTTCGGGCAGCTCAGGCACGCCGAGAGCGCCCGTCAGTCATGGGCCGCGGCTGGTCCATCGGTTGGCGCAATGCGTCGGTAGGCACGCTCTGCTGCCTGCTGCTCGGCAGCCTTCTTGGACCGCCCCTCCCCCATGCCGATGACCTCGCCATCCACGAGCACCTCAGCCGAGAACTCGCGCGCATGGTCTGGCCCCTCGAAGGAGACGCGGTACTCCGGCACTCCGGATCCAGCCGCGGCAGCGGCCTCTTGGAGCGATGTCTTCCAGTCCAACCCCGCGCCCAGCTCCGAGGCACGCTGAATCAGTGGCTCCACCAGTCGATGGATCACGTCCCTCGTCTCCTCCAGCCCCACGTGAAGGTAGATGGCGCCCAGAACCGCCTCCATCGTGTCAGCGAGGATCGAGACCTTGTCGCGCCCACCGGTCGTCTCCTCCCCGCGACCCAGGTAGAGGTACCGGCCAAGATCGAGGGTTCGGGCGACCTCAGCCAGTGCCTGCGCATTCACCACAGCCGCGCGCAGCTTGGCGAGCTGCCCTTCGGTCACATCCGGGTAGGCGCGATACAGCCGCTCGGTGACCACGATGCCCAGGACGCTGTCGCCGAGAAACTCCAGGCGCTCGTTCGTGGGCAGCCCACCGTTCTCATAGGCATACGAGCGATGCATGAGCGCCAGGTGCATGAGCTCGTCATCGACGACGACTCCGAGATCGTCCTGAAGTGAAGCGGCCTCGCGCGTCATGCCAGCTCCCGCCAGCGACGCTCGATCACGGAGGTGAGATCGGCGAGCGTCAGGCCCGCCGCATGCTCGGGCATGTCGTAGAAGTCCTCGTCGTGCAGGCTGCACTCGGCTCCCTGCCGAGCGGCCAAGGCGGCGATGCCATCGGCAATCGCCACGGCATCGGCGGACTGCATCCCGAGACTCGATCCCGCCCCCCAGACAACGGAATCGGATCGAAGGCTGGAGACGACGGCCGAATCGAAGACCTGCGACAGCGCGGTTGCTGCCACCAACACCGGGTCCATGGTCACGACCTGCCTCCCGCCAGAGCTTCGGACGTTCGTCGCGCAAGACCAGCATCAGCCGCACGCGCAGCCAGCCGAACACAGGCGGCGATCTCCTCCGCCGATCCAGCTCCGTGCCCGATGACCGTGACCCCCTGCACCCCCAGGAGCATGCCGCCGGCGAACTCCGAGGTGGCTGTCTCCCGCACGACTCCGCGGGCCGGCCCGATGTCGCCGTAGGCCGCTCCCATGCGCACGGCGGCCCACTGGACCGCCCCCTCCAGCGCCTTGAGCACCACATTTCCGGTGAATCCGTCGGTGACGATCACCTGGGCGCGTTCGCCGAGGGCGACGTCGTGGCCCTCGACCGGTCCGGCATACCTGATGCCCGCAGCAATCAGGCTGTCGCGCAGGAGTTCGTGGGCCGAGCGCCTGAGTAGATCCCCTTTGCCGTCTTCACTGCCGATGGTCAGCAGCCCGACCGCCGGATCGACAGCACCCAGACCCTCGGCGTAGGCGTGGCCCACCATGGCGAACTGCCTCAGGAGGTCCGGCGTGGCATCGGGCGCAGCGCCCGCGTCCAGGAGGACGACCCGACCTGCAACGCCCGGCACCACCACGGCGAGAGCGGGTCGAGACATGCCCGGGATCCGACCGAGCTCCAGAACGGCGGCAGCAACGGCAGCCCCCGTATGGCCCACGGAGACCCAGGCGTCCGCACTGCCCTTGGCGACGAGCCTGGCCGCCACGGAGACCGAGGCATCGGCGTCTTCGCGGAGAACGCGGAGCGGGTCCTCGTCCATGCGCACGGCGCGGGAGGCGTGCGCCAGGGCGATACAGCCTCCTGAAAGTGGGCCCCCTGACAGTGGGCCGCCTGTGGGATCGCCTCCTGCTAGGCGCCCTCCTGTCAGCCCGCGGGCCGCCAGAAGATCACGGGCCTGTTCCTCGGGCCCCACCAGGATCAGGCTGATGGGCTCCTGCTCGCGCAGAAGGGACGCCGCCGCATCAGCGACGACGTCGGGCGCACCATCGCCACCGAGAAGGTCGAGGGCGACTATGGGCAACGGCTAGACGTCCAGCACGCGACGCTTGGCATACGTGCCGCACGTCGGGCACGCCGTGTGGGCGATGTGCTTCTCCTTGCAGCGGGCGCACAGCACCAGCGTCGGCGTGGCTGCCTTCCACTGCGAACGACGATGACGGGTGTTGGAGCGGGACATCTTCCGCTTGGGAACGGCCACGGCACTTCCTCTGTGTCAGGCACCTCAGGTGAGGTGTCAGGCTTGATGGTCATCCGATTCGAGCAGGTCTGCCAAGGCAGCCCAGCGCGGATCGGACGTCTCGTGCTCGTGCTGCGGATCCTCCTCGAGCCTGAACCCGCATTCGGGGCACAGGCCAAGGCACTCCTCGCTGCACAGCGGAGCGAGTGGCAGGTCTATCACCACAGCGTCCCGCAGCACCGGCTCCAGATCGATCAGATCGTTCTGCAACTCCGGCAGTGGATCCTCGGACTCGTCCACCTCCACCACCACGGCGCCACGGGCGTCCGTGCTGGGGTAGCGGAACAGCTCGGTGAAGTCCACCTCCTCGTGCCAGCCCACCGGCTCCAGACACCGCGAGCATTCCGCGTTGATCTCCAGATCCGCTGTTCCCGTCACGAGGACGCCTTCGAGAACGGACTCCAACCGAACATCGAGTTCGATCGGCGATCCCTCAGGCACCCGAGCCATCGCGACGCCAAGGCCTGTCGGGGCAGGAGCACTGCGCGTCACCGTGATCATGAATCCCGGGCGACGCTGCAGCGTCCGCACGTCTATGACGAGCGGATCGGTCGGGTCAAGGTCGGTCACGGACCCTCACTACTCTCAGCACGACGAACCGTGGCCTCGCGAGAGGCCCCGGAAAGGCTACCCTGCCGGTGCCCTGAGCACCTAAACGGTCCCGGCAGTGGGCCGTTGTCCGGAGATCTCGTCAGCGCCGCTTCCTGGAATCGAGGGCGTCCAACTCCGTAGTCTCAAAACCGCGGTCGTCGTAGACCTGGTCAGCAAGGCCTTGGTCGTCGAAGCCCTGGCCATCCAGCGCCTGGGCATCGAAAACGTCATCCTGCGCTCGCGGGTCACCCATCCGAGGATCCGCCATGGGCGCCAGCTCCTGATACATCTGGCTCCGCAGCCGCTCACGCCCGCGATCGACCGTCTGGAGGGTCTTTTGCAGGGTGATCTCGAAGGTGGCGAGCTTGGCGTCGATGTAGTCGTCGGTCTCCTTGCGCATGCGCGCGGTGTCCTGCGAGGTGATGTCGACCAGCGCCTGCGCCTCCTGCACGGCCGCGAGGTAGACCTCGTGCTCAGACACCAGACGATCGGACTCGGTACGCGCACGCTCAAGAATGCGATCGGCCTCGCGTCGACCGTCCTGCACGACTGCCTCGCGGTCGGCGAGCAGCTCATCGGCGCGCTGGACCGACTCGGGCATCATCTGCCGGATCTCCTCGATGAGATCCAGGACCTGGGAGCGGTTCACGATGCATGACGCGGACAAGGGCATGGCCTTGGCGTCCTCGATCAGCACGGCAAGTTCGTCGAGTCTTTCCTGAAGGTCCACAAATGCTCCTTGGCAGCGGTTCAGTGCTCAGGCCATTGTGTCCGACAGACGGCCTCTCAGCCGGGACAACACGGCGTCGGGGACCAATCCGCTGACATCTCCCCCGAACTTGGCCACTTCCTTGACCAGGCTGGACGAGAGGAAGCTGTAGAGGGGATTCGTGGTGATGAAGACCGTCTCGACGTCGGACAGTCGATAGTTCATCTGGGCCATCTGCAGCTCATAGTCGAAATCGCTCACCGCACGCAGTCCCTTGACGATCGCAGTGATGCCGTTCTTCTGGCAGTAGTCGACGAGGAGCCCGTGGAAGGACTCGACCCGGATGTTCTCGTGGGGGGCGACGACCTCACGAAGCATCTCGATGCGCTCGTCGATGGTGAACAGGCCAGCCTTGGAGTCATTGATGAGCACCGCGACAACGACCTCATCCGCCATCGCCGCGGCCCGCGCGAAGACGTCCAGGTGGCCATTCGTCACCGGATCGAAGGACCCCGGGCACACCACCTTGCGCATCAGGGTGCCTCCTCACGAGCCGGATCCGGATCGTCCACGTGATCCCCATGCGGACGTGCTCGACCGTACCAAAGTCGAGTGTCGCCGAAGGTGCGCTCTCGATCACTGCCCCATGCCTCCGGCAGCGGAGTCTGCCCGTCCCTGGTCGGGCGCTCGACCACCACTCTCGCATCGTCCGCGATCCAGCCAAGCCCTGCGAGACGCTGCAGCTCCTGTGCCACCTGTGGCGCCGGTACGTCGTACGGCGGGTCCGCGAAGACGAGATTGGCCCCGGATGCCGTCGGTGGCTCACCGGCCAGAGCCTCGACTCGTCGACCTAGAGCCAGGGCTCCTGGCATCCCCACCGCCTCGCAGTTCGACCGGAGTGTCTTCATCGCGCTCCGATCCCCCTCCACCAGCCAGGCCGCGCGCGCTCCCCTGCTCAGTGCCTCCAGCCCCAGAGCCCCGGAGCCCGCGTAGAGGTCGAGCACCGCAACGGAATTCCACGGAATGCCGGCTGCAGAGAGTTCGGAGTCCAAGGAGGAGAAGAGCGACTCGCGGACTCGATCCGCGGTCGGCCGCGTGCCACGGCCCGGGACGGAGAGTCTGCGGCCGCGCGCCACCCCCGCGATGATCCGAGTCATGCCTTCTCCAGGTAGTCAGCCTGCTCGTGCTCCGTCAAAGACGCCACCGCGCGGGCCAGGGCCGGATGCTCAGACAGCGTGACATCCTGATCGATCACGGCGGTCGCCGCCAGACGGGCATCCGCGATGACATCCTGATGGCGCGCGACTTCGAGCAGACGCAGGGTTCGCCTGCTGCCCGACTGCGAACTCCCCAGTACGTCACCCTCGCGACGCAACTCCAGATCCAGCTCAGACAGCACGAAGCCGTCGGTCGTCGACGCAAGGGCGTCAAGTCGCTCGCGTGCCGGTGACCCAGCCTCGGAATCGGTCACCAGAAGGCACAGGCCGGGGAGACTCCCACGACCGACGCGACCGCGGAGCTGATGAAGCTGTGACAGGCCGAATCGGTCAGCATCGACGATGACCATCATCGTGGCGACGGGCACGTCGACACCCACCTCGATCACCGTCGTCGCGACCAGGACCTCAAACGGATCACTGGCGTTCGGATCGGCGAAGCGTCGCATGACGTCGTCCTTGTCCTCGGCCGACATGCGGCCATGGAGGATTCCCACCCGCACGTTCGCGAGTGGACCCTCCTGAAGTCTCGCGGCGACGTCTAGCACGCTCGCCGGGCGTGGACCCTCAGGCTCGTCGGGCGACGCCGGATCAGTCGTTCCCTCGTCTGTGTCGTCGCCGATGCGCGGGCAGACAACGAAGACCCGATGCCCTTGCCTGACCTCCTCACCAGCTCGCTGCCATGCGCGCGCCAGATGACCCGGCTGCTCAGGCGCCACGATGATGTGGGTCGCCACCTCCGATCGACCCGCCGGCACCTCGTCCAGAGTCGAGACGTCGACATCGCCGAAGGTCGTCATCGCGACAGTCCGAGGAATCGGCGTAGCGGTCATCACCAGCACATGCGGCCGGGTGTCGCCACGTGACTTGGCGGCCAGCGCCGCTCGTTGCTCCACTCCGAATCGGTGCTGCTCATCGACGACCACCAGGGCCAGATCATGGAAGTCGACATGCTCCTGCAGCAGCGCATGTGTACCGATCACGATTCCCGCGTCGCCAGACACGACGTCGAGGAGGTTCGTGCGTCGCTCCTGGGCCTTCTGCGAACCGGTCAGCAGCGCTACCCGCGTGCCGATATCGGCTCCTCCGAGGAGTCCGCGCTCAGCCAACGGACCCAATGCCCTGGTGATCGAGCGGTGGTGCTGCACGGCCAGCACCTCAGTGGGGGCCAGCAGTGCCGCCTGCCCGCCCGCGTCGACAACGCGAAGCATGGCTCGCAGGGCGACGATCGTCTTTCCGCTGCCTACATCACCTTGCAGGAGGCGATGCATCGGGTGATCGCCGGCGAGGTCCTCGGCGATCTGCTGCGATACCGCCTGCTGACCTGCCGTGAGCACGAACGGCAGTCGGGCATCGAACGCCTCCACCAGCGGACTCGTCTTGGGCACCCGACGGGTCGCAGGCAGGGATCGCGTCACGGCCCGCCGCTGCGCAAGCAGCACCTGGAGGACGTACGCCTCCTCAAATCGCAGGCGCGTGACGGCCGCGTCGACGTCCGCGCGCGAGGTCGGCCGATGAATGAGACGCAAGGCCTCGCTGAGTGACATCAGGTCACGTTCGCGTCGGACGAGTTCGGGAAGGGGGTCATCGATGTCGTCGACCTGAGCAAGCACGACGTCGACGGCCGTATGGACCTGCCAGGACGTGACTCCCCTGGCGGCTCCGTAGATGGGTATCAGCGCACCCGCGAAGGTGACCATCGCCTCCTCGTCCTCCTGCACCCCCTCGGCAAACAGGTGGAACTCCGGGTGCGCAAGCTGGAGAGTCCCGCGATAGCGACCTACCTGACCGGCGAACAGGCCGCGCCGGCCCGCTCGCAACTGCCGTTCCCGCCACTTCTGGTTGAAGAAGGTCAGCGACATCGACTGCTGTCCGTCGCTGATGACGGCCTCGAGAATGCTGCCGCGACGATTGCGCATGGGGCGCACGGTCACGGACTGCACCTCTGCAAGGACCGTCACCTGCTCCCCCTCGTCGAGCAGCGCGAGATCAGTGAGCTCTCCCCGCTCGGCGTACCTCCGGGGATAGTGGCGCAGGAGATCCTCCACCGTGTCGAGACCCAGGCCCGTGCGGAGTGCGTCCGCCGTCTTGCCACCGAGAATTCCCGAGAGCCGGGTGTCAAGAATTCCTCGGGTGGTCACTCGACCCCCACGATGACCGGCCACAGGGACTGACCGCCATCGACCGCAACCACCTCCGCGAAGGGAAAAGTGGCAGTCAGCCACTCGACCAGGTCATCTCGGAGTGACGCGGATGCATCCGCTCCGAAGACCACGGTCACGAGTTCCCCGCCGATCGCGAGCATCCCCGTCAGAAGCTCCTGCAGGGCATCGGGAACGGCAGCGGAAATCACCACAATGTCGCCATCCACGAGCCCGAGGACATCGCCCGGCGCACACGGTCCCACCGTGGTCAGTGCCGCCCGGGAGGCCACGGTCACCGCTCCGTATCGCGTCGCCCCGGCTGCCCGGGTCATGGCGATGACATCGTCATCGAAGTGCGCATCGGGCACGTGGACCGCAACGGCAGCGAGAGTCTGAACGATGGAGCGCGTGGGGATGACGGCCGATCGAAGGCCCCGATCACGAGCCTGATCCGCGGCAAGCTCGGCTGCCGATGCTGTGTCCTGATCGCTCGGGAGCACGACCACCTCGCCCGCGCTCGCGCGCTCGATGGCCTCGAGAATCTCCTGCACGGACGACCGCACGCCCGCCCGCGCGTGCACCACCTCAACCCCGGCGTCACTGAGCAAGGACGCAATGCCCGGACCATGAGCGACGGCGACCAGCCGCCGCTGCCCGCCCCGGATCTGAACGTCGGCTCGATCCACAGACTGCAGGTGGGTGACGCGAATTCGATGTGGCCGCCCGATCTCCAGTGCCGCCTCGATCGCAGCTCCCGCATCGTCGACGTGCACGTGGACGTTCCACAGGCCGTCACCACCCACGACGACGAGGCTGTCGCCCAGCGCATCGAGCTCGGCCCGGAGTTCAGGGACGCGCCCGTCTTCTGCATCAAGGAGGTACATGACCTCGAAGGCAGGTCCGTCATATTCCGGGCCCACCGCATGGGCGACTGCCTCGGACATCTGAGCGCTCCCCGAACCCCCATGGACAGTCATCTCGGGCCGAGGGGCTCCAGACATGGCCTGGGCCAGGGCATGGAGGACGACGAGCAACCCCTGTCCGCCCGCATCGACGACACCTGCCAGTCGAAGCGCTTCAAGCATCGACGGTGTGCGCTCCAGCGCCTCCTCCCCTGCCGTGATCGCTTCCTCGAGCACCGCGAGGGCATCGCTGCTGCCATCCCTGACCGACTCCGATGCCCGGCCAGCCGCGTCGGATGCCTCGCGGATCACCGTGAGGATGGTGCCCTCGACCGGGTGCGCGACTGACTCGTAGGCCAGATCCGACCCGCGATGGAGCAGGCGATGGACCGCTGCCCCGTCGAGAGCCCCCTCGTTCAGCTCTGCCATCACCTCGCCCACCCCGCGGAGGATCTGCGACAAGATCACGCCCGAGTTGCCCCGGGCTCCCAGGAAGGCTCCCATCGCCATGGCGCGCGCAGCATCGGCTCCCGTCGCGGGCCGTCCGTCCGCTGGTGAGCCCTGACAGCAGGTCTCGACCGACTCTGCCGCGGATTCCACCGTGAAATAGAGGTTCGTTCCCGTGTCGCCGTCGGGCACGGGGAAGACATTGAGCGCATCGATGCGCTCACGGGCAGCCGAGAGTCCCGAGACTGCGTGATGGACCCAGTCGCGGACCAATTCCGCCGTGACCTGCCCCGTGGACGACACGACCACTCCTTCCTCAAGGACCGCCGCGGGTCCCTGCCGACCGGGACGCTCAGCGCACTTCGCGGCCCCGGTGAGTCCCTCAAAGAATCGACCCGGTTCCGGCCGACCGTACCCTCAATTTGGGGCCCGATGCCCGGCTCGGCTAGTCTGTCCCCTCGCGGCACGTCGTGTCGCACCCACCCCCGTCCCTTGGGACGACTAACGACGCCCGTCAGATGACGGAGAACGAAGGAGTGCACCGTGGCTGCCAACTGCGATGTCTGCGGCAAGGGTCCCGGCTTCGGGCACAGCATCTCCCACTCACACCGTCGCACCAAGCGTCGCTGGAACCCGAACATCCAGTCTGTGCGCACCGTCCAGAACGGGACGCCCAAGCGAGTGAACGCCTGCACGTCCTGCATCAAGGCCGGCAAGGTCGCCCGCGCCTGACGACGGCGTTCCCTGTGCTCAATCCCAGCCCCCTCACCGGCTCCGCTAGCCGAAGTGGCGGAATCCGCCGGCACTCTCCCTGACCTGGCCATCAACGCTGACCGATGGCCCCCCGGGAGTTACCGCACCGATGACACGGAATCCCTCCGGTAGCTCAACATCCGGTGGGAAGGTCGCCACCAGCGCGTGATCCTCCCCGCCGGTCAGGATCCACTCGCGCGGATCGAGGTTGTACGCCGCAGCCGCCGCCTGCATCGCCTCCGGGATCTCCCACCCATCGGTCGAGAGGTCAATAGCCACCTGCGATGACTCGGCGATGTGCCGCAGGTCCGCGACCAGCCCATCGCTGACATCGATCATGGCGGTCGCACCCGCCATCGCTGCGGCCGGCCCGGCCGCATACGGCGGCTGCGGGAATCGATGCCCGTCCACCAGCACCTTCGGGGAGCGAAACCCGCGCGAGAGCAGCGCCAACCCGGCTGCCGACCATCCCAGCCGACCCGCCACGGCCACGACGTCCCCCGGACGTGCTCCTGAGCGCACCACCGGGGAATGACCGGCCAGGTCTCCGATGGCGGTGACGCTGAGAACCAGAACGGGACCCTGAACCACATCCCCGCCGACCAGGGAGGCACCTACCGCGGCGGCCTCCTCACGCAGCCCGGCGGTGCACTCGACCGCCCAGGCGGTCGGCAGGTCGGGAGGGGCTGCGAAGCCCACCACCAGCGCTGTGGCCGTTCCACCCATGGCTGCCACGTCGGCAAGCGAGGCGGCGGCGGCCTTGCGTCCGATATCGATTGCCGTGGACCAGTCACGCCGGAAGTGCTGTCCCTCCACGAGCACGTCGCACGTGACCGCCACGGATCCACTCGTGACGGCGAGAACCGCAGCATCGTCGCCAGGTCCCACCAGAACGCGAGGATCCGCATCCAGATCAGCGGTGATCCGATCGATCAACTCGAACTCGCCCGTGTCTGCGATCGTCACTTCGGAACCCATGGCCACAGTCAATCAGGAGAGCCGTCAGCGCAGGCCTGTCCCTCGCCGTAGCGCATCCTGAACGAGAGAATCGATCAGCGAGGGGTAGTCGAGTCCAGAGGCCAGCCACATGCGCGGGAACATGGAGATGGTCGTGAATCCAGGCATCGTGTTCACCTCATTGACCACCAGGGTCGGATCCCCGGCACCGTCACTCTCGGTGCTGTTCCTGAGGAAGAAGTCCACGCGAGCCAGCCCCTCGCAGCCCAGAGCCTCGAAGGCCTGGACGGCCAGCCGCTGAACCTCTGCCTCCACATCGGCAGGCAGGTGGGCGGGCACGATCAACTCAGCAGAGTCATCGAGGTACTTCGCCTCGAAGTCGTAGAAGTCATGGCCAGCTCGCACGACGATCTCGGCGCAGCGGCTGGCCTGCGCTTGGCCATGCGCATCCGTCAGCACCGCACATTCGATCTCGCGGGCGTGCAAGACCGCCGCCTCGACGATGACGCGCGGGTCGTGAGTGCGTGCCTCCTCGATGGCTGCGCGCAGGTCGACTGCGGTGTCGACCTTGGAGATTCCCAGGGAGGAACCGGCGCGAGCAGGCTTGACGAACACCGGGAACCCGAGCCCCTCGAGTGACGCAAGCACGCCGTCGGGGTCGTCATCCCACTCCCGGCTCGCCACCATGCGCCATTGACCCACGGGGAGTCCCGCAGCCCGAAGGAATGTCTTCATCAGACCCTTGTCCATCGTCACGGACGATGACGCGATGCCGCTTCCCACGTAGGGCACCTGGAGGGTCTCCAGCACCCCTTGGAGGGAACCGTCCTCCCCCCACGGGCCATGGAGAACGGGGAAGACGACGTCGGCGTCCAGTGCAGCCTCGATCGAGACTCCGGCGGCGCCGGCAGACACCTCCGGGAGGGGTCCGTCGCTCACCAGCAGGTCGTCGAGACTGTCGGCCGTCACCCAGGATCCGTCGCGGCCGATTCCGATGACCGTGATCTCGTATCGGGCGGGATCCAGCGCCTCGACAATCGAACGTCCGCTGATGCACGAGATGGAGTGCTCGCTGCTGCGCCCGCCCAGAATGACGGCGACTCTCGTTCGATTCACAGGAGGACGCTACCGCCAGCACACCGCGCCCGAGGGACGGCGCCACTACGCTGCGAGCCGTGACCTCACAGAACGAGAACGACAAGACCGACGAGACATGGTCCTTGGAGACGCGTGCCGTGACGGCAGGCCGGCCGCCGGCCGCACCCGACGCCCCCATGAACACGCCCATCGTGCCCGCCTCGACGTTCCACGCTGGTGGCGACTGGGGTTACGCCCGCGAGGGGTCACCGACGACCGCCGCCCTCGAGGATGCCCTCGGAGATCTCGAACAGGGCACCGCCGTCGTCTTCAGCTCAGGCATGGCCGCCGCCAATGCCGTCATGGATCTGCTGCCACTCGGTGCTCATGTCGTCGCCCCGAGCGCGGCCTATACCGGTGTGGCCGTGCGCCTGCGGGAGCTTGCCGAGATCGGTCGTATTCGCCTGACGATCGTCGATGTGGACGACACGAACGCTGTCCGGGACGCCGCCACCGGGGCTGACCTCCTGTGGCTCGAGTCGCCCACGAATCCCCTCCTGCAGGTCGCCGATCTCGCCGCGTGCATCCAGAGTGCCCAGGAGTCCGGCTCACTGGTGCTGGTGGACAACACCTTCGCGACCCCCATCCTTCAGCAGCCCTTGACGCTGGGCGCCGACCTCGTACTGCACAGTGTCACCAAGGCGCTCAGCGGACATTCGGACGTGCTCCTGGGAGCTGTCATCGCCGGCGATCCCGAACGCGCGGAGCAGATTCGAAGGCGGCGGGTGCTCCTCGGGGCCGCGCCCAGCGCATTCGACTGCTATCTGGCACTGCGCGGGATGCGCACTCTGGCCCTTCGGGTCGAGCGAGCCCAGCACAGTGCTCAAGTCATCGCACCGCAGCTGGCCAGCCACCCAGCCGTCAGCCGTGTTCGGTACCCCGGCTGGGGAACGCTGGCCTCCATCGAACTGGTGGGAGGTGCCCCCGCGGCTGACCTGCTGTGCGAACGCGTGCGCCTGTGGGTGCACGCCACCAGCCTGGGGGGTGTCGAGTCCTTGCTCGAACGCCGACGGAGGTGGCCGCTGGAGAGCGACACGGTTCCCGAGAACCTCGTGCGCCTCTCCTTCGGAATCGAGTCGACAGACGATCTGTGGTCGGATCTGTCCACGGCCCTTGACGAGCTGCCCGCCGGCTGACGCCATCCTGCGTCCGGGGGTGATGGCGGCTACGAGTCCCTGAGCAGCGCTTCTGACTTGGTGTCACGCGACATGAAGGCCGCCGCCATCATCTTGGGGGATCGGCCGTTGTACAGGACTTCAACCACCTGCTCGGTGATGGGCATATCCACGCCATGCTCGCGACCCAGGGCGAGAATCGGCTGGCAGCTCTTGTAGGCCTCACAGGTCTGGCTCGTGGCAGCGATCGTCTCGTCGACAGACAGGCCCTGCCCGAGGTTGAAGCCGAAGGTCCGGTTGCGCGACAGCGGCGACTGGCAGGTCGCCACCAGATCCCCCACACCTGCCAGACCCTGAAAGGTCAGCGGGTCAGCCCCAAGGGCCACCCCGAGCCTGGCCATCTCCGCCAGGCCCCTGGTGATCAGCGACGCTTGGGAGTTCTCACCTAGACCCATGCCGGCGGCCATCCCGTTGGCGACCGCGATGACGTTCTTCACCGCGCCACCGATCTCCGTGCCCACGACGTCGGTCGTCCAATACGGCCGGAAGTAGTCAGTCGTGCAGGCCTCCTGCAGTCGGCGAGCACTGGCCTCATCCACACAGGCCACCGTGGTGGCCGCTGGCTGACGCGCGGCGATCTCCCTGGCCAGATTCGGGCCCGACACCACGGCGACGCGCTCCGACGTGACTCCGGCCGACTCCATGATCACCTGGCTCATGCGCTTGGTCGTGCCGATCTCGATCCCCTTCATGAGACTGACGAGGACGGCATCGTGATCGATCTCCTCCCCCCACGCCCCAAGATTGGCTCGCAGCACCTGCGCGGGCACCGCCAGCACGACGATCGACGCATCCGCCAGCGCAACACGAGCATCAACCGTCGCCGAGATCCGCGTGGGCAACACGACGCCAGGGTGGAAGGCCTCGTTGCGGTGATTCACATCGATATCTGCGACCACCTCAGGATTGCGGCCCCAGATCACCACATCACTGCCTGCATCAGCGAGAACCATTCCGAAGGCAGTTCCCCAGGAGCCGCTGCCCATGATCGCCACGCGCGTCATAGCCGCCTCCTAGGTTGATCGTCGCAGTGCTCCCGGTTGCCGAAGGACATCATTCCGGGGAGCCCCTGCGGAAGACCATACGGCTCGGCGGCGGGGTCTCTCCGCGAATCTCGGCGAGCAGTCCAGTGATGGCGTCCATGAGTCGCTCGCCGGCGAGGGCAATCGTGTCAGCGTCCAGCGGGCGATCCACGAGATCACTGAGATCCACGGGCGCCCCCACCCGAACGTGCATGGTCTTGCGCGGAAAGAGCCGGATCCGCTTGGAGTACGGCGCCATGACGTCCTGTGACCCCCACTGAGCCATCGGAAACAGTGGCGCACCCGACATCACGGCCATGCGCACCGCACCCGTCTTGGCGGACATCGGCCAGAGACCCGGATCGCGCGTGATCGTGCCCTCCGGGTAGACGACGATGCACTCGGACCGGTCCAGGGCATCAAGCGCGTCCCGGATGGCATTCGACGCATCGGCAGTCTCGCGGTAGACCGGAATCTGGCCCGCGTTGCGAATGATGGCTCCGATCAGAGGAACCCGGAACATCTCCTCCTTGGCCAGGAACCGCGGTGGCCGATCCGCGAACCACGCGACATAGGCGACCACCAGTGGGTCGAACCAGGAGAGGTGATTGGTGGCGATGATCGCACCGCCACGCGCACCGGTCAGTTGAGCTGCTCCGCGGATGTCCCAGCGCACCGTGGTCCGCAGCACGGGCCATAGGAGCGCCACCGCCAGCCGGAACCCCGGTCCGAGGCGGTCTCGCCGGGTGACTCGACTATGCACCTCGCGCCTCCCTCATGGAGATGTCCCGTCTCGGAGATGTCCCGTCTCAGCACCACTGCGTCCCGCCTTCCCCGACACTAACGCCTGCGCTCCGTTCCCGGGGCAGGTCACGCATGTGCAGTGGAGTGCCCATGGGGTGTTGGATGGGGAGGTGACCAGCCGACGGTGGACCGTGATCGTGCCCGTCAAGTCCCTGGCATCAGCGAAGTCGCGGATGGCCGAGGAGTACTCTGCACCGGCAGATCTCGCGCGAGCCTTTCTCGAGGACGTCCTCGCCGCTATTGCCGACACAGCCGAGGTCGAGCAGATCCTGATCGCTTCGCGCGACCCCAGCGTGACGCACATCGCCCGCCGACACGGGGCGCAGATCATCGACGACTCCGGTCACGAGGGCATCAATGCCGCCGTCACCTGGGCCGCCGGGTTCGCACCTGCCGGAACACGAATCGCCGTGGTTGTGTCCGACCTTCCGCGCCTGACGTCGGACTCCCTGTCCGCTGCTCTCAACGCAGCACAGGAGCACGAGGTCGCATTCCTGGCCGATGCCGAGGGCACCGGAACCACCATGTGGATGGCCGGCAGTCTGTCGGCGTTCCCGCCGCACTTCGGAGCAAACTCCCGAGCCGCCCACACCGCCATGGGTGCCGTGGACCTCGCCCTGATTGATCCGGATCCCCGCGTGGAGCCAGCTCGCCGCGATGCCGACACCCTGGACGCCCTGACGGCCGACCCATCCACGTTGGGTCCACACACCGGCCGACTGGTCCAGGATTCACGCCTGATTCAGGTCAACCCCTGACGGGGATCAACCCTCATTCACGTCACCTCTCACTCACGTCACAACTCACGTCACAACGAAGAGGACCTCCTGCGCCGGTATCGGCGCAGGAGGTCCTCTTCGTCAGTCAGTGCTACTTGCGACGTGCAGGTGCCTTCTTGGCGACCTTCTTGGCCGGAGCCTTCTTGGCCGGAGCCTTCTTGGCCGGAGCCTTCTTGGCCGGAGCCTTCTTGGCCGGAGCCTTCTTGGCCGGAGCCTTCTTGGCCGGAGCCTTCTTGGCCGGAGCCTTCTTCGCCGGAGCCGACTTGCTCACGATCTTCTTGGCACCCGAGACCACCGCCTTGAACTCCGTGCCGGGACGGAACTTGGGCAGCTTGGTGGCCTTGATCTTCACGGTCTCGCCCGTACGCGGGTTGCGTCCCAGGCGGGCCTTGCGGGCCTGGCTCTCGAACACGCCGAAGCCGCTGACCGCGACCTTCTCGCCGCGAACGACCGCCTTCTTGGTCTCCTCGATGAACGCATCGACGATGTCTGTCACGTCACGCTTGCTGTGGCCGAGTCGTCCCGCCACTGCGTCAATCAGTTCAGCCTTGTTCACTAGTACCCCTCCGGAGGGTGTCAGGCCGGCACCTATCTGCCGGCGATGCCACCCTACGTGCGCAGGTACCCCGCACGTCCGCGCCACGCCGACGAAATCCTTGTGGGCCAACGGATTCACGCCGCCGGGATGCGGCCACCTCTGCCGTGATCCACATCACGTAATCACCCGCCGATTCGACAGGTCCAGCATCAGTCGGGATCAGGCAACGGGGGTAGTGGTCGGCTTCCACGCGGGTCGGGTGGCTTCGAAGGCATCGATGGCGTCCGCCTGCTTCAGCGTGATGCCGATGTCATCGAGCCCCTCCATCAGACGCCAGCGGACGTAGTCGTCGACGTCGAAATCAGCGACGATGTCGCCAGCACGCACCTGTCGGCTGTCGAGGTCGACCGTGACCTCCATCGAGGGATCAGCCTCGATGGCAGCCCAGAGGCTCTCGATGACGTCCTGATCGAGTTGAGCAGTCAGCAGACCGCCCTTGCCTGAGTTTCCCCGGAAGATGTCCGCGAACCGCGAGGACAGCACCACGGCGAACCCGTAGTCCTGAAGCGCCCAGACGGCATGCTCGCGACTGGATCCGGTACCGAAGTCAGGACCGGCAACGAGGATGCTCGCCCCCGCGTACTCGGGTCGGTTCAATACGAAGTCCGGATCCTTGCGCCACGCCGAGAACAGGCCGTCCTCGAAACCGTGACGAGTGATCCGCTTGAGGTACTCCGCAGGAATGATCTGGTCGGTGTCGACATTGCTGCGCCGCAGCGGGATCGCCGTTCCCGTGTGGACGATGAACTTCTCCATCGGATGCTCCGTTCGGTCTCAGGAAGTCGCGGACGACAGGTCGGATGGGGCGGACAGGTGGCCGGTGACTGCCGTCGCGGCAGCTACCGCGGGTGAGACGAGGTGCGTTCGACCACCAGGTCCTTGACGGCCCTCGAAGTTGCGGTTCGAGGTGGAGGCGCTGCGCTCCCCCGGTGTCAGCTTGTCCGGGTTCATCGCCAGGCACATGGAGCATCCGGCCTCGCGCCATTCGGCCCCGGCCGCAACGAAGATCTTGTCAAGCCCCTCGTCCTCGGCTTGGTGCTTGACGCGAACCGAGCCGGGCACCACCAGCATGCGAACCGAGTCGGCCACCCGTCGTCCCTGCAGGACTTCTGCAACGGCTCGCAGGTCCTCGATGCGCCCATTGGTGCACGAACCGACGAACACGGTGTCCACAGTTATGTCTCGAAGCGGCATCCCCGGTGTGAGATCCATGTACTCCAACGCACGTTCGATGGCCACCCGATCGACGTCGTCACGAGCATCATCAGGCGAGGGCACGCTGGCATCGAGCGGCAGGCCCTGCCCGGGGTTCGTTCCCCAGGTGATGAAGGGTGCCAGCGTTGTCGCATCGATCACGACCTCGGCGTCGTACGTCGCATCGTCGTCGCTGGGAAGAGTGCGCCAGTAGTCGACAGCGGCCTCCCAGTCAGCACCCTTCGGTGCGTGCTGGCGTCCGGCGAGGTACTCGAAGGTCACGTCGTCAGGAGCCACGAGTCCGGCACGTGCGCCGGCCTCGATGGACATGTTGCACAAGGTCATGCGGCCTTCCATCGACAGCGCCCGGATGGCCGATCCGCGGTACTCAAGGACATATCCCTGTCCGCCTCCCGTGCCGATCTTCGCGATCACCGCCAGGATCACGTCCTTGGCCGTCACACCCGCGGGAAGGTCACCCTCGACGGTGATGGCCATGGTCTTGAAGGGCTTGAGAGGAAGTGTCTGCGTGGCGAGCACGTGCTCCACCTCGCTCGTGCCGATGCCGAAGGCAAGGGCACCGAAGGCCCCATGCGTCGACGTGTGCGAGTCGCCGCACACCACCGTCATGCCGGGCTGGGTCAGCCCGAGCTGCGGGCCGACGACATGGACGATGCCCTGGTCGATGCTTCCCAGTGAGTAGACGGGAACCCCGAACTCGGCGCAATTGCTCCGAAGGGCCTCGATCTGGGCCCGCGAGATGGGGTCCGCGATCGGCTTGAGGATGTCGATGGTGGGCGTGTTGTGATCCTCGGTCGCGAGCGTCAGATCCGGCCGACGCACGGTTCGGCCTGCGGCGCGGAGCCCGTCGAATGCCTGCGGACTCGTGACCTCATGGACCAGATGCAGGTCGATATAGAGCAGGTCCGGCTCTCCCTCAGCCTGTCGGACGATGTGGTCCTGCCAGACCTTCTCGGCCAGCGTGCGTCCCATGCTTCCTCCGGTCGCTCATTCAGTCGTTGCTTCGGTCGTTGCTTCGGTGTGCGCTGCTCGGGACGGTCCGAGGTGTCTGCGACTGAATCTCGAGACTCACCGCTTATGTGCCGTCGATGCAGAGGCTGATTCTATCGGTGGTCTCGTGCGCGCTTTCGACCGGCCATGAGCCCGCTCCCTGCTAGGGACGGCGCGAATTCAGTCGACGGGTGACGGGAGAAGTGACAAGGGAAATGGCAGGCGAAATGACAGAAGGCCCCCCCTCACCGGGAAGGCCTTCTGCTTCGCGTAGCCCCGACGGGATTCGAACCCGCGCTACCGCCTTGAGAGGGCGGCGTGCTAGGCCACTACACAACGGGGCCGTGCAGATCGTCCGTACTTTCGCAAGCGAGGCGAACTGTAGCGAACGGGAACGAGACCACGACAGGCACCTCGTATCGCTGGGGTACCAGGACTCGAACCTAGACTAACTGAATCAGAATCAGTTGGGCTGCCAATTACCCCATACCCCAAATGGCTGCCGCAAGCGGCCTGACGAGTATAGACGCCTTCTCCACACGCGCTGACACCGGTCGCCTGCAGGCGTGACTACTGGGCCGCCGCCAGCCGTGCCAGTGATGCGTCCCTGCCCAGAATCTCCATGGACTCGAACAGCGGCGGTGAGACGCGACGCCCGGTCACCGCGACACGAACGGGCCCGAAGGCCAACTTCGGCTTCAGGCCCAGACCATCAATCAGTGCTGCGCGCAGGGCGCCCTCGATGCTCTCGGCATCCCATGCCTCCAGATCGGTCACCGCAGACAGCGCGGCTGCAACCACGGCCCGGCCCTTCTCGTCGAGCTGGGACGCCGCATCCGCCTCATCGACGGTGAAATCCGATCCGGAGACGAGCAGGAAGCCGAGCATCGAAGGAGCCTGGTTGAGGGTCTCCATCCGCTCCTGCACGAGCGGCACGGCACGTCGAAGGACGTCGGAAGTCGACGCCTCCACGATGTCCGTCACCAGCCCTGCGCGCTGCAGGAACGGCACAATCCGATCGATCAGGTCGTCGACCGAGAGCGTCCGAATCCAATCCCCGTTGATCGCCGTGCACTTCTTCAGATCGAAGCGAGCGGGATTGGGGCTGACCCGATCGAGAGTGAAGGCCGCCGCCAGTTCCTCCTTGCCGTAGAACTCCCGGTCCTCACCCATCGACCAGCCGAGCAGCGACAGGTAGTTGAGCAGCGCCTCGGGCAGATAGCCCTCGTCTCGGTACCACTGCAGCGACGACTCCGGATCCCGCTTCGACAGCTTCTTGTTCCCCTCCCCCATGACGTAGGGAAGGTGCCCGAATGCCGGGATGGATCCGTCGGTGACGCCGATCGCTCGCAGCGCACCGTAGAGGGCGAGCTGACGTGGGGTGGAAGACAGCAGATCCTCACCGCGCAGCACATGGGTGATACGCATCAAAGCGTCGTCGACCGGGTTGACCAAGGTGTAGAGGGGCTCCCCGTTCGCCCGGAGCAGCACGAAGTCAGGAACCTGATCAGGCGCAAAGGTGATGGGCCCACGCACGAGGTCGTCCCAGGTCCACTCCTGATCGGGCATCCGGAAGCGGAGCACGGCGCTGCGCCCCTCCTCCTCATACGCGTCAATCCGCTCAGCGATGAGCTCTCGGCAGTGACCGTCATAGCCAGGAGCGCGGCGCTCGGCCTTGGCTGCCTCACGTCGTTCCTCAAGCTCTTGAGGTGAGCAGTAGCACCGATAGGCAAACCCCGCAGCCTCGAGTCGCTGTGCGACATCCGAGTAGACGCCATCGCGCATCCGCTCAGACTGCCGGTAGGGGCCGTAGGGACCTCCCACGAGCGGCCCTTCATCCCAGTTCAGGCCGAGCCAGCCAAGAGCTTCCAGCAGGGCGTCGTAGGACTCCTCGCTGTCGCGCGCGCTGTCGGTGTCCTCGATCCGGAAGACGAAGGTTCCACCCGTGTGGCGCGCGAATGCCCAGTTGAACAACGCCGTGCGGACCATTCCCACATGGGGATTGCCCGTGGGCGAGGGGCAGAAGCGGACTCGAACGTCGTCAGCCACGATCTGTCACCGGATTCGTCAGGGTCCCGATCCCACTGATCGAGACGCTCGTTTCGTCGCCCGCTTCCAGACGGCCCACGCCGGCTGGAGTTCCGGTAAGGATCACGTCACCGGGCAGCAGCGTCATGACCGAACTGATCCACGCCACCAGTTCAGGAATCGCCCGCACCATATCGGCGCCGACCGCCGACTGCCGGAGCTCACCGTTGACGCTGCACGTGACGGTGGCGTCCTCAACATCCAGATCCGTCTCGATCCACGGACCGAGGGGGCAGAACGAATCGAAACCCTTAGCCCGCCCCCATTGCCCATCGGTGCGCTGGAGATCCCGCGCGGTGACGTCGTTGGCGCACGTGTAACCCAGGATCACCTCGTTCACACGGTCCTCGGGCACGTCTCGACAGAGCCGGCCGATGACCACCGCGATCTCCGCCTCATGCTCCACCTGTTCGGACTGCCACGGCAGCAGGATCGGCTCCCCCGGACCGATCACGGAGGTACTGGGCTTGAGGAAGATCATGGGTTCGCTCGGTGGCTTGTCCCCGCCCATCTCATGCACATGGTCGAGGTAGTTCCTGCCCACTGCCACCACCTTGGACGGCAGGACCGGCGCCACCAGACGGACGTCAGCTAGGGCGAACACCCGACCCTCCGGCTCGAACGGCCCGAACGGGTGGCTGGTCAGAAGAGCGACGCCCTCTCCTTCGATGACTCCATAGTGAAGCTCGTCGTCCACGGACACTCGACAGATGCGCACGCGGCGACCCTACCGAGAGAGCCTCAGCAGCCCGTAACGGACGGCGTCCTCCAGCGAACGCCAGGACGCTGCGATGACGTTCTCGTGCACGCCAACGGTGCTCCACGATTCCTGACCGTCACTGGTGCCGATCAGCACACGGGTCTTGGCCCCGGTGCCAGCCTTCTCGTCAAGGATGCGCACCTTGTAGTCGACGAGCCGCATGCCTTCCAGCTCGGGGTACTTCTGGACGATCGCTCGACGGAGCGCTCGGTCGAGTGCATTGACCGGGCCGTTGCCCTCGGCAGTGGAGATGATGCGCTCGCCGTCCAGGTGGATCTTCACCGTCGCCTCGGTGCGCACGACACCGTCAGAGTCCTGCTCGACGATGGTGCGCCATGACTCAACCTCGAAGGAGAGCTCCTTGCCCTCACTGCCCAGAATGAGGAGTTCGAAGGAGGCATCCGCCGCCTCGAAGCTCCACCCCTGCGACTCCAGGACCTTCACCTGCTCGACGACGCGACTGACCACTTCCGGCTTGCCTGAGAGGTCGTGGCCGAGCTCGGCGCCCTTCAGCTCGATCGATGCACGACCAGCCATCTCGGTGACGAGGATGTTCTGCTGGTTGCCCACCACCGACGGATCAATGTGGTTGTAGAGGTCCGCGTTGACCTTGAGCGCGCTCGCGTGCAGGCCGGCCTTGTGCGCGAATGACGCCCACCCGGCATAGGGCTGATGGGTGTTGGGAGCAATGTTGGCGATCTCCGCGATCGCATGGGAGATGCGCACGGTCTCCTGCAGAGCACCGTCGGGCAGGCAGTCGATTCCCAGCTTCAGCTGCAGGTTCGGAACGACGACGAAGAGATCGGCATTGCCCGTGCGCTCCCCGTACCCGTTCGCCGTGCACTGGACATGGGAAACACCCGCCTCGACGGCCGAGACGGAATTCGCGATGGCGCATCCGGTGTCGTCCTGACAGTGGATTCCAAGGCGCACACCCGAGCGCTCCTTGACATCCGTGACCACCTCGAACATTCCGTGGGGCAGCATGCCGCCATTGGTGTCGCACAGGACACCCACCGAGGCGCCGGCGTCGGCAGCCGCGGTCAGGAGCCGGACGCCGTAGTCCCGATCGTGCTTGTAGCCGTCGAAGAAGTGCTCCATGTCGACGAAGACACGGCGTCCCTCGCTCACGAGGAAGCGGACCGTGTCCCGCACCATGGCCTCGTTCTCGTCGAGCGTGGTCCGCAACGCCTCGGCCACATGCCGAACATCAGACTTGGCGACCAGGGTGATGACGGGCGCCTGAGAGTCGAGCAGCGCTCGCACCTGCTGGTCCTCCTCGACCGCGACTCCCGCCTTGCGCGTGGCGCCGAAGGCGACCAGTTCCGCGTTCTTCAGGGAGAGCTCGCTCTGCGCACGCTGGAAGAACTCCGTGTCCTTGGGCAGCGCACCCGGCCAGCCGCCCTCGATGAAGCCCACGCCGTAGTCGTCGAGAAGGCGAGCAACCGCAAGCTTGTCGTTAACCGAGTACGAGATCCCCTCGCGCTGGGCTCCGTCCCGCAGGGTCGTGTCATAGACGTGGAAGCCGTCAGGCCGAGCCATGGCTCTTCCTCACAATCCGGTCGCACCGCCAACGAAAAAACCCCCCGCGGGTGCGAAGGGCTGCGCGTCGACGAAGGTCGACGCGCTAGTTAATGATGATCACAGCGTGCTGCACGCCCCAAGTCTTGCACACGTGGCACGACGAGGTCACCCCGAACCCGACGGACCCGCTGTCAGACGAGACGATGGAGCCAGTTGTGTCGATCCGTCGTCGCACCGGTCTGGATGTCCAGCAGCTCCTGACGCAGGCGGGTGGTGACCGGGCCCGTCTCGCCACCCCCGATCGCCCAGGCCCCGTTCGACCTGGTCTTGACCTCCCCGACCGGGGTGATCACGGCAGCGGTCCCACAGGCGAACACCTCGGTTATCTCGCCCGACTCGCAGCCTGAACGCCACTCGTCGACACTGATGCGTCCTTCCTCCGCCCGGATCCCGAGATCCGCCGCAACGGTGAGGAGAGATGATCGCGTGATTCCAGGCAGGAGCGACCCCGTCAGCTCCGGCGTCACGAGTCGCGCAGAATCACCCGACCCGTACACGAAGTACAGGTTCATTCCGCCCATCTCCTCGATCCAACGGCGCTCGACGGCATCGAGCCACACGACCTGGTCGCAGCCATGCATGGAGGCCTCGGCCTGTGCGACCAGGGATGCCGCGTAGTTGCCAGCGCACTTGGCCTCGCCGGTGCCTCCCGGTGCGGCTCGCACGTAGTCGTCGGATACCCATACCGACACCGGCTTGAGGCCACGAGGGAAGTAGGCGCCTGCCGGTGAGGCGATCAGGAGGTACTCGTACCGATTCGCGGGCCGAACCCCCAGTCCCACCTCCGTCGAGATCATGAAGGGCCGCAGGTAGAGCGAACGCTCCTGACCAGATGGCACCCAGTCGCGGTCCTGGCGCACCAGTGCCTCGATGGATCCGACGAACAACTCGATCGGCAGCTCAGCCATCGCCAGTCGACGAGCAGAGTTGGCGAACCGCTCGGCATTCTGGGTGGGTCGGAAAGTCCAGATGCTCCCGTCGGCATGGCGGTAGGCCTTCAGGCCTTCGAAGATCGCCTGTCCGTAGTGCAGGGAATTCGTCGCAGGATCCATCGAGATCGGCCCGTATGCCTCGAGCCGAGCATCATGCCAGCCGTCTTCAGTCGTCCAGGTGGCCCGCACCATGTTGTCGGTGAACCGCTGGCCGAATCCGGGATCGGCCAGAACTGACTCGCGATCAGCCGCAGGGATGGGGTGATCGGAGGGATGGAGGGACACCGGCCACAGTGCGGTCCCCTGATCAGTCGCGGTCATGGAGTCAGAACCTACCCGTTCGCTGCTGCCTGGGCAGCCGTCGCGAGGGCATCGCCGATCTCGCTGGTGCTCCGAACGGAGTCGCCGCGAGCCTCGAGGTCAGCGGCCACAGCGGCCTCCACCCAGCGCGCTGCTTCGGGCTGACCCACATGGTCGAGGAGCATCGCCAGCGACATGACCGTCGCGGTGGGGTCGGCTTTGCCCTGCCCCGCAATGTCGGGTGCGGAGCCGTGAACCGGCTCGAACATGCTCGGGTTCGTTCGGGTCGGGTCGATGTTGCCGCTGGCAGCGAGCCCGATGCCTCCCCCGATGGCCGCGCCGATGTCGGTCAGGATGTCGCCGAACAGGTTGTCGGTGACCACCACATCGAACGACTCGGGGCGGGTCAGGAAGAACATCGAGGCCGCATCCACATGCTGATAATCGGTCTCGACGTCCGGGTACTCGGCCGAAACGCGATCGAAGGCCTGCTTCCACGTCTTGCCGGCGTGCACGAGCACATTGGTCTTGTGGACGAGAGTCACCTTCTTGCGCCTCTTCATCGCCCGGTCGAAGGCGTCGCGGATGATGCGCTCAGCACCGAAGGCCGTGTTGATGCTCACCTCGGTCGAGACCTCGTGCTCCGTGCCGGCCCGCAGCGTGCCCCCGGCGCCGACGTACGGCCCCTCCGTGCCTTCACGGCAGACCACGAAATCGATGTCCTCCGGCCCCTTCCCCGCAAGCGGACCGTTCGTCACGCCCGGGTAGAGCCTCACCGGTCGCAGGTTGACGTGATGGTCCATCACGAACCGCAGCGGGAGCAGGACACCACGCTCGAGCACGCCGGGCGGGACCGACGGATCCCCGATCGCCCCCAGAAGAATGGCGTCATAGCCGCGGAGCTCCTCGACTACCTCATCCGGCAGGAGCTCACCGGTGGCGTTGTAACGACGCGCCCCCAGGTCGTACTCCGTCGCCGAGACCTCGAGATCAGCCTGCGGGGCGATGGCCTGGAGCACCTTCATGGCCTCGGCCACGACCTCCGTGCCGATGCCATCGCCAGGAATGAGAGCAATGTCGAGTGAGTGCGCCATGGGTCGAGAGTAGTGAATCCCGAGTGGACACGCCTCGGTGGCATGGGTCATGGTGGAGTGGAAACGGGCAGACACCCGACGAAGGCACACGGAGGCGTGCGATGACTAGGAAGCGCTGGGCGGACCTGTCGGACGCGCAGAAGACCGCAGTCCTCGTGGCGGCTTCAGTTCAGTTGTCCCTGGCCGCGACCGCCTGGGTGGACCTCGCTCGACGGCCGGCCGCACAGGTCCGGGGCCCCAAGGCCCTGTGGGCCGTGGGTATCGCCGTCAACTTCATCGGCCCCATCAGCTACTTCGTGGCAGGTCGCCGCAAAGCCGTCGCCGCGGCGTGAGAGCAGTCACCTCGACGAGATCGCGAGGCCCGCGCGGTCCTCATTGCGCCCCCGCGCCATGAACAGTCGGCCCATCAACCCGTACCGGTGCTTGATCAGGTCTGCAGCGTGACTCGTGCCTTCGGCATTGAGAAAGACCACATGAGCCGGGGCCTGAGGTCCACGGGGCCGTCCCCGCATGTCGCATGGCCCCACGAGGACGTCGGGATTGTTGCGCACCCGCTTGACCTTCCCCGAGTCGCTCTGGGTGACGACGAGCAGGGAATCTCCCTCGCGGACACACCACACCGGAGTCGAGACTGTCGTCCCATCCTTCTTCGAGGTCGTCAGCAGCAGGTACTTGGGCTCGCCGAGTTCGCTCCATGACATGGGAACAGCCTCCCACCTCCACCCGCTGGTAGGCTGACAATGTGCATACGGCGCTGCTGCTCCTTCGTCGCCGCGGCGAGGCCTAGACCACCGGCCTCCTCGTCGCGGGATTCGTCGTCCGCCGGTTCCCCTGAACCAGGCCTCGGATGCTGACCAGCCCGGGCCAACCGACGAGAACCAGGAGCACCACATGAACGGCGCATTCGACCGCACGGTCCCCTACGAGCAGCGCAACACGCAGCAGGCATCGCAGATGCCCTTCCAGCGCTACTCCCCTTTCACTCCCATCGAGCTCCCCGATCGCACCTGGCCAACTCAGGTCATCAGCGCCGCGCCCCGGTGGTGTGCCGTGGATCTGCGAGATGGCAATCAGGCCCTGATCGATCCGATGACCCCGCAGCGCAAGCTCCGCATGTTCAACCTCCTGGTGAGCATGGGCTACAAGGAGATCGAGGTCGGGTTCCCATCTGCCTCGCAGACCGACTTCGACTTCGTGCGAATGCTGATCGACGACGGGCTCATCCCGGACGACGTCGTGGTGCAGGTGCTGACCCAGTCCCGTGAGCACCTGATCGAGCGGACCTTCGAGGCCATCCGTGGGGCCAAGCAGGCCATCGTCCACCTCTACAACTCCACGTCCACGCTTCAGCGCCGAGTCGTATTCGGACTGGATGAGGACGGCATCGTGGACATCGCCGTGCATGGTGCTCAGCTATGCCAGAAGTTCGCCGACGAGATGGCCGACGAGACTGACGTCTTCTTCGAGTACTCCCCCGAGTCGTACACCGGCACGGAGCTTGAATTCGCCCTGCGCGTCTGCAACGCCGTGACGGACGTATGGCAGCCCACCCCCGAACGCAAGGTGATCCTCAACCTTCCCGCCACAGTCGAGATGGCGACGCCCAATGTCTATGCGGACTCCATCGAATGGATGAGTCGCAATCTCGCACGCCGCGACTCGATCGTGCTCTCACTCCACCCCCACAATGACCGGGGCACGGCGGTAGCCGCCGCGGAGCTGGGCTACATGGCGGGCGCCGATCGCATCGAGGGCTGCCTCTTCGGCAACGGCGAGCGGACGGGCAATGTCTGTCTCGTCACCCTCGGCATGAATCTGTTCAGCCAAGGGGTCGACCCACAGATCAACTTCAGCGACATCGACGAGATCCGCCGAACGGTGGAGTACTGCAATCAGATTCCCGTGCACGAGCGCCACCCCTACGGCGGCGATCTCGTCTACACGGCCTTCTCCGGATCCCATCAGGACGCCATCAACAAGGGCCTGAACATGATGGCGGCCGATGCTGCAGAGGCCGGAATCGATGTCGATGACTTCACCTGGGGCGTCCCGTACCTGCCGATCGACCCGCAGGACGTCGGTCGCACCTATGAGGCCGTCATTCGCGTGAACTCGCAGTCGGGCAAGGGCGGGGTCGCCTACATCATGCGCACCGAGCACAAGCTGGAACTGCCGCGCCGACTGCAGATCGAGTTCTCGCAGGTGGTCCAGCACGTCACGGATGAGGAGGGCGGGGAGGTGAGCCCTGGCGAGATGTGGGCGACCTTCTCCGGCGAATACCTCCCTGACCCCGCGGCTCCGTGGGGGCGCCTGCAATTGGCAAGCGTCAAGCAGGACTCGGAAGTCGACGGCGAGACCGTCATCACGGTGAGCCTCACCGATGCCGGTCAGGAGATCGAGCTCACCGGACATGGCAATGGTCCGATCGCCGCGTTCTGCCAGGCGCTGGGATCCCACGGCATCGACGTCCGGGTCCTTGACTACGTCGAGCACGCCATGTCGGCGGGCGGGGATGCGAAGGCCGCCTCCTACGTCGAGTGCGCTGTCGCCGGATCAGTCCTCTGGGGCGTGGGCATCGACCCCTCGATCACCACGTCCTCCCTGAAGGCGATCATCTCCGCCGTCAACCGGGCCGTGCGTGCTTCCTGACCTGCCCAACTTCCGCGACGTCGGCGGACTTGCCTCGGGAGAGCTTCGCCCAGGGTCTGTCTTCCGTTCCAGCGAGCTCACGTCCCCCGACACCGCCGTTCACGACGCACTGGTGTCCCTGCGCGTGAGTCAGGTCTTTGACCTGCGCACCCTCCCTGAGACACACGCCCAACCTGATGTTCTTCCTGCGTCCGTGGCCATCACGTCTCTGGACGTGATGGCTGACGTCGCCGAGGACGGTGCCAGCGCTATCGCTGCCGTCTTCGCCCACGCAGCCGATCGCTCCGACGTGGCCGCGCTGAGCACCGGCCTCGGCGGAGGGCAGGGACATCGACTCATGGTGGAGGCCTACGCCGAACTCGTCGCACTGCCCTCGGCCCACCGCGCCTACCGGAGCCTGCTCCTCGGGATCGCGGAGAATCCCGGCGCTAACGTGCTGCACTGCACTGCACTGCGGGGAAAGACCGAACCGGGTGGGGAGCAGCGGTCATCCAGATGCTGGCCGGCGCGGACTCGGATCATGTCGCGGAGCACTATCTCGAGAGCAACGAGGCCTGGGCGGATTCCTTCACCACGATCATCGGCGAGTTCGAGCAGGCAGGCGGTGACCCGCAGGCACTCGGGGACATCCTGTGGGTTCGCCCCGCCTACCTGCAGTCCGCCTTCGACGCTGTGGAGTCGATCTACGGCTCCTTTCACGGCTATGCCAGCAAGGGCCTGGGTCTGCAGCCGGATCAAGTCCGGCAGCTTCAATTGCGACTGATGGACTAGCCGTTGCCCGACCCGAGGAACTGGCTTCGATAGAGCGTGGCGTACGCCCCCTCGTCCGCCAGCAGCTCGTCATGACTTCCCTGTTCGACGATCCGCCCATCCTCGAGCACCACGATCACGTCGGCGTTGCGAATCGTCGAGAGCCGATGTGCGATCACGAATGCCGTGCGCCCGGCACGGAGCTCAGCCATGGCCTGCTGGATGAGCACCTCCGTGCGCGTGTCGACCGAACTCGTCGCCTCGTCAAGAATCAGGATCGGCGGGTCCGCGAGGAATGCCCGAGCAATAGTCAGCAGCTGACGTTCACCGGAGCTGATGTTCTCGCCTGACTCCGTCAACTGCGTCTCGTATCCAGCAGGCAGTGTCCTGACGAAGTGATCCACACGCGCCGCTCGTGCCGCTGCGTCGACCGCCTCCTCAGTGGGATGCAGCGCACCATAGGCGATGTTCTCTCTGATCGTTCCGTCGAAGAGCCAAGTGTCCTGCAGCACCATGCCAAAGCTTCGCCGGACATCATCGCGTCGCATGTCCTGAGTGGAGACACCATCCATGGCGATGGTTCCCGAGTCCACGTCGTAGAAGCGCATCAGAAGGTTCACCAACGTCGTCTTCCCTGCCCCAGTCGGCCCAACGATCGCCACGATCTGTCCCGGCTCGACATCAAGCGTGAAGTGCTCAATGAGAGGCCGCTCCTTCTCATACCTGAAGCAGACATCGTCGAAGACGATTCGCCCGCTCACCGGCGATATCGAAATGGCCACCTCGGGGTCGGCGCTCTCCTCGGGCTCGTCCAGCAGTTCGAATACGCGCTCAGTCGAGGCGACACCGGACTGGAGCAGATTGGCCACCCCGGCAATCTGAGTGATCGGCATCGTGAACTGCCGTGAATACTGGATGAAGGCCTGAACGTCGCCCAGTGACATGGTTCCGCTCGCCACCCTGATCCCACCGATGACCGCAATAGCGACATAGTTGAGATTGGAGATGACCATCATGGCCGGCTGGATGATGCCTGAGATGAACTGAGCCTTGAAACTGCTCCGGAACACCATCTCGTTCGCCTCGTCGAACTGGGCGACGGTCGCCTCTCTATGGCCGAACACCTTGACCAGTTCCTGACCAGTGAACGCCTCCTCCACCTGACCGTTGAGCTTCCCAGTCCACGTCCACTGCTCGATGAACTGGGGCTGAGATCGCTTCGCAATGAGCATCGTCACCCAGAAGGACAGTGGGATCGTGAGCAGCGAGATGACAGCCAGCAGCGGGCTGATCCAGAACATCATGATCAGGACGCCGAAGACCGTCAGTACCGCGGTGATGAGCTGCGTCAGTGTCTGCTGGAGGGTCATGGAGATGTTGTCGATGTCATTGGTGACCCGACTGAGAACGTCGCCGCGCGAAGACGAGTCGAAGTAGCGCAGCGGTAGGCGGCCCAGCTTGTGGTCCACCTCCTCCCGCAGCCGGAACATGGTCCGTTGCGTGACGCCAGCCATCAGGTAGTTCTGCGCCCAGCCGAGGATGGAGCTGAGCACATAGACAATGACGATCACCGCCAGCAGTCGAGCGAGCGCGCTGAAGTCCACGCCCACACCCGGATCCAGAGTCATTGCCGAGACCATCTGCGCCTGATCTGACTTGCCTTGGGACTCAAGGAGGGTTACCGCCTGCTCCTGAGAGATCCCGGCAGGCAGCTGGGAACTGATGAAGCCGTCGAACACGATGTTCGTGGCATTGCCGAGCAGCTTCGGGCCCAGGACTGCGAGGAACACGCTCGTGACGCCGAGCACGAGGACGAGGGTCACGACCCATCTCTCTGGCCGAAGGCGTCGACTGAACCTCGCGAGAGTCCCTCGGAAATCCTGTGCCTTGGTCGCGCCGGGTGCTGCTGCCGCCCCCATCGGTCCGCCACCCATGGGACCTCGACCCATCGGTCCGCCACCTATGGGACCTCGACCCATCGGTCCGCCGTGACTCATGGCGTGGCCTCCAACTGAGCCTGTGACTCCGCAATCTCCCGATACGCCTCGCACGTCTCGAGCAGGTGGTCGTGTGTTCCCACACCTACGATGCCGCCCTCATCCAGCACGATGATGCGTCCTGCATGCCGCACCGTGCTGATGCGCTGTGCCACCACGATCACCGTGCGATCGCGCGTGAGCCCTTCAAGCGCTGAGCGCAGGCGCGCATCGGTCGCATAGTCCAGGGCCGAGAAGCTGTCGTCGAACAGGTAGATCGCAGGCTCTCGAACCACGCACCGAGCAATGGCCAGACGCTGCCTCTGCCCGCCGGAGAAGTTCACTCCTCCCTGGTCCACTCGAGCGTCGAGTCCCTCGGGCAGCGCCTCGACGAAGTCCCGCGCCTGAGCGATCTCCAAAGCGGCCCATACCTGCTCATCGGTTGCGTCCGGCTGACCGAAACGGACGTTGCTGGCCACTGTTCCGGCGAAGAGGAATGACTTCTGCGGCACGATTCCGAAAAGGGACCACAGGTCAGCCAACGTCATCCTCTGCACATTCACGTCGTCGATGAGGATCTCGCCCTCAGTCACGTCGAGAAGTCGAGGAAGGAGATTGACGAGAGTGGACTTGCCCGAGCCGGTTCCGCCCACGATCGCGGTGGTCATACCCGGCTCGAACGTGCAGGAAAGCCCACGGAGGACCGGCTCCTCAGCTCCGGGGTAGCTGAACGAGACTCCTCGCAGTTCGATACGACCCCGGAGCGAGAGGTCACGGATCGGCAATTCCGGCTCCGCGATCTCAGGGTTAGTGCTCAGGACCGCCTGGATCCGCTCGGAGGAGGCAGCGGCGCGAGGGACCATCATCATGGTCATCACTGCCATCATCACGGAGAAGAGAATCTGCATGATGTAGGACTGGAAGGCAAGAAGGTTGCCGATCGGCATGCTGCCGTCGTTGACGAGGTGCCCTCCGAACCAGATGGTGGCCACGATCGTGAGATTCATGATGAGCATGAGCGTCGGCAGGATGAGCGCGAACAGCCGAGTCACACGGAGAGCCACGCTGGCGAGCTCACCGTTGGCCTCGGAGAACCTGGCCTCCTCATGCTGGGTGCGCACGAAGGCCCGGATGACACGAATACCCGTGAGGTTCTCCCGGAGCACCTCGTTCACCCTGTCTATCCGACCCTGCATCGAGCGAAACAGCGGAACCGCGCGAGCGACCATGAAGCCGATCACCACGAGCATCAGGGGAACGGTGACCACGAGGATCGACGAGAGCTGCACGTTCTCTCGGAGCGCCATGACAACGCCGCCCACAGCGGTCACTGGCGCAACGACCATCATGGTCAGACCCACCATGACCAGCATCTGAACCTGCTGCACATCATTGGTGTTGCGCGTGATCAGCGACGGTATGCCGAAGGAGTGCATCTGGGCGAGGGAGAACTGCTCGACCCGCCGGAAGAGGTCACCGCGCATGTCTCGCCCCACACGCATGGCTGTGCGCGCACTGAAGTACACGGCCACCACCGTGGCGATCCCCACGAGGATGCTGAAGGCCAGCATCACGGCGCCTGTGCGGATGATGTAGCCGGTGTCGCCTCCCACGACGCCCTCATTGATGATGTCCGCGTTCAGGCTGGGGAGGATGAGGGTTCCGATGGCCTGGACCAGAAGAAGACACGCAATCAGCAGCAGTACCCACCGATGCGGGGACAGGTAGGTCCGAAGCAGGGTGAGCACACCTGACCTTACCTGCGCGGATCCGCCGTTCGCTGATTGGGAACGTGGGGTCTTGACGGGCAGGTCAGCAGCGGATGAGCACCCGCTGCTCGGATCCGCTCTCCTGCGCCTCGTGCGCAGCCACAATGTCGTCCAGCTCGAAATACCGCGTCGATGGCATCGTCAGTGCGCCATCGGTCAGCGCCGCTTCGACCGCTGTCACCGCGGCGGCGAGTCGCTCGGGTCCGATCGTGTACAGCAGCATGAACTCCAGTGTGAGTCCCGCTGTCATGAGGCTGCGGCGCGGAATGACCGGATCCTCTCCGTCAGCGGCGTAGACGACCACCACCGTGCCGGGCCTGCTGATCTGGATGTCCGTGTCGAGGTTCGCCGCCAGATTGACCTCGATGATTCGATCGACGGGTCCGACGGCCTTGCGCATGTGCTCGGCAACGTTCGGATCGCGATAGTCGAAGGCATAGTGCGCACCCGCATCAAGGGCCGCCTGCTGGCGCTCTTGCGTCGAAGCGGTCGCGACAACTGTTGCGCCCGCCCAGACCGCGAGCTGAACGGCGCAGCGCCCCACACCACCGGCGCCGCCCTGAACGAGCACCACCGAGCCGTCAACCGGACCATCGCCGAGCACGCAGTACGCGGCCGTGACAGCAGGCACCCCGAGGGTCGCACCCAGAGCAGGCTCGACGAATTCCGGAAGTGGCAGCGCTCGAGAGGCGTCGACGATGCAGTACTCGGCCGCCGTTCCGTAGACACTGCCGAACGCCGCCAGCATGACCCAGACCCGCTCGCCGATTCGGGACGGATCCACATTTCCGCCGACGATGTCGATGACTCCAGCCCCGTCATGGTGCGGGATCTGGAACTCGGGCAGTTCACGCGGCACGGCTCCCGATCGAGATTTGACGTCAGTGGGGTTGACACCTGAGAAGGCCAGGCGCACGCGCACCTCATTCGGTCCAGGTTTCGGGATTGGGATGCTGTCAACGGTCAGCACGGAGGCCGCTGGACCGAGGGAGGAATACCTCGCCGCGCGCATGAAGCTCATGGGTCACAGTGTCCTCCATCTGCCCGGCCTAGGCGACCTACTCCTCCGGCGCGACCTACTCCTCCGGCGCGATGAGGGGCCGCGCTCGGCTGCGCTGCGCCCACGCCACCGCAATGACCACGACCATCGCAGCCAGGACCGTGCCCCAGGTGATGACCTCACCCAGCAGCAGGGCTGACCACAGGAGCGTCAACAGGGCCTGCAGCTGCTGGACCTGCCCTCCGTATGCCGTGCCTGCCATCGCCAAACCGCGATACCAGGCGAAGAAGCCCACGTAGGCCGAAGAGACGCCCAGAAGGATCAGTCCCGTCCAGGACGACGCCGTGGCCGTGTGATCCTGCTGGGTCATGAACCAGGCGGTCGCGGCTATCGGGATGGTGAACGGCAGGCTCAGGGCAGAGACCCATGAGATGACCTCCCAGCCGGGCAGTTCGCGCGATGCGGCCGCTCCCTGCACGTACGACCAGGAGCTCGCGACAACCGCGCAGATCAGCAGGGTGTCGGGAAGCCACCCCCCATCGGTGAGTCCACCGCGGGCTGCCGCATAGACGACCAGGGTCACTGTTCCGAGCGCCGCCGCGATCCAGAAGGTTCGGGTGACGTGCTCTCCACCAAACCAGACGGCGAATGCCGCCGTGACCAAGGGCATCACCGCGGTGATCACCGCCGCATGAGCCGACGTCGTGTACTGCAGCGCAAGAGACAGCAGGAGCGGCCAGCCCAGCATTGCCCCCAGGGCCGTCCAGGCCAAGGGGCGCCACAGGTGCCTGGGCGGCCAGCGGCGCCGTGTCAGAAGCAGCACCGGCAGGGCCAGCGATCCCGCGATCACGCCCCGGCCGGCCGCGACCGTCACGGCGTCGAAGCCCTCCACCGCCAGTTTGGTGAACGGCAGCGAGAACGACCACAGGACGACGGCGAGAAGAGCCCAGAACAGGCCCTCCCGGACCGACCGGTCCATGGTCGCGACAGTGTCGATTCGCGGGACTAGTTGAGGTCGACGGCCTTGCCGGAAGTCGCGCCGATCTCGGAGACGATGGCCTCGAGCTGATCGGGAGCAACAGCGGTGTCGACGGTGAGCACCGTGAGTGCGTTGCCAGCGTCATCCCGGCTTACCTGCATGCCGGCGATGTTGACCCCGGCATCGCCGAGAATGCGCCCGACCGTTCCGACGACACCCGGTCGGTCGGTGTAGCGCAGGAAGCCCATGTGCTCACTCACCGGGACGTCGACGTCGAAGCCATCGATATCGACGACCTTGGCGACATGGCGTGGACCGGTCACCGTGCCAGCGACGCTGACGGTGACGCCGTCTGTCAGCGTCAGCGTGACGCGAACGAGCGAGCGGTGATCCTGACTGGTGCGATCGGTCGTGAGAGCGACCTCAACACCGCGCTGCTCGGCAAGGACAGGTGCGTTGACGAAGGAGACCGGATCATGCACCAGCTTCTGGAAGACGCCCTTCAGCGCTGAGAGCTCGAGGACACGAACATCGTGATCGGCGATCTCCCCCAGCGCTGCGACATCCACGCGCTCCACCGCTGCGCCAGCCAGCGAGCAGGCAATTGCGCCAAGCTGCTCGGCTAGAGGCAGGAAAGGCTTGATGACCTCTTCGAGCTGACCGCCCTGGACGTTCACGGCATCGGGCACCAGCTCGCCGGAGAGCGCCAGCCGTACCGACTTGGCCACGGCGATACCGGCCTTCTCCTGCGCCTCATCCGTCGAGGCTCCCAGGTGAGGAAGCCCGACGACCGTCTCCAACGTGAACAGCGGTGAGTCGGTGCAGGGCTCCTTGGCGTAGACATCCAGACCTGCACCGGCGACGCGGCCCTCCACCATCGCCTTGTACAGGGCGTCCTCGTCGATGATGCCGCCGCGCGCGGCGTTGACGATGTGGACGGTGGGCTTCACCTTGTGCAGCTGCTCCTCACCGATCAGCCCGATGGTCTCCGGGGTCTTGGGCAGGTGCACCGTGATGAAGTCGGCCTCAGCGAGGAGCTCGTCGAGAGACATCATGCGAACGCCGAGCTGGGCGGCCCGCGCCGGCTGGACGTAGGGGTCGTAGGCAATGAGCTTCACGCCGAAGGCGCTCAGCCGCTGCGCGACGAGGATGCCGATGCGTCCCAATCCGACGATTCCCACCGTCTTGTCCGCAACCTCGACGCCGGTGTACTTGGAGCGCTTCCACTCGCCGTTGCGCAGCGCCGAGCTCGCTGGCACCACGTTGCGAGCAGAGGCCAGCAGCAGCGCGACAGCAAGTTCGGCAGCACTGACGATGTTGGAGGTCGGGGCGTTGACAACCATGACGCCGGCCTGGGTCGCCGCCTTGATGTCGACGTTGTCCAGACCCACTCCCGCGCGAGCGATCACCTTCAGGTTCTTGGCGGCCGCGATCGCCTCAGCGTCCACCTTGGTGGCTGAGCGCACGAGGATCGCGTCAACATCGGCGATGGCTGGCAGCAGAGCCGCACGATCGGCACCGTCGCACTCGACGACCTCGAAGTCTGGGCCTAGGGCCTCGACGGTGGCAGGGGACAGTTCTTCGGCGATGAGTACACGGGGCTTGGTCACTCACCGATCCTACCGATGGCCTCAGGGCCCGATGACGCCCCCGCCAGCCTTGCGCCATGCAGAGAACGACGCTACCGAGCCAGCATGCGGGCGAATGAGCCACGGCCACGGATGGACCATCGCCAGCGTGAGCCGATCGCTGATGGAGCGCCATCCGGGCACCGGTGCGAATGTCGTCGCCACAGGACGATCCGCCAGCAGGGCGCTCGGGTCTCCTCGCCAGACCTCGACGTCGCGGTGACCTGACAGATCGGCCAGGGTCTCGGCCAGGAAGGTGATCCGCGTCACGGACAGGCGCAACTGCATGAGCAGCCTCTCGTCGAAGACGAAGACGAGCGGGAGCTCCGGGTGAGCCCGGATCGCGGGATCCTCCTGCCCCAGGCTCTCGGCGGTGAGCCAGACCGCCTCGGGGATGCCACGACTCACCGCATGCTCCGGGCCGGACGTGCCCTCGACATCCTGATCACGACGCAAACGGGGGTCGGCCATCGGCAGAGGTGCGCGGGGCTCGTCAGGAGGCCAGTCCGCAATCGGGCACGCATCCTCGACCGGGCAGGAGGCGCACAGGCCGGGGGCCCGCTTCTGGACCTGCCAGCGACTGAAGCCATACGACTTGCCCGTGAGTGCGCCAGCCGTCCATTGCCACCCCACGCGGTTGGCCGCCCGTGAGCCGTCCAGAAGGTGCCGAAAGAAGTGGTCCTCGCCGTCGCGCCAGCCACCCCCCTGCCGCACGGACCAGTGCGAGGCGAGCCACATGCGCATCTGGTTGGGGAGCCACCCTGTTTCTCTCAACTCCTGCAACGCCTGCGAGAGGCAGGCTTCGTCTCCGGACCACAGGTGCTCACCCACGGCACGATTTGCATCCGGCCCGCCGTGTGCGCGATCCACATCTGTCGACCCCCGCTCGGGAACCGAGAACCTCAGTGAGTGACGCGTCGCAGTCCCCAGACGCGCATAGAGGTGGCGCGCATACTCCTGCCAGAGCAGTTCGTCGCGAAACCGGGAGACATCGTGATCGGGGCCTCCCTCCACCGCGTTCCACACTCGCCCCAGCGTCAGCAGTCCGTGCCGGATATACGGCGAGAGGCCAGATGCGCCTCGTCGACTCAGCGGCCACGCCTCATTGCGGTGGTCGGCATACCCCCGGACGTCGAAGGCAGCCAGAGCCGCGTCCGCTGCCTGCTGCCCCCCTGGGATCGACGACGCCTCACCAACATCCCCGCAGAGGTCAGCCAGATGGGTGCGGACCCATCTCGACACCTCGCGACGCCCATCCGGCAGCCCAGGCAACCGGTTCACGAGGCCGCCCGTCGGACACGGATCGGGCCCTTGGCCGTGGAGGGATCAACGACACGACCGTCCTGAACGATCTCGACGACACCCGCCGCCGCCAGTCGTCGGGCGGCGCGACGTGCCGGCTCGGACAGTGCCTGTTCGGTCAGTGCCGGCTCATCCACGTCGGATGACACCAGGTGGATCGCCTCGGTGGGGCAGATGGTGCCACCTCGCTGGTCCAGCAGGTCCACGATGGCCGCCTCCAGCGCGCGATCCACGCTCGAGACCCGACGACGCCTGCAGGCTTTCGAGCAGTAGCGGACCTCATCCCAATTTCGGTCCCACGACTTGCGCCACGACATGACTCGGCCGCAGGACCAGCACACTTTCGTGTCGGTCCTGCGGCCTGAGGTCATGCCTGAATTGTGGTGCCGAGTCGTGGTCCCCGCATCACCAGCGGAGACCGCTTGCGCACCGCTCAGCGAGCAGCAGTGCCCTCCACGTAGTCGTCGCCCTTGGTGTCGACCCAGCTCATGAGCCCGCGAAGCTCGCGACCGACCTGCTCAATGGGATGCTGCTCGCCCTTGGCCCGAAGCGCCTTGAATTCAGGCGCGCCCGCGCGCTGGTCGTCGACAAAGCGCTTGGCGAATGCCCCGTTCTGGATGTCCGCGAGAACGGCCTGCATGTTGGCCTTGACGTTGGCGTCGATGACGCGGGGGCCTGAGACGTAGTCGCCGTACTCCGCCGTGTCCGAGACGCTCCAGCGCTGCTTGGCAATGCCGCCTTCGTACATGAGGTCGACGATGAGCTTGAGCTCGTGGAGGCACTCGAAGTAGGCGACCTCGGGCTGGTAGCCAGCCTCCACGAGGGTCTCGAAGCCGTACATCACCAGCTGCGATGCGCCACCGCACAGCACAGCCTGCTCACCGAAGAGGTCCGTCTCTGTCTCCTCCGTGAACGTGGTCTTGATGCCGCCCGCACGCAGTGCGCCGATGGCCTTGGCATACGAGAGGGCGAGGGGCCATGCCTGACCCGTGGCATCCTGCTCGACCGCCACAATCGCCGGAACGCCGCGCCCGGCGACGTACTCGCGCCGCACGAGGTGTCCGGGACCCTTCGGGGCGACCATGCACACATCGACGGAGGCCGGCGGAGTGATGTAGCCGTAGCGGATGTTGAAGCCATGGGCGAAGAACAGTGCGTCACCGGGCTGCAGGTTCGGCTCGATCGACTCCTTGTAGAGCATCTCCTGAACCGGATCCGGCACCAGGATCATGATGACGTCGGCCTCAGCAGCGGCTGTGGCAGGGTCCACGACGCGCAGTCCGGCCTCTTCGGCCTTCGCGCGGCTCTTGGAGCCCTCCTGCAGGCCCACTCGCACATCCACCCCCGAGTCACGGAGGGACATGGCATGGGCGTGCCCTTGGCTGCCGAAACCCATGATCGCGACCACGCGATTTTGAATGATGGACAGATCAGCGTCGTCGTCGTAGAACAGCTCAGCCACGTCGGGCACTCCTCTTATGAGTCGAATATGCGGGTGAAGGCTATCGGTTGGGGGTGGGCAAGCGCCGAGGGGCCGTTCAGGCCGTTCGGTCGATTGAGCGAATAGCACGGTCGCTGATCGAACGGGGACCGCGGCCGACCGCGACCATGCCGGACTTCACGAGTTCCTTGATGCCGTACGGCTCAAGGACCTTCAGCAATGCCTGCAGCTTGTCGACCTTGCCCGTGGCCTCGATGGTGATCGCCTCCGGTGCCACGTCAACCACCTTGGCTCGGAACAGCTGCGCCGTCTCCAGAATGTGCGAGCGGGTGTCGGTGTCCGACCTGACCTTGACGAGCATGATCTCGCGCTGGACCGAGGCATCCGGATCGAGTTCGACGATCTTGATGACGTTGATCAGCTTGTTCAGCTGCTTGGTCACCTGCTCCAGCGGAAGGCCCTCGACATTCACGACGATCGTGATGCGCGAGATCTCCGGCAGCTCCGTCGGCCCGACAGCCAATGACTCGATATTGAATCCTCGACGCGAGAACAGGCTCGCCACGCGGGCAAGGACTCCGGGCTTGTCCTCGACCAGCACGGACAGGGTGTGTCGTGACATCAGTCGTCCTCTCCGCTCCAGTCAGGCGCCATCTCACGCGCGACCATGATGTCGTCGTTGCTCGTTCCGGCGGCCACCATCGGCCAGACCATGGCGTCCTTGTGGACCACGAAGTCGATCAGCACCGGCGCATCGTCGATCGCCATCGCCTTCTCGATCACGGAGTCGACCTGCTCCGGAGACTCGCAGCGCAGCCCGTAGGCCCCGTAGGCCTCGGCCAGCTTGACGAAGTCCGGAACCCGGAACGAGTCCAGGTTCGTGTTCGAGTAGCGCTCGTTGTAGAAGAGCGTCTGCCACTGCCGGACCATGCCCAGATTGCCGTTGTTGATGAGGGCGACCTTGATGGGAATGTCGTTGATCGTGCACGTGGCCAGCTCCTGATTGGTCATCTGGAAGCAGCCGTCGCCATCAACCGCCCACACGGTGGCGTCTGGGCGCGCGACCTTGGCGCCCATCGCCGCCGGGATGGCGTACCCCATCGTGCCGAGGCCGCCGGAGTTCAACCAGGTGTTCGGGTGCTCGTAGCCGATGAACTGAGCCGCCCACATCTGGTGCTGCCCTACGCCTGCAGTGAAGATGGACTCAGGCCCACTGATGAGCCCGAGACGCTGGATCACGTACTGGGGCGACAGCGTGCCGTCGTCGTAGGTCTCGTAGCCGAGCGGGTAGGTGTCGCGCAGTCGGTTGAGGGTGACCCACCAGCCCTCGTAGTCCCCCACCGCACCCCCGGCCTGCTCCGCTTCAATCGCGGCGATGAGCTCGGGCAGGGTCTCGGCCAGATCGCCGACAATCGGCACGTCCGCTTCGCGGTTCTTGCCGATCTCTGCAGGGTCGATGTCCGCGTGGATGACCGCGGCGTCAGGGGCGAAGGTCGAGAGCTTGCCAGTCACACGGTCGTCGAAGCGAGCCCCGAGCGTGATGAGGAGGTCGGACTGCTGGAGCGCCCCCACGGCCGCGACCGTCCCGTGCATGCCCGGCATCCCGAGGTGCTGAGGGTGGGAGTCAGGGAAGGCACCACGAGCCATGAGCGTCGTGACCACCGGGATTCCGGTGATGTCGGCCAGCTTGCGCAGGGCCGCAGACGCACCCGACCGAATGACTCCGCCGCCCACGTACAGGACCGGCTGCCTCGAGCCAAGGATCATCCGGGCCGCCTCGCGAATCTGCTTGGAGTGCGGCTTCGTCACCGGGTGATAGCCGGGCAGGTCCATCTGCACCGGCCAGGAGAACACGGTCTCAGCCTGCAGTGCATCCTTGGAGACGTCGACGAGAACCGGACCCGGACGGCCAGTGCTCGCAATGTGGAAGGCCTCGGCCACCGCACGAGGGATGTCATCGGGATTCGTGACGAGGAAGTTGTGCTTGGTGATCGGCATCGTGATGCCGCGGATGTCGGCCTCCTGGAAGGCGTCCGTGCCGATGGCACCGCTCGGCACCTGACCGGTGATGGCCACGATCGGGACCGAGTCCATGTTGGCGTCGGCAATCGGGGTCACGAGGTTGGTCGCGCCGGGGCCACTGGTGGCCATGCAGACCCCGACACGCCCCGATGCCGCCGCGTACCCCTCCGCCGCGTGACCGGCGCCCTGCTCGTGTCGCACGAGAATGTGACGAATCGTGGAATCGAACAGTGGGTCATACAGGGGAAGGATGGCGCCCCCGGGGATACCGAAGACATCGGTGACCCCCTGCGCCTCCAGGGACCTGACCAGGCTCTGCGCACCTGTGATCTTCTCGCCCATGGTGTTCGTGTCCTCATTTCCGTCCGTGCGTGCCGTGATCTCTTCGTCCGTGCGTGCCTCGCTGCAATGCTGCCAAGAAAAAACCCTCCGACCCGAGTTCGGGAGACGGAGGGTGCGCGCGGGTGACGAGCGTCAGCCCACGCGCCTGTCTACTACGAGAATCCGTGCCACGGCGCTGATGCTATCAATCTGACCGGTGGGAGGGAACCCCTGAACCTCCGGGGACCCCCGTGACCGGCGTCACATGACCCCCGGGGTGCGGGGAATCAGTCGCATACCGCGCCCTTGGATGCCGAGCCCACGAGCTTGGCGTACTTGGCCAGGACCCCCCTGGTGTACCGAGGTGGCAGGGCGACGAAGTCCGCACGCCGCGTGGCGAGCTCCTCCTCGCTCACGAGCAGATCCAGCGTCCGGGCGCCGATGTCGATGCGGACCCGATCACCATCCTTGACGAGCCCGATGGGGCCACCGTCGACCGCCTCGGGCGCCACGTGCCCCACGCAGAGCCCTGTGGTGCCGCCAGAGAAGCGTCCGTCGGTGATGAGCAGGACGTCCTTGCCCATCCCGGCACCCTTGATGGCACCGGTGATCATGAGCATCTCTCGCATGCCCGGGCCGCCCTTGGGGCCCTCGTAGCGAATCACGACGACATCTCCCGCCTGAATGACGCCGTTGGCCAACGCATCCATGGCCGCCTGCTCTCGCTCGAAGACGCGAGCCTCCCCCTCGAACACGTCGACCGGAACGCCGGCATTCTTGACCACCGCTCCCTCAGGACTCAGCGATCCGGAGAGAATCGTGATTCCGCCGGTGGCGCCCAACGGCGCGCTCAGGGATCGCACCACCTGGCCATCGGGAGCGGGCGGGGACAGTTCGGCAAGATTCTCGGCGACCGTCCGGCCTGTCACGGTGAGGCAGTCACCGTGCAGGAGGCCCTCGTCCAGGAGGGCCTTCATCACGACTGGCACCCCACCGACATGGTCCAGGTCGTACATCAGGTATTCGCCGAAGGGCTTCAGGTCGGCAATGTGCGGAACGCGCTGCCCGATCCGATGGAAGTCCTCAAGGCCGAGCTCGATACCGCACTCATGGGCGATCGCCGGAAGGTGCAGAACGGCATTGGTGGAGCCGCCGAGGGCCATGACGACCGCAATAGCGTTCTCCAAGGACTCCTTCGTGATGATGTCGCGGGCCGTGATCCCGGCCTCGATCAGATCGACGACCGCAGCCCCGCTTCGACGCGCCAGCGTGTCGCGCCTGGCATCCACGGCCGGCGGCGACGACGAACCCGGAAGCGACAGGCCCATGGCCTCCGCTGCGCTCGCCATCGTGTTAGCCGTGTACATCCCCCCGCAGGTACCCGCGCTGGGGCACACAGCCCGCTCGATGCGATCGACATCCTCCTCGCTCATGAGGCCTCGGGCCCGCGCGCCTACTGCCTCGAATGACGTCACGATATTGACCGTGTGCTCGACTCCATCGGACAGCCGCACATGCCCTGGCAACAGCGAACCTGCGTAGAGCACCACCGCGGCCACATCGAGGCGCCCGGCAGCCATCATCATCGCGGGAATGGACTTGTCGCACCCCGCGAGTGCCACCAGGCCGTCGAGCCGCTCGGCCTGCATGACCGTCTCGACGGAATCAGCAATCACCTCTCTGGACACCAGCGAGAAATGCATCCCCTCATGGCCCATAGAGATGACATCGGACACCGTGATGGTGCCGAACTCCATGGGAAACCCACCGTTGCCCTCCACCCCCTGCGCGACTCCGGTCGCCACATCACGCAGGGACATGTTGCAGGGCGTGATGCGGTTGTAGCTGTTGGCGATGCCGATCTGCGACTTGCGCATGTCGGCATCGTCCATGCCCAACGCCCTGAGCATTCCTCGATTCGGCGAGCGCTCGGGCCCATCGGTCACGAGGAAACTGCGCGGCTTCGACTGCGAGGGCGTGGTCATCTCCGTAGTCTAGGAACACAGGGGATGACGATCAGAGCAACCGCCACATCAGAAGAGGAACCCCGTGGGCCATCGCACCATTATCTCTCCGTCAGAACTCAACGACCTCATGCGCACTCATCCCGACCTTGTCGTGCTGGACGCGCGCTTCAACCTCGACGACGAGTCATGGGGTGATCGCGCGTTCGCTGAGAGTCGCATCCCCGGCGCACTTCGCGCCGATCTGGCGCGCGAACTCGCGGGCCCCATCATTGAAGGCCGCACAGGACGTCGTCCGTTCCCCAGCCCGGAGGAGTTCGAGACGACCGTGCGCACCTGGGGCATCACACCCGAATCACAGGTGGTCGTCTACGACGCCGACCGGGGGCTGATGGCGGCATCGAGGGTATGGGTCATGCTCCGCTGGCTGGGTCATGACGATGTCGCTGTGCTGGACGGTGGCTGGCCGGCATGGATCTACGCTGGGCTGGACCTCGAGTCGGGCGACCCGCACACCCCTGCCGCGTCTGACAGTTTCACCGCTCATCTGCGCCCGGCCTTGCTGGCAGAGGTCGATGAGGTGGACATCGCCCGCACGCAGCTCCCCACGAGGGTCTTCGACTCGCGTGGCGCCGAGGGGTACCACGGCCAGGGGAAGTATTACGACCCGGTTCGAGGACACATCAAGGGTGCCGGCCTCGCTGATCGGGCCGAGACCATGAACGGCGATGGCACCTTTCGATCCCCGGAAGAGCTTCGCGCGCACTACTCGTCCCTGATCGGCACCAACGATTCCAGCGACGTCATCTTCTACTGCGGCTCCGGCGTCACCGCTGCCCAGAACGTGCTGGCCATGGAGATCGCAGGCCTGCCAGGCGCTCGCATGTACGTCGGCTCATGGAGCGAATGGATCCTCGATCCGGCACGTGAGGTCGAGACGTGAGACGTCCGTATCGCTTTGCCGTGATCGGGTGCGGCTTCTTCGCCCAGAACCACCTGAACGCGTGGGCAGATATGCCCGAGGTCGAGTTGGTGGCCACGTGCGACATCGACCAGACGTGCACCGAGGCAGCAGCAGCAACGTTCGGGGGCAAGGCGTACACGGACGCTGCGCTGCTCCTGAAGGAGCAGGAGCTCGACTTCGTAGACATCGTCACCACTCCACCCACTCACCGCATGATGGTCGAACTCGCCGCCGAGGCTGGCGTCGCAGCCATCTGCCAGAAGCCGCTCGCCTGGGACATGAACGATGCCAAGGCCATGGTCAGCGCCATGGACTCACGAGGACTCCCCTTCATGGTTCATGAGAACTTCCGCTTCCAATACCCGATGCGACGGGTCAAGCAGGTCGTGGAAAGCGGAGCCATCGGCCGACCCTTCTTCGCCCGCATCAGCTTCCGATCAGACTTCGACGTCTACGCCAATCAACCGTGGTGCAAGGATGCCGAGCGCATGATCATCGCCGACGTCTCGGTGCACCAGTTCGACCTGACACGCTTCTTCCTCGGTGAGCCCACGCGTCTGTTCACCGAGGCCATCCGGGTCAATCCCGAGATCCGAGGCGAGGACGCGGCGACGATCCTTCTCAAGCTCCCCGACGCAACCTGCATCGTCGACACGAGCTACGAGAGCCGGTCCGATCACAGCACTTACCCGCAGACCTTCGTGACCATCGAGGGAACCGAGGGAACGGTGACGCTGGGGCCGGACTATCACCTGCAGGTGGTGAGCCCTACCGGAGTGACTGAGGAGGATCTCGTCATCCCCGCGCACGATTGGGCATCCCAACCGTGGGACTGCATCCAGGACAGCGTGGTGAACGTTCAACGCCACTGGATCGAATGCCTCGACACCGGGCGCGCTCCTGAGACCAGCGGTGCTGACACTCTTCGCGTACTGGACCTCACCCTCGGCGCCTACGAGTCGCTCGAGACCGGCGAGCCCTACGTCGTCGGCAGCCGCTTGTGAGCCAACGCCAGACGGTCACGCGAGGCGCGCTCGCCGTGACGATCGACGGCGCGGATCTGCGCGACATCCGCTGGGCGGGCAAGGAGGTTGTTCGCCGCATCTATCCCGTCTTTCAGGATCGCAATTGGACAAGCCGGCCTTTCCGCATCACGCAGCACTCGATCACAGAGACCGATCAGGCGATCGCCTTGACGGCTGCAGGCACCGGTTCCTTCGATGCCGAGCATCTGCGTTGGAGCGTCGAGGCACGGATCTCCGAGAGGGACATGGAGGTGCGATTCACCGCCACCACCTCGGCGGCGTTCCTCCGCAATCGCCTCGGCTTGTGCGTCCTGCACCCCATGAGCGCCGCGGGCGCTCCCTGCACCGTCCATCACGTGGATGGATCGGTGACGCGCGCGCACCTGCCGGAGCACATCTCTCCCGCGCAGCCGTTCCTCGATATCCGATCGATAGAGCACGAGCCTGCAGCCGACACGATCGTTCGCATCTCCTTCGAGGGCGACACGTTCGAGATGGAGGATCATCGGAATTGGAGCGACGCCTCCTTCAAGACCTACTGCACGCCCATCTCCCGGCCCTTTCCGGTCACGGTCAATCCCGGCGACACCCTCGATCAGTCACTACGGGTGGCGATCACGACCACCTCAGATCCTGATGTCCCGCACCATCACGGCGGGCACACCATGCATGTGTCGCCGACGACCTCGAGGTTGCCATCCTTGGGCGTCGTCATCTCGCCATCCGATCTCGAGTCTCCCCAGATTGCCGAACTCGCGGAGCTGTCTCTTGCCCACCTGCATGTCGTCATCGATCCCCGTTCTCCGGAGGCGATCACGGACGTCCAGCGTGCCGCCCGCGCAGCGCGCTCGATCGGCTCGAGACTCCACGTGGCAACGACGTGCGAGAGCCCGACGGATCTCGGGGTCTTCGCTGCCCTCGACCACGACTCCGCTGCGACCATCGAGCGCTGGTATGTCTTCAGCGCTTCGTCAAAGGTGACACCGGATGCCTGGTGTTCGGCCGCTCGCACAGCCCTCGGCGATCTCAGCGCCGACTGGATCCTCACCGGAGGAACTGACCTCTACTTCACCGAGCTCAACAGGGAGACTCCTAGCGAAGGCGGCTTCGACGCCGTGAACTTCTCCTTGAATCCGCAGGTCCACTCATTCGATGACCGCACCCTGATCCAGAATGCCGCGACGCAACGGGTGATCGCAGAGAACGCAGCGCGTATCTCCGGGTCGGTGCCCATCTGCGTCTGTCCCATCACCCTGAGACCTCGATTCAATCCGAATGCCACTGACCCGGAATCAGACGTGAGCAATACTCCCCTGCCCAGCGACGTGGATGCGCGCCAGCGCTCCTGGTTTGCCGCGTGCTGGGCCGCCCTGAGCCTGAAGTACCTGTCAGCACCCGGGACAGTGAGCACCGCCACGTACTTTGAGGCCTTCGGATGGAAAGGCATCGCGGCCGGAGCCGACCCATCACCCGATCCAGAGAACTTCCCCTTCACACCCGGGGAGCATTTTCCCGTCTGGGAGGTCCTGAGCGCAGTCGCGGGCGCATGCGACGCCCACGAGACGACGGCAAGCCGCCCCGAGGAGGTCGATGCGCTGGTCATCAACAGCGGAGAGGGCCATCGGGCCCTGGTGGCAAACTGGACGGACACGGAGCAGACGGTGACCCTCACTGGCGTGGTCCGCACGCAGATTCACGTTCCACCACGATCATTCACCGTTCACGATCTCACCCCTCGGTGACACGTCACCCCTCGATGACACATCACCCCAGGAAAGGAACCTGATGCGCCCAGCTCCCTCTCTTCCACCGGTACCGGACCTGTTCCGCATGAACGGCATGCGAGTGCTGCTCACTGGAGCCGGTGGGGCCATCGGCTCCGTTCTCGCTGAGGCGTTTGCTCAACTCGGTGCCACCGTTGCGCTTCACGACGTGAGCCACGACCGAGTCGAGCCTGTCCAGGCTGCCATCGAAGAGATGGGAGGTACCGCACACACCTTCGCCGCGGACATCTCGATTGCTCCGGAGTGCACCAGGCTGATCGACTCGGCGGCCTCCACCATGGGCGGGCTGGATGTCCTCGTCAACGGAGCGGGAATCAATCGGCGCAAGCCCATCCTCGACGTGTCCGTCGAGGACTTCGACGCCATCACGGACGTCAACATGCGAGCCGTCTTCCTCCTCAGCCAAGCCGCTCATCCGCATCTGAAGGCATCAGCCCATGGCGCCATCGTGAACCTGAGCTCACTCAGCGCGCGTTACAGCTTCAACACCATCTCGGTCTACGCGGCCACGAAGGCCGCCGTCTCCGGAATGACGCGCAGTTTCGCGCGGGAGTGGATCGCAGACGGCATCCGGGTGAACTGCATCGAGCCGTCCGTCGTGCAGACCGAGTTCACCAAGCCGCTCTGGGGTGAGGAGCACCGCTCGCGATGGTTTGAGGACACCACGCCGATCGGGCGACTGGCCCACCCGCAGGAGCTCGTGGGCGCGGTCGTGTTCCTTGCCACGCCCGCATCGAGCTACATCACCGGGCAGTCGATCGTGATCGAGGGCGGCATCCTCAGTGGCGGCGACTGGGACTCCTACGCGGAGACGAGCACCTGACGCTGCTCGCCCAGGCCGCTGATTCCGAGCGTCATCGTGTCGCCGACCTTGAGGTACTGGGGATCCGGCATGCCCATCGCCACTCCCGGGGGTGTTCCGGTATTCACCAGGTCACCCGGCTCGAGCACGACGAACTGGCTGACATGATGCAGGATCGTGGCGACATCGAAGATCATGTCGCGCGTCGACCCCGTCTGGCGGCGTTCTCCGTTGACGTCCAGCCACAGGTCCAGACCCGCCTCCAGGTCCACCTCGTCTGGGGTCACGAGCCACGGGCCGCAGGGGTTGAAGGTCTCGCATGACTTGCCCTTGACCCACTGCCCGCCGCCGCGCTCCAACTGGAAGGCCCGCTCGGAGACGTCGTTGCTGATCGTGAATCCGGCAATGTGCTCCATCGCCTGCTCTGGGGACTCCAGGTACCGACACCGGCGTCCGATCACGACGGCGAGCTCCACCTCGTAGTCGACTCGGGTGCCGCCGCGCGGGAAGTGGACGTCGTCCGTCGGCCCCACGAGGCAGTTCGGATGCTTCGTGAATAGCACCGGCTCATCCGGAACCTTCATATTTGACTCGTTGGCATGATCCACATAGTTCAGGCCGACGCACAGGAGGTAGCTCGGACGCGCGATGGGTGCGCCGAGTCGCCCCTCGACGACCGGGAGAGTCGATAGATCCGTCTCGCGAAGGGTCGTCATGCCATTCGAGGCGAAGAAATCCGGAGTGAAATCACCGACCAGGGATGAGACATCCCGAAAGAGGCCGTCCGTTCCCAGGACCGTCGGACTCTCTCGTCCCACGTCACCCACACGCGCCAACTTCATCTCTCACACTCCACTCTTGTCGGCCCCCGATGTCATGAACATTCGAGTTCCGATCTAGTCCAGCAGCGAAAGGTCCCTCACAGCGCCGGTATCCGCCGAGGTCACCATGGCTGCATATGCCCGTAGTGCTGTCGACACCTCGCGCTCGCGATTCGTGGGAGTGAAGGCTGACGGTCCGCGTTCGATCATGGCCGCGCGTCGGCGGTCCAGCTCGTCCTCGGACACGTCGATATTGATCCTGCGCTGGGGGATGTCGATCACGATGGTGTCGCCCTCCTCGACGAGGGCGATCGCACCCCCACCAGCCGCCTCAGGGGAGACGTGACCGATGGACAGGCCCGAGGTCCCACCGGAGAAGCGGCCGTCGGTCACCAGAGCGCACGCCTTGCCCAGCCCCTTGGCCTTGATGTACGAGGTCGGATACAGCATCTCCTGCATGCCCGGTCCGCCCCGAGGGCCCTCGTATCGAATGACGACACAGTCGCCAGCGTCGACGCGACCGTTGAGAATGCCCTCCACCGCGGCTTCCTGGGACTCGAAGACACGTGCGGGCCCAGAGAAGGTGAGCAGCTCCTCCGCCACACCGGCGGTCTTGACGATGCATCCGTTCTCGGCCAGGTTGCCGAACAGGACTGCGAGGCCGCCGTCCTGGGAGAAGGCATGCTCGCGATCTCGGATCACGCCCTCCGCCGCATCGGTGTCGACGGACTCATAGCGGCGATCCTGGGAGAACGCGACCTGCGTGGGCACTCCCCCCGGAGCTGCACGGTAGAAGTCCAGGACATCGGGAGCCGAGGTCTGCGCGATGTCCCACTGGGCCAGCGCGTCACGCATCGTGGGCGAGTGCACCGTCGGAAGGTCGCCGTGCAGCAGGCCCGCTCGATCGAGCTCACCGAGGATTCGCATCACACCACCTGCCCGATGGACGTCCTCCAGATGGACGAGTGGGGTCGATGGTGCGACCTTGCAGAGATTGGGAACCTGATGCGACAGCCGATCGATGTCGGCCATGGTGAACGGCACACCGGCCTCCTGGGCCGCCGCCAACAGGTGTAGCACGGTGTTGGTGGAGCCGCCCATGGCGATGTCGAGGGACATGGCATTCTCGAAGGCATCGAAGGTGGCGATGGAGCGCGGAAGAACGGAGTCGTCGTCCTTCTCGTAGAAGCGCTTGGCGATGTCGACAATGAGTCGGCCGGCCTGCTCGAAGAGCCTGCGACGATCTGCATGCGTGGCGAGCACGGATCCGTTGCCCGGAAGGGACAATCCGAACGCCTCCGTCAGGCAGTTCATGGAGTTCGCCGTGAACATCCCAGAGCACGAGCCGCACGTAGGGCAGGCCGACCGCTCCATCGCCTCGACCTGCTCGTCGGAGTTGTTGGAGTCCGCGGCCTCGACCATCGCGTCGACCAGGTCGACACTCCGCTCGGTGCCGTTCCAGATAACCTTGCCCGCCTCCATCGGGCCACCTGACACGAAGATGGTCGGGATGTTCAGACGCATGGCGGCCAGGAGCATGCCGGGGGTGATCTTGTCGCAATTCGAGATGCAGACCATGGCATCGGCCGTATGGCCGTTGACCATGTATTCGACAGAGTCTGCAATCAGGTCTCTACTGGGCAGCGAGTAGAGCATTCCGCCGTGACCCATGGCGATGCCATCGTCGATGGCGATGGTGTTGAACTCCTTCGCGATGCCACCAGCCGCCTCGATCTCTCGAGCGACCAGTTGACCAAGATCCTTCAGATGCACGTGGCCTGGCACGAACTGGGTGAACGAGTTGACCACCGCGATGATCGGTTTGCCGAAGTCGCCGTCCTTGACTCCGGTCGCACGCCAGAGCGCGCGGGCCCCAGCCATGTTTCGGCCATGAGTGGAGGTGCGAGAGCGATACATCGGCATGAAGGGTCCTCTTCGATAAGCGCGGCTAGACGCTCTCACTCTACGGGGGGCGTCGGGCTCCCGCCCGGTGTCCTGCCGATCAGCGCGCACTTGGGCGTGACACGACTGCCCTGAGCTCCCGGCCCTCGACGAATCTCACGAGCTGTTCCTCGACCAGACGACGGGCCCGGGGCAGGAAGGCTGTCGTGTTGCCGCCCACGTGCGGGCTGATCAGAGCGCCGGTCGCGCGCCAGAGTCGATGGTCGGCGGGCAGTGGCTCGGGGTCGGTCACGTCCAGCGCCGCCTTCAGCCGACCGTCGATCACCTCGTCGGCCAGAGCCTCGGTGTCGACCACGGGTCCGCGGGCAACGTTGACAACCACGCATCCGTCAGGCATCCGAGCTAGCAATTCCGCGTCGACCAGATGCCGTGTCTCAGCCGAGAGCGGCACGGCAAGCACGACGGCATCAGCGTCAGCCACGAGCAGCGGCAGTGCATCGACTCCCTGCACACCCTGCCTCGCCTCACGTCCCACCAGCACCACGTCCACCTCGAATGGCTCGAGTCGAGCCTGGATCGCCCGGCCCACTCCCCCAGCCCCTACGACGATCACACGGCGGTCGGCCAGGGCAGGACGGCGACCGGCCAGCCACGCGCCCGTCGGCATTGCCCGAGCGAACTCGTCCAGGCCACGGAGGGAGGCGATGAGCAGGCCTGCCGCCAACTCGGCAGTGCTCGCGTCATGGACGCCTGCGGCGTTGCACAAGGTCACGCCCGGGGGCAGGTGCGGCAGAACGCTGTCGTACCCCGCGGTGAGCAACTGCACGACCTGGAGGGCAGGCATCTCTCGCATGATCTCGAGACTCGACGTCGGACCCATGTAGGGCGGGACATAGAACGCCACCTCGTCCAAGGACGACACGATCGGGATGGGAGGCCGGTCAGGAGTGACATCACCGGGCAGCATCGCTCCCAGCATTGTCAGCCCTCGACGCCGAGACGCTCCAGCAGCAGACTGCGCACCTTGGCCGCGTCGGCCTGACCGCGGGTGGCCTTCATGACCGCACCAACGATGGCTCCGGCCGCCTGCACCTTGCCACCCTTGATCTTCTCCGCCACGTCGGGCTGCTCGGCAAGCGCAGCGTCGATCGCGGTGAGCAGGGCAGAGTCGTCGCTGACCACACCCAGACCACGGGAGGCGACGATCTCATCGACCGTGCCTTCGCCGGCGATGACACCGTCGAACACCTGCCGGGCAAGCTTGTCATTGAGGCTCCCCTCGGCCAGGAGCTCCTCCACCCGCTTAATGTCGTCCGGCGTCACTCCGAGGGAGTCCAATTCGAGGCCTCGATCATTCGCGATACGAGTCAGCTCGCCAGACCACCACTTGCGGGCCGCGGCCTGGTCCACTCCCGCGGCGATCGTCTCCTCGACAAGCAGCAGGGCACCCGCATTGATGAGCGTCTGGAAGTCGTGATCGGAGACGCCCCACTCAGCGCGGAGGCGTGCCCGCTTGACCGACGGCGGCTCGGGCAAGGTCGCGCGGAGCTCCTCCACCCATTCGCGCGACGGTGCGACCGGGACCAGGTCCGGCTCCGGGAAGTAGCGGTAGTCCTCCGCCTGCTCCTTCGAGCGCCCCGAGGTCGAACGCCCGGTGTCCTCATGGAAGTGCCGTGTCTCCTGGATCACTCGACCGCCGGAGGCAAGAACGGCAGCCTGCCGCTCGATCTCCGAGTGCACGGCTCGCTCAACGGAGCGCAGCGAGTTCACGTTCTTCGTCTCGCTACGGGTTCCCCACGGATCGCCGGGAGGTGCCAGCGACACGTTGACGTCGCATCGCAGTGAGCCCTCCTCCATCCGGACATCGGAGACGCCAAGCCCGCGCATGAGGTCGCGTAGCTCAGTGACGTAGGCACGTGCGACCAGGGGTGCCAGCGAACCGGTTCCCTCGATCGGCTTGGTCACGATCTCGATCAGGGGAATGCCGGCGCGGTTGTAGTCGACGAGCGAGTAGTCGGCTCCATGGATGCGGCCCGTGGCACCGCCTGCATGCGTGAGCTTGCCGGTGTCCTCCTCCATGTGCACACGCTCGATCTCGACCCGGAACTCCCGAGGACCGTCGTCGGTCTCGACCGTGACGTCGAGGTAGCCGTCGAAGCAGAGCGGCTCGTCGTACTGGCTGACCTGATAGTCCTTGGGCATGTCCGGATAGAAGTAGTTCTTCCGGGCGAACCGACACCACTCGGCAATGCTGCAGTTGAGGGCAAGTCCCATGCGGATCGTGGACTCGACCGCCATTGCGTTGACCACCGGCATGGATCCAGGCAGGCCCAGGCACACCGGACACACCTGCGTGTTGGCCGCTGCCCCGAACTCCGTGGGGCACGAGCAGAACATCTTGGAGGCAGTGCCAAGTTCGACGTGCGTCTCGAGGCCCAGCACTGGATCGAACTTCTCGAGCGCCTGTGCGAACGGAATGGTGTCGTGGGTGGTGGTCACAGCTGCGGTGCCTCCTCGATGAGCTGGTGTCCCCAGTGGTCCACAAGCGCGGCTTCAAGCGCGCCGCCCACGCGATACAGGCGGTCGTCGGCCATCGGCGGAGCCATGATCTGCAGACCCACGGGCAGGCCGTCCTCCGGCGCCAGCCCGATGGGAAGGGACATGGCCGCGTTGCCCGCAAGATTCACCGGGATCGTCGCGATGTCGTTCAGGTACATCGCCAGCGGGTCGTCCACCTTGTCACCGATCTTGAACGCCGTGGTGGGGGCTGTCGGCGACACCAGTACGTCGACGTCCTCAAACGCAGCGGTGAAGTCCCGCGTGATCAGGGTGCGCACCTTCTGGGCCGAGCCGTAATAGGCGTCGTAGTAACCGCTGGAAAGCGCATACGTGCCGATCATGATGCGTCGCTTCACTTCGGCACCGAAGCCCGCCTCGCGCGTGAGGGCCATGACCTCCTCGACCGAGCGCGAACCGTCATCACCCTCGCGAAGGCCGTAGCGCATGCCGTCGAACCGGGCCAGATTGCTCGAGGCCTCCGAGGGAAGGATCAGGTAGTACGCAGCGAGGGCGTACTCGAAGTTGGGACAGGACACCTCGACGACCTCGGCGCCCAGGTCCGTGAGGATGGCCACCGACTCCTCGAACCTCTGCCGGACCCCTGCCTGATATCCCTCGCCGCCGAGTTCCCTGACCAGGCCGATGCGCATGCCCCGCACATCCGCCGCGCGAGCGGCGCCGACGATGTCCGGCACCTCGGCACGAATGGAGGTCGAGTCCCGAGGATCATGACCGGCGATGACCGCGTGCAGCAGGGCGGTGTCCATGACCGTTCGTGCACACGGGCCCGGCTGGTCGAGGGAGGAGGCCAAGGCCACCAGCCCGTACCGGGACACTCCGCCGTAGGTCGGCTTGACGCCCACCGTGCCGGTCACCGCGGCAGGCTGCCTGATCGAGCCGCCGGTGTCGGTGCCGATGGCCAAGGGAGCCTCGAAGGCAGCCAGGGCCGCTGCGGAACCACCCCCGGAACCTCCCGGAATCCGCTCCAGATCCCACGGATTGTGGGTCGGACCGTACGCCGAATGCTCGGTAGACGAGCCCATCGCGAATTCATCCATGTTCGTCTTGCCCAGAATGACGATGTCCGCCGAGCGGAGTCGTTCCACAACCGTGGAGTCGTAGGGAGGGCGCCATCCCTCCAGCACCCGTGAACCGCACGTCGTGGGCACACCAGTCATGGTGAGGACGTCCTTCAACGCCAAGGGCACCCCCGCCAGCGGGCCAAGTCGCTCCCCCGCAGCGCGCCGACGATCCACCTCCCGAGCCGATGAGATGGCATCGTCGCTCAGGACATGAAGGAAGGCGTGAACTCGATCGTCGACAGACGCAATCCGATCGAGATGCGCACGCGTGATCTCTTCAGACGAGACCTCGCCCTCGACCATGGCCTGGGCGAGCACGCTCGCGTCCTGGCGAACGAGGTCGCCGTCCATCGTCGCCATCGACTACTCCTCGTCCAGGATGCGCGGGACCCGGAATCGGTCGTCCTCCCAGGCCGGGGCTCCGGCCGCCACGGCCGCTCGGTCAAGACCGGGACGAGCGACGTCGTCGCGATAGACGTTCACCATGGGAATGGGGTGCGAGGTAGGCGGAATGTCGTCACCCGCCACCTCCGCAACGCGCGCGACGGACTGGAGGATCACGTCCAGCTGCCCGGCGTAATGAGCGATCTCGTCGTCGCTGAGCTGCAGGCGGGCCAGTCGAGCCAGATGCTCGACCTCCTCGCGCGTGATGGACGTCATGTCGTCAATCCTAGGGAGCCGTCGATCACTGCATCGGGCGGGCGTGCACCACAGCCGCGGCCAGCCCCTCGTCCAGGAGCGCACGGAAGCCCTCGAGCCCGACGACGGGCACTCCGAGGGCAAGAGCCTTGTCCAGCTTCGAGCCGGCGCTGTCACCAGCGATGACCAGGTCGGTCTTCTTGGACACCGAAGACGCCACCTTGGCGCCTCGACTGGAGGCAGCCTCGCTGGCGGAGTCGCGCGTGAAACCCTCCAGCGATCCAGTGATGACCACGGTGAGCCCGGCGAGGGGCAGCTCCCCCGGATCCACGGCCTCGTCGGCCATGCGAACTCCACCTCGGCGCCACTTGTCGACGATCTCGCGATGCCATGGCTCGGCGAACCACTCATACACCGCCTCCGCGATGGTCGGCCCGATCCCGTCAACGGCTGCCAGCTCCTCGACAGACGCCTCCGCCAGCGACTCCAGGGAGCCGAAGGCCCGCGCGAGGTCAGTGGCGGTCGGAGCACCCACATGCCTGATGGACAGAGCCACCACGACACGCCACAGCGGTCGATCCCGAGCACCTCGAAGATGGTCGAGCATGGACTTGGCATTCTCCGTGAGCTGCCGACCCTCCTCTCCCCTCCCCGGCTCGCGAGTGAAGAACTCGCACAGGAGAAGGTCCTCCTCGCCGATCAGGAAAAGATCCCCCTCATCGCTGATGACCCCGCAATCCAGCAGGGCCGTGGCCGCCTTGTCGCCCAGCCCTTCGATGTCGAGTGCACTGCGACCGGCAACGTGTGCGACACGTTCGCGTACCTGAGCGGGACAGGATCGGGAGTTGGGACAGCGAACGTCCTTGTCCCCCTCCTTCTCAGGGCGCAGCTCACTGCCGCAGTCCGGGCAGCACGTGGGCATGATGAATGGGCGCTCGGTGCCAACTCGATCCTCCATCACGGGACCCAGCACTTCCGGAATGACATCGCCCGCCTTGCGGAGGAACACCATGTCGCCGATCAGCACGCCCTTGCGCACGACTTCGAAGGCGTTGTGCAAAGTAGCCATGGAAACGGTGGAACCCGCGACCTTGACCGGCTCCATCACAGCAAAGGGAGTCACGCGACCCGTGCGCCCGACATTCACCTGAATGTCCAGAAGCCGCGTCCGCACCACCTCAGGTGGGTACTTGTAGGCAATGGCCCACCGCGGGGCGCGTGAGGTCTCGCCCAACTGACGCTGAAGTTCGAGGTCGTCAACCTTGACTACCACGCCATCGATCTCGTGCTCGACATCGTGTCGATGGACGCCGTAGTGCTCGATGAACTCCCTGACACCCTGCGCCGAATCCTGGACGGTGACGCGGTCACTCACGGGCAGGCCAAGCGACTTCAGCAGCGAGTACGCCCCGCTCTGGGTCGTGACCTCCACGCCTTCCACTGCCCCGATGCCATGAACGGTCATTCGGAGGTTGTCGAGGCGCGTGACCGCACGTCCCAGTTCGCGCTCCAGGCGTTCGATGCGACCCTGCGCGCGCGCTCCCGAGCGCGCATCGGAGGTCACCTGCTGCAGTTCGGCCTCCCGCTTGTCGATTCGCTGGCGCAGGGAGCCGGCAGCAGTATTGCGAGGGTTGGCGAACACCGGCAGGGCGAGCTCCTGCTGCTCGGAATTGATCCGCTCGAAGTCCGCCACCGTGAAGAAGATCTCGCCGCGCACCTCGAGTAGTCGAGGGACTGCGCCGCCGCGTGCCGTCAACCGCTGCGGCACCCCAGGGATGAATCGAGCGTTGTAGGTGACGTCCTCCCCCACGCGCCCATCTCCTCGAGTGGCGAGAGTCGTCAAGGCGCCGTCAACGTAGACCGCATCCACCGCAAGACCGTCGATCTTCAATTCACACAGCAGCGATGGCAGGACTCCAAGACCATGTCGAACACGCTCGAACCATGCGTCGAGTTCGTCGACGTCGAAGACATTGTCGAGCGAGTACATCCGCTGCAGATGCTCCACCGGGTCGAACATCTCTGACCGCGTGCCACCGACTGTCTGCGTCGGCGACTCCCCGCTGACGAGCTCAGGAAACTCTTGCTCGAGCGCCAGCAGGTCTGCGTAGAGGTGGTCGTACTCGATATCGGACAGTCGAGGCGCATCGTGCTGGTAGTAGGCAGCGCGGGCCTCGTTGACCTGATCGACGAGCTCCGCCCAACGCTCGCGTGCATCCTCACGCTTCATCACTGGCACCGCCCTGCTCGTCCTGTCGGAGCACTCGACCCACGGCTGCACAGGACTCCAGAGCCGCCCTCACCCAGTCAGGTGTCGCCCCCGCCAGCCCACAGGTGGGCGACACCGCGAGGTGCTCGAGATATCGACCATCCTCCAGCCCCAGACGATGCAGCAGGTCCCGCAATGGCGCGCTCACGGAGGCGTCTGACATCCGCCCCGGACCCGAGGCAGCCACCGAGCCTGTGGAGGGGACGGTGCCCACGATCAGCCCGCGCCCATCCTCGATCAATCGGCCCAGTTCACGCTCGGTGGGTCCATCAGCCGGGATGCGGGTGATGTCAACACTGACGAAGGACGCACCAGCCTGCCGGACGACCTCCAAGGGCGGATCGTCCGCACAGCAGTGCACTCCCGCGACTCCACCGGCGTCCGCCACGGCTGCCAGCACGACCCCCAGCAGCCTCCCAGCCACCTGCGGATCCACGGGTGCGTAGCTCGACAGGCCACTCGCCGTTCCGATCCGACCCTCGAGCACAGAGGCAAGCGCCGGCTCATCCCATTGGACCAGCACCGACGAGGCACCGGGAATGCGCGCGCGCACTTCCGCCACGTGTGCGGCGGCCGCTGCGGCCAGCGCATGGGCAAGGTCGTCAACGGCGCCCTCGTCACGCAGCGCCCGTTCACCCGTGCGGAGCTCGATCGCGGCGGCCAGGGTCCACGGACCCACCACTTGGCACTTCACGGGGCCGCCATAGGCCGCGGCGGTCTGCTGGAGCGCATCGAGATCCTCGCCAAGGAAGGATGAGGCCCGTCGCATCTGCCTTCCCCGGGACCCGCTGATCCGCCACCCTGCTGGCGTTGTCTCCACCCCGAAGGTGGTGTCGACCTCGGCGAGCATGGCTGCAGTGCGCCCGATCATGTCGGCCCCCGGCCCTCGGGCTGGCAGTTCGACGACGTGGATCAGGTCCGGGAGCTCCCCCGCCACGATCCTGGAACTCTCGAGAGCGGACGTCCCGGGCATGGAGCCGACCCCCGTAGCAGCGACCGGCCTCCAGAGGGTCACGCGGACACCTGTCTGCGCGTGGCATCCACCGTGGCCGAACCCACGACTCGGGAGTCGTCGTAGACGACCACCGTCTGCCCGCGCGCGAGTCCCCGCACCGGGCTCATCAGCGTCACGTGCATTCGGCCGGCATCCAGGCTTGCCTGGGCTGGGATGGCCTCACCGTGAGCGCGCACCTGAGCATGGACCGCAACCGGCTCGGCTCCCAACGGGTCTCCGGTCCACGTGGGGCGATCTCCCTCGATGCGGTCGACATCGAGGAGTTCGGGCGATCCCACGCGAACGGTTGAGGTAGCGATGTCCACATCGACCACGTATCTCGGGGCCCCGTCCGGAGCGGGGACCCGAAGGTCGAGACCTCGACGCTGACCGATCGTGAAGGCATGGGCGCCATCGTGGTGTCCCACGACGGCTCCTGAGGCATCGTCGACGATGTCTCCCGGTTCCGAGCCGAGTCGCGACCGCACGAAGGCCGCCGTGTCTCCGTCAGGGATGAAGCAGATGTCATGACTGTCCGGCTTGCGCGCAACCAGCAGCCCGCGCTCAGCCGCCTCATCGCGGATCTGGCTCTTGTGGTCACCGCCGATGGGCAGGAGCGTGTGGGCGAGCTGATCCCTGCCGAGCACGCCCAGAACATACGACTGGTCCTTGTCCGGATCGATTCCGCGATGAAGTTCCGGGCCGGCGGCGCCAGCGCGGATCTGCGCATAGTGCCCGCTTGCCACCGCGTCGAAACCCATCGCCCGCGCTCGGTGGAGCACAGCAGCGAACTTGATCCGCTCGTTGCAGCGAATGCACGGATTGGGCGTACGCCCGTGACGGTATTCGTCGAGGAAGTCGTCGATGACCTCGGCCTTGAAGCGGTCGGACAGGTCCCACACGTAGAAGGGAATGCCCAGCAAGTCTGCGACACGGCGGGCATCACGCGCATCGTCCAGCGTGCAGCACCCACGCGAGCGGCCCGAGGCGGCCGCAGCCTTGGACAGGGCAAGATGAACTCCGACCACCTCGTGGCCGGCATCCACGAGCCTCGCCGCCGCCACCGAGGAGTCCACGCCGCCCGACATGGCCGCAATGACTCTCATGTCAGACGACCTGCGCGTCTATGGCACCGGCACGACGAGCACGTTCCACTGCGCTGGGCAGGGCCGCCAGTACAGCGTCGACGTCCCCCTGGCTCGACGACTCGCTCAGGCTGAAGCGGAGAGAGGACCTCGCCTGCGCCTCGTCACGCCCCATGGCAAGCAGCACATGGCTCGGCTCCGGAATGCCTGCAGTGCACGCCGATCCGGTGGAGCAGTCGATACCCGCAGCGTCCAGCAGCATCAGCAGCAGATCCCCCTCGCAACCGGGGAAGGACACGTGCACATTTCCGGGAAGACGGGCATCCGGACTCATCCCGCGGTCGCCATTGATGCGAGCATCCGGTACCGCCGACTCGATTCCGGCCATCAGTCGCTCACGAAGGGCGATGAGGTGACGGGCGCGGTCGCGCTGCCCCTCGACCGCGTGCCGAACTGCGACGGCGAATGCAGCAATCGCCGGTGCGTCGAGGGTGCCCGAGCGAACGTCGCGCTCCTGGCCGCCGCCATGCAGCACGGGCGTGAGACCAGAGCCTGGATCGACGATCAGTGCACCTACGCCGAACGGACCACCGATCTTGTGACTGCTGACGGTGACGGCGTCCGCCCCCAACTCGCCCAGGTTCATCGGCAGATGGCCCAGCGCCTGCACCGCATCCGTGTGAAAGGGGACTTCGGCTGCTCGACACATCGCTGCTGCCTCAGCGACGGGCTGGACCGTGCCGATCTCGTTGTTTGCCCACATGATCGAGCAGACGGCAACCGGCGGGCCCGACAGCGCGTCGGCAAGCGCATCGAGGCGCACCCGTCCGAAGTCATCCACCGGCAGCCACTCCACGGAGGCACCCTGATCCTGCGCCAGCCACTCGACCGGGTCAAGAACCGCGTGGTGCTCGATAGCCGAGGCGGCGACGACCGACGCACCCGTGATGCGACGGGACTCCCAGTACATCCCCTTGATCGCCAAGTTGTCCGACTCAGTTCCACCCGAGGTGAAGACGACAGCGCTCGGCCTCGTACCGAGGAGCTCGGCGATCGACTCGCGCGACTCCTCGACTATCTGCCGCTGACGACGACCCGCGGCGTGGAGAGATGAGGGGTTCCCGACCTGCCGGGCAACCGACAGCCACGCCTCCTGCGCCTGACCGATCATGGGCGTGGTCGCCGCATGATCGAGATAGACGCGCGCCTCTGCGCTGAAACCGGGCTCCACGACCGACCATGCTAGTGCCAGTCGCGCCGGCCCACCTCGTGGTCAGTTTCCGGTGAACTCAGCCGGCCGCTTCTCCACGAAGGCCTGCATGCCGATCTTCTGGTCGTCCGTCGCGAAGAGCCCCGCAAACCGCACCCGCTCGATGTCCAGCCCCGTGGCAAGGTCGGTATCAAGTCCGCGATCGACCGACTCCTTGGCGGCGCGCAGGGCAAGGGCCGGACCCTTGGCGAGCCGCTTGGCAATCGCCAGTGCGGAGTCGTAGGTCTCATCGTCGGGCACAACAGCGTTGACCAGCCCGATCTCCATGGCCTCCTGGGCGTCAACGTGACGTCCGGTGAAGATCAGGTCCTTGGCCCGCGACGGCCCGACCAGACGGGGAAGGCGCTGTGTTCCTCCCGCGCCGGGAATGATGCCGAGCAGGATCTCGGGCTGGCCGAGCTTCGCGGACTCACCTGCAACGCGCATGTCGCAGCACAGAGCCAGCTCGCATCCCCCTCCGAGCGCATATCCGGTGACGGCGGCCAGCGTCGGCTGCGGGATCCGCGCGACCGACGTGAACGCATCCTGCAGATCAGCTGAGGCCAGCAGCATGTCCTGGTACGACAGGTCGCTCATCTCCTTGATGTCCGCTCCAGCGGCGAACACCTTCGGTCCGCCGTACAGGACGACCGCCCCGATGTCCCTGCGCGTCGCGATCTCCTGGGCCGCCTCTCGGATCTCCGTCTGCATCTGACGATTCAGAGCGTTCATCGGGGGCCGCTGGAGCAGCAGCGTTGCGACCTGATCGGAGACTTCCAGGGAAACGAACTCGGCCATCGAACTACCTCTCGTCGGGCGACACATCAACACAGGTGCGACATCACTTCCCGCGCGAGCCTAGCGACGTAAGACGACCTCGCACTGGCCTGTACCGTGTCGCAGGTGACAGGCCATGGCTCCTTCGGCTGGGACCCCCTCGGCGTCACACCGGACGGGCATGGGGGCGCCAACGTCGCGCTGTGGGCGCAAGGCGCCAGCGAGGTCGAACTGTGCCTGTTCGACGAGCAGGGCCGTGAGACTCGCATCCCTTTGCGTGAGCGGGTCTTCAACGTGTTCCATGCACACATTGCCGACATGCCTGTGGGCACTCGCTACGGGTTCCGGGTCCACGGAGACTGGAATCCGGCAGAAGGACACCGCTGGAACCCGAACAAGCTGCTGCTGGACCCCTACGCCAAGGCGATAGATGGATCCTTCACCCTCGACGCCGCAGTCTTCGGCCACGAAGGCAGCGACGATCTCGTCATGAGCACCACCGACTCAGCGCCCTTCGTGCCGCGCTCGGTGGTGGTCGATGAGTCCTTCGACTGGGGTGACGACACCTCGCCGGGGACAGCCTGGGGCGACACGGTGATCTACGAGACCCACGTTCGTGGAATCTCGATGCAGCACTCATCTGTGCCCGAGCATGAGCGCGGAACCTACGCCGGGCTCGCACACCCCCACGTGATCGAGCATCTGACAACCCTGGGCGTGACGGCGATCGAGCTGCTGCCCGTCCATCACTTCGTCGACGAGACCCACCTGCTCGATCTCGGACTCACCAATTACTGGGGCTACAACTCGATCGGCTACTTCGCTCCACACGCTGCGTACTCGTCGCTCGGACCTCGTGGCGGACAGGTGACCGACTTCAAGCGGATGGTCAAGGCCCTGCACGCCGCGGGACTCGAGGTCATCCTCGATGTCGTCTACAACCACACCGCGGAGGGAAACCAGCTCGGCCCGACGTTGTGCTTCCGCGGAATCGACAACGACGACTACTACCACCTCAGGGATGGGCGCTACTACGCCGACTACACCGGCTGCGGCAACACCCTGGATGTGTCCAAGCCACACGTTCTCCAGCTCGTCATGGATTCGCTGCGCTACTGGGTGCTGGAGATGCACGTCGACGGCTTCAGGTTCGACCTGGCCTCAGCGCTCGCGCGTTCATTCCATGACGTGAACATGCTGGGCAATTTCATGACCACGATTCAGCAGGATCCCGTTCTGCGCCGGGTCAAGTTGATCGCCGAGCCATGGGATGTGGGGCCGGGCGGCTACCAGGTCGGCGAGTTCCCGCCCCTTTGGACCGAATGGAACGACCGCTACCGCGACAACGTTCGCGACTTCTGGAGCGGCTCGTCGGGCATCGGTGAGCTCGGGTGGCGACTCTCGGGGTCCGCCGATCTCTACGCATCGGAAGGGCGCCGACCTTTCGCGTCCATCAACTTCGTCACGGCGCACGACGGCTTCACCCTGCACGACCTCGTCTCGTACGACCGCAAGCACAACGAGGCCAACCTCGAGGACAACCGGGACGGCACGGACAACAACCGTTCGTGGAACTGCGGTGTCGAAGGGCAGACTCAGGACCCATACATCCTCGGGCTGCGGCAACGACAGATGCGTAACTTCCTGACCACCCTGCTGCTCTCCACGGGCGTGCCCATGCTGGCCGGCGGCGATGAGTTCGGACGCAGCCAGATGGGCAACAACAATGCCTACTGCCAGGACAATGAGATCTCCTGGTACGACTGGAACTGGTCACCCTGGCAGTCGGACCTGAAGGTCTTCGCCAGCAATGTCCTCAGCCTTCGCAGGCTGCACAGTGCCTTTCGCCAGCGCTTCTTCTTCGAGGGCCTGCCCGTCCTGGCCGGCGGGCCGAAGGACCTCGCCTGGATCGGCACCGACGGGCATGAGCTGCCCCCGGATGCCTGGCATGACTCCCAGGCCCGCACCGTGGGCATGTACCTCGCCGGCGCGAGCCACGGAGCGGATGACTCGGGCACCGTCATACGTGATCAGGCGTTCTTCATGATCCTGCACTCCGGTGACGACGTGGTGCCCTTCACGCTTCCGGGGGTTCCCTATGCGTCCGGCTACCGCACGGTCATCGACACCTGGACCGGCCAGTCCACCGAGTCCGACCCCATCCGCGAGGCCGGAGCGACTGTGGAGATGCAGCCGCGCAGCACTCTCGTGCTGCGCGCCCTCACCCCCGACGTGCGCTGAGCAGTCCGATCGCGTCAGGCGGAGAGTCCGTCCGCCAGCACCGGAACGGACTGCAGCCCCAGTTCCTGCGGTGACGCGAGCCCGCGATGCCGCGGCAGCACACGGACGGTGTACCCGAACGGCCCGTTGCGATCCATCTCCAGTTCGCGGCGGAAGAGCCAGCGGCCCCCGTCGTACTGCTCGACGGCCTCCATGTCGGCAGTCTCGGCCCCGACAAGACGATCATCGGCGTCGACTCGACCGTAGACGACCTGGACGCTGAGGTCCGAGGGCTCCAGAACACCGAGGGACACATACGCACGCACGACAATGCGCCCGCCCTGCATGACGGCGTCGCCGACTCCATCAGCCTCGACGTGATCGATGCGGATGCCGCTCCAGGAGTCGCTGACTCGCGACTTCCAGGCGCTAAGTTCGGTCGCGAGAGCATAGGAGTCGGCCTCGATGGCCCGTGCCGCGGCAGCCGCGGGCGTGTACAGCCGCGTCACGTACTCGCGCAGCATGCGGCTTGCCAGCACCTTGGGGCCAAGCGTGCGAAGGGTGTGCTTCACCATCGCCAGCCAGCGCGGAGGAAGTCCGGAGGCGTCACGCGTGTAGAACGCCGGCGCAACCGACGTCTCGATGAGGGAGTAGAGCGCCTCTGCCTCGAGGTCGTCGCGACGATCCGCGTCGTCGACGCCATTGGCCGTGGGGATCGCCCAACCGTTCTCGCCATCGAACCACTCGTCCCACCAGCCATCCAGAATCGACAGGTTGAGCGCTCCGTTGAGTGCCGCCTTCATGCCGGACGTCCCGCTGGCCTCCAAGGGCCTGATCGGATTGTTCAGCCAGACGTCACATCCCGGGTAGAGAGTGGTGGCCATGGCCATGTCGTAGTCCGGGAGGAAGACGATGCGGTGGCGCACATCCTCAGCATCAGCGAACTGCACGAGTTGCTGGATGAGTCGCTTGCCGCCGTCGTCGGCTGGGTGGGACTTGCCGGCGACGACCAGCTGCACCGGACGTTCCGGATCCGTGAGTAGGGCTCGAAGGCGATCCTGATCGCGCAGCATCAGCGTGAGTCGCTTGTACGACGGAACTCGGCGAGCGAAACCGATGGTCAGGACGTCAGGATCGAGCACCGAGTCGATCCACGACAGCTCGGCCTCGGATGCACCGCGGTGCAGCCAGGACTCGCGCAGTCGGTGCCGGGTCATGGCGACGAGTTCCTCGCGCAAGGCCCGCTTGACCTGCCACCAGTGATCGTCGGGGGTGTCAGCGATCGCCTGCCAGCCCTCGGCTTCATCGATCGAGGCTCCTCCGGCGAGGTCGATGACCTGTCGCGCTGTCCACGTGGGGCCGTGCACCCCGTTCGTCACCGAGGTGATCGGTACATCCTCGTTGTCGAATCCAGGCCACAGCCCCGAGAACATCCCGCGCGACACCTCCCCGTGCAGGAGGCTCACACCGTTCGCCCGCTGACCCAGACGCAGGCCCATGACGGCCATGTTGAAGACGCTGGGGTCTCCCCCGTCGAAGCTCTCTGCTCCGAGCGTGAGAACGCGATCCACCGGCACGCCCGCCGAGGAATTGTCACCGCCGAAGTACTGCGAGATCAGATCGATCGGGAAGCGATCGATTCCCGCCGGTACCGGGGTGTGCGTGGTGAAGAGCGTGCTCGCGCGCGACACCTCGAGCGCCTCGTCGAAACTCATCTCGGGGTTGTCGGCGATCAACTCGCGAATCCGCTCCAGACCGAGGAATCCGGCATGCCCCTCGTTGGTGTGGAAGACCTCGGGCTCGGGGCGGCCGGTGATCCGACAGTACGTCCGCATGGCGCGCATGCCACCAATGCCCAGCAGCATCTCCTGCTGGAGTCGGTGTTCACCGCCTCCTCCATAGAGTCGATCAGTGACCTCTCGTTCCGCGGGACCGTTCTCCTCCACGTCCGAGTCCAGCATCAGCAAGGGCACGCGGCCGACCTGAGCCACCCAGATGCGCGCGGTGAGGGACCGCCCGCCGGGCAGACCGATCGTCACCTTCGCCGGCGAACCGTCGGCCTCCCGCAGCAAGGAGACCGGGCTGCCGTCAGGGTCCGAGACGGGGTACTGCTCCTGCTGCCAGCCATCACGCGAGAGCGTCTGGCGAAAATAGCCCGACCGGTAGAACAGGCCTAGCGCGATGATCGGAACGCCGAGGTCGCTCGCCGTCTTCAGGTGGTCACCCGCGAGAATCCCGAGGCCACCGGAGTACTGCGGCAGCGCTGACGTGATTCCGTACTCAGGGGAGAAGTAGGCGATTCCGCGAGGAGCATCTGCGCCCAGGGTCTGGTACCAGCGAGGAGAGGACAGATAGGCCTGCAGATCCGCATTGGCCTGCTCCACCCACGTCACGAAACCCGCGTCGGCCGCAAGCTCCATGAGTCGGTCACCGGACACCTCGCCCAGGAGCCGGACGGGATCGTGACCGCACGCGTCCCACACCTCGGGATCGATGGCCGCGAAGAGGTCCCTGGTGGGAGGATGCCAGGACCAGCGGAGATTCAAGGCCAGGGTCTCCAGGGCGGCAAGACTCTCCGGCAGGACGGTACGGACGACGAATCGGCGAATGGCTCTCACCCGGGACATGTTAGCGCTTTCATACCCCTCGCAAGGAAGGAGCGGCCACCTTGGTGACGTTATTTTGCATTTTTCGCAATTTCTTGCTCCGAGTTCGGCCAGCGACCACCCCGCACGCCCATCCCTGAGTACGATTGGCGCCCATGGCACGCAAGCGGTCGACGGCCGCGGCTTCGGACGGCCCCGCACACGAGGGTCCCGAGCCCGAGGGCCCCGCGCCCGTCCCCGTCCCCAGCGAACTCTCGGGACGATTCCCCATCACCGATGTCTCCCCCACCAGCCTGAGCGGACGCCGACCGGCAGCTGCGGCAGTGGGCGAGGCGGTGCCGATTCGCGCGACCGCCTTTCGTGAGGGCCACGACAGCCTGGGGGTGACCGCTCTCCTGCACCGGCCCGACGGGTCGCTTGCTCAATCAGTGCGCATGACCTCCGATGGCTCGGGGCTGGATGGCTGGCAGGCCACCGTCCGACCGGACGCGGTGGGCGACTGGCGCTTCACGATCGAGGCCTGGAGCAGTCCTTGGGACTCCTGGCTCCACCGAGCAATGATCAAGATCCCGGCCGGCGTCGATGTCGACCTCGAGTTCACCGAAGGAGCCCTCCTGCTCGACCGAGCCACGAGCGAGCCCTCCCTGCACGAGGATCAGAGGTCCACTCTCCAGGCCGCGGCGAAGGCACTGCTGTCGACGGCCCTGCCGACTCCAGTACGACTGGCGGCCGCCACCGACCCTGCCGTAGGAGCGGTGCTGCGGGCGCACCCGATCCGCGAGGGAGTGACGGCCAGCGGCCCATGGCCCCTGCGGGTCCAGCGCCGACGCGCGTTGGTCGGCTCCTGGTACGAGTTCTTTCCCCGCAGTGAGGGCGCACAGCTGGAGCCGCTCCGATCAGGGACCTTCACCACCGCCGCCGGCAGGCTCGATGCGGTGGCCGAGATGGGGTTCGATGTCGTCTACCTTCCGCCGATCCACCCCATCGGGGAGGTCAATCGCAAGGGGCCGAACAACACGCTGACTCCGGGTCCGGACGATCCCGGCTCGCCGTGGGCCATCGGCTCAGCCGCAGGCGGTCACGATGCCCTGCACCCCGACCTCGGCTCGTGGGCGGACTTCGAGGCCTTCATGGCCCGGGCCGCCGAACTCGATCTCGAGGTGGCGCTCGACCTCGCACTGCAGGCCGCGCCGGACCACCCCTGGGTCGCAGCTCATCCTGAGTGGTTCACCACTCGAGCCGATGGCTCTATCGCCTATGCGGAGAATCCTCCCAAGAAGTACCAGGACATCTATCCACTGAACTTCGACAACGATCCTGAGGGACTCTATGCCGAGGTAGAACGCCTGGTCCGCTTCTGGATGGGCCGCGGCGTCCGCATCTTCCGCGTCGACAATCCCCACACGAAGCCCCTGTGGGTCTGGGAGCGCCTCCTCAGCAGCATCTTCGAGACGGACCCGGACGTCCTCTTTCTCGCCGAGGCCTTCACGCGCCCACCCATGATGCGCGCACTTGCTCAGGTCGGCTTCCAGCAGAGCTACACGTACTTCACGTGGCGCAACACCTCCGAGGAGATTCGCTCGTACGCCTGCGAACTGGCCGGCCCCTCGGCCGCCTTCATGCGGCCCAACTTCTTCGTCAACACTCCAGACATCCTGCCCGAGTTCCTCCAGCACTCGGGGCCTGCCGGCTTCGCCATCCGGGCCACGCTGGCCGCAACGCTGTCGCCCACCTACGGGGTCTACAGCGGCTTCGAGCTCTACGAGCATGTGGCGGTGCGTCCGGGAAGTGAGGAGTACCTCGACTCCGAGAAGTACCAGCATCGCCCGCGCGACTGGGACCTCGCGCGACGGCAAGGGCGCACCCTCGCTCCCTACCTCACCACCGTAAACCAGCTGCGGCGGGAGCATCCGGCCCTGCAGGACCTTCGATCCCTGCGCTTTCACCACACCGACAATCCGCAGATCATCGCGTTCTCGAAGCAGGACCAGGGCGACACCATCCTCGTTGTCTGCACGCTGGATCCCTCTCGTGAGCACGAGGCCACCGTGTCGTGGGACCTCGGCTTGCTCGACCTGCCGACCGATGGGCGATTCGTGGCCCACGATCTGATCACGAACACCACCTGGGCGTGGGGGTCCTCGACCTATGTGCGCCTGTCCCCGTGGGAGCACGTGGCCCACATCATCCATGCGCGTCGACCATGAGCTCCGCTGTGCGTGAGCTCCCGTCGATCATGAGCCCCGAACACGAGGACACCCGATGACCACTTCGCAGCAGCCGCCTCTGCCCGTGTCCGTGCTCGACCTCGACCGACTCATCGACGGGTGGCATCACGATCCACACTCGATCCTGGGGCCGCACCACAGCAACGGAAACGTGACGATCCGGGTGCTCCGGCCCGGGGCGCAGGCCGTCAGCCTGGTCACCTCCTCCGGCGCGGTCAGCATGGATCACGAGCATCGCGGTGTCTGGGTCGCCGTCGTCCCAGGGGATCGAGCACCTGACTACTCGGTGGATGTCACCTACCCCGGGTCCAGCCTCTCCGGTGATGATCCCTACCGATTCCTGCCCACCCTCGGTGAGATCGACCTGCACCTGATCGGCGAGGGTAGACACGAGCAGCTCTGGCAGGTGCTCGGTGCCCATACCCGCTCTTACGAGACCGCGAGGGGCCCGGTGACCGGTGTCTCCTTCGCGGTCTGGGCGCCCAACGCCCAGGGTGTCCGGGTCGTCGGGGACTTCAACTACTGGGACGGCACAGGTCAGCCGATGCGGTCCCTCGGTTCGACCGGCGTGTGGGAACTGTTCATCCCCGGCATCGGTGACGGCACCGTCTACAAGTTCTCCGTCCTCGGCCGCGACGGTGCGTGGCGCGAGAAGGCCGATCCCTTTGCCTTCGCCACCGAGATTCCGCCGGCGACTGGCTCCGTTGTCTTCACCCCCCATCACGAGTGGGCGGACGCGCACTGGCTCGATCGACGGGCCGAGACCGACCAGCACAAGCGCCCCATGTCGATCTACGAGGTTCACCTCGGCTCCTGGCGAGCCGGTCTTGACTACCGCCAGCTGGCGACCGAGCTCACCGACTATGTCGTCGACGCGGGCTTCACGCACGTGGAGTTCCTGCCTGTCGCCGAGCACCCCTACGGGCCGTCCTGGGGGTACCAGGTCACGTCCTACTTCGCCCCCACCTCACGCTTCGGGTCTCCTGACGATCTGCGCTACCTGATCGACATGCTCCATCAGGCTGGCATCGGCGTACTCGTCGACTGGGTGCCGGCGCACTTCCCGAAGGATGAGTGGGCACTTGCGCGGTTCGATGGCACCGCCCTGTACGAGCATGCCGACCCTCGCCGCGGTGAGCAGCCGGACTGGGGCACCCTGGTGTTCGACTTCGGCCGCACGGAAGTGCGGAACTTCCTGGTCGCGAATGCGGTCTACTGGCTCGAGGAGTTCCATGTCGACGGCCTGCGCGTCGATGCCGTGGCATCGATGCTCTACCTGGACTACTCGCGCAAGGACGGGGAGTGGGCACCGAACGAGTTCGGTGGCCGGGAGAACCTTGATGCGGTCAAGTTCCTGCAGGAGTTGAATGCGACCGTCTACAAGCGTGTCCCCGGTGTCACCATGATCGCCGAGGAGTCCACCGCTTGGCCGGGAGTCACCCAGCCCACCTTCCTCGGCGGTCTGGGCTTCGGCTTCAAATGGAACATGGGGTGGATGCACGACAGCCTCGAATACATCTCCCATGAGCCGATCCATCGGCAGTATCACCACAACGAGATGACCTTCTCGATGGTCTACGCCTACAGCGAGCACTTCATCCTGCCCATTTCCCACGACGAGGTGGTGCACGGAAAGGGCTCCCTCGTCGCTCGGATGCCCGGCGACCGGTGGCAGGAGCTGGCCAATCTGCGCGCCTACCTCGCCTTCATGTGGGGGCACCCAGGGAAGAAACTGCTGTTCATGGGATCGGAGTTCGGCCAGTCCGATGAGTGGTCCAGCGAACGCAGTCTCGACTGGTGGCTGCTGCAGTTCGCCGAGCACGCCGGGGTGCTGCAGGTGGTCTCGGACCTCAACCGCCTCTACGCCGCCACCCCCGCGCTCTGGCAGCGCGACGACGACCCTTCCGGCTTCGAGTGGATCGACGCCAACGACGCCGGCTCAAACTGCTTCAGCTGGGTGAGATGGGATGACGACGGTGGCTGCGTTGCCGTGGTGTCGAACCTGTCCCCTGTGCCACGGGAGGGCCACCGGATCGGACTGCCCATGGCCGGCGTGTGGACCGAGGCGCTGAACACCGACGCGGCGGCCTACGGCGGATCAGGCATGGGCAATCTCGGCGCCGTGACCGCCGACGAGACCCCGTGGCACGGTCGACCGGCTTCGGCCGGGATCGTCCTGCCCCCATTGGCGACGGTCTTCCTGCGCTACGAGGGTTAGGGGTCGATCCTCGCGATCAGAAGAGGGCGCTCGCCAGTGCAGTGCGGGCGCGCGGCACTGCCGGATCATCACCGGCGATCATGAAGAGCTCCAGGACTCGAGCCCGGGCACGCTCGCGATCGTCACCTGCGCTCTCGCGAACGGCCGCGATACCGAGGTCGAAGGCCTCCTGCCAGTCTCCTCGAAGAGCAGCAAAGTCGGCCCGGACCTGAAGGTCGGCGTCCGGTGCGTCCGTCGCCACCTCCGTTCGCGCGTACAGCTCCACCAGAGCACGCCCGGCGAGCGCGTCCTGATCGGCCGGCTCCGAGGCGAGGATGGTGTCGTAGGCCGCTCGGGCTGCCGCCCAGTCCCCCGCCTCGATCGCCGCATAGGCCGCCTCGAATCTCGGATCGATCGGCTCCGGTACAGCCTCCTCGGTTGGGGCTGGCTCTGACGCGACGCTCCCGGTGACTCCCTGCTCGGCCGCAACTCGCAGCAACTCGTCGAGATACTGCCGAATCTGCGTCTCCGGAAGGGCTCCTTGGAACAACGGCACTGGCTGCCCCTTGATCACCGCAAAGACCGACGGGATCGACTGCACCTGGAAGGCCGCCGCGATCTGCTGCTCGGCGTCGACGTCGACCTTCGCGAGGACCCACTGGCCGCCACTCTCGGCCGCCAGCTTCTCCAGGACAGGTGACAACTGCTTGCAGGGTCCGCACCACTCGGCCCACAGGTCGAGGACGACTGGGACGGTCATGGACTGCTGGATGACGGACTGCTCGAACGTGGCCGTCGTGACGTCGATGACCACACCGGGTGGGGCGGCAGCCAGAGCGGCCGAGGCCTTCTGCTGATTGCTCTTGTTCGCGGCGAGGGCACCGAGATCGACGGCACCACGGGCATTGAAGGTCGAGGACATGACTCCATTGTGTCTCATGGCACTGCATGGCTCGACCCAGCCGTGGACTCCAGTAGGGGTCATCGGCGGGTTCTGCTTCGCCAAGGGCCGCCAACCCCCACAATTGGCCAATGCATGTCTCCGCCAAGGCCGACTACGGCATGCGGGCCCTCCTGGTGCTGACCCAGGCTCATCGGGAGGAGCCGACGCGGCTCGTCAAGGGTGACCACATCGCCCAGAGCCAGGGCATTCCGGTGAAATTCCTCGAGGGGATCCTGCGGCAGCTGCGCCAGTCCGGCATCGTCGCCAGCCAGCGCGGCGCTGAGGGGGGCTACCGCCTCGACCGAGACCCCGCACAGGTGTTCATCGCCGATGTGGTCCGCGCCCTCGACGGCCCGCTCGCCGCCGTGCGGGGCCAGCGGCCCGAAGAAGTCGACTACGCCGGCGCATCCGAGCATCTCGGTGAAGTGTGGGTCGCCCTCCGCGCAGCCATGCGCCACGTCCTCGAACGAGTGAGCCTCGCTGATGTCGCGGCCGGAACCTTCCCTGCCGACATTTCCGAACTGCTCGCCGAGCCTGGGGCCTGGCTCCGGCGGTGACCGCGCACCACGACGCTCAGGGGCGAATGGTTACCTGACGCACGAGGTCGTCGGCCGCGGCGTACGGATCCAGGGTTCCCGCCGCCACCTGCGCTGCGAGTTCTTCCAGCGTTGACTCAACGGACTCCATCAGCCGGGCGCGCAGGGTAGCGAGCGCCAAGGCCTCGATCTCATCGCGCGCTCGGTCGCGCCGGCGCTGGTCGCCCGCTCCAGAATCCTCTAGCCATCGCGCATGCGCGTCGATCGCCGCAAGCAACTCGGGCAGTCCCTCGCCCGACACGGCCACGAGCGGCAGCACCGGGGGCCGCCAGTCCCCTCCCTGAGTCATCGCCAGCATCGATTGAAGTTCGCGTACGGTGCGTTCGCTTCCCTCGCGATCAGCCTTGTTGACGACGAATACGTCGCCCACCTCCAAGATGCCCGCCTTGGCAGCCTGGATGCCATCTCCCATACCCGGCGCGACGAGTACGAGCGTCGTGTCAGCCATCGCCGCGATGTCGATCTCGGACTGGCCCACCCCGACCGTCTCGATAAGCACGTCGTCGAATCCCGCGGCGTCGAGAACACGGAGGACCTGCGGCGTCGTGGCCGCAAGGCCGCCCAGATGACCTCGCGCCGCCATCGAACGGATGAAGACGCCCTCATCCGTCGCGTGATCCTGCATGCGGATGCGGTCGCCCAGGAGTGCCCCCTTGGAGAAGGGCGACGACGGGTCCACGGCAAGCACGGCCACGCGACGACCCTGCGATCGGAGTGTCGAGATCAGCGCACCCGTCGTGGTCGACTTGCCCACTCCGGGAGCCCCGGTGATGCCGACGACCCGCGCATGCCCCGGGGCCGCCAGAAGGCGCAGCGCCTCGGGGGCCTGGGGGCTGGCATCCTCGATCAAGGACAGCAGCCGTGCCACGTCGCGGTTGCGCCCGTCGCGGGCTCCCTCGACCAGTGCACTGATGTCATGCCCCATGACCACGCCTCACTGTGACCACCGCCACGCTGGGGATCTCCGCGCCCCCCTGCCCTGACTTCGTCACGACTGACAACATAGCCGCATGGATTCCCTGCTGACACGCATCGACCACGTGGGCATCGCGGTGGTGGACCTCGACGCCGCCGTGGAGTTCTACGCCAAGGCCTTCGGACTCACCAAGGTGCACGAGGAGATCAACGAGGAGCAGGGAGTGCGTGAGGCAATGCTTGCTGTCGGGGACTCCGGCTCCTGCATCCAACTGCTCGCGCCGCTGAATCCGGAGTCGACCATCGCCCGCTTCCTGGACAAGTCCGGCCCGGGGATTCAGCAGATCGCCTACGGCGTCGATGATGTCGAGGCGGCAGCCGCGTCCCTGCGCGACTCCGGTGTCCGTGTCCTGTATGACAGAGCGAAGACGGGCACCGCAGGATCTCTGGTTAACTTCTGCCACCCCAAGGACTGCGGCGGAGTGCTCGTGGAGCTCGTTCAGTCAGCCGCCGAGGAGGCACACTGATGGACCGCATACGACAAGCGATTCTGACGGGCGCGGACGCTGAGACGTTTGCGGAACTGCCGATTCCGGACACGTACCGGGCCGTCACGATCCACAAGGACGAGCAGGACATGTTCGCCGGGATGGAGAGCCGCGACAAGGATCCCCGGCAGTCCCTCCACGTGGAGCAGGTGCCCACACCGGAACTTGCCCCCGGCGAGGCCCTGATCGCTGTCATGGCCTCCTCGGTGAACTACAACACCGTGTGGACGAGCATCTTCGAGCCAGTGAGCACCTTCGGCTTCCTCGAGCGTTACGGCCGCACCCACCGGGATGCCAAGCGGCACGACCTTCCCTATCACGTGCTCGGGTCGGATGCGTCCGGCGTCGTACTCCGCGTCGGACCAGGCGTCAACGCCTGGAAGCCCGGCGACACCGTGGTCGCGCACTGCCTCAGTGTCGAGCTCGAGTCGCCGATGGGTCACAACGACACCATGCTCGACCCGGAGCAGCGGATCTGGGGCTTCGAGACGAACTTCGGCGGACTGGCCGAACTGGCCGTCGTGAAGTCCAACCAGCTCATGCCCAAGCCGGCACACCTCACCTGGGAGGAAGCCGCCTCGCCCGGGCTGGTCAACTCAACCGCCTACCGGCAACTGGTCTCTCGCAACGGCGCCGGCATGAAGCAGGGCGATGTCGTCCTCATCTGGGGTGCTTCCGGTGGCCTGGGCTCGTACGCCACCCAGTACGCACTCAACGGCGGCGCGATCCCGATCTGCGTCGTGTCGAGCCCGGAGAAGGCGGACATCTGCCGCGCCATGGGGGCGGAGCTCGTCATCGATCGCAATGCCGAGGGGTACAAGTTCTGGAAGGACGAGAACACACAGGACCCCAAGGAGTGGCAGCGCCTGGGCAAGAAGATTCGCGAGCTCACCGGCGGCGACGACGTCGACATCGTCTTCGAGCACCCGGGCCGCGAGACGTTCGGTGCATCCGTGTACGTCACGCGCAAGGGCGGCACCATCGTGACCTGTGCTTCGACCAGCGGCTTCATGCACGAGTACGACAACCGCTACCTGTGGATGAATCTCAAGTCGATCGTCGGAAGTCACTTCGCGAACTATCGAGAGGCCTTCGAGGCCAACCGGCTCATCGCGAAGGGCATGATCCATCCCACCCTGTCCAAGGTATTTCCCCTCGAGGGAGCCGGACAGGCCGCCTATGAGGTCCACCGGAACGCGCATCAGGGGAAGGTCGGCGTCCTTGCCCTCTCCCCAGAGCCGGGTCTCGGCGTCACCGACCCCGAGCTGCGGGCGCGCGTGGAACCCGAAATCAACAGGTTCCGTAACGCCTGAGTGCGCCACCCCCCACGTAGCATGGGGCTGTGTCCCTGAGCCCCGCTGCGTCTGCCGGCTCGGTGCCCTGGCTGCTCGATCGCGGCCGAGGCAAGGGCGAGATGGGCTACCTGCCCGGCCTCGACGGCGTGCGTGCCTTGGCCGTCCTGGGGGTACTGCTCTACCACGCTGACCTCACCTGGATCTCTGGCGGCTTTCTCGGTGTTGACGTCTTCTTCGTTCTCAGCGGCTTCCTGATCACCTCACTGCTGCTGGAGGAATTCGACCGATCCGGTCGTATTGCATTCGGACGCTTCTACCTCGGGCGCGCCCGGCGCCTGCTGCCCGCATTGATCCTGATGCTCGTCGTCGTCTCGGCCGTCGTCGCGATCTTCTTTCGCGATGCCGCCGCCTCACTACGGGCGGATGTCGTCGCGTCCATGCTCTATGTCAACAACTGGTGGTACGTGCTCAACGATGCCTCCTACTTCGAGTTCATCGGCAGACCCCCACTCCTGAAGCATCTGTGGTCGCTGGCGGTCGAGGAGCAGTTCTACCTCGTGTGGCCACTCATGGCGTTCGTTGCGATGAGAGGCGGTGGGCGCGCGGCGGTGCGCTGGCTGGCCCTCGGCCTCGCTGTCGCCTCCACCGCGTGGATGATCGTGCTGTCGGTGTCGAACGGCTTCCCGGAGTACGCGGATCCCAGCCGCGCCTACTTCGGGACTGATGCCCACGCCATGGGTCTCCTGGTCGGTGCTGCTCTCGCCACCTTCTGGCGTCCCGGCCGCCTGCGGGCCGATATTCCCGTCATCGCACGGTGGCTCCTCACCAGCATCGGCTTGGCCGCCCTGCTGACCGTGGTGGGCTTCTTCCTCTTCGTCGGCGAGTTCAGTCCCTGGATGTACCAGCGGGGCGGATTCCTCGCCCTCGCGCTCGTCGTGGCACTGCTCATCGCCATGGCGACACATCCCGCTTCGCGCCTGGGCCCCTGGATGGGCACGCAGCCGTGGCGGTACCTGGGCCAGCGCTCGTATGGCCTCTACCTGTGGCACTGGCCCATCTTCATGCTCACCCGCCCCACCCTCGACGTTCCCCTTGATGGCCTTCCCCTCCTCGCACTGCGTCTCGGGCTGACCATTGGAGTTGCCGAACTCAGCTACCGGTTCGTTGAGATGCCCATCCGACGCGGCGCGATCGACCGATGGGTGCATGCATGGCGTACGGCGACAGGGCGGGCCCGGCGCCGCATGACGCAGCAGGGCACCGTCATCGCCACCCTGGCCGTGGCCATCATCGCTTCGCTCACCATCTCCCTCGTCGCAGCGCCCGCACCCGACGCGCAGGAGGCGCTCCCCGAGGATGTCGCCGTGGCACTCGGCCTCGACGATGGCGGACCGACGGAAGTGTCACTCGATGATCCAGAGTCACCGGGGATGACCGACACTCCGATCGCCGGCGGCCCGACGCCGTCCCCCAGTCCCGAGGGTGATGGCACCCCCGGGACCGATGCCAACGGCCGCGTCAGCGCCATTGGGGACTCGGTCATGCTCGGGGCCCGTGAGACTCTCAAGGACGTCATTCCCGCGACCAAGGTCGACGCTGCCGTCTCGCGCTTTCCCGGTGCCTTCATCGGAAAGCTCAAGCGATATGTCAACAAGGACAAGCTCGCCCCCACGGTCGTCATTCATGCGGGAACCAACGGAGTCATGCCCGAGTCGATGCTGCGAGAGATGCTCGACATTCTCAGCGAGTCCCCACGCGTTGTCGTCCTCACCACCAACATGCCGCGAAGCTGGCGTGCTCCGAACAACAAGGTGATCAAGGGTGTCGTGCCGGACTACCCCAATGCCGTGCTCGTCGACTGGTATGCCGCGTCGAAGGACCACCCGGAGTACTTCGCCTCAGATGGCATCCACCTCACCCCGGCTGGAGCAAGGGCCTACGCGAAGCTGATCAAGAAGGCGGTCTATGCCCCGGTGACGGAGTCGCCTACCGCCTCCTGAAGCATCATCCCGCCGGGAACGTCTCACCCAGGATGTCCTCGTCCGTCTGGGTCGCCGGCGGGAACGGCTCCGCCAGACCGGAGCCGAGATCCGCCAGCGCCTCCGTGGGTATCTGATTGACCCGGACGTCGGTGTTGGGCAGGGCGATTCCCAACGCCACCCTCAGTTCTGCCGGGGCCGTCTCCGCGCCGCCGGCAAAGGTCACGAGGATCGCGTCGGCCTTCTGCGTCACTCCCAGCACGGCGACGTCCGGGATACCGGCGGCCCACTGCTCGGCGGCCCCACGGGCGATGTCCAGCACCGAGGGCTCCTCCACCGCCTCCGGCACCGATTGCGTCCAGGAGATGCTGATCTCGGGCCGGATCCCCAACGCGTCCTCGATCGCATCAGCCAGCGAGGCGACCTCGCCCGGCGCCTCCGGCCCGCGCGTGTCCGCGATGATCGTTCCGTCGGTCGACGACAACCCCGTCAGCGCAAGACCGCGCTCGGCCAGCCACGCCTCCACGACTGGTCGCGCGCCATCGAGAGGCACGTCGGGAACCGGCACTGGTTCGTCGCCATTGCGCACCGGGAACCATTGCACGGCAGCGGATATCGGTCGTCCAAAGGCAGCGATCAAGTCGCTGGTGAGAACAGACGTCGAACCCGGCGGTACCGGTCCGGACACCTCGACCGTGACCGTCGAGTCGCTGACCGTCACGGCTTCCAGGGAATCAGCAGAGTCGGGGCCCAGCCAGTTCACGGCGGTCTGAGTTGCCAGCCGGAGAGCCGATGCATCCGCAACTGACGCCGCGAAACGCGATCCGAGGAGCAATGCGAGTAAGGCGACCGGAACGGTCACGAGGACGATGCTCAAGACGAACCGAATGGGTGAGTGACGACGCTGCCGCGCGGGGACGAAGCCCGTGACGATGAACACGATCGATGCCGCGAGCATGATGCCGAAGAGGTTGGCCGCGAAGAGCAGCGCGGCGCCCCGGGCCAGCCCCGGTTGGTCCAAGCCCAGCAGCACACCCACCGCGGCCAGTGGTGGCACCAGGGCTACTGCGACCGCGACACCCGGCAGCGCCCCGGAGACATCGCGTCGCACCGTCGCATAGGAGCCGGCCGCCCCCGCGGCCAGAGCCACGACCAGATCGCGGATATCAGGACTTGAACGCGACAGCAGCTCCGCGGGCAGCCCGGAGTTCGCCAAGGGAACGAACCTCGCCAACGCCCACGCCACCGCGATGCCACCGATCACGGACGCGCCGACGATGGCGGTCGTGGCCAGTAGCCGCGTGCCCCACCCCATCGTGATGGATGCCGACATGCCCATGATGGGCGCCATGAGCGGAGCAATCATCATGGCTCCGATGACCACCGCCGTCGAGCCCATCAGCAGGCCCATGGTCGCGACGATGATGGAGAGCATGAGCAGCACTGAGTACTGGCCCACGATGCGCCGCGAGGGACGGAGCATCAAGGCGTCCATCGCCGATCGCCGATCCTCTGCCGACAGCGTCATCCGGTGGACGGGGCGTCGATGATCGGACGTCGCCTGCTCCGTAGCCGCGGTCATCGGAAACCCTTCACCTCAGGTGGGTCGTTCCCCTCGTCAGCGAACGGTACCGAGGAACGCGAGGAGTGCCTCGCTCACCCGCTCGGGAACCTCCACATTTGCCAGATGGCCCGCCTCGGGCACGCACACCGCAGTCGACTGAACCGAAGCTTCGATCATCAGCCGCTGCTCTGCCTCCGGGCTCAGAGTGTCCTCGTCCCCCCACAGGACCAATCGCGGGAGGTCGACGTTCGCCAAGGTAGCCAGTGAGTCCGGGCGCTCTGCCATCGCTCTTTGGTACCAGGCCACCGTGGCCGCCGGAGCCTCCCCCAGCCATCCGCGCACGGTCGAGACAACCTCCGGACGCCTCGCGAAGGAGGTGGCACCCAGCAGCCCGGGCAGGACGGCCTGCTCCAGGACGCGCGCTGTGTCGTCGGGCGCCGCTTCGCACAGCCGAGCCAGCCGCTCGCGGTTCCCTCTCGCCTCCAAAGAGTCCGCGCTGGCCTTGGTGTCGCACAGCGCGACGGAGCGCAGCCGGCCCGGGTGGCGGCGGATCAGGTTCAGGGCCACATAGCCACCCAACGACACGCCCGCCACGTCGACCACCGCGATGCTCTGCGCATCCACGTGCGCGATGACGTCATCGGCAACGGCATCCAGGCTTGGCGAGCCTGACGGTAGAGGCGTCCCCGCGAATCCGGGAAGATCACAGGCCAGCACCCGCCGCCCGGCACCCTCGAGGGCCTCCACCTGCGGCTGCCACATGCGCGAATCGCAGGGGAAGGCATGCAGCAGGAGCACCGGCGGCTCAGTCAGCGCGGGCATCACCGTCACCCGAGATCACTCCATCTCTCCATCGGGCCATCCCACATCTCCGGCAGCGGACCGATCCCCGGGCGAACCACGGAGACGATCTCGTTGAGCACCGCTGTCACATGCCTCTCGCCCACCCACAGGTGCTTCGCCCCCGGCATGGCCCTGATGTCCGCCTGCGGAATCCGTGCAAACCTTCGCCTGGCCTCCTCGGGGATCAGGTAGTCGTCGAACTCCGGCACCAGGCACACCAGGGACCTACCGGAGGCAGACCACGCGTCCAGGTCCTCATCGGTGGAGAAGCGCAGGGGCGGAGAGAGCAGGACGGCACCTCGAACCGGATCGACATTGCCGTTCTTGAGGATCACGTCGGTGCCGAATGACCATCCCACCAGCCAGGGATCGGGCCACCCTCGACTGACAACCTCATCGATCGCCGCTCGCAGGTCATGACCCTCGCCGCGAGCCTCATCGAAGGAACCCTCGCTGGATCCCGCGGCGCTCGTTGTTCCGCGGGTGTTGAATCGCAGAACGGCGGTGTCGGCCATGGCCGGCAGCCGCCAGGCCATCTTGCGGAGCACGTGACTGTCCATCATTCCCCCGTGCGTGGGAAGCGGGTGGACGGTGATGATGGACGCCGCTGGTGGCCCGTCCACCGGAACAGCCGTCTCCCCCACCAGCCTGAGTCCATCGGCCGTGCGCAGAACAAGGGGCTCACGGTGAGCCGGAAGCACCGAATTGGCCACGACTCGCTGGCCACCGGTCATCGTCTGCCTCCTGGGAGCCGACGGTCCCGAGCATTCCAGCAGGGCGTGTGCCAGTGACGACGGTTCTCCACGCCTTGCGGGTCGTCCGCAGGAAAAGCCACCACATGGGGCGTTGCCGGCGGGATCTCGTGATCACAGCCAGGACACCGATAAGGCCGAGTCGCAGCGGCTCCCGTGGTCCGCTGCACGATCCAGTCGCCGTCGCCGTGGGACTCCACGGTTCGGCTCGTGACACCCGCACCCAACGGCCGTGCGTCGTCTTCACGCCGCCGATTCTTTCGGCCCATCAGCCTGCGTAGTCTCGGAACCCTCGACCCGTCTTGCGTCCGAGGTAGCCAGCAGTCACGAGATGCTCCAGGCGCGGCGCTGGGGCGAATCCAGGCTCACGGAACTCCAGGTAGAGGGTGCGCTGAATCGCCAGTGAGACGTCGAGACCCACCACATCGAGGAGCTCGAAAGGACCCATGGGGTATCCGCACCCCTTCTTCATCGCGAGATCGATGTTGTCGGCGGTCGCGTAGTTCGCCTCCAGCATCTTCACGCCGTCATTCAAGTAGGGGAACAGCAGCGCATTGACAATGAAGCCGGCGCGATCGCCGCAGGTGACCGGATGCTTGCCCACCTCGCGACACAGATGCATGGCCGACTCGACGACCTCCTCGTCGGTGGAGACAGTGCGCACCACCTCGACCAGCTGCATGCGGGCGGCCGGGTTGAAGAAGTGCAGGCCCACCACATCGCCCGGGCGAGCAGTGGCCACCGCCAAGTCGATCACGGGCAGGCTCGAAGTCGTCGTCGCCAGCATCGCTCCGGGCTTGCAGATGCGGTCAAGCTCGACGAACAGGGCCTTCTTGACCGCCAAGTCCTCGACCACAGCCTCGATGGCCAGATCCACATACGACAGCTCCGCCAGTGAAGCACTGCCGCGCAGGCGTTCCAATGCCGCGTCGCGGCCCTCGGCGTCCAGCGCCCCCTTCTCGACCGCCTTGTCGAGTGACCTCTGCACCGCCGCAACCGCCTGCTGTGCCTTGGCGGCGCTCCGGGCCACCAAGATCACGTCCTTCCCTGCCCGGGCGAATACCTCAGCGATGCCGCTGGCCATGGTCCCTGAGCCCACAACGCCAACGGACTGCACGGGCCGAACAGGGGCCTCCACAGCCTCCTCAGGCACAGGAAGGTCCACCACGACGGGCGATCCGGGCGCCTCGTAGGCATAGAAGCCACGACCCGTCTTGCGCCCACGGTGGCCCGCCGTGACCAACTGCTTGAGGATCGGAGATGGGGCGTGAAGTCGGTCGCGGCCCTGCTTGTACATCGTGTCGAGGATCTCGTAGGCGGTGTCCAGGCCGATCAGGTCCAAGAGCATGAGCGGACCCATCGGATAGCCACACCCCAGTCGCATGGCGTCATCGATGTCCTCACGCGAGGCGTAGCTCGACTCGAACATCGACACCGCATGATTCAAGTAGCCAAAGAGCAATGCGTTGGCGATGAAACCTGCCCGATCACCGATCACGACAGGCTGCTTGCCCAGAGACTCGGCGAAGGAAACCGCCTCGTCGACGACGTCCTGCGAGGTCACCACCGTGCGCACGATCTCCACGAACGACAGGACAGGCGCAGGGTTGAAGAAGTGAATTCCCACGACATTCGCCGGGCGAGTCGTGGCAACGGCAATATCGGTGACGGACAGCGATGAGGTGTTGGACGCGAGAATGGCGTGCTCGGGCGCGATGGCGTCCACCTGGGAGAAGATCGACTTCTTCAGCTCCAGACTCTCACTGACCGCCTCGATCACCAGATCGGCGTCCGACAGGGCTGGATAGTCGGTCGTGAAGTGAATCCGATCCAGCAGCGACACGCGATCGGCCTCGGTCAGCTTGCCCCGCTTGACCGCTCGCTGCGTGGAGTTCTCGATCATCTCCCGCCCGTGCTCGAGAGCCGACGTGCTCGATTCGATCGCGACCACCGAGTAGCCGTTTCGGGCGATGACCTCTGCGATGCCAGCACCCATGGTGCCCAGACCGATCACGCCTACTCGGGAGATTGCCATGATCGTCCTTCCTTCCAAGTGCCACAGGGGGTGCGCGGAGGCCACGTGCTCAGGCACCCGGGCGGGCGACACGCTCAGTCCGAGCCTATCGATCGGAGCGAGCCTATCTGCCGCACCGCCAGATCCTCAGAACAGACGAGCGTCAGAACAGACGAGCGTCAACGTCATCGAGACCACGGAGGGCGTCATAGTCCAGGACACGGCACTCGATTCCTCGGTCCTCGGCCAGCACTCGGGCCTGCGGCTTGATCTCCTGGGCGGCGAACACGCCCCGCACCGGGCGCAGCAGCGGGTCGCGATTCAGCAGTTCCAGATATCGCGTCAGCTGCTCGACTCCGTCGATCTCACCACGCCTCTTGATCTCCACGGCGACCGATACGCCCTCGGCATCTCGGCACATGAGGTCGACCGGTCCGATGGCTGTGGGGTACTCCCGACGCACGAGCCGCCAGCCGGCACCGAGCTCCTCCACCTGCTCCGCCAGGAGCTTCTGCAGATGGGCCTCAACACCGTCCTTCATCAGGCCCGGGTCCACCCCAAGGTCGTGCTCATGCTCGTGCAGTACCGCGTGCATCCGGATGACGAGCTGCTCACCAGCCTTGTTCTCGACTGTCCAGACCTGCTCACCCTCGATCTCGTCGGACACCGCCACCGAGGTGTGGCACGGCGGACTCATCCAGTTCAGGGGCTTGTACGAGCCGCCATCGGAGTGAATGAGCACCGAGCCGTCTGCCTTGACCATGATCACGCGGGTCGCCTCGGGGAGGTGAGCCGTCAACCGGCCTCGGTAGTCGACCGTGCAGCGGGCCACCAGGAATCGCACCCCACGAGACTACCGGCGCAATCTGGAGTGGCGGATTCGCCCCGAAGGCCGCACCATAGGGCCGTGCCCGCGTGGGGATCCTTCTCGTATGCCTTCGGTCCGCTGATGGCCCTCATCCTCATCGTCATCTTCGTCGTCATCCTGCGCTGGGCCTTCGGCCGCGGCCGATCCGTCGTGGCCGCCCCTGCATCGCAGGGTCCGGAGTCGGAGTATGGGCTCCTCGTGCCCGTGGCCTCACCCGGCTCCTACATCGAGGGGGAGGTCATGCGCCGACAGCTGGAGGAGCGTGGCATCCGAGCCAACCTCGCCACCACTCTGGACGGCCCACGCGTCATGGTGTGGCCGAAGGACGAGCAGCAAGCGCGAGAAGTCCTGACTAGACGTCGGTAGCCGTTCCCCGCTCGATGTCTGCGCCGAGTGACTGAAGGGCGGGCACCAGCCCCGCGTAGCCACGGTCGATGTGTCCGACTCCGTAGACCGTGGTCGTCCCCTCAGCAATCAGACCGGCAAGCACGAGACCGGCCCCCGCCCGAATGTCCGTGGCCTCGACCGGTGCGCCCGAGAGCATCGACCGCCCGCGCACCAGCGCGTGGTGCCCATCGGTTCGCACGTCGGCCCCCAGTCGAGCCAACTCCTGGACGAACCGGAATCTCGCCTCGAAGAGGTTCTCGGTCACCAGGGCCGCACCCTCAGCAACGGAGTTCAAGGCGATGAACTGCGGCTGCAGATCGGTCGGGAATCCCGGATACGGCAGCGTCACAATGTCGACGGCCGCTGGACGCCTGTCCATGCGCACCCGGAATCCATCGGGCAACGACTCGACGGATGCTCCAGCCGTCGCCAGCTTCTCCAAGGCGATCGCCAGATGATCAGCCTGCGCACCATGCACCGTCACGTCACCCCCGGTGATGGCAGCAGCGACTGCCCAGGTGCCCGCGACAATGCGATCCGGAACGGTCGCGTGCTCTACCGGATGCAGCTCGTCGACGCCCTCGATCCGAAGAGTGGAGGTGCCGACACCGTCGATCTGGGCTCCCATGCCCTGAAGCATCCGGCAGATGTCGACTATCTCGGGCTCGCGGGCCGCATTGTCGATCACCGACGTACCGTCGGCCAGGACCGACGCCATGAGGATGGTCTCGGTCGCGCCGACGCTGGGGAAGTCCAGCCAGGTCTCAGCACTCGTGAGCCGGTTTCGCGCAGACGCCAGCAGGTAGCCGTGCTCACTGGTGACCTCTGCGCCCATCCTGCGGAGCCCATCCACATGCATGTCCAGGCCACGGGAGCCGATGTTGTCACCGCCGGGCAGGGCCACATCGGCTGCGCCGACTCGCGCCACCAGCGGACCCAGCACACAGATCGATGCACGCATGCGACGCACGAGGTCGTAGTCCGCACGATGGTCAGGGCGCTCGGGAACATCGATGCGCAGCATCGCCTCATCAGCCCGGTGCTCGACACCGCACCCGAGCCGGCGAAGCAGTTCGGCCATGATCTCGACATCGAGAATCCCAGGAACATTGGTGATGGTCGAGACTCCTGGAGCGAGAAGAGTCGCCGCCATCAGCTTGAGCACTGAGTTCTTGGCCCCCGGTACCGACACCTCGCCCGTCAGGCGCTGGCCCCCGGTGACACGCAGTACCTCCACGTGCGCATCGTACGGGGCCTGGATGGGATGTCACCGGGCCCTCATGCCTTCCGTGGCGTAGTGTCGAGACATGGTCAATCTCACGCGCATCTACACCCGTACCGGCGACGACGGCACCACCTCGCTGGGCGACATGAGCCGCACAGGAAAGAACGATCCGCGACTGCGCGCCTACGCTGACGTTGATGAGGCGAACTGCACCATCGGCCTCGCCTTGGCCACCGCGGAGATGGACGAGGACCTTCGCACCCTGCTGGTCTCGATTCAGAACGACCTCTTCGATGTCGGGGCGGATCTGTGCACACCTGTGGTCGATGAGCCCGAGCATCCGCCCCTTCGGGTCACCGAGCAGTACGTGGATCGCCTCGAGGCGGCGTGCGATGAGTTCAATGCGCAGTTGGAGCCACTTCGCTCCTTCGTGCTGCCCGGAGGCACGCCCGCGGCCGCCCACCTGCATGTCGCACGCACTGTGGTGCGGCGAGCTGAGCGATCGACCTGGGCGGCACTGGATGCCTATCACGGAGGGATGAATCCGATCACCGCTGCCTACCTGAATCGACTCAGCGATCTGCTGTTCATTCTGGCCCGGATCGCGAACAAGAAGTCAGGCGGCGACCAGCTGTGGCAGCCCGGCCTGAATCACTGACGGCGCTCCCTCCGACCTACACACGAGCAGCCCACCGACACGAGAAAGGCCCGGCCCTCACATCGGAGGGACCGGGCCTTTCTCGTAGGTCTCTAGCGCGAGGACACCGTCTTGACGATCCCCGCCACCTGAATCCGCGTCTCGGCCCGCTTCAGCGCAGCCTGCTCGCTCTCATCCGACGATTTCTCCGCCTGAAGGCGCGCCAGCGCTTCCCGCGCTCGCTCCACGTCGATGTCCTCGGCGAGTTCGGCCACCTCTGCGATGACGTTGACCTCATTGCCGGACACCGAGAAAAACCCACCGTGAACGGCGACCATCAGAGTCGATCCGTCCAGCTCCTCGATCTTCAGGCCTGAGCTGTCAACGAGCAGGGCCAGGACCGGCTCATGATTCGCGAGGATGCCGATGTCACCCTCGGGAGTCTTCGCAACAATGGACTTGGCCTGTCCGCTCCACAGCGCCCGCTCGGCGGACACCACAGCAACGTTCAGGACCTTGGCTTCTGCCATGACTGACTAGCCCTTCGCGAGTTCGGCTGCGTTGCGCTCGACATCCTCGATGCCACCGGCCATGAAGAACGCCTGCTCGGGCAGGTGGTCATAAGTGCCCTCTGCCAGCGCCTTGAACGACGCGATCGTCTCCTCGACCGGAACGAACGAGCCGGCCTGACCGGTGAAGGCCTCAGCCACGAACATGTTCTGCGACAGGAAGCGCTGGATTCGCCGGGCACGACCGACGAGAATCTTGTCCTCCTCGGAGAGCTCATCGATGCCGAGGATGGCGATGATGTCCTGCAGATCCTTGTAGCGCTGCAGGATCTCCTTGACTCGGGCCGCCACCGCGTAGTGATCCTCGCCCACGTAGCGGGGGTCGAGAATCCGCGAGGTCGAATCCAGCGGATCGACCGCCGGGTAGATGCCGAGCTCCGAGATCGGACGGCTCAGAACGGTCGTCGCGTCAAGGTGAGCGAAGGTCGTCGCCGGGGCAGGGTCGGTCAGGTCGTCTGCCGGCACGTAGATCGCCTGCAGTGACGTGATCGAGTGACCGCGGGTGGAGGTGATTCGCTCCTGAAGCTGACCCATCTCGTCGGCCAGCGTGGGCTGGTATCCCACAGCAGACGGCATGCGTCCCAGAAGCGTCGATACCTCCGAGCCAGCCTGAGTGAAGCGGAAGATGTTGTCGATGAACAAGAGCACGTCCTGCTTCTGAACATCTCGGAAGTACTCCGCCATGGTCAGGGCCGTAAGGGCGACCCGCAGGCGAGTACCCGGCGGCTCGTCCATCTGGCCGAACACCAGCGCTGTCTTCTCGATGACGCCGGACTCGGTCATCTCCAGGAAGAGGTCGTTGCCCTCGCGAGTGCGCTCCCCCACACCGGCGAAGACGGACACGCCACCGAAGTTCTCTGCGACGCGGTAGATCATCTCCTGGATGAGCACGGTCTTGCCGACACCCGCACCGCCGAACAGGCCGATCTTGCCGCCCTTCACGTACGGGGTGAGAAGGTCAATGACCTTGATGCCCGTGGCGAAGACCTCGGTCTTGGACTCGAGCTGGTCGAACGGCGGGGCCGCACGGTGGATGCCCCAGCGCTCGGTGATCTCCAGCTCGTCCTCGCGAACGTCCAGGGGCTTGCCCAGGGTGTTCCACACGTGACCCTTGGTCACCTCGCCGACGGGCACCATGATCGGGCCCCCGGTGTCGCGCACGGCAGCACCACGGACGAGGCCGTCGGTGGGCTGCATGGAGATGGCGCGCACCATGTTGTCGCCGATGTGCTGTGCCACCTCGAGGGTGAGAGTCGAGGAACCCCCGCCCTCGTCCCCCTCATCGAAGCTGACGTCCACATGCAGGGCGTTCTGCAGCTCCGGCATGGCCTCGACGGGGAACTCCACGTCGACGACTGGGCCGGTGACGCGGGCTACGCGCCCCACGCCGGTCGTGGTCTCGGTCGTTGCAGTCATCGTTGTTCCCTCTCCTAGGCGCTCAGTGCGTCGGCGCCGCCGACGATCTCGCTGATCTCTTGGGTGATCTCGGCCTGACGGGCCTGGTTGGCTTGCCGCGACAACGACTTGATCATCTCTTCGGCGTTGTCGGTGGCGGACTTCATTGCGCGACGTCGAGCAGCGTGCTCGGACGCCGCCGACATCAGCAGTGACGAGTAGACCGTCTGATCGATGTACTGCGGAAGCAGCCCATCGAGAACGGTCTCGGCGTCGGGCTCGAACTCGTACAGGGCGGTCGGCTGGGCATCATCGGACTTCTCGATGACCTCGTCGACCACCTCGAGCGGCAGGATCCGGCGGATGCGGGCCTCCTGCGCGACCATGGACTTGAAGTGCGTGTAGACGACGTGGATCTCGTCGACGCCACCCTCCTCCGTGGGCATGATGAATGCATCGAGCAGATCCTCCCCGATGCGCTTGGCATCGGCGTAGGTGGGCTGATCGGTGAAGCCCGTGTATTCCCCACCCATGACGCGATCACGGAAACGGTAGTACGAGACGCCCTTGCGACCCACGACGTAGGGCACGACGGTGATGCCCTTCTCGCGCAGGTTGGTGGTCAGGGCCTCCGCCTCCTTGATCGCGTTGGACGAGTATGCCCCTGCCAGACCACGGTCGGCCGTGATGATGAGAACCGCGGCCTTCGTGCGGTTGTCGGCGTTGGCCATCAGTGGATGCTTGCGCACGTCAGCCGCACCGGTGGCCGCTGCGTTGATGGCGGCATACAGGTGCGTCAGATACGGCAAGGACGCCTCAAGGCGCTGCTGCGCCTTCACGATGCGCGAGGATGCGATGAGCTCCATCGCCTTCGTGATCTTCTTGGTCGCCTGAACGGACTTGATCCGTCGTCGGTAGACCCGCAGTTGTGCACCCATGATGCTTAGCCCCGCACCGCCCGCTTGATCTGCGTCGGATCGATCTCCTCATCGGCGACGGCCGCAACGGGCTCGTCGTTCACGAGGATGTGTCCCGCCGTGGTCGTGAACTGGCGCTTGAACTCGCCGATCGCCGCTTCGAGCACGGACACCGAGTCATCGGACAGATCCCGAGTGCTCCGGATTGCCTCCAGCACCTCCGGCTTGGAGCGCTGCACGAAATCGAGGAACTCCAGGTCGAAGCGACGGATGTCCTCCACGGGAACCTCGTCGAGCTGTCCGGTCGTACCGGCCCACACCGAGATCACCTCGCGCTCCATGGCCTGCGGCTGATACTGCGGCTGCTTGAGCAGCTCGACCAGTCGGGCACCGCGCTCGAGCTGCGCCTTCGACGCCGCGTCGAGGTCGGACCCGAAGGCCGCGAAGGCCTCTAGCTCGCGGTACTGGGCAAGGTTCAGACGGAGACGACCAGCGACCTTCTTCATCGCCTTCGGCTGTGCGGAGCCGCCGACGCGAGAGACCGAGATGCCAACGTTGATGGCCGGACGCACACCCGAGTTGAACAGGTCAGACTCGAGGAAGCACTGGCCATCGGTGATGGAGATGACGTTGGTCGGGATGAACGCCGAGACGTCGTTCGCCTTGGTCTCGATGATCGGCAGACCGGTCATCGAGCCAGCACCCATCTCATCGCTGAGCTTGGCGCAACGCTCGAGGAGACGGCTGTGCAAGTAGAAGACGTCGCCCGGGTATGCCTCACGGCCCGGTGGACGACGCAGGAGCAGGGACACCGCGCGGTAGGCCTCTGCCTGCTTGGACAGGTCGTCGAACACGATGAGGACGTGCTTGCCGCCGTACATCCAGTGCTGCCCGATGGCCGACCCGGCGTAGGGAGCGAGGTACTTGAAGCCGGCCGGATCCGAGGCGGGTGCGGCCACGATGGTCGTGTATTCCATCGCCCCGTACTCCTCCAGCGCGCCCTTGACTGAGGCGATCGTGGAGCCCTTCTGGCCGATGGCGACGTAGATGCAGCGAACCTGCTTGGTCGGGTCACCCGACAGCCAGTTCTCGCGCTGGTTGATGATCGTGTCGAGGCAGACCGCCGTCTTGCCGGTCTGGCGGTCGCCGATGATGAGCTGCCGCTGTCCGCGACCGATGGCCGTCATCGCGTCGATGGCCTTGATGCCGGTCTGCATCGGCTCGGTCACGGGCTGCCGCTGCACGACCGTGGGCGCCTGCACCTCCAGGGGGCGACGGGTCTCAGCCTCGATCGGGCCCAGCCCGTCGATCGGATTGCCCAGCGGGTCGACGACGCGGCCCATGAAGGCGTCCCCGACCGGCACCGAGAGCACCTCGCCCGTGCGACGCACGGCCTGGCCCTCCTCGATGTGGCTGCCATCACCAAGGAGCACGACACCGATCTCTCGGACATCAAGGTTGAGGGCGACGCCTAGGAGGCCCCCCTCGAACTCCAGCAGCTCATTGGTCATGGCCGAGTGGAGGCCCTCCACGCGCGCGATGCCGTCACCGGTCTCGATCACGCGACCGACCTCTTCACGGGCGGTTCCCGGCGAGTACGCCGCGACGTTCCGCTCGATCGCATCCCGGATCTCTTCCGGTCGGATCGTCAGCTCCGTCATGGTGTCCTGCTCTCTTTCTCGGCCCGCAGGGCGGGCGGGGTTTCGGTTGGTGTCAGTGCTTCTGGTCAGCCGAGAATGGCTCGACTGGCGTTCTCCATACGGGCGGCCACCGTGCCATCGATGACCTCGTCTCCGATGCGGACGTGAACGCCGCCGAGCACGGCGGGATCAACGGCCACATTAAGTCGCACGGTGCGACCCTTGAGCTTGCTCAGCGCCTCGGCGAGTCGCCGCTGCTGATCGGCGTCCAGCGGGGCGGCGACACGGACCTCGGCGACGACTCGCTCACGCTGCTGAGCTGCCAGCGCGCAGAGTTCGTCGATGACCGAGTCAATCCGGCGACCGTGGAGATGGCCGACGGCGTACTGGAGCACCTCGGCGGTGGCCGAGGTCGTACGGCCCTCGAGCAGATCCGCGACGATCTTGGACTTGGTAGCCGTGGACTGAGCCGGATCGGTCAGCGCCATCTGCAGGTCCGGGGATGCATCGACGGCACGGCCGAATCGGAAGAGCTCCTCCTCGGTCGCATCAAGCGACCCCTGGGCATCAGCCACCGCGAATGCCGCCTGATCAGCAAGCTGCTCAAGAGCGAGCACCATGTCAAGCGCAGTGGCCCATCGGCGACCGGTGACGAAGACGACCATGTCAATGGTCAGTTCGGAGACCTTGCCGCCGAAGACCTGGCGCACCAGGGACTCGCGCACCGTGTGCGGCTGGCCCGAGTCAGCCAGCACACTTCGGAGCGCAGACTCAGCATCCAGCACCGAGGCAACTGCGAACAGTGCAGAGGACAGCTGATCGAAACCCGCCTCCTGCCGGCGGGCCTCTAGGGCCTCCCGGCAAGCGGCGAGACTCTCACGGCTGGATCCGATCATTACTGAGCGCTCCCCTGGGTCGATCCCGAAGCCTGACGCTCAAGGTCGCTGATGAACTCCTCAACCGTCTGGCGGACACGAGCATCATCGCTCAGAGACTGCCCGACGACCTTGCCCGCCAACGTCACGGCGAGTTCGCCGATCTGGTGGGTCAGGGCCGCCGTGGCCTGTGAACGATCCGCAGCAAGCTGAGCCTCGGCCTGCGCCGTGACCGTCTGTGCCGCGGCTCGCGCCTCGGCCCGAGCCTCCTCGATGATCGCCGCGCGGTCGGACTGCGCCTGAGTGCGGATGGATGCGGCCTCTTCACGGGCTGCTGCCATCTGCTCGCGGTACTGCTCAGCGAGCGCGTTCGCCTCGGCTTCGGCCTTGGCTGCCCGCTCGATTCCGCCTTCGATCGCATCTGCGCGCTCGGCCAGCGTCTTCTTGATGTTGGGCAGCGCAAACTTCGCGAGGCCACCGAAGACGATGAGGAACGCGATGATGCCGATGATCAGCTCATCGATCGGCACCGCGAGGACTGATGGCATCTCCTCGGCGCCCTCGCCTCCGGCGGCGAGGACCGAGGCCTGTGCTGCGGCAATGACGTTAATCACGACGGTTACCTTCCCGTGTCAGTCAGTGGATCGAAACCTGTCGAGGGTTCGATCACACGCCAAAGACGAAGGGGGCAACGAAGCCGATGAGGGCGAGTGCCTCAGCGAGTGCGAAGCCGAGGATCATGTTCTGGCGAATAACGCCGTATGCCTCGGGCTGGCGGGCGATGGCCTGAACGCCCTGTCCGAAGATGATGCCGATGCCGACACCGGGGCCGATGGCAGCCAGGCCGTAGCCGATGGAGCCGAGCGAGCCGGTGACTTCCGCGAGAAGCGACATGTCCATTCCTTTGCTTTCCTGGCCGGCGGGCGTTCCGCCGGTCTGGGGGCTGATGTGCTGCGTGCTATTCGGTTGTGGGCACCCGAACGATCAGTGCTCGGGGTTAAACGATCAGTGCTCGGGGTTAAGGGCACCCGCGATGTAGACAGCCGCGAGCAGGGTGAAGATGTAGGCCTGAAGCGCCTGAATCAGCGCCTCGAAGCCGGTCAGGGCAATCGCCACCGTGAAGGAGGCAGCTGAACCGAGCAGTCCGATGACGCTGGCGCTCAGCAGGTAGAACGCGGCGATGCTGAACGTTGCGATCAGCAGGTGGCCGGCAAACATGTTGGCAAACAGACGGATCGCGTGTGTCGCGGGCCGCACGATGAGGTTGGAGAGGAACTCCAGAGGGGCCAGGAGGACGTACATGGCCTTGGGGACTCCCGGCGGGAAGAGCAGATTCTTGAAGAACCCGAAGAAGCCCTGCCGGTAGATCCCGATCGGCACCCACGTGACGTACACGATGAGGGCGAAGGCGACCGGGATGGCGAAGATAGAGGTCACCGGAATCTGTGCGAAGGGCACGATCCCCATGAAGTTCGTGAGCCACACGAGGAAGAAGAAGGAGAACAGGAACGGGACGAACTTGTCCCCCTCCTTGCCGATGGTGTCGCGGGCGATGCCGTCGCGGATGAACAGGTAGCCCATCTCGCCGACGTTCTGAGCGCCGCGGGGCACCAGCTTGGGCTTGCGGAAGGCATAGATGAAGAAGCCGAGGATCAAGAACACCGAAACGAACAGAAGGATGGTGACCTTCGTGATGCCGAACTCGAGGCTTCCGATGGTGAACGCCGCGATCTCATCGAACAGGAAGATCTCTGCACCGGGGGCGGGGAAACCGCAGCCGGACAGGAGGTGGCAGTCGAGTCCGCCGGACGCGACGACTACTTCAGATGACACCAGGCTCCTCCATGCCCCGTTCGGACTTCTTGCCAGCGCGTGTGGAGTCCTTCATCGACTCCTGCCGCCGCTCGTCTTCCCGTGCCTCGTGGGCGAGGCTCTTGAAGATCAGGTAGTACGACAGGGCCAGGCCGACGAAAGCCCCAATGGTCATCAGCAGCGCCTGGTGCCCTACCCATCGCGACACAAGCCAACCGAGGCCCGTGTACATGAGCAGGCCAGTGATCAGACGACTGCTGTTGGCCCACGCGGAGTTGGACATTCTCCGGGCATCGCCCATCGTGACCGTCCGTCGCCGCGCGCCCGAACGGTACCAGCCAGCGGGCACGCGCGTCGTCGCGGGGGCGTTCATCGTCCGCTCCCCGGCTCGACATAGAGCACCTTCGTCCGCGAGAACACCCACACCTCGACGAATGTCCATGCGAGGGTGCACGCGACGATGACTCCGGCGAACACCTTGGGGGCAAAGAAGGTTGCGTCCTGAAGCACCAGAAGGAGCACGAGCAGCACCCCGATCTTCACCAGATACAGGGCCATCGCCACCATCATCGCGTTCTCTGGACGGTTCTTGAGCACCGATCCAAGGACGACCTGCCCGATGCTGAAGAACAGGAGCACGATGATGGTTCCGAGGGCGCCAGCGATGAGACCTTGGGACCCGGCGACGAGGACACCGATACCAGTGCCGATAACGCCGACTATCAGGGTTGCTGCACCTGCGCGGCGCAGCATCAATTGGTCAACCGAGGGCACAGCGAGACGCTATCGCACTTCCGGGACCGGGCGGCAATCCCCTTGGCCTGCATGCGCGTGGGGTTGGTCACCTTTGCCGCGTCGATGGAGTTGAGAGCGGGTCAGGTGCCCGTGCCCCGGCCCTCGTCGAGAGCGGCGGTGACCAGGCGCTTGCCCGGGCGTCGGACGGCCACCAGGAGCACGGCCAGGCCCAGAGCGAAGAACACCAGCGCGTAGATGGCGGGAACGAAGGCAATCAAGACCGCGCTGCCGGCCACCAGGGCAGTCCAGGCGTACATGAGGACAACGGCTCGCACCTGCGAGTGCCCCATCTCCAGGAGCCGGTGATGCAGGTGCTGCTTGTCCGGGGCAAAGGGATTGCGGCCCGCTCGTGTGCGGCGCACCACCGCAAGCAGCAGGTCGACGAGGGGTATGGCCATGACCGCCACCGGCAGGAGAACGGGCAGGAGGGCCGGGAAGAGCGCACCACCGGCCACTGCACTTGGGTCCACCTGCCCTGAGAGCGTGATGGTTCCTGCAGCCAGCAGCAGCCCCAGCATCATCGATCCGGTGTCACCCATGAAGATGCGAGCCGGGAAGAAGTTGTGCGGCAGGAACCCGAGAGTGAGTCCCACCAGCAGGACGGACACCAGCGTGGCAAGGGTTGCGCGCTCGAATCCGAGCTCCACCGACAGCAGGTACGAGTAGGCGAAGAACGCGCCAGCGGCAACCATGACAATGCCCGCGGCAAGGCCATCGAGCCCGTCGACGAAATTGATCGCATTGATGCTGATCAAGACGATCAACACCGTGAACAGGACGCTCGTGACCGGATCGAGCACGAATGTCCCGCCGATCGGCAGCCAGATGACGGCCACTCCTTGGAATGCCATGACTCCCGCGGCCAGCACCTGACCGGCAAGTTTGGTGGGCGCGTCCAAACCCCACTTGTCGTCAATGACGCCCAGCGCGACGATGATGGCGACCCCGGAGAGCAGCGCAACGGCCGTGTTCGTGCCCTCGAAGACCGACCGCATCATCGGCAGCTTGCTCGCCAGCAGAAGCCCGGCCAGGACGCCGCCCAGCATTGCCAACCCGCCCAGTCGCGGGGTCGGCTCCGCATGGACATCGCGGTCGCGGACCTCCGCCACGAAGCCGTACCGGAGTGCCAAGCTGCGGACCGGTGGGGTCAGCAGGTATGTGACCGCAGCCGCGGCCAGCAGGCACAGCAGGTACTCGCGCATGCGAGGGTCAGCCCCGCGGGTAGGCCGGGTGGGCTGTCACCAGTGTCGACACCTCGGCTGCGATAGCGGAGGCATCACTGCCGTCGTCATCACGGACAGCCCGACCGATGAGCTGTGCCACGGTCGCCATGTCCGATTCACGCATGCCCTGCGTGGTGACCGAAGGAGTGCCGACGCGGATTCCAGAACCCTTTGACGGCGGCTCCGGGTCATAGGGAATCGCATTCTTGTTGAGCGTGATGCGCGCAGCGTCGCACCGGGTCTCCGCGATGTCGCCGGTCACACCCGCACCCCGGATATCGATCAGAGCAAGGTGAGTGTCGGTGCCACCGCTGACCGGGCGCATGCCCTCGTCGGCCAGACCCGCTGCCAGTGCCTGCGCATTCACGATCACGCGGCGCGCGTACTCCTGATAGGCAGGAGTTGCGGCCTCCTTGAGTGCCACGGCCTTTGCGGCCACCGCATGCATCAGCGGGCCCCCCTGCATCATCGGGAACACGGCCTTGTCGATCTTTGCCGCATGCTCGTCCTTGCACAGGATCATTCCGCCGCGAGGGCCTCGCAGCACCTTGTGCGTGGTGAAGGTGACGACATCAGCGTAGGGAACGGGGCTGGGAATCGCCTTGCCCGCCACGAGACCGATGAAGTGGGCCGCATCGACCATCAGGATGGCCCCGACCTCATCAGCGATCTCACGGAAGGCCGCGAAGTCGATGAGGCGCGGGTAGGCCGTGGCCCCGGCGATGATCATCTTGGGCTTGCGCTCCCGTGCGATCGAGCGAACCTCGTCGTAGTCGATGAGTTCGTTGTCCTCGCGCACCCCGTACGAGGCGATGTCGAACCATTTGCCCGAGAAGTTCACCTTCGACCCATGAGTCAGGTGGCCACCGTGCGCGAGGCTCATCGCCATGACCGTGTCGCCCGGCATGACGAATGCGCCATAGGCGGCGAGGTTGGCGCTGGCCCCGCTGTGCGGCTGCAGGTTCGCGTGCTCGGCACCGAACAGCTCCTTGGCCCGATCAATGCCGATGTTCTCGGCACGATCGACATCAGCGCAGCCGCCGTAGTACCGACGATCTGGGTATCCCTCGGCGTACTTGTTGCTCAAGGTGGAACCCAGCGCGGCCAGCACCGCCGGTGAGGTGAAGTTCTCACTCGCGATGAGCTGCAGGCCGCTGCGGAGCCGCTCCAGCTCATCGAGAATGATCCCAGCGATCTGCGGATCCTCATCCGTGAGCTGATCGAAGTCCGGTCCCCAGAACGGCGTGCTGTTCATGATCTCCCTCGGCGTGACTCAAGTCGGATGTGACGAACCCCAGAGGGCCTTGTCCCACTCTACGCCGTGGGCGGCTCCTCCTCTGCGAGCACACGAGGGACGTGGCGGCGAAGGGTCTGGGCATCCAGCGCTCCCGTGCGCACGATCCGAGGCGGGTTCACCGTGGTGTCGACCACGGAACTCGGCAGCCCCACGTTCCCCATCAGCGGGGCGGCATCGAGTGCCGGCGAGGCAGGGTCGAGCGCCAGCGGACCGGCATCGAGCGCCAGCGCTGCCGCGTCCCCCACCTGTGAGAGCGCATCATCCACAGTCGTCGGTGCCGAGAGGCCTGGAAGGTTGGCGCTCGTCACGACGAGCGGACCGGTCTCCGCGAGCAAGGCGAGCGCAACGGGGTGCATCGGCATGCGCACGGTCAACGGCGCTCCCTCGGGGTGATCCCACGCGAGAGTCGGCTGCGGAGTCAGGAGAAGAGTGAGAGGACCAGGCCAGAAGGCCTCCATCAGCGACCGAGCGTCATCGCTCACCCGAGACGCAATGCCCGCGATCGTCGATCGGCTTCCGACCATGATCGGCAGCGGAACGTCCCCGTCGTACCCCTTGGCCTCGCGCAGCGCTGCCACGCCGCGCATGGAGAACGCATCCGTGGCCAGCGCGTATACCGACTCGGTCGGAATCATCACCAGATCGCCGCGGCGGACAGCAGCGAAGGCTGAGGCGACCGCCTGCACACGCCGCTCCCCATCCGCGCAATCGATGCGCTGCGTCATGACTCGTTCTCCCGGGACGCCGGTGACGTTCCATCGCCCCCGACTCTGCGCGCCATCGTGAAGCGCGGCAGACCGTTGAGATCGGTCCGATCGATCACGCTGGTGAACAGGGGGGCCCCGATGGGCACGGCGCAACGGAGGGCGAGATCGGCATCGGCCAGCAGCGACTCCAGGACTCCGGGCACCCCCGCACTCCCCGCTGCAACTCCCTGGACATCGGCATGCTCGATGACCAAGAGCCCGCCGGGCTGAAGGAGTAAGGCAGCCGCTCGAGCCACGCCCCGAATGACGTCAAGGCCATCGTCTCCGCCATAGAGCGCCGCACTCGGCTCGTGGTCACGCACCTCGGGCTCACGGGGAACCATGGCCGCTGGGATGTATGGCGGGTTGCTCACCACCACCGCTACCTGGCCGGCCAGCCTCGCCAGGGGTGCACCGACCTCGGCAATCGTCATCGCATCGCCATGATGGACGGTCACCGAGGAGCCCACCTTCACCAGCCGCTCCGCGTGGTCATCGACGTTTCGGCGCGTCCAGGAGATCGCCTCGTCGTCTGATTCCACGGCGTGAACGGCGACGCCTGGCACCTCGAGTCCGAGGGACAGGGCAATCGCACCGCTTCCCGAGCACAGGTCCACGGCAACCTGGCTCGTCTCGCCGCCAAGCCCGCGAATCGCGGCCTCGGTGACCAGTTCGGTCTCCGGGCGCGGGATGAACACGCCGGGGCCAACCTCGAGGTCGATTCTGCGAAACGCCGCAGTTCCGAGGAGGTGCTGCAGCGGCACCCGGGAGAGCCTCTGGGCCAGCAGCTGCTCGATGCGGACCTTCTGCTCGTCGGTGACCTCGTCGAGCAGCAGGAGCCTGCTGCGAGTCGTTCCGAGGACAAAGGCAAGAATCTCGCCGCTGTCGAAGGAGGGCGAGGGCACTCCGGCCCGCTCGAGGCGACGCTCTGCATCCACGAGCACGTCCCGCACACTCGACCTCGAGCCCAGTGTCTGGCCGTCACCCCATGAGCTCGTCACTCGTCCGAGCCGCTCAATCGGGCGGCCTGGTCTGCTTCGACGCAGGCATCGATCACCGCGTCCAGATCCCCATCAAGCACCTGATCGAGGTTGTGCGCCTTGTATCCGACCCGGTGGTCGTTGATGCGGTTCTCGGAGAAGTTGTAGGTGCGAATGCGCTCACTTCGGTCCACCGTGCGCACTTGCGAGCGCCGAGCATCCGATGCCTCCCGAGCCGCCTGCTCCTCAGCCTCCGCCAGCAGTCGTGCCCGGAGAATCCGCATCGCGGACTCCTTGTTCTGCAATTGGCTCTTCTCGTTCTGGCACGACACCACGACACCGGTGGGCAGGTGGGTGATGCGCACAGCGGAGTCCGTCGTGTTGACCGACTGGCCGCCAGGTCCAGACGACCGATAGACATCGATCCGCAGGTCATTCGGATCGACGACCACGTCCACTTCCTCCGCTTCAGGGAGCACCAGCACGCCGGCCGCTGACGTGTGGATGCGTCCCTGCGACTCGGTCACGGGCACCCGCTGGACCCGATGCACCCCGCCCTCGAATTTGAGGCGGGCGAAGGGGGCCTGTCCGGGCTCGGGGACGCCCTTGGCCTTCATGGCGATCGAAATGCCCTTGTAGCCACCGAGGTCGGATTCAACCGAATCAATGACCTGGGCGCTCCAGCCGTGCCGCTCTGCATAGCGCATGTACATCCGGGCCAGGTCACCGGCGAAGAGTGCAGACTCTTCACCCCCCTCCCCCGCCTTGACCTCGACGATGACGTCCTTGTCATCCATCGGGTCACGCGGCAGGAGGAGCGTCGTCAACCGCTCGGCCGCCGCGTCTCGGCGCGCGGCCTGCTGCTGTGCCTCCTCGGCAAAGTCCGGATCGGTTTCGGCGAGTTCCTGTGCTGCGGCGACATCACCGCAGGCCCCCTGCCATTCGCGATAGGCCGCAACAACCGGGCCGAGCTCGGCGAATCTCCTCCCGAGCCGCCGAGCAGCCACCTGATCGGAATGGACGGCAGGGTCAGCGAGCTGAGCCTCCACATCGGCATACTCCGCCACGAGGTCGACGCACGTCTCGAACATGGTGTCTCCTCTGACGAAAGGGCCGGGACATCAAAAGACCCCGGGCGCCGGTCGGGGGTCGGCCGCATGACGGGGGAGACATGCGGCCGACCCCGAACCGGCGCCCGGGGCTGTGAAGCTACTGAGAAGTCTTGGAGCCGTAGCGGCTCTCGAACCTGGCGACACGACCGCCGGTGTCGAGGATCTTCTGCTTACCCGTGTAGAACGGGTGGCACTGCGAGCACACATCGGCGTGGATGACGCCGTTCTTGGCGGTGCTGCGCGTCGTGAACGTGGAACCGCAGGTGCACGTCACCGTGGTTTCCCCATACGCGGGGTGAATATCGGCCTTCATGATGTCCTCTCGTGGCACCGGGTCGATCGCCCGGGCGGGCAGTCGTGAACCGGAGCCTCGCAAGTATGCCACCCCGCGATGACTCCGGGAAATCCGGTAGGGGTCAGTCGTCGTCGCTCGACCCGCTGATCGCCGGAGTCGTCTTCTGGACCTGCAGGAGGAACTCCTGATTGCTCTGAGTCTCTCGGAGCTTGGTGAGGAGCAGTTCGATCGACTGCTGCTGGTCGAGCGCGTGCAGGACTCGGCGCAGCTTCCACACGATCTTGAGCTCCTCGCCCGACATGAGGAGCTCTTCCTTGCGAGTTCCCGAGGCATCGACGTCGACCGCGGGGAAGACCCGCTTGTCAGCGAGGCGGCGATCCAGCTTCAACTCCATGTTTCCGGTGCCCTTGAACTCCTCGAAGATGACCTCGTCCATTCGAGAGCCGGTCTCGACCAGCGCAGTGGCGAGGATCGTCAGGGATCCGCCGTTCTCGATGTTGCGGGCAGCCCCGAAGAATCTCTTGGGCGGGTAGAGAGCGGTCGAGTCCACGCCACCGGAGAGGATCCGACCCGAGGCCGGTGCGGCAAGGTTGTATGCCCGGCCGAGGCGTGTCATCGAGTCGAGCAGGACCACGACGTCATGTCCGAGTTCAACCAATCGCTTTGCTCGCTCGATGGACAGCTCGGCGATGATCGTGTGATCCTCCGCCGGTCGGTCGAAGGTCGAGGCGATCACCTCTCCCTTCACCGAGCGCTGCATGTCCGTCACTTCCTCCGGACGCTCGTCCACGAGCACGACCATGAGGTGAACTTCCGGGTTGTTCGTGACGATCGCGTTGGCGATGGACTGAAGGACCATCGTCTTGCCCGCCTTGGGCGGTGACACGATCAGGCCACGCTGGCCCTTGCCGATCGGCGCGACCAGATCGATGACGCGAGTGGTGAGATTGCCCGGCGTCGTCTCGAGCTTGAGACGGTCCTGCGGGTACAGCGGCGTCAGCTTGGAGAACTCCTGGCGATTGCGCGCCTCCTCGAGGGTGCCGCCGTTGACCGTGTCGATGCGGACCAGCGGGGTGAACTTCTCCTTGCGGTCACCATCCTTGGGCTGCCGTGTGGCGCCGGTGATGGCATCGCCCTTGCGCAGGCCACTCTTGCGGACCATGGACAAGGACACATAGACGTCATTGGGGCCAGGCAGGTAGCCACTGGTCCGGACGAACGCGTAGTTGTCCATCACGTCCAGGATGCCGGCCACCGGGACCAGCACATCGTCCTCGCTGATCTCGGGCTCAGCATCGCTGTACTGGCCGCCGCGCTGGCGATCACGACGATCGCGGAAGCGATCGCGTCCCCGGCGTCGACGGCTGCGACCGCTGCCCTCGTCCGGGTAGTCGTCATTGCGATCGTTGTTCCGGTCGTTGTTCCGGTCGTTGTTCCGGTCGTTGTTCCGGTCGTTGTTCCGGTCGTTGTTCCGGTCGTTGTTCCGGTCCCGGTTGCGATTACCACGGTCGTTCCCGCGGTCGTTGTTCCGATCGTTGCCACGGTCGTTGTTCCGGTCGTTGCTCCGGTCATTGCCACGGGTCTCATCGCGATCGCCAGCGCGATCGCTGCGACCACCTTCGGCGGCATCTGCCGCCGGTGCGCCAGACGAGGACTCCTGCACGGCGGGCTCGGCCTGCGCTGCTCCTCGTCGACTGGAGCGCTGGGGGCGCTCCTTGGCGCCGGCGGCGGAGCCGCCCTGGCGCTCGGAGATGGCGGCCACCAGGTCGCCCTTGCGCATGCCGCTGGCCCCGGAGATGCCCATCTGCTGGGCCATCTGCTTGAGCTCGGGAAGCAGCATGCTCGACAGGCCTTTGCCCTTGCTCGAGGCGCTGGCTGTCACATCAGTATCCGACACGTGTATTCCTTAGATTCGCCCTCAGGACGAGGGATGGGGTTCGGCTCCTCAGGGTTCGAGAGGCGCCTGCACTTCCGCTGCACCGTCCGACCTCGATCCGTACTCCGGTACTGATGACCTGAGCCTGATGACCTGAGCCTGTCGGCGAGTGGGTGAGTGCGTCCCGTGCACGAGATCGGCACGCTCCGGGGGCGAACCCCGGTGATTCGGCGAGAGCCTGACGAACTTTGGTGGTCTCGGAGAATCTGGACTGATCCAAGAGTAGCACCGGGTCCAGAACGCGTGATCCACCTCCCCCGGCGCGGCGCTCGAGCGACCCGTGCTCAGGAGGTCGGCTGCAGCGGCACCTCTCGCGCACCTGCCGGCGAGACCGCCAGTTCACGAACGATCCAGTCGCCGGTCTGCAGCGAGGCCATCGCTTTCGCGGCATCGTCGTCAAGGAAGGCAAGCACGGACGGTCCGGCGCCGGAGATCACGGCCGGTACGCCTAATTCCCTCAACCGAGACACCAGGGAGACCGACTCCGGGTAGGCCGATGCCCTGCTGTGCTGATGAATGCGATCGTGCGTAGCGGACATCAATCTCGTGGGGTCCAGGGTGAGTGCGTGCACGAGCAGCGCAGACCGCGCGATGTTGACCGTCGCGTCGGCCAGCGATACGGACTCTGGCAGCAGCCCACGAGCCTGAGCGGTGGACAACTCGGCCGCGGGCACGAGCACCGCAGGACGAATACCCGGGTGCGTCGGCATCCGCACCACGTCGACCTTGCCGTCATCCTCGATCCAGGCGACGGTGAAGCTCCCGTGCAAGGCGGCCGCGAGGTTGTCCGGATGCTTCTCCTGCTCCAGTGCCAGTTGAAGAACGTCAGCGTCACTCATGACCTCGGCGCCGCCCTCCACCATGGCCCGTGCAAGGACGATTCCGCCGATGATGGCGGCTGCCGATGAGCCGAGACCTCGACCATGCGGAATGGAGTTGATGCACCTCAGTACGAAGCCGGGGACCTCGACACCCATCCGATCGAAGGCCGACCTCATCGACTGCACGACGAGGTGCTGCTCATCGCGGGGCAGCGTCTGCTCACCCTCGCCGGCGATCTCGACAAGGACACCTTCGTCCTCAGTGACCATGGCAACAAGATCGTCGTACACGGCCAGCGCCAGCCCAGCCGAGTCGAATGCGGGGCCAAGGTTGGCACTCGTCGCCGGGACAACCACGCGAACGGCCTCGCGTCGAACACGCACTGGCGATGCCCCCACCGACATCAGGTCACCAGGCCAAGCGCACGAGCAGCGGCCTGAACATCAACGGGGACGACGACGGGATCCGTGGCTCCCTCCAGCGCCCACTGCGGATCCTTCAGCCCGTTGCCGGTCAAAGTGCACACGATGGTCTGGCCGGAATCCAACTCACCTGCCGCGTGCTTCTTCAGCACTCCGGCGACGCTGGCGGCGCTGGCCGGCTCGCAGAAGAGTCCCTCGCGCGAGGCCAGCAGTCGGTACGCCGCGAGGATCTCCTCATCCGTCACCGACTCGATGACCCCGTCGGACTCGTCGCGCGCCTGCTCGGCCTGCTGCCACGATGCGGGGTTGCCGATGCGGATGGCAGTGGCGATCGTCTCCGGCTGATCGACGGCGTGGCCGAGGACGATCGGGGCCGAACCTGCGGCCTGGAACCCCCACATGCGAGGGCGCGATGACGCCAGTCCGTCAGCCGCATACTCCGTGTAGCCCTTCCAGTACGCGGTGATATTCCCCGCGTTGCCCACGGGCAGCGCGTGAATGTCTGGTGCACGATCGAGTTGGTCAACGATCTCGAAGCTTGCGGTCTTCTGCCCTTCGATGCGCGCTGGATTGACGCTGTTGACAAGTTCAACCGGGAACCGATCGGCAAGTTCGCGCGCTATGCGAAGGCACTCGTCGAAGTTTCCATCGACCTGAAGCAGAGTCGCACCATGGACGATCGCCTGGGCGAGCTTGCCCATCGCGATCTTTCCCTGCGGCACGAGCACGGCGCTGCGCATGCCTGCCTTCGTTGCGTAGGCGGCGGCGCTGGCCGACGTGTTGCCCGTCGATGCGCAGATGACCACCTCGGCTCCCGCTTCGGCTGCCTTGGAGATGGCCATCGTCATTCCGCGATCCTTGAAGGACCCCGTCGGGTTGGCTCCGTCGTACTTGAGCCACACCTCGCATCCCACCAGTTCGCTCACCGTGCAGGCGTAGACGAGCGGCGTTCCCCCTTCGCGCAAGGTCACGACCGGAGTCGCGTCGCTCACCGGAAGGCGATCGCGGTACTCCTCGATTAGTCCACGCCAGACGTGTGCCATCTCTACTCTCCAGCCTCGCCCTCGACTCGCATGACGCCCAGCACTTCACGAACCGTGTCGAGCTCATGCAGTCGCTCCACCGTGCGACTGAGATCGGCATCGGACGCCATATGGGTACGGACGATCAGCCCAGCATCGGCTCCGTGCCCATCCTGCCGAACGACCTGAATGCTGACCCCGTTATCGGCAAACGCCGCCGCGATGGACGCAAGAACGCCCGGACGGTCTGCCACGTCGAGGTTGACGTAGTACCGCGTGCGGGCATGGCCGATATCCAGGACTGGAAGGCCTCCGTGAATGCTCTCCCCCGGCCCGCGTCCACCCGTGACCCGGTGGCGTGCAGCGGTGACCAGATCGCCCATGACTGCGCTGGCGGTCGGGAACCCACCGGCTCCGCGGCCGTAGAACATGAGCTCCCCTGCGGCCTCCGCCTCGACGAAGACAGCATTGAAGGAGCCGCGCACCGCTGCCAGCGGATGACTCCGCGGCAGCATGGTCGGATGGACGCGCACGATGATGCCGTCGTCGACTCGCTCTGCCACGGCGAGCAGCTTGATCACGAAGCCCATGTCCTTCGCGGCTCGCACATCGTCCGCGGTGACGCTCGCGATGCCCTCGCAGTGCACATCCTCGATAGTGACGCTCGTATGGAAGGCAAGCTGCGCGAGGATGGCGGCCTTTGCTGCAGCGTCATGCCCGCCTATGTCCAGAGTGGGATCGGCCTCAAGGAATCCAAGGGCCATTGCCTCGTCGAAGACGTCGGAGTACTCGACGCCCTCCTCATCCATCTTGGTGAGCATGTAGTTGGTGGAGCCGTTGACGATGCCCAGAACCTTGGTCACCCGATCGCCGGCCAACGACTCGCGCATGGGTCGGATGAGGGGTATCGCCCCGGCGACCGCGGCCTCGAAGGACAGGTCCACACCGTTGTCAGCTGCTGCCGCGTAGAGGGTCGCCGCGTCCTCGGCCATGAGGGCCTTGTTCGCCGTCACGACGCTTGACCCAGCCGCCATGGCTGCGAGGATCAGGCTCCTTGCCTGCTCGATTCCGCCGATCAATTCGACGACGATGTCGGCGCCGCTTGCCGCGAGGGACTCGGCATCCGTCGTGATCAAGGACGAGGGAATGCCCTCGCGGACCTTGGACGCGTCCCGCACAGCAACGCCCGTGACCTCGACCGGCGCTCCGATCCGCGCCTGGAGCTCCTCCGCATGCTCCGTCAGCATGCGCACGACTGCCGAGCCCACCGTGCCACCGCCGAGCACTGCCACGGAAAGGGGCCGGGGGGACTCGTGCTCAGACATGTGCACAGCCTCTCAGGTGGCCGCCACCGACCACGACACGGGGATTGCCCAAAGTCGGCGTTCCCATGCCCCGGATGCCTCGGATCGGATATCCGTGCCTTCCACCGAAATTGGCCGCCGCAGCCGACAATGTGTGGGAGGTCAAGGGGTGGGCCCTTGACTCGGAGGAGGAGCCATGTCACTCGCTGGGCGCAAACTGGTAGCCGAGTTCGTCGGCACGTTCTTGCTCGTATTCCTTGCCGTCGGCGCAGCCATCTTCGGCATCGGCGCGATGGTCGGCGTTGACGGCACTGGCCCCGGTTCCGGGGTACTCGGGGTCGCATTCGCCTTCGGACTGGTGCTGTTCGCCGTCGCCTACGCCTTCGGTCCGATCTCCGGCGGACACGTCAATCCCGCAGTGACCCTGGCGATGCTCCTGGGACGCCGGATGCCTGCCCGCGAAGCGGTGGGCTACTGGATCGTCCAGTTTCTCGGTGCGATCGCCGCGGCTGCCGTCCTCAAGCTCTTCGTCTCCTCGTTCGGCGTCACGGACTACACCGGTGCGCTGGGGACGAACAGCTACGACAACGGGGCGATCAACCTGCCCGGCGCCTTCGTGCTCGAGCTGCTCCTCACGGCCGCGTTCGTGATGGTGATCCTGCTGGTCACCGAGCGCGTGGCTGCTCCAGGATTCGCCGGTGCGGCCATCGGCTTCACCCTCGCACTGGTGCACATCGTCGGCATCCCCCTGACCGGCACTTCCGTGAACCCTGCTCGATCCTTCGGACCCGCATTGCTCAATGGCGGGGACTCGCTGAGCCAGGTGTGGCTGTTTATCGTGGCTCCCCTCATCGGCGCGCTCCTCGCGGTCATCCTGTGGAAGCTGACCCGTACGGAGGTCGAGGAGCCGGAGCCGCTCGTCGCCGGTTCCGAGCGCGAGTAGCCGCCAAGCCGCACGACGGCGGAGGTCAGGCGCCGGGGTCCAGGCTGAGTAGATCGTCCATCGTCTCGCGGCGCAGGACGATCGCGGTGGCACCATCTCGCGCAGACACGACGCCCGGACGCGGGAGCAGGTTGTAGTTGGAGGCCATGGCCCTGCAGTAGGCACCGGTCGCTGCCACCGCCAGCAGATCGCCCGGGGCGAGGTCTGATGGCAGCCATGCATCGCGCACGACGATGTCCCCGGACTCGCAGTGCTTCCCCACGACGCGGCACAGAGTCGGATCAGCGGTCGACTCACGCGAGGCGAGGGTGACGGTGTACTCGGCGTCATAGAGCGCCGTACGGATGTTGTCGCTCATGCCGCCATCGACCGAGACGTAAGTGCGCGCGGCTCCACCGTCCAAGTCGACTCGCTTGACCGTGCCGACCTCATAGAGCGTCACCGTCGATGGGCCGACGATGGCTCGCCCCGGCTCGAAGGCGAGTGCTGGCATGGGAATGCCCTCCTGCGCACACTGCTTGCCGACGACGTCACCGATCTGCAGAGCCATGTCCGGCACGCTGAGCGGATCGTCCGACTCCAGATATGCGATGCCCATGCCTCCACCGAGGTTCAGCTCCTCCACCTCGATGCCCTGCTCGTCCCAGATCCGCTGAGCTAAGGACACCACCCTTGAGGCGGCCACCTCAAAGCCCGATGCATCGAAGATCTGCGAGCCGATGTGCGAGTGCAATCCCCTGAAGTCCAAACTCGGAAGCTTCGCGATGCGGCGCACGGCCTCCTCGGCAGCGCCCGAGGACACCGAGAGGCCGAACTTCTGATCCTCGTGCGCGGTCGCAATGAACTCATGCGTGTGCGCCTCCACTCCCAGCGTCACGCGGACCAGCACCGATTGCACGACGCCCTCCCGCGCGGCCGCGTCGGCGATCCGCACGATGTCCTCGAACGAGTCCACGACGATGCGGCCCACGCCCGCCGCAACAGCAGCGTCGATCTCGCTCACGGACTTGTTGTTACCGTGCATGAGGAGTCGGTCCCCCGAGACACCCGCCCGGAGGGCAACAGCAAGCTCGCCGCCCGAGGCCACATCGATGCCCAGCCCCTCCTCCGTTACCCATCGGGCCACCGCCGTGGTCAGGAATGCCTTGGCCGCGTAGTAGACGATTCGAGCCCCTGAATCCAGATATGCCGCCCGGTACTCACGCGCTCGACGCCTGAGGTCCTCCTCGTCGATCAGGAAGACAGGCGTGGCGTACTCGGCGGCCACATCTCGCACGTCGACTCCGCCAATGCTCAAGGACCCATCCGCCGTCCGATGAGTCGAGGCCGGCCACACCGGTGCCGCAAGGTGGTTCATGGCTGTGGGGTCGATGGGTCGAGCGAGGGTGCCATGGTCGGTGACCACATCGGCGTGACGAGGGCCGGCAGGATGCGCGCGCATATGGAAAGGTTATGGCCTCAATCGGCCGTAGGCGTGGTGGCCCCGGGCACGCCTTGTCCCTGACCCGTATCGATGATGCGCGTGGCCACTCCCGTGATCTGATCGGCAACAACCTGCATTTTCTGCGCTGACTCAGCGGCACTAGCACTGGCACTGGCTGACGCCACGCTCTGCGCCATGCCGGTGTAGAGCCCCGCCATCCCCTCCGCCGGTGCCGTACCCAGGACCTTGGTGTTCGTCTGCGTCACGGAGTCGATCACCTGACTGTTGACGACACCGTTGTCGATCATGATCGCTGCTGGACCGTCCGGCGGGATGTCGCCGCCTACGATTCGCCAGCGGATCGACCCGGACTCGGTCCAGGCCGGATCCTGGATCGTCGTGAACACCGGTACCGCCGAGTCGACGCTGACAGCCGCATTTGGGGCATCCGCCGAGAATCCGAGTGGCACCCAGAGACCCACGACCGCCTCAGGCCCCACATCGACCCGGACGCGTCCTGGACGGTCCGAGAACATCAGGGCATCGGTCGGCTGCTCCAGCAGCAGGTAGCGATCACCCGCCACGTCCTCGACAGTCGCCTCACCCGACACTGCGATCAGCCACGAGGCTGGCGCAACCGACGCCTCGGGCTCTTCGTTGCCGCATCCGGCGAGGGCGAGGGCGCTCAGCGCCGTGACCCCTGCAACAGAGACGAGTCGGCTCGCGAACTTCACATGCGCTCCGGAGCGCTGACTCCGAGGAGACCCAGGCCGTTCTCCACAGTCAGCCGTGCCGCTGCGCACAGCCACAGTCGAGAGACGTGCACCGGGGCCAGCTCCTCATCCGAGCGAGGAAGCACGCGGCAGACGTCGTAGAAGCGGTGGTAGGCCGTTGCGAGGTCCTCCAGGTAGCGGGCGACGCGATGGGGCTCACGCAGTTCTGCCGCACTGGCCACGACTCGCGGGTACTCGGCGATCATGCCCAAGAGGTTGTTCTCGCGCTCATGATCCAGCAGAGCCGCGTCATACCCTGCGGCTCGCCAGTCCACCCCGAGCTCTGCGGCGTTGCGCAGGACCGACGCGATGCGGGCGTGCGCGTATTGGACATAGAACACGGGATTCTCGCTCGTCGCCCGCGTCATCTCCTCGAGGTCCAACGTCAGCGGCGAGTCTGCCGGGTACCGCGACAGCGTGTAGCGAGCAGCGTCGATGCCCACCTCTTCTACCAGGTCATCGAGGGTCACGATCGTGCCCGCTCGCTTGGAGAGCTTGACCTCCTCCCCACCTCGGGTGATCTTCACGAGTTGACCGATGAGGACTTCGACGTTCTCGTCCATGCTGTCGCCCGCGCACGCTGCAACAGCGCGGAGTCGGTTGACGTATCCGTGGTGATCGGCGCCCAGAAGATAGATGTTGATGTCGAAGCCACGAGCACGCTTGTCGACGTAGTAGGCCGTATCGGAGGCGAAGTAGGTGTACTCGCCATCGGCCTTGACCAGCACGCGATCCTTGTCGTCGCCGAAATCGGTGGTGCGCAGCCAGACGGCGCCACCGTCCTCGAAGACGTGACCCTGCTCGCGCAGTTTGGCCATGCCGCGCTCGACCGCACCGGACTCGTGGAGGCTGCGCTCGGAGAACCACACGTCGAAATGCGTCCGGAACAGTTCCAGGACCTGCTGCTGCTGCCTGAGCTGCAACGCGTAGGCCGCCTCACGAAAGGCGACCAGCTGCTGATCGTCGGGGAGATCCTTGATGTCCGGCCTCGCCATCATGATCGCGGCCGCCAGGTCAAGGATGTAGCCACCGTGGTACCCGTCCTCCGGGACGGGTCGACCGTGCGCCGCGGCCATGACGGAGGCACCGAACTTGTCCATCTGGACACCCCTGTCATTGATGTAGAACTCGGTGCTGACCTCAGCACCTGCCGCCGTGAGCACCCGAGCGATGGCATCCCCTACCGCCGCCCAGCGGGTGTGCCCAAGATGCAGGGGGCCCGTGGGATTGGCGGAGATGAACTCCACATTGACGCGCTTGCCGGCCAGCGAATCGCCATGCCCCCACGTGCTGCCTGCCTCGACAACAGTGCGGGCGAGCTGGCCCTGCACCGCGCTGTCCAGACGAATATTGACGAATCCCGGGCCCGCCACCTCCGCACTGGCCACACCGTCGGCCAAGGCCAGTCGCTCCGCAAGCAGCACGCCAATCTCCCGCGGCGGCATACCAGCGGACTTGGCCAGGGCCAGCGCGACATTCGTGGCGTAGTCGCCATGCTCACGGCTCTTGGGCCGCTCGATCCGCACCTCCGGAAGATCCAGCGCTGGCACCGACCCCGCCGCCATCAGGTCACGCAGAATGCCAGCGACAGTCGCCGCAAGTTCATCAGGATTCACGTGGCGAGCCTATCCGCGGTCACTCTTGCGCCATCGGTCGCCCGAGTGACAGTCCTCCCCCTAGAAACGGCCCGTCAGTACCGTCGTTCTCCTGGGGCTGCCGTCGGCGTGAGCATCCATGCGACTTCCGGGGATCCCCCGCTCCCGTGTGACAGGCATGCACAATGGGGGCATGGCTGACGACGACATCGAGCGACTCATCCGCGAGGTTCAGGCGACGACGAGCGGCACCAGCGGGGTCCAACCATCGGGCAGCGCATCTCCGGCGAAGCGATCCAGTGAGGTCGAATCAGGCGGATCCGGCGGCGGTCGCTTTGCTTTCGCCGTCGTCGCGGCCGGAATCACCGGAGTCGGTGCCTTCGTCTTCGGCGTGTTCACTCCGTGGACCGACGCTCTGGACATGGGCTTCGCGGCCGGCGTCGCCGGCTTCCTGACCGGAATCGTCGCCGGCCCTCCGCGGTGGTTTTCTTCGTGACGAGGCCCACGCCTCGATCACGGCTCCCCAGAGGAACGCAACGAAGCACAGGTACAGCCACAGGAGGATGACAACGGCGGTTCCGAAGATCAGGATCGCCGCACCGATGACGGTAGAGAAATGGGCGTAGACACCGACGCCGACAGTCGCGCCAGCGATGCCGAGCGTTGCCGTCCAGGCGCCCAACGAGTTCCACGGCACACGCCCCTCGCGATTGGGGCCGTGCTGGAGGACCCATCGCACAACGAGGAAGATCACCGCTACCGCGAGCGCCCAGTCAAGCGTCGGCGAACCCGTCGTCACCGGCATGGCCGGCAGGCCCAACCATTCCAGCACGCGCGGGAGAAGCGTGAGAAGAACCACCATCACCACTCCCGCGACCAGCGCAATCAATGTCACGATCGCGGCAAAGGCGCGTTGCAGCAGTCCGCCCCGCGAATCCACCACGCCGAACGCCGCATTCATCGCGGTCCGCAGACCCAGCACCATCTTCGATGCTGCATAAATGGCAATCAGGAGGCTGACGATGGTCGCGATCGTGAAGGAGCTGCCTGAGGCGGACTCAATGGCTCGCAGTAGCGAGTCCGTGATCGGCTGAAGGGTGTCGAAGGCATCCGGTGCACGTGTCGAGAGCCTGTCCAGCGCCGCTGAGACCTCCTGGGGCTTCAGGAAGATGCCGGCCAGGGTCCCCAGCGCCAGAGCCGCCGGCGCGAGGGAGAGCGCAGTGAAGTACGCCAGGCCGCCAGCAGCGAGGGAAGCGCGCGTGCGGGTGAATTCCTCGGACAGGTGCTTCCCGTCCTCCAGAATGACCATCCATTGCTGCCGCACGTCCCCATCCTGTCGGACGGCTGCCGCGGGTGAGCACCCAGTGCGCTGATAGCCTGTGCCGGCCCGAGCCCCCGTAGCTCAGGGGATAGAGCGCCGGTTTCCGGTACCGAAGGTCGCAGGTTCGAATCCTGCCGGGGGCGCTCTATGACTGACACCGGCCCCTCCATCGGAGCCCGTGCCCACTATGCGGTCACGGGTACCAGCCTCTATCCGTACATCGTGGCCATCTTCGTCGGCCTGCTGCTTCTGTCGAACATCGGCGCCACCAAGTTCATCGCGCTCGGGCCGCTGACCTTCGATGGCGGCGCCATCTTGTTCCCGCTCACCTATGTGATCGGCGACATTCTCAGCGAGGTCTACGGACTCAAGGCGGCCCGCCGGGCCATCCTGCTCGGATTCGCGATGTCGATTCTCGCTGCGCTGACGTTCTGGCTGATCCAGATCGCGCCTGGGGCCGACTTCTGGGAGAACCAGGAGGCCTTCGAGTCGGTGCTCGGGTTCGTGCCGGCGATCGTTCTCGCCAGCATCCTCGGCTTCCTCGTCGGCCAGTTCCTGAACGCCTACGTTCTCGTCCGGATCAAGGAGCGGACCAAGGAGCGTCTCCTCTGGGTTCGCCTCATGTCCTCGACCGTCGTCGGCGAATTCGCCGACACCTTCGTCTTCTGCACGATCTACGGAATCGCCTTCGGCCTGACGCTCGGCGACTTCTGGAACTACCTCATCGTGGGCTTCACCTACAAGGTCGCCGTCGAGGCGCTGCTGCTGCCGGTGACCTACCGAGTCATCCACGTGGTCAAGAGGCGTGAGCCCACCTACGTCCTCGCCTCCTGATCAGGCACCCCGGCCCACGACCTCGTCGCGAAGTTCGGTGAACGTCCCGTCGAGGATGCTCTCGCGCACCTGGTCGATCAGCCGCACGATGTAGCGCTCGTTGTGAATGGTCGCAAGCGTCGACGCAAGCATCTCCTTGGCCTTGAAGAGGTGGTGCAGGTACGCCCTCGTGTAGTTCTGGCAGGTGTAGCAGTCGCACGTCTCGTCGATCGGAGAGAAATCCCGGCGGTAGACGCCATTCGTCAGGTGGAAGCGCTTCCGGGAATGGAAGACGGTGCCGTTGCGCGCGTTGCGAGATGGAGCCACGCAATCGAAGGTGTCGGCACCACTCTCGACGCCAGCGAACACATCAAGTGGCTCGCCGATGCCGAGCAGGTGACGCGGTCGATCCTCGGGGAGCTCCTCGCACACCCAGCGCACGATCGTGCCCAGCTGCTCCTTCTCCAGGGCACCGCCGATCCCGAACCCGTCCACCGGGAGGGCCGCTAGGTCGCGGGCGGACTGTCGGCGGAGATCCTCGTACTGCGCACCCTGGACGACGGCAAAGAGCGCCTGGTAGGGCTTGTCCGCTCGCTCATCGGTGAGTCGCTGGTGCTCCGCAACGCACCGCACCGCCCACTCCTGGGTCCGCTGCACGGAGCGCTCCTGGTACTCACGCGTGTTCATCAGCGTCGTGCACTCATCGAAGGCGAACATGATGTCAGCGCCGATCTGGTGCTGCACCTGCATCGAGACCTCGGGAGTGAACCGATGCATGCTGCCATCGAGGTGGGACTTGAACGTCACGCCGTCATCATCGACGTGCGCCAGGCGGTCCTTGCCCTTCGCGATGACATCGTCGGAGCGCTGGGCCTTGCTGTCCATGGCCAGCACCTTCTTGAATCCGACTCCCAGCGACAGCACCTGAAATCCCCCGCTGTCAGTGATCGTCGGCCCATGCCATCCCATGAAGGCTGCCAGCCCTCCCGCAGCATCGACGATGTCGGCGCCCGGCTGCAGGTACAGGTGATAGGCGTTGGCCAAGATCACCTGTGCCCCGAGGTCACGCATCGTCTCGGGAAGAACCGCCTTGACGGTCGCCTTGGTGCCGACCGGAGTGAACGCTGGAGTGCGGATCGGCCCATGCGGGGTGTGCATGACCCCGGCTCGGCCGAGCGCACCATCGAGACGACGCTCAACGGTGAAGGAGAAGTCGCTCACTCCCCCTCCGGTGCAAGCTCATCGATCGGCGGGAATTGATCAAGTGCCGGACTGATCCACGCACGCACCGCCTCATCGAACTCCTGGCCCGCGCCCCCGCACACCTCAGCGCCCAGCTCCTGACTCGGTTCGCCCGCCGCTGCAACCACGAGCTCGAACGACGTGCCCCCCACGCAGCCCTCGACAGTTGGCTCCGCCGAGAGCTCGGCAATGGCCGGGTAGCCCTCACGCAGGGCATCCCACGCCTGCGGCCTCGTCGGCAAGGACTCGTCCGCGAGGACGTCACCGTAACTGTCCACGACGATGCGTGACTCCTTCGCCGTCACGGTCAGCACGAAGCTCCGGTGATACAGAGGAGGCACGGACGCATCGGTGAAGGAGTAGGTCACCGCCGCGTCAGCCGGCAGCTCTCCATCGGGACCGCTCGAGCATCCCGCCAGCAGCATCCCTGCGGCAGTTGCGAGGATCACGGATCGCGTCAGCATGGTTCGACCCTATGCGCTCGGCAGGCAGGCAGAATGACGACATGACGATGAGCGCAGGTGACGTCTCGCCCGAGGTCGGCGTCATGATCGACGCTGGCCACATCCGCACAAATGTTCACGACGTGGGCGACGGGGACGCGGTCCTGCTGCTGCACGGCTCCGGTCCCGGGGTGACGGCCTGGGCGAACTGGCGACTGACGATCCCCGCGCTCGCCGAGCATCACCGCGTCATCGCGCCCGACATCGTCGGGTTCGGCTTCACTGATCGCCCGGACGGCATGCGCTACGACCTCGCTCAGTGGACCGAGCATGCCGTCACCGTCCTCGATGCCTTGGGCGTTTCCCGGTGCCATGTCGTCGGCAACTCCTTCGGGGGTTCGCTCGCCCTCTCACTGGCAATCCATCACCCCGATCGAGTCGGCTCGTTGGTGCTGATGGGGGCGGCGGGGGTCCCGTTCCCGCTCACCGAGGGTCTGGACGCCGTGTGGGGCTATGAGCCGTCGGTGGAGTCCATGGAGCGGCTGCTGGAGATCTTTGCGTTCGATCAGACTCTGGTCGGCCGGGACCTCGCCGAATTGAGATTCCAGGCGAGCATCCGCCCAGGCGTTCAGGAGGCATTCGCCCAGATGTTCCCGCCTCCCCGGCAGGAGGCCCTCGACGCCATCACCCACGACATCTCCGACATCGCCCGAATCCCCGCACCGACACTGATCGTGCACGGTCGCGACGACGAGGTGATTCCACTGTCCAACGCCTTCAGGCTTCTCGAGCTGATTGACCGCGCCGAACTGCATGTCTTCGGACGATGCGGGCACTGGACGCAGATCGAGCATGCAGACGCGTTCTCCTCGCTCGTGCTCGACTTCCTCGCCAGGAACCCCCTGCCCGCTCGTCACTCCTAGCCGCTGGGCTGGTGATCGCAGGAGGGTCGAATTTCGGCCAGAATTTTTCCGAAAGGACCTGCGAGAGGTCACTGGCCGGAGTAGACAAGCGTCATCGCGTCGCAAGACGCGGGTCCGGCGATGAACGTGGGCGAAACCCGAGTGCTGGCGGGGTCGACCACCTCTCGCGTCGGAGAGGGCCCCTCGATCTCATACGTCGAGGGGCCTTTCTCGTGCTCCACTCATCCAGAAAGCAGGTTCACGGACTCACGCCGCAGACTCTGGTTGCCCCCGCTCATCCCTGCTGCGCCGCAGAGAGCGCCGTGCCGAGGCGGCGGAATCCCTCGTCCAGGCTCACGTGCGGCATCCAGTCCAACACCGCCCGCGTGTGCCGCTGATCGAACCAGTGGGCCGTGGCCAACTGCTCGGCGATGAAGGCGGTGAGCGGTGGATCGCCCTCGCGCCCTGCCCAGAGCCACGCGGATTCGATCACCGTCCCCGCGGAGATGGCAACACCTGCCGGAACCGATCGTTGCGGTGGTGCCACGTTGGCCGCCTCGGCGATGCGCCCGAAGATCTCTGCGACCGTTCGCGGTTCGCCGTTGGTGACCACCAGTGCCTGGCCACGCAGGTCCGGATGGTCGCATCGATCAAGCGCCTGGGCGATGGCGTCCGCCGCGTTGTCGACGTAGGTGGTGTCGATCAGTGCCAGACCCCCGCCGATCAGGAAGAGCCTTCCTGCTCGAGCGCGTTCGACGATCGGCGCGATCAACTGCGTGTCACCTGGGCCCCAGACGAGATGGGGACGAATGGAGCACACGGCAAACCCTTCGCGATTCGCTGCCAGTGCTGTCTTCTCTGCGATGGCCTTGGTGCGCGAGTACATGCCGCGCGCTCGCTCAGG
>Ga0181554_1000012_pt1 | contig 156894 bp, 149 predicted proteins | sample 011ome_16_FD_145602 | JGI IMG/M metagenome (GOLD analysis project Ga0181554, IMG submission 145602) | Coastal salt marsh microbial communities from the Groves Creek Marsh, Skidaway Island, Georgia - 011503CT metaG (spades assembly) | ecosystem: Environmental > Aquatic > Marine > Intertidal... | reverse complement strand
TGTTGCGCCGGTTTTTGGACACATTCGGGTTCGAATACGAATTCTATTCCGCGACCGAATTTTACGGGTCGGGCCAGTTTGATACCATCCTGCGCCGTGCGGCGGAAAAATATGATGACATCATGGCAGTGATGCTGAAATCCCTGCGCGAAGAACGGCGTCAGACCTATTCCATTTTCCTGCCCATCCACCCAGAAACGGGCCGTGTGATGTACGTCCCGATGAAAGAGGTCAACGCCGCCGATGGCACCATCACATTTGATGATGAAACAGGCCGCGAATGGACCCTGCCTGTGACCGGTGGCAATGTGAAATTGCAATGGAAACCCGATTTCGGTGCGCGCTGGGCGGCATTGGGTGTGGATTTCGAAATGTATGGCAAAGACCATTCAACGAATACCCCGATCTATGACCGTATCTGTGAAATTCTGGGAACGAAAAAACCAGAACATTTCACCTATGAACTGTTCTTGGACGACAAGGGGCAAAAGATTTCCAAATCATCCGGCAACGGGATTTCGATTGATGAATGGTTGACCTATGCGTCGACTGAATCCTTGTCCTATTTTATGTATCAAAAGCCGAAAACAGCCAAGCGGATGCATTTTGATGTGATCCCCAAGGCGATGGATGAATATCACCAACAATTGCGCGCCTATGCTGATCAGGACGCCAAGGCCAAGGCAAACAACCCTGTGTTCCATATCCACGGGCACAATGTGCCGGCATCTGACATGGTTGTTCCATTTTCGATGTTATTGAATTTGGCATCCGTCGCCAATGCCGATAACAAAGATCAGCTGTGGGGGTTCATCCAACGCTATGCCCCTGATGCCAGCCCCGCGGCCAACCCCCAGCTGGACCAAGCGGCGGGTTTTGCCGTGCGCTATTACAATGATTTCGTAAAACCAACCAAGGTATTCCGCGCACCCACCGATTTGGAACGCGAGGCGCTGACCGATCTGCACGATCAACTGGCCGCATGGGACGGCGGTCTGGATGCCGAGGCGCTGCAATCTGTGGTCTATGCCTGTGGTCGTGATCGGTTTGATCCGCTGCGGGCGTGGTTTTCTGCACTGTATGAGGTGCTGTTGGGCGCGACCCAAGGCCCACGGTTTGGCGGGTTCATTGCCCTTTACGGCATTGATGAAACCATCGCCCTGATCGACGCCGCCCTGAACGGTGATTTCGTCTAGTTGATTTTTGACCAACGCATTCTAGCTTTGCTACATGCGTTGGTTATTTTCGTTGATACTGTCCCTAGGACTGTTCCTGCAATCCCCTGCACATGCGGGGGACGATGCGGATGTTCGCGAAACCATTACAGCCCAGTTGGATGCATTTCTGCGTGATGATTTTGATCATGCCTTTACCTATGCCAGCCCAAAAATCAGGCGGATTTTCCGCGATCCTGATACCTTTGGTATGATGGTGCGGCAGGGGTATCCGATGGTGTGGCGGCCTGCGGATTTCACATTTCTAAGCGTGGAAAAAACACCGTGGGGCATGTCGCAGATTGTTGAAATCATTGATAAATCTGGCAAGGCGCATTATTTGCGGTACGACATGGTGCCCAGCAACACGGGCTGGAAAATTGATGGGGTTGCAATATTGCAGGGCAACCCAATGGCGGTCTAGCAACAGTCCGCAACAGGGCAGCGTGCGTTGCACAAGACATGCGTTAAACTTGTAAAATTATAGTGGGCGTCGATCTGAAACAGAAAGGCGCAGCTAATGACACTCTCACTGACCCATGGTATTGATTTTTCCCCCAAACCGTTTTCATCGGGCTTGAATTATTGGTCGTCTGGGGATGGGACATCAACCACGGATACATATGATGTGGTCGGCAATGCTGCCTTTGTCCCTGCGGATCAGGATTTTGGCGGATGTTTGGAATTGGTCAAGACCAATACCTTGCAAAAATTGCGCTATACGGAACGTACCGAAATTTTCTCCGAAACCTATCTGTTGGTGAAAACGCGGGTAAAATTGATGGTCGGTGGCCTGCCTGCTGTGCGCATTGCTGGATGGGCGGGTGACCGTGACGGTAATAATGTATCGAATGTCACCCAGATTGGCCCATCCACATCGGTGCAGAACTATGGCCAGGTCTATGAAATTTCTGCCATCGTTGGTCCGGGCCTGCGTGATGGCGTTGATATGGTTTGGGGGGCGGCCCCGACATTTGCGCATTTTGGTTTGGATATCACTGGGCCCACGGGCGTTGTGGTGCGCGTCGATGATTTCACGATCGAGGATATTTCCCACCTGTTCCAACGTGATGCGCTGAACATTGTGGACGTGCGCGATTATGGTGCGATTGGGGATGCGGCCACTGATAACTATGATGCCTTTGTCGCGGCGGATCAGGCCGCGAATGGGCGGCGGTTGGTTGTGCCGTCTGGGGCCTATGTGATTGGCAGCCCCTTGGTGTTGAATTCACATGTCGAATTTCAGGGCCGCGTGATTATGCCCCCCGAGGCCCCATTGGTGCTTACCAAATCCTTTGATTTGCCCACCTATATTGATGCATTCCAAAACGAAGAATTGGCATTTAAGAAAGCGTTCCAAGCCCTGTTGAACAGCGCCGATCATGAAAGTTTGGACATGTGCGGGCGCACGGTAACGGTGACCGAACCCATCGATATGCAGGCAGCGGTCGCGACCCGCGATACATTCGAAATTCGCCGCGTGATCCGCAACGGCCAGTTTTACGCATCTGGTGGCGCTGCGTGGGAAAGTGATGTGACGACGGCCCAGGCCTATTATGCTGCGTCGAACCCCACCACGCTAAGCAACGTGCAAAATGTCCAAGATATTGCAATTGGATCCTTGGTCACTGGTCAGGGTGTGGGGCGCGAAATTTATGTGCGCTCCGTCAATCCCGCAACGCAAACCGTTGAACTGTCCGAGGCGCTGTATGATGCCGAAGGCACGCAGAATTTCACCTTTACTCGGTTCAAATACATGTTGGATTTCAGCGGGTTCCAGAAACTAAGCAAATTCAATTTGGACAACATCGAATTCCAATGTAACGGCAAAGCCAACGGGATCATGATGGCCCAAGAGGGCATGATTTTCCATATTTTGGACTGCTATATCACCAAGCCAAAATTCCGTGGAATTACATCATCAGGACACGCCTGTCAGGGGATGTTGATTGACCGGTGTCATTTCGTAACCAATGAATCCAGCGTTCATGCAGCGGATCGGGTGAGTATCGCGTTCAACATCAATGCAAATGACGCAAAAATTCGCGATAACTGGGCATCGCAGTTTCGTCATTTCTGTGTGTTAAGTGGCGCCAACAACATTGTATCTGGCAACCATTTCTACCAAGGCGATGGGGTGCCAAACGGCGTGCGTTTGGCGGGTATTGTTTTGACACGGTCAAACACGGCGTCCACAATTGTGGGCAATTATGTCGATAACTGCTTTATCGAATGGACCAACGAACATGACGAAACCCCTGATTTTACGGTGGGATTTGGATTTTCTGCGCTAAGCATTTCGGGGAATGTATTTTTGTCGGGGCAGGTTGCGGATTGGTTTTCCTATCTGGTGGTCAAACCGCATGGTACAGGGCATGGTATTGCCAACCTTTCGGTGATGAACAACAGTTTCAAAACCCTAAATGGTCCCATCCAACGGGTCGAACGGGTCGATACCACATTTGCAGACATTGATCGCAACCGCCTGCGCAATCTGCGGTTTGAGGCAAACAGTTTCGAAAACGTGACCCAGAAAACCGAAAATCCCGTTGTTGTGGATCATACCCAATCCAGCGTTGCTGCGACATGGACGGTTGACACCGCTAACGCCCTGCCATTTGGCGGATATGCCCGCGCAGTTCAGGCCTATGTGCCCCAGTCGAAACTAACGGTATCGGGCGGCGGTGCGGTGCATCACATGCCCTATGTCAACACCCAAGCTGGCAGCGCCAAGGATCAGGTCCAGCTGGTCTATCCCGGGGCCACCCAAGGGACGGTCAGTGTCACGGTGCGCTGTGACAACTGATCAAAACTTGGCCTTGCTTTTGCCGCGATAGGCCCGTGTTCCACCGCGACCGGCGGTGGAACGCCCCCGCGTTTTCGTGGCGGCGTTGCTGGCGGCCTCTACGGCTGATTGGCGGGCTAGGGGATCATCGGAAATGGCCAGATCCACGGCTTCTAGGCGTTTGACTTCGTCGCGTAATCTGGCGGCCTCTTCAAATTCAAGGTTTTCGGCGGCTTTGCGCATATCGCTACGCAGACCATCCAAAACAGCCTGCAGGTTCGCACCGCCGGCTGATTTTTTGTCGATTTGGGCCGTGACACGGGATTGGTCTGTGTCGCCATTGTATAGGCCTGCCAAAATATCTTCGACGTTTTTCTTGACGGTTTGGGGCGTGATACCGTGTTTGACGTTATAGGCCATTTGCCGTTCGCGCCGCCGATCCGTTTCAGCCAAGGCGCGTTCCATAGATCCGGTAATGCGATCGGCATACATGATCACGCGGCCATCGGCATTTCGCGCCGCGCGACCGATGGTTTGGATCAGTGATGTCTCAGATCGCAAGAACCCTTCTTTGTCGGCATCCAAAATGGCGACCAATCCACATTCGGGGATGTCCAATCCTTCGCGCAACAGGTTGATCCCGATCAGCACGTCAAAGGCCCCTAACCGCAAATCACGTAGAATTTCGATCCGTTCAATCGTGTCGATGTCGGAATGCATATAGCGCACTTTGATGCCCTGTTCGTGCAGGTATTCGGTCAAATCCTCGGCCATACGCTTGGTCAGGGTCGTGACCAATGTGCGCATTCCATTTTCCGTAACGATGCGGATTTCATCAACCAGATCATCGACCTGCATTTCAACGGGTCGAATTTCAACTTGTGGGTCCAACAACCCTGTGGGGCGAATGATTTGTTCTGTAAATACGCCCCCCGTTTGTTCCATTTCCCACGACCCCGGCGTGGCCGAGACATAGACAGACTGCGGCCGCATTGCGTCCCATTCTTCGAATTTCAGGGGGCGGTTATCCATACACGATGGCAGGCGGAACCCATGTTCAGCCAGTGTAAATTTCCGACGATAGTCGCCGCGATACATGCCGCCAATTTGTGGAATACTGACGTGGCTTTCATCAGCAAAAACAATCGCATGATCGGGAATAAATTCAAACAAAGTGGGGGGCGGTTCGCCGGGCGCGCGCCCCGTCAGATAGCGTGAATAGTTTTCGATACCGTTACACACGCCTGTCGCTTCTAGCATTTCGATGTCAAAGTTGCAGCGCTGCTCTAGGCGCTGGGCCTCTAGCAGTTTGCCCTCGGCAACCAATTGGTCCAATCGCTGGCGCAGCTCTTCTTTGATTTTGATGATGGCTTGCTGGATGGTCGGGCGCGGCGTGACATAGTGCGAATTGGCATAGATCCGGATTTGTTCAAACGTACCCGTTTTCTTACCTGTTAATGGATCAAATTCGGTAATGCTTTCCAGCTCGTCCCCGAAAAATGAAAACCGCCATGCGCTGTCTTCGAGGTGGGCGGGGAACACCTCAAGCACATCACCGCGAACACGAAATGACCCACGTTGAAACGCCTGATCGTTGCGGCGGTATTGTTGGGCCACCAAATCCGCCATGACCTGACGTTGATTGTATTCGCCACCAACCTTTAAATCCTGGGTCATCGCACCATAGGTTTCGACGGATCCGATACCATAAATACAACTGACCGATGCCACGATAATCACATCATCACGTTCCAACAGCGCCCGCGTCGCCGAATGGCGCATACGGTCAATTTGTTCGTTGATCTGGCTTTCTTTTTCGATGAACGTATCGGTTCGCGCGACATAGGCTTCGGGCTGGTAATAATCGTAATAGCTGACAAAATATTCCACGGCATTATCCGGGAAAAACCCCTTGAATTCGCCATATAACTGCGCTGCCAAGGTTTTATTCGGCGCTAGAATGATTGCAGGCCTTTGTGTTTCTTCGATCACCTTGGCCATGGTAAATGTTTTACCCGTGCCTGTTGCCCCCAACAAAACTTGGTCTCGATCCCCGGACAGAATATTTTCTGCAATCTCTTTTATGGCTTTCGGCTGATCACCCGCTGGGTCAAAATCAGTTGCCATGACGAACTGTTTGCCGCCCTCAAGTTTGGGGCGTGACCTGACATCGCCTGTCATATGGCCCAGTTCTTTGGAATCGGTCATTGAAAGCTCCTTTATCAGCATAACCTAAGTGTTTTTAGGGGAATATCAAACGACTTGTCCCGTATGAAAAAATGTCGCATAAATGCCCCAAGATACAGGAGTTTGAAATGCGCGCACGAATCTATAAACCTGCAAAAACTGCGATGTCGTCTGGCACTGCAAAAACCCGCCAATGGGTTTTGGAATTTGCCCAAGGATCTTCGCGTGAAATTGATCCATTGATGGGCTGGACGTCGACAGATGAAACGCAAACGCAGATAAAACTGCGCTTTGACACCAAAGACGCCGCAATTGCCTATGCGACGGAAAACGGTATTGAATATCAGGTGACTGAACCCAAACCGCGCAAAGCAAACATTCGCGCCCGTGGCTATGGCGAAAATTTCGCAACAGACCGCCGCGCCCCTTGGACACACTGAACCAATTTATGAAATGACCCAAGGCCGTATCATCGTGATGCGGCCTTTCGTGTTTACAAAGGATACCCCATGCGGCACGGCGGACAAATTCTGGTGGATCAACTGAAAATCCAAGGCGTGGATCGCGTGTTCTGCGTCCCTGGCGAAAGCTATCTTGCCGCATTGGACGGGCTGTTTGACAGTGGCATCGACACCATCGTTGGCCGCAACGAAGGTGGTGTATCCATGATGGCCGAGGCTTATGGCAAACTAACGGGCCGTCCCGGTGTGGCCATGGTCACGCGTGGGCCGGGTGCCACCAATGCCTCAGGCGGTGTGCATGTCGCATTCCAAGATAGCACCCCCATGATCCTGTTTGTGGGCCAAGTTGCCAGCGATCAACGCGACCGCGAAGCGTTCCAAGAGGTCGATTATCGCCAAATGTTCGGCCCCCTTGCCAAATGGGTGGCCGAAATCGATCGCACGGATCGCATCCCCGAATATATCAGCCGCGCGTTTCATGTGGCCGTGTCGGGCCGCCCGGGTCCCGTTGTTCTGGCCCTGCCCGAGGATATGCTATCCGCCACTGCCGATGTGGCCGATGCCCCCCGTGCCAACCCCGCCCGACAACAAATCTCACAATCCGCTATTGATGACGTCGTGGCCGCAATGAACCATGCGAAAAATCCCCTGATGCTGATTGGCGGGCCACTTTGGTCTGCGCAGGCCGCCGCCGATGTGGCGCGTTTGGCCGAACAAACGGGCTGGCCTGTTGCCACGACGTTCCGGTGTCAGGACTACATGGATAATCGCCATCCCAACTATATCGGTGATCTTGGCATTGGCCCAAATCCTGCGCTGGCCGAACGTGTGGCTGCGGCAGATACCTTGCTGGTCTTGGGCGCGCGCTTGGGTGAAATGACATCGGGCGGTTATAGCCTGTTTCAGATCCCCAAACCCAGCCAAAGCTTGATCCATATCCATCCCAATGCCGATGAACTGGGCCGCGTCTATCATGCCGATCTGGCAATCAACTGTCACAGCTGCGATTTCCTGACCCAAGCGGTCGCAGCGACCCGCGGCCAGTCTGTACCAACGCCCGAAACCGAACGCGCCGCATATGAACATTGGCAAACACCAACCGCGACTCCTGGGGCAGTGAAAATGGAACAGATCATATCACATCTGACCCAAACCCTGCCCGACAGCGCGATCATCACAAACGGGGCGGGCAACTACGCGGCATGGCTGCACCGCTACTACCGCTATAAATCCTACCGCACCCAATTGGCACCGACATCGGGTACCATGGGCTATGGCCTGCCTGCCGCCATCAGCGCGAAATTGATGCACCCCGACCGCGATGTTATCTGCCTTGCGGGGGACGGGTGTTTCCAGATGAATGGCCAAGAATTCGGAACAGCCGTGCAATACGGCGCAAACATTATCGTCATCATCGCCAATAATGGCGTCTATGGTACAATTCGAATGCATCAGGCGCGCCAATATCCCAATCGCCCCTCGGGCACCGATATGGTCAATCCCGATTTCGCGGCCCTTGCGCGCGCCTATGGGGCCCACGGTGAAACCGTCACACAAACCGAACAATTCGCTGCCGCATTGGCCCGCGCCCGCGCAGCAAACAAACCCGCGATTATCGACCTAAAAACCGATCCAGCTGCGGTATCGCACAGAACACCGCAATAACACTTTCATTTTTGTAAAAATACTCGCGCCGCAGGCGGGCAGGCGCAGCCTGCCACCCCCGATCAGAAATCTGCCGATACGTTCGGCAGATTTAGCGTCTTGATCAAATCGCGCAGCTCTTGGCGTGCGGCAACGTTTGAAATGTTCAACTGTTTGACGCCCACATCTTTCAAATCCAACAACGTCAAACCGCGCGGAAACAATTCGCGAAAAATCACGCGTTCTGTAAACCCTGGGCCCACGCGGAACCCAATGCGCTTGGACAGTTTTTCCAAGGCGCGTTCCATCTTGACCTTGTTGACCATCTGCTGCGCGCCCAACCGGTTGCGAATGACGACCCAATTGATCGGCTTTAACCCAGCCTGCGCGCGCAATTGGCGGGCATGCCAGACCATTTCGGAATAAACCGATGGTCCCTCAATCGTTTCACCATCGCTTGCGATATGGGCCAACAGGTCAAAATCGACGAAACTGTCATTTAACGGGGTAATCAGCGTATCGGCCAAGGAATGTGCCACTTGGCTCAGGCGTGTGTGCGAACCGGGGCAATCGATGATGATAAAATCACTCTCGGCCTCGGCCGCGGCAACGGCGGCGGACAGGCGATGATCAAAAATGTTTTCGCTTTCTGGAACGGCAGATTTGTCAATTTCTGGCAGATCATAGAATACAGGGGTTGGCAGGCCCAAACCACTGTCTTGGGCATGACGCAAACGGTTGACCAGATAGCGACCAAAGGTTTGCTGTCGTAAATCCAGATCAATCGCGCCGACGCGATGACCCATGCGTGCCAATGCGGTGGCCACATGCATTGTGACGGTTGATTTACCGGCACCGCCCTTTTCATTGCCTACTACGATAATATGCGCCATTGCCGCATTCCCCCATGAAACCTTGCGTTTCTATATCTAATGCGTCGCCCCTGTAAAAGCGTTTTTTGACTAAGCCTTGGGATCATTGCCAACCAGCGCTGGTGTATCCGGTGCCAGTTCTTCGAAATCAAAGTTGTCCAATCGCCGCGCACGTTTGCCCGCCTTGTCCGAGCTGATTTTAATTTCACTGATATCTTTCGCAGCCTGATTGAAATGACGGTCCAAATTTTCCACGCGCGTGCCCAAACGATCAATATCTTGGTACAGCAACCCCAGTTCACGGCGAATGGCACCGGCTTGTTCACGCATGCGCGCATCCTTTAATATCGCGCGCATGGTGTTTAGGGTGGCCATACATGTGGTGGGCGATACGATCCAAACACGCGCAGCAAACCCTTCGCGCACAATTTCGGGGAAATTCGCATGCAGCTCTGCATAGACAGCCTCGGACGGTAAAAACAGCAACGCGCCGTCGGCGGTTTCACCTTCGATGATGTATTTGTCACTGATGTCTTTGATATGTTTTCGCACGGTTGCGCGCAGGAATTTGGCCGCCTCGTTCAGGTCCCAATCGGTTTTCGCACGGCGCAGGGCTTCGTATGCTTCTAACGGGAATTTACTGTCCACGACGATGGGGCCCGGGGGATTTGGCAAATGGATCAAACAGTCCGCACGACGTCCATTCGACAGCGTGGCCTGCAATGTATAGCTGTCGGATGGCAATGCCTTGGTGACGATATCATTTAACTGAATTTCACCAAAGGCCCCGCGCGTTTGTTTGTTGGATAAAATGTCCTGCAATGACAAAACATCACCGGACAATTTGGTGATGTTATCCTGTGCCTTGTCAATCGCGGTCAGGCGTTGTTGCAATTCGCCCAGTGATTGGGCGGTGCGCCGCGCCGATCCTTGCAGGTTTTCGGTCATATTGTTTTGCACTTGGGCCAGACGATGTTCCATCAGCTGCAACATATGCGCCTGTGCCTTGGCTTGGGCGTCTGACACATGGGTCAGGCCACCGGATAAACGTTCTTGGCCCTCACCCAATGATTGGACGCGCTGGCCCAAAGCATTCAGTTGATAGGCCAGCGGTTCCGCCAATCGCGCCGATTTCAATGCGGCCCGGACCGTGATCAGCAGCAATATTGCCACCAGTGCGGCCAGCCCCAAGGCCCCCAAAACCATCGGATTATTCAGATCAATCTGTGTCATGTGCGTCCAAATAACCTTTCGATATCGGATAGTTTTAATTCAACATAGGTGGGGCGGCCGTGGTTGCATTGGCCCGAATGGGGCGTGCGTTCCATGTCGCGCAGCAGGGCATTCATTTCCTCGGCCCGCATTTGGCGACCCGATCGGATGGATCCGTGACAGGCCACGCGCGATAGGATCGCCTCGATCTTGGATTGGACCAACTGGCTGTCGCCCCAATCGGCCAATTCGTCCAACACATCGCGGATCAGGGCCGTGGGATTGACACTGCCCAAAATCGCAGGGGTTTCGCGCACGACAATGGCCGGCCCGCCAAAGGGTTCGATGCCCAATCCCAATGCGGCCAATTCATCGGCCAGCCCCAAAATCAACGCCGCCTCGTGCGATGATAATTCGATGATTTCAGGGATCAGCAGCGCCTGCGCCGCCACCCCATTTTCGCGCATTTGCGATTTCAGTTTTTCGTAAACCAACCGTTCGTGCGCGGCATGTTGATCGACGATCACGATCCCCGTTTCGGTTTGCGCAATGATATAGTTTTCATGCACCTGCGCGCGCGCCGCACCCAAGGGGTGGCTGGGGTCCGGCGTTTGCGTTTCAATCACCTGCTCCACGCGCGCCGACACCGCTGGCGTTTCGGCAAAGCCGAAGGATGCAGTTGACGCAGCCTCGGCGCTGGGCGCTTGGTATGTATAGCTGGCGCTGCGTGCGGATTGGGATGGGCGGTCCATTTGGTATATGGGCTGATGCGGTTTTTCGGGCTGCATCGCGCCCAAGGTTGCCCCTGCCACGGTGGTGGATGATCGGTGCCCTGCATTGGCCAAAGCGTGGCGCAGGGATGACACGACCAAACCGCGCACGGATCCTGCGTCTTGGAACCGGACCTCGGATTTGGCGGGGTGGACGTTGACGTCGACCAAATGTGGGTCGCAATCAATGAACAATGCCACCGCCGGATGCCTGTCGCGCGATAAAAAATCGGCATAGGCCCCGCGCAGCGCCCCCAACAGCAATTTGTCGCGCACGGGCCGCCCGTTGACAAAGAAAAACTGCATCACCGCCGCCCCGCGTGAATAGGTAGGCAGTGCCGCATAGCCCGTCAGACGCACGCCATCGCGGGTGGCGTCAATGGGCAGGGCGTTTTCGGCAAATTCTGCGCCCAATACCTGACGCAAACGCCCATGCAGCGCATCAAACAGATCACCGCTTTCAGGATCGACGCGAAATAAAATGCGGTCTTTGCCATCGGATACATCGCGCAGGCTGAACCCAATTGCAGGTTCGGCCATGGCCAGACGTTTGATGATATCGACCACTGCACCCAATTCGGCCCGATCAGTGCGCATGAATTTCAACCGCGCAGGCGTGGCATAAAACAGATCGCGCAATTCCACCACTGTGCCACGGTTTAACGCGGCGGGTTTTACAGGTGTCTCTGCGCTGCCAGATACGGAAATTTGTACGCCATCGTGTCCCTGCGCGCGTGATGTGATCGTCAATCGCCCCACCGCCCCCAAGGATGGCAAGGCTTCGCCGCGAAATCCAAAACTGTGAATATTCAGCAAATCCGTTCCGTCAATTTTCGATGTGGCATGGCGCGACAGGGCCAATGGCAAATCATCCCCCGTCATGCCGCAGCCATCGTCTGTGACACGGATCAATGTTTTGCCCCCATCGGCGATATCCACCGAAATGCGTCGCGCACCAGCGTCTATGGCGTTTTCGACCAATTCCTTGACGGCGGATGCAGGGCGTTCGACCACCTCGCCCGCGGCAATGCGGTTGATTGCGGCGTCATCCAGTTGACGAATTTGGGGGCGATTTTCGCCTATGTTGGGTATTGCTGAACTCATACCACAATGACTAGCATAGATTGTGACGATTCTGCTATGCAGGGATAGATAAAATTTTTCGTTGTGCTAGCTTTGGCAAAACAACAAAGGAAAACCACATGTATACTGTTATCGGTGCCCGCAACACCCGTGCCTTTCGCGTCATTTGGACGTTAGAGGAATTGGGCCAACCCTATGACCTGATTGATGCCGCTGCGGGGTCAGATTTGGCAAAATCCCATAATCCCAGCGGCAAAGTGCCCGCATTGAATGTGGATGGCACCGTCATTACCGACAGCTGTGCGATCATGACCTATCTGGCGGATAAACACGGTGGGCTGACATATGCGGCCGGCACCCTTGAACGCGCCCGCCAAGATGCGTTTTTGCATCAGATCAATGATGAAATTGATGCCCTGTTGTGGACGGCGGCGCGCCATTCCTTTGTGTTGCCTGCTGACAAACGCGTGCCTGATGTCAAAGACAGCTTGAAATGGGAATTTGCCCGCAATCTGGATCGCATCACAGATCAAATCAGCGGGCCGTTTTTGATGGGTGATACCCTGACCATTGCTGATCTGTTGTTGGTGCATTGTGGGGGCTGGGCGATTTCGGCGAAATTTCCCATGGAAAACGCAGCGTTCAAGGAATATTCGAAATCCATCCGATCCCGCGCAGGTTTTGTGCGTGCAATGGGGCAATGATCACGCTGTATATCAGCCCCACATCACCCTATGCACGGATCACACGGATTATTGCGCGCGATTGTGGGGCGATTGATGACCTAGACGAAGTTATTGCAACCAAGCGCGTCGTGGACAGTGATTTTTTTGAAATTTCGCCTGTGGCGCGTGTGCCGGCCTTGGTGGTGCGGGGGCGGTTGATTGCTGATACGCGCGATATTGTGGGCTATTTCGAGGACACCTATGGCGGGGGATGGTTGGGCCGTGAAACGCCGTTGCAGCAAACCTATCGCCATGTGGTGATGGGGCTGCTGGATGGATTGGCCGTCTGGGCGCGCGAATTGAAACGTGATGTCCGCCTGCGCGATGCCAACGTAATTGAATACGAATGCCACCGCGCAGAACAGGCATTGCGGTGGCTGGATGCGAATGCCTTGGTCTGTCAGGCATGGAATTTCGCGGGTGTGACCCTAGCCGTTGCGATTGAAATGGCCCAGCATCGCGGGTTGATGCCAGCGAACCGTTTGGGCAAATTGTCCCCCGATGTCATGGCATGGGTCGGGGCGCAATCCACACGCGACAGCGTTATTGCGACCCGCCCGTGATTGCATAACGTGCCGCATGGGCCCCCGCCCATTTCCCCGTGGCAAAGCAGGCCGTCAGTAAATAGCCGCCCGTTGGCGCATCCCAGTCAATCATTTCACCGGCCGCAAAAACGCCGGGCAGGGCGCGGATCATCAGCCCATCATCTAGCGCATCCCATGTGACGCCGCCAGCCGTCGAAATCGCTTCGTCCATGGGGCGCGGGGCTAGGGGGGGCAGGGTCAGCCCCTTGATGACTTGGGCCAGAATTTCGGGCGAATGGGGCAGTGGTCCCCAAAATTCGCGGATAATTGCCAATTTGGCAGGGTCCAGTTTCAGGGTTTTGCGAATGTGGTTCGACAGGCTGTTTTTCCCCCTTGGGCGTGCCAAGGCGGTCGTGATTTTATCGGCCTTCCAATCGGGCATCAGGTCGATGATCAATCGTTCCCCGTGTCGCAATGCGGGGGACAGGGGGTATATGCCGCCGCCCTCAATCCCTTTGGCGGACAGGATGATTTCGCCACGACTGGCCAGCGCGCCTGCGCGCATCGCAATGGATTTGATGGGCTGTCCCAGAAATTTCTGCATATGGTCCGACCAGTCGATGGCAAAGGCACAGTTTGATGGGACAAAGGGTTCGGTGGCCACATTTGGCAATATCGCAGGCCATGTGCCGTCTGATCCCAGCCGTGCCCAACTGGCCCCGCCTAGGGCCAGTATGGTGACATCGGGCGTGATGGTTTGCATGCCATTCGGTGTTTCAAATGCAAATGACCGACCGTCAGTATTGGTCAATCGCCATTTCGTGCGAATGTCCAGACCTTGGGACACCAGCTGTGCAATCCATGCGCGCAGCAGCGGGGACGCTTTGCCAACCTTGGGGAACACACGGCCGGTTGATCCGGTATAAACATCCGCACCCAGTGCGTTGGCCCAATCCATCACATCGCGCGGGCCAAAGTCGTGGATCATCGGCGACAGGCGATCGGTGTCATAGTGGCTCAGGCACAGTGGGGGTGTTTCATCCTTGGTCAGGTTCAGTCCCGATTTCCCCGCCATCAGAAATTTGCGCCCCAGTGTCGGCATGGCATCGGTCAGTTGGACAGACAGGCCATGGGCCAGCAATTCTTGGGCCGCCATTAAACCCGCGGGGCCGCCGCCAATCACCAGTGCTGTTTTTGCCATGTCGTTTCCCCGTGTCTTTGGAGCAATCTATGCGATATCGGGTGCGATGGCCACTGCTTGATTTTTTGTGAAATCCGACCAGATTTAGGGAATGAGCGATCCGATCTGCCCCCTATGCACGCGGCCCATTCCCGCCGACGTGCCGCAAAGCCTGCACCACCTGATCCCCAAGCTAAAGGGCGGCAAGGGTGGGCCAACGGTGTTGTTGCACCATATCTGTCACAAAGAAATTCACGCCACCCTGACCGAGGCCGAATTGGCCCGTGATTACGCCACCATTGATGCATTGCGCGCCCATCCTAGGTTGGCCAAGTTCGCGGCATGGGTCGCCAAGCGTCCGCCTGCGTTTTTGTCGAAAACCACAGGCGGCATGCGCAAGCGGCGCGGATGAATCCAGCGCCGAACGGGTTTTAGGCGTTTTCGATCATCTGTTGGATTGCCGTGACCAAGCTGGGGTCAGCGGCTGCGCTGTCAGCGATCAGTTCATGCGCATGGTCGATCAGCGCATCTGCATCGACAATCCGATCGATCAGGCCATAGTTAAACGCCTCATCCGTGGTGATTTTTTGACCGGCCATCAGGATCATTTTGGTACGCGCCGGTCCGATCAGCGCGGCCATGCGGCGCGGGTCTGACGGTTGGGGCATGTATCCCAGTTTCATCACGGGATAGAACACCTTGGCCCCCTGAACCGCGATGCGGATATCACAGGCCAGTGCCATACCATTCGCACCGCCCGCGAGGGTCCCGTTCAGGGCGGCCACAGACAGACAGGGCAGGGCGGCGATGGCGGATGATAGCTCCTCCCACAGGGGTGACGTGGCCAACCCTGCGCGCGCGGCGTCCAAATCGGCCCCTGCGGAAAATACGCGGCCCGCGCCTGTGATGATAAATCCGCGCGCTGATTGGGCATCGCGGGCAATATCGCGCAGGTCGGTCAACATGTCGGGTGTCAGACTGTTGGCTTTGTCTGGGCGGTTGATGGTGACGGTCCAGACGCCCGTTTCGGATTTTGTCAAATCAATCATCGCGGTTTCCTATGTCTGTGCCTTTATATCAATCCAATGGCGCGGCGGATGTTTTCATCGCGCAGGGAAATTTCCATGCCGGCCAAATCATCGCGCACATTGCCACACATCCACGCCATGGCGCGGGCGGGCCATTCGGGTGGGATGTGGTCGGACCATTCCAATTCGCTGACAGGGTTTATGCCCGATGCTTTGATATCGCGCTGCATTTGTGTGGCGACCGTTCCGGGCGACAGGCCCATGGCACGGATGCCTTGGGCGTGATATTCGGCATGCAGTGAAAGGGTTAACATGGCGGCCGCTGCTTTGGATGCGCAATAGGCAGACCATCCCTCAAGTGCGCTATGGGCGGCTCCTGATGAAATGGTTAGGATCGTGCCGCCGCCTTGGGCAATCATATGGGGCAATACGGCGCGATTGGCGTAAAACACGCCCTTAACATTTGTATCAATCAGCGCGGACCATTGGGCAACATCTGCCTCGGCCATCCGCGCAATCGGGTGCAGTGCGGCGGCATTGTTGATCAAAATATCAATACGTCCAAAGGTGTCCATGGCGCGGGCCACCAACTGTGGGGCAAAGTCAGGATCGCCAATATCCCCCGCAATCGCCATGGCTTGCGGTCCAATATCGGCGGCCAATGCGCCAATATCATCACCGCTGCGTGCGGTGACGACAACATTTGCCCCCAGTGCCGCAAATTCGCGGGCTGTGGCGGCGCCGATGCCGCGACTGGCCCCGGTGATGATCACTGTGTGTTGTTTGAAATCGCCCATGATCTGTCCGTTTTTTAATGTTGGTGCCAAATGTATGCGGCACATAGTCCGGTGGTGCAACCCGTGTTGTGGGTTGACGTGGTCGGAATTAGTCCCCACCTTAGTATCAGATTTAATTAGGTAGGGTGGCCACTATGGGATTTAAGGTACAAGCATCAATTATAGCAATCTGCGCGGTTTTCAGTGGCCCCGCCTATGCCGATATTACAAATACCCAAGTCTGGGGTGATATGCGCACCCAGTTACAGGAATATGGCTATAACGTTCAGGCCACCGTATCCCAAGTATCGGGCACATTAGCTGTTGAGGATATGATTTTAACGCAATCCCTGCCCGAAGGGGATATCGCGATTTCCCTGCGTGGCAGTGCGATTGATTTTGTGCAATCTGGGCCAAATCGCGTGGATATCCAATTCCCCGAACGTATGAAAATGCAGCTAGAGATCATGGATGGAGCACAACGAAATTCCATCACATTTGAACAGCGCGTGCAGGGTAATGGCACCTATGTCCAAGACCGTGGCCAAGAATTGCATTACGTCTATGATATCGACAACTATGGCATGTCGATTGTCGATACAAACCTTACCGACCCTGATATGCAGGACTTGGATATAGGTGGGTTTGTCACGATCAAAGGGTTGCAGGGAACCATGGTGGTGAAATCTGGTGACACCACGCAGCGGACCACCAATGCGACGATGGAACGGGCTGATTTTGCATTGACCTTTGATGATCCGTCCGAAAATGCCGAATTTGATGCTTTGATCCGTTTGGATGGAATGACCTATGCGGAACAATCCAACGTACCCTATGGGGCAAATCGCGCCGATGTGGGCCCAGCCTTGGCAGCAGGAATGTCTTTGACATCGGCGGTGACCCATCAGGGGTTGGACGTGTCCGTGCGGTTCAATGACACGCAATCCAATGGACAATTTGCATTCCGCCAAGGATCGGGCGAATGGACATCCGCCATTTCGCCGAAAACCGCTGTGGTGCAGGGGGGATCCAAGGGGATCGAATTTGATTTGGTGGTCCCCGAAACACCTGTGCCGGTCAGCGGTCGGATCGCGGGGATCACCTATAACATGGACATCCCCATCGGGGCGGCACAGGATGAACAATCCTTTGATCTGGCTTGGGCCATGCAGGGATTGACGCTGCCTGAAACGGTGTGGTCCATGTTCGATCCGATGGGCGCATTGGATCGTAGCCCGCTGGATTTGGCGCTGAACCTGTCGGGGGCTGGGGTGTTGGGGGTCAACCTGTTTGATTTGGAACAGATGGGCGAGGAAATCGATCCCGCTGACATTGGGCAGCTAAACAGTCTGGCATTGAACAATTTGACAATTGCTGGCCTGGGCGCGCGTTTGTTGGGGCAGGGGGAATTCACCCTTGATAACAATGATCTGCGCACCTTTGACGGGTTTCCCCGCCCTGAGGGGCGCGTGACATTTACCGTCACAGGATTGAACAAGGCGCTGGACGATTTGGTCAGTTCTGGGTTGGTGCCATCGGATCAGGTGTTCATGGGCCGCATGATGATGGGTGCGTTTTTGACCCCAACAGGCGACGATGAACTGACATCCGATCTTGAGGTCAAGCCAGACGGGTCCGTCTATGCCAATGGACAACGCTTGCGCTAGGCTTACACTTGCCTTTTGTCGGGGGACTGACTAGGTCATAGGGGGATATCAACGCGCGAGGCAGACATGCAGCATTCATTGCAAAAGATCACCCAATCCCTGTTGGATATGGCCCGCAAAGCGGGGGCAGATCATGCAGATGCCGTCGCCATCCAAGGCACGTCAATTTCCATCGAGGTGCGTCAGGCAGGATTGGAACATGCCGAACGCTCCGAAGGGTTCGACATCGGCCTGCGCGTGTTCAAGGATGGGAAAACCGCGATTGTGTCGGGGTCTGATGTGCGCGACGATACCCTGCGCATTATGGCCGACCGTGCGATTGCCATGGCACATGAGGCACCAACAGATGCCTATGCAGGTCTGGCCGATCCCGCGCAGTTGGCCACATCGTGGGATGCGGCGGCGTTGGATTTATGCGATCCATCTGATGAACCTGATCCCGCAGCCCTAGAACGCGATGCCCGCGAGGCCGAGCAAGCGGCATTGGACCATGCCGGCATTTCCCAAGTGGAAGCCGGTGCAGGTTATAGTGCATCCAACATTTATCTGGCGGCGACCAATGGTTTTTCCGGTGGGTATAAACGGACCACGCGGTCCGTATCCTGTATGGCCATCGCAGGCCAAGGTGCGGGTATGGAACGTGACTATGACGGTGACAGCCGTGTCTATGGCAGCGAACTGCGCGCCAGTATGGACATTGGCCGATCCGCTGCCGAGCGTGCGCTAGCGCGATTGGATGCCCGCAGGCCGTCAACTGGAACCTATCCCGTGGTGTTTGATGAACGCATTTCGTCCAGTCTGATCGGGCATTTGTTGTCCGCGGTGAATGGTGCAGCGATTGCGCGTGGATCATCATGGTTGATCGATGATTTGGGCAAACAGGTGTTGCCATCGCATCTGTCCGTGGTCGAAGACCCGCACAGACCGCGCATTTCCGGATCGCGTCTGTTTGATGCCGAAGGTTTGGCCACCCAGCGCCGTGATATTGTGCGTGATGGCGTATTGCAGGGCTGGACATTGGATTTGGCCAATGCGCGTAAATTGGGGATGGCCTCGACCGCGAATGCTGCGCGTGGGGTCTCCAGTGGGCCAAGCCCATCGAATTGGAACGTTGCCCTGACGCCAGGCACTGTCACGCGTGATGAATTATTGCGTGATATGGGTACGGGGTTACTGGTCACGTCCATGATCGGATCGACGATCAATCCCAACACGGGCGATTATTCGCGCGGTGCATCCGGATTTTGGGTGGAAAACGGCGAAATCGCCTATCCTGTGAACGAATTAACCATTGCAGGCAATCTGCGCGATATGTTGCGATCCATCGTACCCGCCAATGATGCGCGCCAGCATTTGTCGGGCGTTGTGCCGTCCCTGCTGGTTGAGGGGATGAAGATTGCCGGAAACTGACCTGTCCCTGTTGATCCAAGCTGCCCGCGCGGCCGGCGATATTGCCACCGGATTCTGGGGCCAAAGTTATGAGGTTTGGGACAAAGACGATAATGCTGGCCCTGTAACGCAGGCGGATTTGCAAATCGATAAGATGTTGAAATCGACCCTGATGGCGCAGCGTCCCGACTATGGCTGGCTGTCCGAGGAAACGCCAGATACGTCCGATCGGCTGACCTGTGATTATTGTTTCATCATTGATCCCTTGGATGGGACGCGATCCTTTGTGGCGGGTGAACGCACTTGGGCGCATTCGTTGGCGATTGCAAAACACGGGCGCATTCAAACGGCTGTGGTTTATGTTCCGTTATTGGATTTAATGTATACGGCGGATCGTGATGTAGGGGCGTTTGTGAACAACGACGCTTTGCGGGTCAGTGCGGCTGAAACCATCACCGGCGCCCGCGTTATCACAACACGTCCAGCAATGTCAGCTGAGCATTGGAAAAACCAAAAGTGCCCTGAATTTTCCCGGCATTTCCGTCCCTCATTGGCCTATCGCATGGCATTGGTTGCGCAGGGTCGCTATGATGCCATGCTAACCCTGCGCGATAGCTGGGAATGGGATATTGCTGCTGGTGCGTTGTTGATTGAAATGGCAGGGGGTGCTGTGTCCGACAAATATGGGACAGCAATTCAGTTCAATGCAAAATGGCCCAAAACGCGCGGTATCGTGGCGGGCGCACCCGCCCCACACCGCGACTTGATTGCCGCCTTAGATCCGCAATAGCGGTTGTACCAAACGGTGCAGAATTCCTGAAAACCGCAATGGCGCATCGGTGACGGCCAGACAGATACAGGCATCACCCGCCGCAGCCGTGGGCGTGTGTTCGACAGTCGGATCCGCAATTTCGATGTCGCCGGGTCCGAAATGGCCGGTTTCATCGAAAAATGCACCTTGTAATACCAATGTCCATTCCCGCCCCTTGTGTCCGTGATCAGGCACAGCCGTTCCCGCAGGAATATACAGCATACGCGCCGTTCCGGTGTCACCTGTGTGCAGGATTTTTTGTTTCACACCCATGCCGATGGGTGTCCATTTAATGTCATCCAACGATTTGCCAATATAGCCGGCCAAGGCATCTGGCAGGTTTGATGGTTCTTTGCGCGTAACCTTGGTCGATGGTAGCGCGCTGATCAGAGCCATTGTTTTATCAAAGGATCCCTGCGACATTTCTTGATGCGATGAATTTTCAAGAACGGTGCCGCCGATTGCGTCAAAACTGTCCAAAGTTGCACGACATTGATCACATACGGATACATGGACCGCTGCTGCCAAAGCAAACGACTCTTCTAGTTTGCCGGTCGAGTAATCCAGCAAATCTTGGTCCGTTAGGTGATGCGATATGGGTTTGTTCATCTTCATCTTATTTGTTCTAGCTCATACTATGGCGCAGTTTATCTAATGCCAATCTAATGCGCGATTTGATCGTGCCCAGTGGTAAACCGGTATCTTGTGCAATTTCACTGTGCGATTTTTCATGAAAAAAGGCTTGTTCCAATAAATCCCGTTGTTTTTGGGGCAGCTCTGATAGTGCTGCGCCAAGGCGCTGGGTTTCTTGTTGCAGGCTGATCACGTCCTCTTGGTCAGGTTCGTGTTCTGCGCCCCAGCTTAATTCATCAGGCTCGGGACGCTTTAATTTCCGCAGTGCGTCAATTTTTTTGTTACGTGCGATGGTGAAAATCCATGTCGATGCACTGGCGCGTGTTGGATCAAACAGGTGTGATTTTTGCCAAACGGTTGCCATTACTTCTTGGGCGCATTCTTCGGCCATTGTGTTGTCAGCGCCAGATTTCATCAAAAATGATTTCACGCGCGGCGCAAAATGATCGAACAACACTTCAAAGGCCGACACGTCTTTGTCACGGTTAATACGTCGGATCAAAGCGACCCATTTATCATTTGGCGTTTTATCCAAGACGCCGTCCTCTTTATGCGCTACAGATATACCACGGCTATCACAAACCTGCCCGCAGGGCGAGGCTTCAATTCGTCTTAATCTGGTGTCTAATAGCGTCATAACCGAAATACGTCACAAGGGGCAGTCTGGATCACAATTATTCAAATTATTTTCATCCAATTGCGCCGTATCGGCGTATTCCTAAGATAACGACTAACCAAAGGCGTCCAGATGACATTTGCCAAACCACTATACGAAAAACGCAACATTGCCGTGATCGGCGCAGGGATAACAGGGCTGGGTGCCGCGTATGAGCTGTCAAAGCATCACAGTGTTACCCTGTTTGAAGCCGAAAACCGCTTGGGCGGGCACGCGCGCACTGTGGTTGCCGGCAAACGGTCTGACCAGCCTGTTGATACCGGATTTATCGTGTTTAACTATGTCAATTATCCCAACATGGTTAAGCTGTTCGAAGAATTGGATGTACCCGTCACGCTTAGCAACATGAGCTTTGGTGCGTCGGTGGACGGGGGGCGCATTGAATATGCCCTGCGCAGTTTGGATGCGATGTTTGCACAGCGCAAAAATGCGTTTAACCCCAAATTTCTGCGCATGATCGCGGATATTTTGAAATTCAATTCCCAAGGTCTGTCCGTGGCCCAAGACCGCAGTTTGACGATTGGTGGATTTTTAGACCGACTGGGAACGGGCGAATGGTTCCGCGATTATTATCTGTTGCCATTGTCCGGCGCGATTTGGTCGACACCCACGGAAAAAATCATGGAATTTCCAGCCTATGCAATGTTGCAGTTTTTCGAAAACCACGCCTTGTTGCGCAGCACTGGGCAACATCAGTGGTATACGGTTAACGGGGGATCGCGCGAATATGTGTCGCGTGTGGAACAAGCGTTGCACAAGCAGGATGTAACCATCCGTTTAGGGGCCGCGATTGAATGGATTAAACGCACGGAAACCGGCGTTTTGGTCAAATCGCCCGGCCATGTGCCGCAGCCCTTTGATGATGTCGTGCTGGCCACCCATTCGGATGACAGTTTGAAAATGCTGGCCGATCCCACCCCTGCAGAAACCGCCGCGCTGGGCGCGATCCGTTATCAGCCAAATGATATCATATTGCACTGTGATGAAACTGTGATGCCAGCGCGCAAAAAATGTTGGGCCAGCTGGGTCTATACCGAACGCGCTGACAAGGTAAACGACCGCATTGATTTGACGTATTGGATGAACTCACTTCAACCGATTCCGATGGATGATCCGATGTTTGTGACCCTGAACACAACCCATCCGATCAAACAGGAATTGATCTATGACCAAGTGACCCTGCGCCACCCCGTCTATGACCTAGAGGCGCTGGATGGTCAGGCTGCGGTTGCGGCATTGAACGGACAAAACAACACGTGGTTCTGTGGCGCATGGATGAAAAACGGTTTCCACGAAGACGGCCTATCCAGTGGACTGGACGTCGCGTCGGGTATCATGGCGCGTGAATCATTGGCGACAGCTGCTGAATGATCGCCCCCGTTCAACATATCCGCGCCACAACGTGGCATGGGCGCAAGGGCGCGTTGAAAAACGCGTTTCGCTATAGCGTTGATTACGTTTTGCTGGATGCAGAACGCGATGGACCAGCGCCCGGGTTATTTTCACGCAAATCGGGCCTGTTTTGCGGGTTGCTGGATCGTGACCATGGCGGCCCACAAAAACGCGGTATTGGGGCACCTTGGGTGCGCCAGGTCATCCGTGATCGCGGTTTGGATTTGGACGGCCCAATTTTGTTGCTGGCCCAGCCACGCATTTGGGGGCATGTGTTTAACCCTGTCAGTTTTTGGCTGCTGCACAACCGCGACAATGAATTATGCGCCGTGATTGCCGAGGTCAACAATACCTTTGGCGATCGTCATTCGTACCTGTGTTATCATCCCGATCTGCGTCCCATCACACGAACGGATCGGATGCATGCGGAAAAAATATTCCATGTCTCGCCCTTTCAGCCGGTTGAAGGAAACTATGAATTCCGGTTTGATATTCAACCGGACAAAGTGTTCGTTTGGATCAATCTGGATCATCCCGACGGCGGTTTGATGGCCAATCTGGTTGGATCGCGGCGTGTGATGCGGACGCGCGATATCCTGTGGTCCATGCTGCGCCGCCCTTTTGGATCGCGGCGGGTGTTGGGGTTGATTTATTTTCAGGCGTTCAAGCTGAAATTCAAAGGTGCAAAGTATCGCGACCGCAGCACGCCGCCCAAAGCCGAGGTTTCATAATATGACCAACCGCCCCCCTATGTGGCGATTTGTCATTTTGGGCATGATGCTGGGCATGGCGGGTTTGCCGATATATTTGCATGCCCCGAAATTTTATTCCGATACCTATTCATTATCACTGACATCGCTGGGCTTGGTGTTGTTTGCCTTGCGTGGTCTTGATGTGATCCAAGATCCGATTTTGGGGATGATCGCTGCGCGCACTGCACGTTTTGGGGCGCTGCCGCTATGGGGTGCGGTCGTCATCATGGGGTTGGGAATGCTGGCCCTGTTTTCACCTGTCATCGTGCTGCCGCCGCTGATTTGGTTTTGCCTATCATTGGCGGCAGTGTTTTCGGGGTTCAGTTTTCTGTATATCCGCATCTATGCGTTGGGGGTGCAGTATTACAGTGACCACGCATCCATGATGCGCCTGTCACAAATGCGCGAAGGCGGTAATTTGTTGGGCGTCTGTCTGGCTGCTATGGCCCCAACGGTATTGCTGCCTGTTACATCCATACCGTTTTTCGGATTTGCGGTTGGTTTTGTCGTGGTCTGTGTGATTGCTGTTGCGGGTGTTTCCGGTTTTTCTGGGGCGAAGACATCTGCTGACATAATCACGCCACCGACGATAGATCCAAGGCCGATTTTGCAAGATCACAGTTTGCGGCAGTTGTTGATACTGGGGGGGATCAACGCCTTGCCAGTGGCCGTCACATCAACGTTGTTTTTGTTTTTTGTCGAATACAGATTGGGCGCGGGGCAATTGGCCGGGCCACTGCTGATTGGATTTTTCCTGTCTGCTGCGGTGTCTGCGCCGGTTTGGTCCGCATTGGCCCGCCGATTTGATGCGTTTTCCGTCCTAATGGGGGCGATGGTGTTATCTGTTGTTTGTTTTGTGGGCGCCTATACATTGACGACGGGTGATAGCGGATACTTTGCGCTGATCTGTGTTTTATCTGGGGCCACGCTGGGGGCAGACATGGTGATATTGCCAGCTGTGTTTTCTGTGCAACTTGGGCAGACACGCGATGCGTCGCAGGATGTGGCCTTTGGGCTGTGGACCTTTGTGTCCAAGCTTAGCCTCGCGATTGCGGCAATTACGGTGTTGCCCGCCGTGGCCATGTTTGGTTTTGATCCAAATACCACCCCATCCGTACAAGGATTAAATGCGTTGTCGGTAGCCTATGCGTTGGTGCCCTGCCTGTTGAAACTGGCAGCACTTGCTATGGTGTGGCACATCAAAAGGAGTAAGAGCGTTGCTTAGCGTATCAGGTAAAACATACTGGATCGTTGGCGCAAGCGAGGGGTTGGGTCAGGATCTGGCGCGCCAAATGGTCGCCAAAGGGGCACAGGTCATCCTGTCGGCCCGCAATCAGGCCCGATTGGATGACCTGGCAGCGGAATTGGGGCCATCGGCGCGTGCGGTTGCAATGGACATCGCAGACCCCCAGTCCGTGGCACAAGCATGGGCGCAGATTGCCCCCATCGACGGGTTGGTGTTTCTGGCGGCTGTTTATTGGCCGCAGCGGGCCCAGGATTGGAACGCCCAGCAAGTTGTCGACATGCTGGATATTAATTTAACCGGAGCGGCGCGTGTTTTGGGGCATGTCGTGCCAGACATGGTCGCGCGTGATGCGGGGCATATCGTTTTGACATCCAGCCTGTCAGGGTTTCGCGGATTGCCCGGCGCCGTAGGCTATGGCGCATCCAAGGCCGGCATCATGAGCCTGGCAGAATCCATGCACTATGACTTGCGCAAAACTGGTGTTCGGGTGCAGGTTGTCAATCCGGGTTTCATCAAGACCCGTTTGACAGATAAAAACGAATTCAAAATGCCGTTTATTATGACGCCCGAACAAGCAGCGCGCCACACCTTGAACCACATGGAAACGACCCGATTTAAGGTATCGTTTCCACGCATGTTTAGCTGGGTATTTCGCGCCAGTCAGTTTTTCCCTGACTGGTTATATTATCGAATGTTCTAAGAATTCATCGATTTATAGACACCAGACACAAGGGTTTCCAAATCTTGGATTTGGTCCTCAATCCCTGTTTTAACGGTGCCCATCCGATTGCTCATATCGCGTGTTGCAGAACTTTGTTGATGAACAGCCGTTGCGATTTTGTCTGATGCTGACAGCACGTGTTGGAAACTTTCTTGTACGCTTTCGATGGTGCGGCGCAGTCCTGAAACGGCGCGTTGAATTTCTTCGACCTTGTTCGCAACGTCTTTTGCGCCGGCCTCGGTGCCTTCGGCCAGTTGGCGGACCTCATCTGCGACGACTGTGAACCCTTTGCCTGCTTCACCGGCCCGGGCCGCTTCGATGGCGGCGTTCACGGCCAACAGTTTGGTTTTGTCGGCGATTTCGGTAATGATCGACAAAAATGAACCGATTTCTTCTGATGCGGTGGTCACAGCGCGCATGGAATCCGCGGCTGAATCAGCGCGGTCTGATGCATCACGCGCAAAGGTTGATGTTTCATCCACGTTCAGGGTGATATTGGAAATTGACGCATCCATCTGATCGACGCCAGATGCGATGGATTGAACCTCGCCCGCCAATTGCTGCATTCGGCTGGCGAATTCGTCAGAATGGTTTAATACGTCTTGGCCGGCTGCGCGTTTTCCGTCTTGCAAGACATCGTAATACACTTTGATCCCGACGGACAGATCTTGGAAAATAATGTCGATTATTTCCTTTAAAACCTGCTGTGCTGCATCAGACCTGTTGGTCATTTTACGCCGCAGGCGCAACATTAACGCCTCCATCAAGACCCCATATCCGCGGACAAAGAAATGTGGCGGCAGGCTGACATTGGCGTGCGCTTTGCCGATCCGGCCCAGCCGTTCATAGTAGCTGCTGTTGAAGCCACTGGTAAAGGTTGCTTGCCAATGGTCGCGCTGCATTTGCTTTAACCGCTGGGTATTGCGGCCAACCATGAATGGGGACAATTCTTCGTCGTCGTGGACTATTTTGTAGAATTGATCCAAAGCATCATCAATGACCGTTTCGACCACTTCCCATGTCCCAATCGGACGTTTTGAAAAAAACATATGTCACCTTTGCACAGTTAAGAACGTTTCATCCCCTAACGTTCAAGAACCGTGCAAATTTAGATGTGACTATCCTAATGGTTTGAATGGCTATACTGAATCATGCGGTTTTGTCGACAATTTCCATATGCTGGGCGATGTTGTCGATTTTTGCCAACCAAGAGGCCACCAATTTCGGATCGCTTGGCGCGGCGTGAACACCCGCGGGGATTTCACCGGCCAAGACCGACTGGATCGCAAAGGATACGGGGAATGATACCAAACGCGCCATTGCAGTTGATGTGGCGTCACCCCATGCGTCCATGACCCATGTTTTGTCCCAAACGGTCTGGCCGTCGCGTTCAGCCTTTAGGCCCACGCATAATACAACGCGGTCAGGTTCGCCCGCGTCATAGGCATTTTCCGCCCAGAACTGGTCTGACATTTCTTTCAGGCGGGCTTCGCCTGTGGGGCCAGATAGGGTTTCGATTTCGCGAAATACACCGTCCCAGGCTTGCGCCCAACCGTTCAGACGTAATGTGCCGCGCACGAATTCCTTGACGCGCCAGCTTGGGTCAAAATGGTATTGGCCCATGAATGGAATGCTGTCACGGTTTGGATAGACCTCAAAGCTTTCAGGTGATGGCAGGGGGGCATCATAGGACGAAATGGCATCCCAAGGCCGCGCCACATCCAGCGTTTCAAAATTGCGGATGGATTTTGATGGGGATTTCAACGCCCGCAACACGCCCAGTGGCGACCAGCTGAATTTATAGCGGAATGGATTTGGGATTTTGGGGATCCCGCCGCAATATGAAATAAACGTCAGTTCATTATCGGCATCACAGGCGTCAGATGCGCGATACTGTTCGACCAGATCATGGGCCATCAAATGGTCGATACCTGGGTCCAGACCCACTTCGTTCACCAATGCAACACCCGCATCGCGCGCCGCCTGATCCAATGCGCGCATTTCTGGCGCGATATAGGATGAGCTGACAAAATGTGCGCCCTTGGAAATGGCCAGTTCCGCCAGACCGACGTGTTGATCGCCTGGCAACATGGACACCACCAAGTCGCCCGACTGCAAAACATTGGCCAAGGCCGCTTTGTCAAAGGCCGAGATGTTTTGCGTCAGATCGCCAACAGCGGCCTGCGCTTTGTCGGTCGTACGGTTCCAAACATGCACATCGAATTTTTGTTCAATCAGATGTCTTAGGCCGGGAATAGCGGACAGACCTGTGCCGCACCAATGGATGGTCATTTTGATACCTCGTTTACATGTAAATCGAATGTTGATTTTGCCCCTGTCCAAACTGCGTTTTCATTGATTTGGGGCAGATTTTGCAATGTGGGCAACAGCTGGGCTGCATAGTCTTGCGAACTTTCTAGCGGCAGCAGGGATGGCAGGTTGTCAATGGCCATGACGTCCAAAACAGGGTCAGTCGCCACACGATTTACGGGTTCTGCCCATGTGGTGGCGCGGTCATAGACGGGAATGGGGTTGTAATCACTGTCGGGGTCACAGGCGATATCCCCGATCGCGGTTAATTTGCGCGGCGCGTTTGTGGCATCGCGCGGCACAAAAACCGGTGTGCCGGGGCGGGCCAAGATACAGTTGAAAAACAAATCATGGTTCAGAATTTCGGGAAACGGTCCGCCGCTGGCGGTTTCGGCCATATCCCATTTTGTAACCGCTATCCCCATGGCTTGGCACAGATCTGCGGCGCCTGTGCCCACGCGGCCCAATGCGCCAATGACAATGGCACTGGGGCGTTCGGTGGTCACGGCGTCCAGCGATTGCGCCAGATCATCCAGCAACAGCGTTTTGTTGGCATAGGCTGAAACAGGCCCGCAGGGCGCCGCGCCACGTTGCTGGGCAATCCATGCCATCAACGTCACAGCCGCGCCAGCAAAGCCCGCCCAATATCCAAATGCCGCAACGCGCCTGCCCGTATTATCCAGCAGATATTCCAGATCATACAGGGTGCCACCGCCGGCCTTGAACCGCTGCAACAGGATCTGGCCAGAATGTTGACCTTTAAACGCATGGCCAAACATGATGTGGCGGTGGGTCAGGGGCGTGCCATCCTCGGGCAGTTCTTTGAGCCCGAAAATAATGGCATCCGCTGGCGCGCTGGGCCATGAATTTTCGGCGACAATTTTGCAGCCTACGGCGGCATATTCTGCGATGGGAATGATGCGGTTTTTGCTGTCCTCAACGCTGACGCGCAGTCCTGCATCTAGCAAAGATTTGGCGCCCTGCGGGGTCAGTCCGACGCGGTCTTCGTTTGCGCGTTGTTCAGCGCGAACCCAAAGGTGTGTTTGTGTGTTGTTTTCTGTCATGTGGTGTTCTGATCCTGTCGCACCCCAAAGGGTGGCCCGATTAATAATATGTCCGCTTGTCCAAACGCTCTAGCATTTCCAAATGCGGCACTGAATTGAATTGTTTGACGTGGAATTCACCATGCAAATAATGCAGCTGTGTGATGCCGGTGTTCACGCCCTCTAGCAGGAATTTCACCAGCGGCAAACGCCCCACGCCCAATGCCTGCGCCAGCGCCATTGCAACAATGCCACCCGATGTCACAGCCAACACATTTTGACCCGAATGGCGCAGATCATTTAACAATGCGCGCACACGGGTTTCATAGTTGTTCCATGTCTCTGGCGGGGATTGAATTTCGCCCTGTTCCCATTTTTCAAAGGTGGTGTGGAAATGGTCGATAAATCCCGTCCCCTCGGTTGGTGGGGACATGTTGAATTGTTGTTCCATGCAGGCCACCAAATTGTGGTACTGAATTTCATTCAAACGCGCATCACGCTGTGCCGCAGGGGCGCGTTTGACATTTAGCAATTCCAAGGTATCAATCTGGCGCGTCAATGTGCCCGAAAACACGGCGTCAAAGGACATTTGATTATCATCCCACAACTGACCCAGCCATTTTGCCTGTTGCCGCCCCAGATCGGATAGGCGGTCATAGTCTTCCTCGGTTGTGGCGTTGGAATTGGCTTGACCGTGGCGAACGAACGTGATGACAGACATGGGACCTCGTGCTGATTGTTGGCGCGACCATTTCAGAAAATGGGTGCATTGACAAGGTGCGCGAACGGGTGCGCGATCAATATCCTGCTGTGCGGTTCACCAGATGTAAAAACGGCAATCCAGACTGTCCGCGCCGGATGTTTTCCACGATCACTTGGGCGGCTGTGTGGGGCCGTGTTTCTGATGCTTTGTGCGGGACCACGGTAACGTTCGGATGCGCCCAATAGGGATCGTTCGCGGGCAGGGGTTCCACGCGGAACACGTCCAATGTGGCATGGCCCACCTGTCCGCTGTCCAATGCCGCCAACAATGCGGCATCGTCAATCAACGGCCCCCGTCCTGGATTTATGATGCAGGCCCCCCGCGCCAGATAGGACAGGGTTTCCGCGTTCAACGTGTTTTCCGTCTGCGGTGTGGCGGGCAACAGTAATATGACGATTTCCGCCCCGCGCAGCGCATCGGCCAGCTGATCTGATCCGTGATAACATGTGACACCATCGATGGTTTTGGGCGAATTTGACCAACCGGATACATTAAACCCCAAACCAACCAACGCCTTGGCACAGGCCGCGCCCAGTGCGCCCAGACCCAAAATTGTGACCGACCGTTCCGCGGCCAAGGGTGGCGCGGGAATGGCGCTGCGCCAATGGCCATCTTGGCCGTGAATGTGAATGTCCATGCCCAAATGATGGCGCAGGGTGTGGCCGGTGACCCATTCGACCATGCCTTGGGTCAGGCCATGATCAACCATACGCGCCAAAGGTTGGGTCAGCGTGTCATTCCCAACAATACCTTCGACCCCGGCCCACAGGTTTAAAACCGCCTTGCACCGCGTATAGGGCGTAAAATCGCGCAGGGCGGAATCGGGGGCATAGACGATATAATCAACCTGATCCGGTGCTGCATCGGTGGTCAGATTGGCGACAATACCAGCATCGGCCAACCCCTGTTCCAAATGTGGGCGATACAGGTCAAACCGTTCGCTACCAGCGGCGAATAATACATTGATTGTCATTTTGATACTCCTCTCGGGCGATGAATATGGGCAGACTGTACCAGACCGAACGCGCCCAATAACACCAGCATCGCGGACCCGCCATAACTGACCAAGGGCAGGGGAACCCCAACCACAGGGGCCAGCCCCATGACCATGGACATATTCACCGCAAAGAACAGGAAAAACGTCATGGCAATCCCGATGATCAGGATCGATGAAAACCGGTCCCGCGTTTTCATCGCTGAGGCCAAGCAAAACAGAACGATCAGCACATAGATCACCAGCAAGGATATGCCGCCGACGAACCCGAATTCTTCGGCGATGGTGGTGAAAATGAAATCCGTGTGTTTTTCGGGCAGGAAATTCAGGCGCGTTTGTGTGCCCTGCATAAACCCGCGGCCTGCCCAGCCGCCAGATCCAAGCGCAATTTTTGATTGGGTGATGTGGTAACCTGCGCCCAATGGGTCACTGGCGGGATCCAGAAATGTGTCGATGCGGCGGTATTGGTAATCCTTTAACAATTGCCAGTCTGCTCCACGGCTTTGGAATACGGCGAAAATGGTCCCAACCCCTGCCGCAATCACGGTCGCAAAGTATGCCCAGTGCAGGCCAGCCACGAACATCACAGTCGCCCCCGCAATCAACAACAACAGCGAAGTTCCCAAATCGGGTTGTTTCAAAACCAGCGCCACGGGGACCAAGATTAAAATCACTGGAATAATAACCCAAAGCGGTTTTGACACGCGGTCAGCAGGCAGCCAGTCGTAATATGCTGCCATCACCATAACCAAGGTAATTTTGGCAAATTCCGATGGCTGCAACCGCATAAAGCCCAAGTCGATCCAACGCTGCGCGCCCATCCCCGTTGTCCCAAACAGTTCCACAAACACCAGCAGCCCCAACGACATCAGATAGGCCACGCCAGATACATTTCGCCAAAACCAAATTGGCACCATGGCGATGATAAACATGCCAATCAGGCCAATCAAAAATCGTTTGATTTGGGGGTCCGCCCACGGTGTCATGGTCCCGCCTGCGACCGAAAACAGCATGATAAACCCAACTGCCGCGGCTGCCAAAATCAGCAGCAATAAACCCCAGTTGAAATACAGAATTTTGCGAAACCCTGTGGGAACGGTTTGGACGCGATACTCAAGATAGCTCATGCGCGGTCCTGCGTATCAATTTCGATTTTGGGCAGGATGGCAGCGATTTCTTGTTGTTGTCTGGCAATGCGTGCGCGGTCTTTGGCGGGATAGGCGGACAGTGGTGGTGTTCCACCATACAATGCCTGCAATGTAATATCGCGCCCGATGGGGGCCGCCGCCGCGGATCCACCACCGCCATGTTCGACCACGGTGGCCACGGCAATTTTGGGGTTGTCATAGGGGGCATAGTTCACAAACAACGCGTGATCGCGACGCTCCCACGGCAGATCTGCGTTTGATGTGACACCTTGGCGGCGTTCTGCTTCGGTGATGTTGCGGACCTGACTGGTTCCTGTTTTACCCGCCAAACGAAACGCATCATTTATAATGCGTGATCCATAGGCGGTGCCTTTGCGGTCATTGCTGACTGCAAACATCGCGCGGCGTACAAAACGCAGGCTGTTTTCATTGATGCCTAGGTCGGCAAATCCGGTATCTGTGTTTTGTGCTAGGCCGTCGATTGATTTAATAAGCCTTGGGTTGATCATTTTGCCGCTGGCCAATCGTGCGGTCATCACGGCCAATTGCAAGGGTGAGGATGACACATAACCCTGCCCAATGGATGCGTTCACGGTGTCGCCAACGACCCAATCTGTACCGCGCACGCGTTCTTTCCATTCACGGGTGGGGACCAGGCCAGACGTTACGGCGGACATTGGAATGTTATGGTCCACGCCCAATCCCAAACGAAACGCCATATCCGAAATCGCGTCGATCCCCGCTTTCAGCGCCAATTCGTAATAATAAACATCACAGCTTTCGCGCAGGGATGCTTCTAGGTTCACATTCCCATGGCCGCCTGATTTCCAGCAATGGAATTTGCGGCCCGATACCTCTAGGTGTCCAGGGCAATAAAATGTTTCGTTCGGTGTGATTAATCCCGCCTCAAGCGCGGCAAGAACGGTCACCATCTTGAATGTTGATCCGGGCGGATAGGCATCTTGTACTGTTTTCGATGCCAGCGGGCGGTGATCGTTATCGCGCAGTTCGCCATAGTCTTTATAGGATATTCCGCGAACAAATTTATTCGGATCATATCCGGGAACGGATGCGATTGATAAAATATCGCCCGTTGTACAGTCCATGACCACAACGGACGCGCTTTCTGTTCCCAGCCGTGCTGTGGTATAGGCTTGCAGCTTTGCGTCAACGGTTAGCTGCAAATTGGCCCCAGCGGTACCTTCGCGGCGGTCCAATTCGCGCATGACGCGTCCAAGGGCATTGACCTCAACACGTTTGGCGCCTGCGCGGCCGCGCAGTGTTGTTTCGTATTTCGCCTCGACGCCGACTTTGCCGATTTGAAACCGTGGTATGCGCAGCAATGGATCGGAATCCTCAGATCGTTGTAAATCACGTTCACTAACGGGTCCGACATATCCCACAACATGGGCAAAGTTTTTTTCCAATGGGTATTGTCGCGACAGGCCCACTTCGGTTGCGATGCCGGGCAGGGCGGGGGAATTTACGGCCACACGGGAAATGTCGTCCCAGCTGACGCGGTTCAAAACGGTCACTGGCAAAAAGGGTGCCGAACGCTTGGCCTCGGCTTTGATACGTTTGATATCGTCTGGACTGATGTACACCAGATAGCTTAATTTACGCAGCACCATATCGATATCACCGGCATCCTCGGGCAGGATTGTGATCCGATAGCTGGGTTCATTTTTCGCCAAGACGACACCGTTTCGGTCATAGATTTCGCCCCGTGCTGGTGGGATTAAACGGACGTTGATGCGGTTTTCGTCGGCCAGCAAACGATATTGATCGGCTTGATCAACTTGCAAATTTTTCATCCGCCACGCCAAAACGCCGGCAAATCCAACCTGCAGCCCGCCGATCAGCAAACCGCGACGGGTTAATTTGCGCCAGCTTATGGCAGTATCTGCGGGGCTTCGCTTCACGACATTCCTCAGTATTTATCACGATCAAGGGCAGTTTCAGGGCGGATTTGTAATACATAATACGCGACAAATGCCACGATTGGAAACACTAGGATTGTTGACAGCAGCTGTGTGTAGTGCAGCAGCGCAGGCGGCCGCGGCACCAAAGCCAAGGTCAGCACAATGCGCATGATAACTGTTGTGGCAATCATCGCCAGTGCAGACATCCACCAATCTTTGAACCAGTTGCGATCTTGGGTTTGGGATGCGGTCAGTTTCAACCAGGCTGATGCCAATATGATCAAGGCGGCCATTAATCCAGGTGGGCGTTGTAAAAACATATCCTCAATCAGGATAATTGCGCCAATCAACACGGATGGAACCGCATCGGGGCGTTGCAGACTAAGATAAAATATCACCGCCATAATGATATCGGGGCCACTGATCGTGCTGGGTGTTGTTTGCAATGGCAGCAAGCGCACAAACAACAATGCCATGGTCACCCCGACAAAGGTGACGCGCAGTTTCCAGACGCCGGATGTCCGAGGCTCAGCCATCTGATGCCTCTTGGGGGGTGGGTATAGCCTCGGGCGGTGGGGCCGGCGGGTTGGCAAACAGCGTTTCGGGTATGATCAAATCGCCCGTGTCATCAATGCGCACCGTTCCATAATCGCGTAGGACGCGCAAAAATTCCAGGCGTTCGTAATCGGCAGATAGCCGTGTGCGCAGGCGTCCGTTGGGGTCAATGGCCAGTTGGCCCACGACCAAACCGGCGGGTAAAATGCCCCCATCACCCGATGTCACAATGCGGTCGCCCGCGCGTACTTGGTCCGGGTCCTCGATGAAATCGACTGGGGGTGCGGCGGTGTTGTCCCCAATGACAAAGGCCCGCTGCCCAGACGGCTGGATGACAACTGGAATTTGGCTGTAGGTATCGGTCAGCAAAATCACACGGGACGTTTTTTCGCCAACCCCCGAAATGCGCCCGACCAGCCCCAAGCCGTCCATCGCGGCCCAGCCGTCCTGAATGCCATCGCGTTTGCCAACATTCAGCAACACAGATTGGCGAAACGGCGACCCGCTGTCGGCAATGACAATACCGCTGACGTGGGTCAATTTGGGATCCAGCCGCAGTTTGTTCAAATCCAACAGGCGCGCGTTTTCTTGTTCTAACTGCAATGCGGCTTCGCGCCAGCTCTTCATTTGTTGTAATTCGCGGCGCAATTCTTGGTTTTGTTCGTACAATGCCTGATAGCTGCGAAAATCGCGAACCAGATTGATCGTACCGGTCACGGGTGCCATGGCCCATTCGAAACTGGGGACGAATTGATCAACCATCTGTGCGCGAAACCGTTCAACGCGGGGGCTGTCGATGCGCCAAATGACGAAAATGGCCAATAAGACCAAAACCAAAACAGCAGTCACCAATCGTTTGATTGGCGTGACATAATCATCCTGCTGGCTGCTTGTTCTGGCCAAAACTCGTCCTTTTAGCTTTCATAGTCAATCGCGTGACGCAGTTGTTTTTCATACTCTAACGCTTTGCCGGTGCCCAAGGCCACACAGTTCAAGCTTTCATCTGCGATGGAAACGGCCAATCCGGTTTGTTCGCGCAAGGCCAAATCCAGATCGCCCAACAATGCGCCGCCACCGGTCAACATAACGCCGCGGTCGACAATATCGGCGGCCAAGTCGGGTGGCGTGACCTCTAGTGCGGTCATTACGGCTTCGCAGATTTGCTGCACGGGTTCGGCCAAGGCTTCGGCAACTTGGGCTTGGGTGATTTCCAGTTCTTTGGGGATACCGTTCAGCAAATCGCGCCCGCGGATAATCATGGATGCACCACGGCCATCGGCTGGCATACGCGCTGTGCCGATCGATGTTTTAATCCGCTCGGCGGTGCTTTCACCGACCAGCAGGTTTTGCTGACGGCGCAGATAGTTAATGATGGCTTCGTCCATGCGGTCGCCACCGACACGCACCGAACGGGCATACACAATGTCGCCCAATGACAAAACCGCAACCTCGGTCGTACCGCCGCCGATATCGACAACCATGTTGCCGGTTGGGTCGGTGATGGGCATACCGGCACCAATGGCCGCGGCAATCGGTTCGGCGATTAACCCCGCCTTGCGTGCGCCAGCGGACAACACAGACTGACGGATCGCGCGTTTTTCAACAGGGGTTGCGCCGTGGGGGACACAGACGATGATTTTTGGTTTGCTGAATGTGGACCGTTTGTGAACTTTGCGAATGAAATGTTTGATCATTTCCTCGGCCACGTCGAAATCGGCAATCACACCTTCGCGCATGGGGCGGATCGCCTCAATGGAACCGGGGGTGCGGCCCAGCATCAGCTTGGCATCTTCTCCGACAGCTAACACTTTCTTAACGCCATCTTTGACGTGATAGGCCACAACCGATGGTTCGGACAGGATGATACCTTTGCCTTTGACATACACCAAAGTGTTCGCAGTCCCCAAATCAATCGCCATGTCTTGCGAAAACATGCCCGTCAAAGATGAAAATCCAACCATTCCCGTTGCCTTTTGTTTGATAGGATCCGTGTGCGACTCGCACAGGGGTCCGTCGCCGCCTTTTGTTTCTTATAGGTAGCAATATGCCAACATGAAAGGGGATTTCCGTGGCATTTACCCCGTTCACATCGAAATTTTGAACGCATCGGCACAAGTTTGCCGACCAAACTTGCCGGAATATTGGTTGATTTTGTCGCTGTAGGGGCAGATTTTTCGGTGCTGTTTCACAAATAGGTCGCAAATATGCGCTAGGTGGTCGACTGGGGTCTGTGAATTTTTGCAATCGTGTTAAATATCCCACGAATTCTGGATTAGGGAGTCGTCCGAAAATGAAAACGCATGTGAAAGCTCTGGTCGTTGGTGGCGGTGCAATCGGTACATCAATCGCCTATCATTTGGCCAAGGCAGGTTGGCAAGATGTCATGCTGCTAGAGCGCGATGAATTAACATCGGGGTCCACATGGCACGCCGCTGGTTTGTTGCCACTGTTCAACATGTCCTATGCAACAACGCATATCCACAAATATTCGGTCGATTTTTATAAAACGCTGGAAGAGGAAACCGGCCTGAACGCTGGATTTTACATCGTGGGCAACCTGCGGATGGCGCAAACGGACGAACGCATGGACGAATATCGCCTATATTCATCTGTTGCGGAAACGGCGGATGTGTATCACGAATTTATGACACCCAAGGAAATCAAGGAACGTTGGCCGCTGGTCCGGACCGAGGATCTGAAAGGTGCGTTGTTCCACCCCCAAGACGGTTATATCAATCCCGCCGACGTGACCATGGCAATGGCCAAAGGCGCGCGCCAACGCGGTGTTATTATCGAACGCAAATGGCAGGTTGATGGATACGAATGGACTGGGTCCGAATGGAAAGTGACCTGTACCAAAATGGTTGAACGCGGTGGCAATTTGGTGCCATCCGACGAACAGACGGTTATCACCGCAGAACATGTTGTAACCGCAACAGGCAACCACGCGCAGCGCACTGCGAAACTGTTGGGCATCAAAATGCCTGCAATTCCGGTGGAACACCAATTCATCGTGACAGAACCCGACCCCATGTTGCAAGAATACCGTGCAAACGGCGGTCTGGAACATCCCGTTTTGCGCGATGCTGATGCAAAATGGTATGTCCGCGAAGAACGCGGTGGTTGGATTTTGGGCCCATACGAACGCAATGCACCTGCACGTTTTGAATATGGTGTGCCTGACAGTTTCCGCGCCGATTTGTTCCCGCTTGATCTGGAACGTATCGAAGAAGAATACATGTCCATGATCCACCGCATTCCGTCATCAGAAACCGTTGGTTTGAAAGACGACTTTAACGGACCAATCTGTTACACACCTGATGGCAACCCCTTGGTGGGTCCAGCCCCCGGTTTGCGCAACATGTGGCTGGCCGAAGGGTTCAGTTTCGGCATCACAGCCGCAGGCGGCACAGGGTATTATCTGGCGCAAATGATGGTCGAGGGCGAAGCCGAAATCGACATGGCATCGCTGGATCCAAAACGCTATGGCAGCTGGATGACCACCGAATATGGTGCGCGCAAAAACGAAGAAGCCTATGAGCACGTCTATATCCTGCACCACCCAGACGAAGAACGCGAAGCATGCCGCCCATTGCGCACAGCGCCCGCCTATGATCGTCAAAAATCACGTGGCGCACAGTTTGGTCAGGTCAACGGATGGGAACGCCCCAATTATTACGGCCCCGTCGATGCACCTGCCGATTACGATCACAACACCCGCAGTTTCCGCCGCGGTGGTTGGTGGCAACACGCCGTGGACGAGGCAACCGCCGTACGCGAAACGGCCGGTCTGATCGACGCAACAGCGTTTACCAAACATATGGTCAAAGGCCCGGGCGCCACCCAGTTCTTGGATTGGTTTACTTGTAACAAACTGCCCAAAGTGGGTCGCATCAACCTGACCTATGCGCTGACACCTGCGGGCACCACGCGCACAGAATACACAATCGTGCGTTTGGCCGAGGATGAATACTATCTGGTCTCTGCCGGTGCATGGACGGATTACGACGCCGATTACCTGCGCAAATGCGCCGAGGATATGGCGCCAGAATTTGGGTATATCGAAATTCAAAACGTGACCACACAGTGGGGTGTATTCGCCATCGCAGGACCAAAATCGCGCGATGTGTTGAAAGAAATCATCAAAGACGCCGATCCTGAAACCGCATTGTCCAACAAACGTTTCCCATGGTTGTCAGCCCGCCAGATCGAATTGGGCATGTGCCCCGTCAACGCGATCCGCGTGGCCTATACTGGTGAATTGGGATGGGAATTGCATCACCCGATTGAAATGCAAAATTACTTGTGGGATCAACTGGTTCCTGCCTTGGAAAAACATGGCGGTAAATTGGTGGGCGCACGCGCACAAAACTGGCTGCGTCAGGAAAAATCATACCGTGCCTTTGGCAACGAACTGGGCCGCGATGCGACCCCGCTTGAGGCGGATTTACCACGCTTTGTCGATCTGGGCAAAGAATTCCAAGGCAAAGAGGCCATGGAAAATCTGGGTGTGCGGTTCAAATGCGTCACCGTATTGATTGATGGTCCTGCTGATGCAGATCCTTGGGGTCGCGAAGTGTTGGTTGACGAAAACGGCACCAAAGTGGGTCGTTTGACATCTGGCGGATATTCCGTGGCCTTTGGCAAAGCGATTGGTATGGGCTATGTGTCACCTGATTTGGCCGTCGAAGGCACCAAGCTGCGCGTGAAAATCATGGGTGAATTGTGGGATGCCGTTGTCACCTGCGACAGCCCCTTTGATCCGAAAAACGAAAAAATCCGCATCGACGGATAAGGATCATACCGACAAAATGCAAAAAACCCCGCTTAAGGCGGGGTTTTTTATGGGGGCCGAAATAATTGGGCAAGGTGATATCAGATCACGTTTGCCCAATTCTGTTCATGCGCGCCCTGTTTTATATTTTACGCTTTGTGCGCAGTGGTGCGCAGGTACGGCAATTTGATGTCGATTTCACCAAACTTTTCGCGCGCTTCGTCATCATTCAATGACAATGCAACGATTACGTCTTGGCCTACGGTCCAGTTTGCAGGTGTCGCCAAGGGGGCGCCAAATGTTGCCTGCAACCCGTCAAGTGCGCGTAATACCTCGGCAAAGTTACGTCCAACAGACATTGGGTATGTCATGATCAGCTGTACTTTCTTGTCTGGGCTGATGATGAAAACCGAACGTACAGATGCGCTGTCTGCCGCTGTACGGCCATCGGGCAGATAGGCATCTGCGGGCAGCATGTCGAATTGCTTGGATACTGCCAAATCTTGGTCGCCAATGATTGGGAATGTGGCGGCAGCGCCCCCAAATGACTCGATGTCTTTTTTCCAGCCGGCGTGTTCTTCGACGCTGTCAACGGACAGGCCGATGACCTTGGTGTTGCGCTTGGCCCATTCGTCAGCCAATTGGGCAACTGCGCCAAATTCTGTTGTACAAACAGGGGTATAGTCTTTGGGGTGGGAAAATAGAATTGCCCAGCTGTCACCAATCCAATCATGGAACGTGATGGTTCCGTGGTCAGTTTCAGCAGTGAAATTAGGAACGATGTCGTTAATACGTAAACCCATAGTTTAGAATCCTTCTCATATTCGATAATTTGTATATATTGCTTTGCGACGAATAAATGCAAGTGGATAGTTGTAAATTTAGCCAAGGGGTGACACTCTGCCCCAGCCCCGTGCTATGCGGTCAACAAAATAACCTAAAATGGGAAAGCAATATGATAGAAAGACGCCAATTTTATATCAATGGGACATGGGTCAATCCAATCGACGGGCAGGATCACCATGTTATAAACCCCACCACCGAAGAGCCCTGCGCTGTCATTTCATTAGGTGGGACCGCGGATACAAACGCAGCCGTTGCCGCAGCCAAGGCGGCGTGGCCCGCATGGTCATCGCGTCCTGCAAACGAACGCATCGAATTGGTTGAAAAATTGCTGGCCGCGTACCAAGACCGTGCCGAAGATATGGCCCAAGCGATTTCAATGGAAATGGGCGCGCCGATTGATATGTCGCGTCAACAACAAATTGGCGTAGGTCCATTTCACATCGATGGGTTTTTGCGCGCAGCAAAAAATTTCAAATTTGAACGTCCCTTGGGCGATCATGCCCCAACAGATATGATTTTATGGGAATCGGTCGGTGTTTGTGCGTTGATTACGCCGTGGAACTGGCCAATGAACCAGATCATCCTAAAGGTCGCGGCCGCGGCAATTGCTGGCTGCACCATGGTGTTAAAACCATCCGAAGAAAGCCCAATCAGCGGCATGATTTTCGCTGAAATCATGGATGCGGCCGGTTTCCCGGCAGGTGTTTTCAACCTGATCAATGGCAATGGCCCAGGCGTTGGAACGGATCTTAGCGGGCATCCTGATGTGGATATGGTGTCCTTTACCGGATCAACCCGCGCAGGCATCGCCATTTCCAAAAACGCAGCTGACACATTGAAACGGGTGCATTTGGAATTGGGTGGCAAAGGCGCGAACCTGATTTTCGCGGATGCTGATGAAAAAGCGGTATCGCGCGGCGTGTTGCGTGTGATGAACAATTCGGGCCAATCCTGTAATGCGCCCACCCGTATGTTGGTCGAACGCAGCATTTATGACCAAGCGGTTGAAATTGCGGCCGCCACCGCGAACAAAGTCACTGTGGGCCCCGCCAACGAACCAGGCCGTCATATTGGCCCCGTTGTGAACGAAACCCAGTTCAACAAAATTCAGGATCTGATCCAACAGGGCATCGACGAAGGTGCGCGCCTGATCGCCGGTGGCGTTGGCCGTCCCGAAGGGTTGAACCGCGGGTTTTATGTCAAACCAACGATTTTTGCCGATGCGCATAATGATATGGTTATTTCACGTCAGGAAATCTTTGGCCCTGTGATGTGCATGATCCCATTCGACACAGAGGAAGAAGCCATCGCAATCGCCAATGATACGCCCTATGGCCTGACCAACTATGTCCAAACCCAAGACGGCGAACGCGCAAATCGCGTGGCGCGTCAACTGCGGTCGGGCATGGTGGAAATGAATGGCAATGGCCGCGCGGCGGGGTCGCCCTTTGGTGGGATGAAACAATCCGGCAATGGCCGCGAAGGCGGCACATGGGGGATCGAAGATTTCCTAGAGGTCAAATCAACCGCTGGCTGGCATATCGGTTAAATTAGGTTTGGCGGCCCAAATAAGGGCCGCCAATTCATATTATTTTTTCGGACCAAAATCGGCCGTGGTGATCGCATTGTCACCGTCACGGTCAACCAATTCCATCCAACGATCGACTGCGCCTAAAAATTCGTCGCGCGACACCTGACCGTCGTTGTCGGCGTCATTAAATGCCAATGTCATGCCTTCGGACATGTTTTTCATCGCACCTTTGCCGTGGCCATTTGCGCCGCCTTGGCCCTTCATGTCTTCGGCGCGGGCTTCGTCGAATGCAACGTATTCGTTTGCATCGATGAACCCATTTTCGTCCGCATCAAAGGTCAGGAAAATGTCGCCACGACGTTCGATCACTTCGGCCAGTGAAACGATGCCATCACCTGACAGATCCCAATTTTCGATGAAATGCTGGCCCGGCACGCCAGCAGCGTGAACAGGGGCGGTGGCCAATGTGAATGCGGCTGCAAAAATTGTGGCGGTGGCTGTAAAACGGGTCATAGGAGGTCCTTTCAAATTACGTTTTCTGAATATGATACGCGGCACAATCCAAGTTCCGTCGCGAAAGATTGAAAAAATTTTGAAAAATCACCAAATGGATTTTTGCAATGGCATTGGGGGCACATTTCATTGGATAGGTGCGCTTTGTGTTTCCCTTTTATTCGGGTGTTTTGTTACTATATGTGTGCAGGCAGAACAGGATTGGGCAGCACATGAATTTTGATTTACTGGTGGATTTTCACAAACCCAACCCGCGCCAAGGGCCGGGATCAAACGCGGCAACGCGCCGCGCCTTGGATTTAACGGGTCTGACCACATCAAATGACACCCTAGCCGTGGCGGATTTGGGATGTGGTACGGGGGCGTCTACGCTAGTTTTGGCAGATACCTTGAATGCCAAAATAACGGCGGTTGATCTGTTCGATGATTTTTTGGCCGTTCTGGCCGATCGTGCGGCCACTGCGGGTGTGTCTGACAAAATCGAATGCCTTGCGGGATCTATGGATGATCTGCCCTTTGCGCCGCAATCACTGGATCTAATATGGTCCGAGGGGGCGATTTATAACATCGGCTTTGCCAAAGGGATTGACCTGTGGCGGCCCCTGTTGAAAACAGGTGGCGTGTTGGCGGTGTCAGAAATCACTTGGTTGGGACACGAGCGGCCCCAAGAATTGACCGATTACTGGACCAGTCAGTACCCTGAAATTGCAAAGGCTAGCGAAAAAATAGCCCTGCTGGAACAACAGGGATTTCAGATGTTGGGGTATTTCCCATTGGATATTGCGTGTTGGATGGATGAATATTATTCCCCGATGCAGGCAAATTTCGACGCTTTTCTAAACAAACATTCGTCCCAAGATGCCCATGACATCGTGGCGGCCGAACGGTCTGAAATCGATCTGTATACCCGCAACAGTGCCCATTTTAGTTACGGTTTTTATATCGCCCAGCGGGTTGATTAAACTGCTAATCCATCAACACTGGGCGCAAGACCTCGGCCACTTTGTCCCATGTGTCTTGCGATGCAGCCGTCAGTAAATATCCGGTTTTTTGGCGTGCATTATAGGGGGATCCATCCAGAAACTGTGCAACACCCCCCGCCATTTGACAGGCCAACACACCCGCCGCATGATCCCATGGGTTCAGCGTGGCGGACAGGCAAAAATCAGCATGCCCTGATGCGACCAGCCGATATTCGTGACACGAACAGCGCAACACAGTTGTGCGACGGAAATTCGGCAAAACGGGGGCCAGGGCGAATTGCACATCCTTGGGCATCAGCCCCAGATGAACATAGCCATCCAATTCCCCCATCGGTTTCGGGGGGGCGGTTGCAATGGCGCGTGCTGCGCCGCGTGCGGGCACAAAACGTGCCGATTGTGTTGCATGATCAGCAATAACATAATCATCCTGCATTGGGTCATACAAGATCCCGAATACGGGTACACCAAATCGTAAAACCGACAAAATCACCCCGAACACGGCCACCCCCTTGGAATAATTCCAAGTGCCATCAATCGGATCAATGACAAAGGTGAATTCATGATCTGACAGAGTGTCGCGCAATTCTGGGGTCTTGGCGATGGCTTCTTCTCCGACGACTTGGGCGTGGGGAAACAGGCGCAGCAGGCCGCGGGTGATCCTGGCCTCGGCATCTAGGTCGGCTTGGGTCACCAAATCATCGTCGCGCGATTTTGCCGTGATTTCGAAATTTGCCAGATTCTGATAGCGCGGCATGATTTCTGACTGCGCCGCGCGTCGAACCAAATTTATGACCTGCGCCTGTTGTGCAGGGGTCAGGGTGGTGATCGGGCTGGGTAAATCAGATGTCATGTCAATTCCTAATGGGTCAAATCCGCAACAGTATAACAACCTCAGGATGATTTGGCTATTCCCGCGACCGTAATATGCGGGCAGGGGACGCATTCAACGCCCGCAGGGCAAAGCCAAGGTTGGCCAAAACATTGGCCAATATGCCGCCTGCGACAACGCCCAAAGCGTTGGACCAAATGACATTGAAATCCGCATCCATGATGAAATAATTGATGGCCCAACCCGCAGCGATACCAACGAAAATGGCCACAAATCCTGCCGTGGCCCCCATAACACCGGACCGCAGCGCAAAGCTGAACAAAATGTCACGGCGACTGGCGCCTAGTGTTTTCAGGATTGCTGATTCAAAGTTTCGGGCATGTTGCGCAGAAATTGCCGATCCGATCAGCACCAAAAACCCAGTTAACAACGTTGCCGCAGCACCATAGGAAACAGCCGCCGCAATTGAGTTCAATACAGATGACACACGGTCAATTGCATCCTTGATCCGAATGGCGGTGATATTGGGGAAGGGTTCGGCCAGATCGCGCAGTAACTGTGCCTCGTACTCTGCATCGGCGTAAACGGTGGCAATGAATGTGTGGGGCGCGCCGCGCAAGGCGGCGGGGTTCATGGTCATGACAAAGCCAATTCCGGCCGTTGAAAAATCGACATCGCGGAAACTGGTGATCGTGCCCGTAATATCACGACCCAGAATATTGACCGTGACTGTGTCGCCTAGGACCAAACCGATTTCCTCGGCTTCTTCTTTGGCAAAACTGATTTGGGGTGGTCCGTCATAATCTGCGGGCCACCATTCGCCGTCTGTAATCGCATAGCGATCGGGCAGTTTTTCAGCATAGGTGATGCCGCGATCGCCACGGACAACCCAATGATCTGGTGCCACGTCAAGCGCGGGTTTGCCGTTGATTTGTGTAACCACCGCACGCAACATCGGCGCCGCATCATAGCGTGATACCTGCGGGGTATCGGCCATCATTTGACGAAATTCCGGCATTTGTGATTTCTGAATATCGACAAAGAAGTACGACGGCGCGACCTCGGGCAGGTCATTTTTGATCGCTTGGCGCAGGTTGCCATCAATTTGGCCCATGGCTGCCAAAACGGACAGGCCCAAGCCGATGGCCAGAATGATGGCGGCCGCCCCTTCGTTTTTGCCGCTGATGGCGGAAATGGCCCAGCGTGTGCGGGCATAATTATAGCTGCGTCGGCGCAGTGCGCGGGCCAACCAACGGATGCCCGCGGCCGTCAATGCCAACAGGATCAGCGCACCAATCACACCACCCGCTGTCCATAGTGTAAGTTGGGCAGAGCCCGTAAACCAACTGGCGCTGGCCAACAATGTTGCCACCAAAACCACAATGGCAATGACATAAGGCACACGTGGTCGGGTATAGGCATTTTCCGCCGCATCACGAAACAATGCAGCCGCGCGAATATTTTCGGCCTGCGCCAGTGGCCACAGGGTAAACAGCGCGGCGGTTAATCCGCCATATATCACCGCCTCGATCACGGGTTGGGGATAGATTGAAATGGATACAGGGAACGGCAATGATGCCGTAATCAGGGGCGCCGCCAGCAGGGGCGCACCAATACCAATGACCAACCCCAATAAAATGCCCAGACCCGACAGGATGCCAATTTGCATGAAATAGGTTTGAAAAATGACTGAATTTTCCGCGCCCAGCGACCGCAGGGTGGCAATCACGCTAACCTTGCGCTGCAAATAGGCCCGAACGGCGGTGGATACACCTATGCCGCCTGTTGCCAAACCCGACAGGCCAACCAATATCAAGAACGCACCCAAACGGTCGACAAACCGTTGGATCCCCGGTGCCGCATTGTTTGAATCGCGCCAGCGTACACCCGCGCCCTGAAATACCGTATCGGCGGCGGTTTCCAGCTGCGCCAAATCGGTGCCGGGTGGTGTTTTCATGCGGTACTTGGATTCGTATAGCGTGCCTTGGGTAATCAGACCTGATCCCTCTAGATCGCGGCTAAGCACCAGTGTGCGGGGCCCCAATCCGAACCCATCGCCCGCGCTGTCAGGAATGTATTCGATCAAATCGCGCAGTTCATAGGTTTGGGTGCCCAATTTCACGCGATCCCCGACGGCCAGACCCAGTTGATCGGCCAACAGGGGTTCAACCACGATACCGGGAACATCGCCAGCAGCGGACAAAACAGACTGAATATCCTGACCGCTGGTCAGGCGCGGATTTCCGTATAGCGGATAATTTTCATCGATGGCCTTGACCTGCGTCAGTCCACGTTCCGATTGCCCGTCGACCGTGGCGGTCAGCATGGATCGAAAATCGATGATTTCAGAATATTGCAGGCTGTTTTCGGCGATCCATTGCAATTCTTTGTCTGTTGCGCGGCGATAGGTAAATTCCGCCTCGGCATCGCCGCCAAGGATGGTGGCGCCTTCGCGGGTCAGGCCGGCCTCAATTCCGCTGCGCACGGTGCCCACGGCGGCAATCGCGGCCACACCTAGGGCCAGACAGGCAATCAGGATCCGAAATCCGCCCAAGCCTGCGCGCAATTCGCGCAGTGCAAACCGCAATGCTGTCGATGATGTCATGCTGCATCCTCTTGCATCAGGGTGCCATCAGACAGGCGGATCGTGCGGTCGCATCGGTCAGCCAGTGCGGGATCATGGGTGACCAATACCATGGTGACCCCAAATTTCGCCTGCAGATCAAACATCAAATCCATAACTGCCGCACCGTTTTTACCATCCAAGTTTCCGGTTGGTTCGTCGGCCAGCAACAATTTGGGCCGTCCAACGATGGCACGCGCCAAGGCCACGCGTTGTTGTTCGCCCCCTGACATCTGTGCAGGATAATGGTCGGCACGGTGCGACAGGCCCACCTGATCCAATGCGTCGCGCGCGCGATCAAACGCATCGCGATGGCCGGCCAGTTCAAGCGGCGTTGCGACATTTTCCATGGCGGTCATCGTCGGGATCAAATGGAATGATTGAAACACAATTCCCATGGTGTCGCGCCGGAAACGTGCCAGTTGGTCTTCGCTCATATCGCCCAAAGTGGCGCCGTTTATGGCCAATGTGCCACCTGTCGCGCGCTCTAACCCACCCATTAACATCAACAGGGATGATTTTCCCGAACCAGACGGTCCGATCAGCCCAACACTTTCGCCGGTATTGATTGCTAGACTGATATTTTTCAAAATTTCGACGGGTCCAGCATTGCTTTGCAAAGATAAGGACACATCTGTAAGAGAGATAAGAGGAGATGCCATGTTTCAAAGAACTTTGTTATTGTTGCGACAGGTCACATATGGGGCCTTTACCCGTCTGAGCAAGGTTTTTGGCCTACTATTTTTAGGCGCGTCAATATCATGGGCACAACCCACAGCCACCATTTTGGCGTTGGGCGATAGTTTGACCCAAGGATATGGGCTGCCCGATCACGAAGGATTGGTGCCGCAACTACAGGCGTGGTTGGGCGAAAATGGTCGCGACGTACGCGTTTTGAATGGCGGTGTATCGGGCGATACCACGGCTGGTGGGCTGGACCGTGTTGAATGGCTGTTAATGAATGACGTTGATGGCGTGATCGTGGCGCTGGGTGGAAACGACGTGTTGCGGGGCCTGCCGCCTGCCATGTCACGCGACAATTTGCATGGTATTTTATCCATTCTGCGCGATCGCGGTCTGCCTGCATTGATCGTTGGGATGTATGCACCCGGCAATTTCGGGCCTGACTACAAGGCGGAATTTGATGCCATTTATCCCGATTTGGCACAGGAATTTTCGGCCCTTTATGTCCCCAGTTTCTTTGATGCCCTGCTAGACGGCGATGAAAACCTGCAAGCGATCCAAGAGTTTATGCAAGACGACGGTATTCACCCAAATCGCGATGGCGTTCGCAAAATCGTAGCCTATATCGGGCCGCGTGTGATCGAACTGATTGATCAAAAAACAGACTGATCCCAAAGTCAGGGGTTTCATCCCGAGGGACTGATATCGCTGTGATTGATTTACAATTTTGATACGAAATTCCTGTTAGTATTCTAATGCGTGTCTGTTTCGGGCGATAGGCCTGTGGCACACTGCACCTGTAGTTTGGTAACGAGTATACTGTTGTGTCTATCGATCATTTGATCAAATTGCTGCAACACGGCACCTCTCATGTTTCGGGGTCTTGGATCTTGGTCATGGGGGGTGACGATGGCAGCTGGCAATCCCTGAAACGGGGGCTTAGCTTTCTGGAAATCGGGGTCGCGCAGGCGGCATCGTTTCAACAGGCGCGTGACTTGATTGATGCGGCCCAAGAACCGCCATTGCTGGCCTATCTGTTTGCAGATGAATTGGGTGGTTTGGATGTGACCATTTCCCTGCATGCCCGCCTGCAAAAAGAGGCGCACATCAGCAAATGTTTGATCGTATCCGCCGAGGTGTCAGACGACATGGATATGTTTGCCACATCAGGATCCACATCCCCGATGATATTATCGGCACCCAAGCGAAAAAACCTGAATTAATCGTTCCCCATCTGTACAAGGGTGGTCTGCCTGTTCCATAGTTGCCGCATCAACCATTGTTCGCGCACAGGACAGATTTATGAAAATTGCAACTTCAGCCTATCCCATCAGTTGGCATGATAATTGGGACAGTTATCGCGATAAAATCGACACTTGGGTGGCGACAGCTGCCGAAAATGGGGCTGATCTATGTGTGTTCCCCGAATATGCGATGAACGAAATCAGTTCAATCGCGGGGGCGGATGTGGCTGCAGATCGCGCGGCATCCTTGGGGTTTATTGCCGATCACTTTGACCAGGTTTTGGATATCCACCAAACCTGTGCCACCCGATATGATACGACGATTCTAATGGGATCAGGGCCGGCGCGTTTGGGTGGTGATATGGTCAACCGTTGCGCGCTGGTTGTGCCAAATGTGGGGTCAGTGTGCCAAGATAAACAGATTATGACCCGCTTTGAACGCGAGGAATGGTTTGTCAGTTCTGGTGGCCCGTTGCAGATATTTGACACCCATCTGGGCCGCATCGGGGTGTTGATTTGTTATGACAGCGAATTTCCGATGCTGGGGCGGGCCTTGGCCGATGTTGATATTCTGTTGGTCCCATCCTGTACCGAAGCCGCATCGGGATATTGGCGGGTACGTATTGGATCCATGGCGCGTGCGCTGGAAAATCAATGCGTTACGGTGATGGCATCCTTGCTATCAGACGATACCCGATTCTACGGCGTCGACGAAGCAACGGGCGCAGGCGGCGTGTTTTGTCCCCCTGATACTGGGTTTCCGCCCACGGGTATTATGGCCTTGGGTCAGATGGGGCGGCCAGGCTGGGTCTATGCCGATGTGGGTCTAGATCAGATCGCCCATGTCCGGCGCGATGGCGTTGTGCTTAATCGTACCCATTGGGATGACCAATTCCCGCGGTGCGATCAAGTAACAGTTTGCAAGCTTGGGTAAATGGGTACTTGAATTTTTATCGATTTAGGTACATAGGCCTAGAAGTCCCCCCGATGGGACAGTCTTTAGAGAAGGAGAAACCATGGCCAAGGAAGAATTGCTCGAATTTCCCGGTGTCGTAAAGGAACTCCTGCCTAATGCGACGTTTCGGGTCGAGCTTGAGAACGGCCATGAGATCATCGCACATACGGCAGGTAAAATGCGCAAGAACCGCATCCGCGTTCTGGCCGGCGACAAAGTGCAAGTTGAAATGACACCTTATGACCTGACCAAAGGTCGGATCAACTATCGTTTCAAATAGTGAAGCTGGTTCTAGGATCAGGCAGTCCCCGCCGCAAAGAATTGTTGGCGCAACTTGGCGTGCGTGTTGATGACGTGCGTCCGCCGGATGTGGACGAAACACCGCTGCGCGGTGAAACCCCCCGTGATTATTGTAATCGCGTGACGCGCGACAAAATCAATGCTTTGGCTTTGAACGACGGCGAAGTGGGCCTGTGTGGCGATACCACCGTGGCCCTTGGTCGTCGGATTATGGGCAAACCTGATGACGCGGATCAGGCGGCTGCGTTTTTACGCCTGCTGTCGGGTCGGCGCCACCGCGTGATTACGGCGGTTGCTGTGCGCGCGGGTGATCGGGTTTGGCAGCGTGATGTCGTCAGCCAAGTCAAGGTCAAACCCCTGTCGGACGCGGAAATCACAGCCGTTCTGGCGACCAATGATTGGCAGGGCAAAGCCGGTGGTTATGGGATTCAGGGGCCATTTGCGGCCTATATCCCATGGATCAGCGGATCATACAGCGCGATTATGGGCTTGCCTGTTGCTGAAACCGCAGGGCTGCTACGTGCGGCAGGGTTTGAATTATTCAAGGATATGTCATGAAGGGTCGTCAGATATTATTGGGCCAATACCAAGGCCGCGAAGCCGCCGCATTGATCGAAGATGGCAAGATGCAGGATTTCGTCATTGACCATGACGCCCCCGGTGTCGGGTCAATTTATCGCGCCGTTGTCGATCGCCCGATCAAGGGGCAGGGTGGCGTTTTCGTCAAAACCCCCGATGGCAACGGTTTTTTGCGCCAAGTCAAAGGGTTGTCCCCCGGTCAAACCCTGTTGGTTCAGGTCACAGGCATGGCCGAAGATGGCAAAGCGACCCCTGTCACCGACCGCATTTTATTCAAAAGCCGGTATGTCATTGTCACCCCCAATGCGCCTGGTTTGAACGTATCACGGTCGATCAAAGATGATGACCGCCGCGATGAAATCATTGGCATCATCCGCGAAGGTATCGGCGACATCGCCCACGGTATGATCATGCGATCATCCTGTGCAGATGGCGATGACGCTGCGATTTTGGACGATGCAACGACCATGTTGGATCTGGCCGATCAAGTTTTGGCCGACCAAGAGGGCGCACCAGAATTGTTGCTGTCAGCTGATGGTCCATATGATTACGCGTGGCGCGAATGGTCCGATCCGGCGGATGTGGTCCAAGACGATGATTGTTTCGAAACCCATGATATTTTGGACCAGATCGAAGCCTTGGCCGAACCGCGCGTTGCGATGGCCGAGGGTCATTATTACATCGAACCCACCCGCGCCTGTATTACGATTGATGTAAACACCGGTGCCGATACATCCCCCGCCGCCGCGTTAAAGGCGAACATCGCCATGGCACGCGATTTGGGCCGGCAACTGCGGATGCGCGGGCTGGGCGGGCAAATTGTCATTGACCCCGCGCCAATTCCGAAAAAAGACCGCAAAATATTGGAAAGCGCGATCAAAGCGGCCCTGCGTCGCGATATTGTGGAAACTAATTTTGTGGGCTTTACCCAGATGGGGTTAATCGAATTGCAGCGGGCCCGTGTGCGGCCGCGGTTTAATGGCTAAATGGCCAATAAATGACGTAATATGAAAAAGGGGCCAAGCGGCCCCTTTCTTATTTGCGATCAAGACTTGGATCAGCTTTGATCTTTCCAATTCACTTCGCGCTTGTCCTCGCCGCTGCGGGCGCGGCGGACGTACAGACGGTTTAACGCGTTCAAATATGCCTTGGCGCTGGCAACCACGGTATCTGTGTCTGCGGATTGGCCGGTTGCGATGTTTCCATCATCCTCCATGCGGACGGTTACGGTGGCTTGGGCATCGGTGCCTTGGGTGACTGCATGCACCTGATACAGCTGCAATTTTGCTGTGTGGCCATACAATTCCTTGACTGCGTTGAATGTCGCGTCAACGGGGCCGTCACCGGTGGCGGTTGTGCTGACCTCTTGCCCGCCAATGGTCAGCGTCATATCCGCCGATTGTGGGCCGTCTGTTCCGCAAACAACGCGCAGTGATTTCAGCACCAAATGATCCTTGGCGGCATCTTCGCCAGCGCGCATCAATGCGATCAGGTCTTCGTCATAGACCTCTTTTTTGCGGTCAGCCAATTCCTTGAACCGGACAAAGACGTCCTTTAACTGGTTATCGGCCAGTTTATATCCCAGATCCTCTAATTTGGACCGCAGCGCAGCACGTCCGGAATGTTTGCCCATCACCAAATTGGTTTCAGCCAAACCCACATCCGAGGGGCGCATAATTTCAAAGGTTTCGGCATTTTTCAGCATGCCATCTTGGTGGATGCCACTTTCATGGGCAAAGGCGTTTTTGCCAACAATTGCTTTGTTGAATTGCACGGGGAAACCGGACACGGTCGAAACCCTGCGCGAAATGTTCATAATCTTGGTCGTGTCGATTTCAGTGTAATAGGGCATGATATCACCGCGCACTTTCAACGCCATCACGACCTCTTCTAATGCGGTGTTGCCGGCGCGTTCGCCCAGACCGTTGATCGTACATTCGATCTGACGCGCTCCACCGGCCACGGCGGCCAATGAATTTGCAGTGGCCATGCCCAAATCGTTGTGACAATGGGTGGCAAAGATGATGTCATCGGCGCCGGGAACCTTGTCGATCAACATGCGGATCAGATCAGCGGACTCGACAGGCGCGGTATATCCTACGGTATCGGGGATATTGATGGTTGTGGCACCCGCTTTGATCGCGATTTCGACAACACGGCACAGGTAATCATGTTCGGTGCGTGTGGCATCCATGGGCGACCATTGCACATTATCACACAGATTGCGCGCATGGCTGACCGTATCGTGAATGCGTTCGGCCATTTCGTCTTGGGTCAAATTGGGTATCGCGCGGTGCAGCGGTGATGTACCAATAAATGTGTGAATACGCGGTTTGGCTGCATGTTTCACCGCGTCCCAGCACCGGTCGATATCGCCAAAATTCGCGCGCGACAGGCCGCAGATCACCGAATTTTTGCTGCGCTTGGCGATTTCGCTGACGGCGCGGAAATCACCTTCGGATGCGATTGGAAAACCGGCCTCGATAATGTCGACGCCCATATCGTCCAGCAGTTCGGCGATTTCCAATTTTTCTTCGTGGGTCATTGTTGCGCCGGGGGATTGTTCGCCATCGCGCAGGGTCGTGTCAAAAATAACGACACGGTCTTTGGTGTTGGTGGTTGTCATGTGATGTCTCTTTCTTGATCTACTAAGCTGTGATTGGTGCGAAGCCTGTCCCCTCTGAGCGGTCGCACCGGGTCACGGCACGCTCAGAGGCTGCTTAGTAGTAACAGTCCCAATGCCAAGCTGCCGCGGGCTGCGGCGCATTGCTGTGATATCGGTGTAAATCCAGTCATAGGGCCGACTATACTCGCAAATTTTCAAATGAAAAGCGTCAAAACGCAGAAAAATACATCTTTTGCTTACGAAAGTTGGCTGGTAAATTTTCGCTAAAATACCTAATTAAAGACCGTTAAACAGTGGTAATTCAAACGTTGCGCTTTATAACGAGCGAAACGAAAGGTTGTGGTATGACTGAATCTGAGACTGAGCGCCGTTTGACGGCCAGTGAAATCGCCATCGCGCATTTGACACGGGTCAATGATGATCTGTCCGATATTGTGGCACAGCAACAAACAAAAATCGCCCGTCTGGAAAAGCGCGTCGATCTGTTAATGGCCCGCGAGGCCGAACGCGAAGCGCAGGGCGGTGAATATGTGGCGGACCAACGCCCACCCCATTGGTAAGGCTAGCATCAGTGTTGTTTTGACGCTAAGACTAGGTTCAACGGAACGGGATGCTGTAGGAAATGGAATTGATATGATCAAAGGAATGCTCCTTTCGACAGTGATTGCTATCACCCTGCTGCCTGGGGCTGTGTTTGCACAGGGCACCACCTTGGGGTCCAAGCAGTTTGACAATGGCGGCGTCTATGAAGGGGCGTTTCGCAATGGTCTGCAACATGGCCAAGGTACGTTTCGGATGCCCAATGGGTATGAATATACCGGCGATTGGGTTGATGGTGAAATCGTTGGCCAAGGTGTTGCGCGTTTTGCAAATGGATCAGTCTATGAGGGCAGCTTTGCCAAGGGCAAACCCGAAGGGCTTGGCAAAATCACCTATGCCGATGGCGGCACCTACGAAGGCAGCTGGCTGGCGGGCAAAATCACTGGGCAAGGTGTTGCAATCTATGCAAATGGCGCCCGATACGAAGGCGGATTCCGCGAAGCGTTGCATCATGGTCGCGGTGTGTTGGTCAACCCCGATGGATACGTCTATGACGGCGATTGGATCAATGGCGTCAAAGAAGGCAACGCCAAAATCACATATCCCGATGGTACGGTCTATACAGGCTATGTCCTGCGCGGTTCGCGCGAGGGGCGTGGCCGATTGGAAATGCCAGAAGGATTGATTTTTGACGGTGTTTGGAAAAACGGCAAAATCAATGGAACAGCCAAATTAATCCAGCCCAACGGCGACGTCTACGAAGGTGATCTGTTAGACGGCCGTCGCCATGGTCAGGGCAAAGTGACCTATGCAAATGGTGACACATACACTGGCGAATTTTATGACGATCAGCGTGCAGGCCAAGGCACGTTCATTGGAATTGATGGCTATAAATATGCCGGTGAATGGATCAAAGGTCAGATCCAAGGCAAGGGCGAAGTGACATACCCTGACGGATCGATCTATGTTGGTGATTTTGTAAACGGTCTGTCCGACGGGCGCGGGGAAATTACCTATCCTGATGGTTCGTCATATGCAGGTGAATGGGTCGCTGGCGTAATCGAAGGAAACGGTATCGCCAAATATTCCAACGGGGTCGTATACGAGGGCGGGTTTAAAAACGCACGCAATCACGGGACTGGAACCATGCGGTACGCGGATGGTTATGTGTATTCTGGTGAATGGAAAGACGGCAATCGGCATGGGAAAGGGAAAGCAACCTTTCCCGATGGTATGGTCTATGAGGGTGAATACCTAGATGGCCGTCGTCATGGCGTTGGCACCATCACATTGGCTGATGGCTTTACCTATACCGGCGATTGGATGAATGGCGAAATGACTGGCCAAGGCGTGGCAACATATGCCAATGGCGATGTATATGAGGGATCATTCATAAACGGCAAACGCCAAGGCCAAGGTGCCATTCGGTTCGCCACAGGCGAAGCCGCGCAGGGCAATTGGGTCAATGGCGCATTGGTCGATCCAACCCCTGTTGAAGCACCTGCCGAGGATTCAGAGCCCGTTGATGAAACCCCTGCGGATCAGACGGCGCCCGCGGATGATGCGGCCACCAATTCACAATAAATTCGACGCCTTACAGCGTGTCGCCCGCATCCAGCACGGCCCAGATTTTTTGGGCCTGCTCTAACGTGTCTTGCTGGGCCTGATCTGACATCTTGGCAAAGGTGCGATACATCTGCGCCATGCGCGGGTTGTTTGCAAATTTATCGCGGTGGCGATCCAGAAACCCCCAATACAGCGCATTAAACGGGCAGGCGCGGTCGCCGGTGCGGTCCTTGACCCGATAATGACAGGATTTACAGTAATCTGACATCCGGTTGATATAGGCACCACTGCTGACATAGGGTTTTGACGCGATCACACCGCCATCGGCAAATTGGGACATGCCGATGGTGTTTGGTGCCTCGACCCATTCGAATGCATCTGTGTAGACTGATAAATACCATTCATGCACTTGGTGCGGGTCAATGCCTGCGAGCAGGGCGAAATTGCCGGTCACCATCAGACGTTGGATGTGATGGGCATAGGCATCATCGCGCGTTTGCTGGATGGATTTCGCCATGCAGTTCATCCGCGTGGGCGCGCCCCAATACATCGCAGGCAAATCGCGGCTGTGGCCCAAATGATTTGACGCGGTGTAGTCGCGCCCTTTCAGGAAATAAATGCCGCGCACATATTCGCGCCACCCGATGATTTGGCGAATGAACCCTTCGACGGCGTTGATGGGCGCATGACCGCGCTGCCATTCCGCTTGGGCGGCATCGCAAACTTCGCGCGGGGACAGCAGGCCAATGTTGATATAGGGGGCCAAAAACGAATGATACAAAAATGCATTGTCATTCAGCATGGCATCTTGGTAATCGCCAAAATTGGGCAGCGCATAGCGCATGAAATGATCCATCGCCTCTAACGCTTGGGTGCGGTCGGTGGCAAACCAAAACGGTGTTGCGCGGCCAAAGTTATCGCCAAATCGATCCTGAACCAATTGGATCACGGATTGCGTGACCGTATCGGTGGTGAATTGGCGCGGACCGGCAAAGGCCACGGATTTTGGCGGTGCTTTGCGGTTGTCGTGGTCGAAATTCCATTGGCCGCCCTCGGGCGTATCGCCCTGCATCAACAGCCCCGTTTTGCGCCGCATATCGCGATAGAAATATTCCATACGCAGGGCTTTGCGCCCCTGTGCCCATGTTTCAAACTCGGCATGCGAGGCGATGAACCGCGTGTCGGGGCGCATATCAACCCGCAGCGGCAGATCCGCCAACGCATCAATCACCCGCCATTCGGTGGGTTCGGTGACGCAGATATCGGTGAACCCCGTTTCGGCCGCCCGCCGCAGGATTTCACCCGTCAGCGTATGGCTGCTGTCGGGGTCGTCCAATTCTGTATATAACACCCGCCACCCCTGATCGCGCAGCTGGGCCGCGAATTTACGCATGGCAGACAGGATCAGGATAATTTTCTTGGGGTGGTGGGGGACATAGGTGGCCTCGCCCATCACTTCGGCCATGACGATGACATCGCGGTCAGGGTCAGCACCCTGCAGGGATGATATGTCATGGGACAATTGATCGCCAAGGATCGCGATAATGCGGCCTACCACTGGACTGTGTCCCCGCGCCAATCAAAAAATTGGCCGTTGTGTTCAGGGCCACGCGATTCGATCACGCGCATCAAATTCGCAGCTGCCTCGTTGGCGGGTACGGTTGGATGGCGTCCGGCGTATTTCGCGGTGAAATCGGTGGCCACCGTTCCAGGATGCAGCGCGATACAACACGACATGGGGCGCATGCGCCCCAGCTCAATCGCGCTGGTGTGGATGATTTGGTTCAACGCCGCTTTGGCCGCGCGATAGGACACCCATCCGCCCAAACGGTTGTCCCCAATGGACCCCACGCGCGCGGACAGGGCCGCAATGACACATGCGCGATCACGCGGAATCAACGGGCGGATATGTTTCATCACCAATGCGGGCCCGATGGCATTGACCGCAAATTGGTCGGCCATGCCCTGCGCAGTCACGGATGAAACGGATTTTTCAGGGGCGTAACCATCAATTTCCAAGGCCCCCGTTGCGATCACAATTCGATCAAACGGGCCGGTTAATTGCCCCATATGATGGGCAACCGCCGCGGGGTCGGTGATGTCAAACCCATCATTTTGCCGTGACAGCCCCGTCACGGCAAATCCCGCAGTGTCATAGGCCTGCGCCAATGCGCGGCCAATGCCACCCGAATGTCCAAGAATTAGCACATGTTTCATACTCGGCTAGCTAGACCATGCCCCTGAATGGTCAAGGTTGCTTGCTCATTCAGTGATGGTGCGGTACATGGGCGGTAAGTAAACCCCACACAGGGACGCGATTATGGCCAAAGAGAAAAAACAACCCCGCCCCAAGGCGCAAACGCCCAAAGGGTTTCGTGATTATTTCGGGACAGAAGTGACCGAGCGCAGCGAAATGCTGCAAAAAATTGCTGGGGTCTATCACCATTATGGCTTTGACGCATTAGAAAGCAGCGCAGTCGAAACGGTCGAAGCCTTGGGCAAATTTCTGCCCGATGTGGATCGCCCAAACGAAGGTGTGTTCGCTTGGCAAGAAGAGGACAGCGATTGGCTGGCCTTGCGCTATGATCTGACGGCACCTTTGGCGCGGGTTTATGCGCAATATCGCAATGATCTGCCCACGCCCTATCGCCGCTATGCGATGGGTCCCGTGTGGCGCAACGAAAAACCGGGGCCAGGGCGGTTTCGCCAGTTTTATCAGTGCGATGCCGATACTGTTGGCGCGCCATCTGTGGCGGCAGATGCCGAAATTTGTGCCATGCTGTCGGATACATTGGAAACCGTTGGCATCCCTCGTGGGGATTATCTGGTCCGCATCAATAACCGCAAGGTTTTGAATGGCGTGTTGGAATGCATGGGCCTGTCTGACGATGCCCAACGCGATGATGTGTTACGCACCATCGATAAATTCGACAAAGTGGGCGCCGCCGGCGTGCGCGAATTGCTGGGCAAGGGGCGGTTGGATGCCTCGGGTGCTTATATCGATGGCGTGGGGTTGTCTGACGATCAGGCCGCGCCTGTTTTGGCATTTTTGACATCGCGTGGTGATACGGCGACAAAAACCCTGTCCAACCTGCGCGATGCCGTGGGCACATCCGCCATCGGCGCCGAGGGCGTGGGCGAATTGGAAACCATGGCCGAATTGCTGGATGCTGGTGGCTACGGCGCAGATCGCATCATTTTGGACCCATCGGTCGTGCGTGGTCTGGGATATTACACCGGTCCTGTCTTCGAGGCCGAGCTGACATTCGAAATTTTTGACGAAAAAGGCCGCAAGCGGCAGTTTGGGTCCGTATCAGGCGGCGGGCGTTACGACGATTTGGTCAAGCGGTTTACCGGGCAATCGGTGCCTGCGACCGGTGTGTCCATTGGGGTTGATCGCCTGTTGGCCGCCCTGCGCGAAAAGGGACGGATTGGATCACATTCCCGCGGCCCCGTTGTGGTGACAGTTATGGATCGCGACCGCATGGCCGATTATCAGGCGATGGTCACAGAATTGCGCAATGCCGGCATTCGGGCCGAGGTGTATTTGGGCAACCCCAAGAATTTCGGCAACCAGTTGAAATATGCCGATACCCGCAATTCCCCCATCGCAATCATCGAGGGCGGTGACGAAAAAGCCCAAGGCATCATCCAAATCAAAGATTTGATCCTAGGCGCACAGATCGCCCAAAACGCCACGCTTGAGGAATGGAAAGAACGGCCCAGCCAGTTCACCGTTGATCGCGCCGAATTGGTTGCCAAGGTGCGCGAGATTTTGGCGACCCAAGCCCCATGACCCGTAATTTGGACATATTGGCCCAAGCCGCCAAATACCAAGCTGTGTTCCTAGAACAGGGGGCAACGGTCGTCGAGGCGGATGTTTTGCAATCAGCAGGCACCTTGCTGGATCTGTACGGAGAGGACATTCGCGCGCGCGCCTATGTCACGTCCGATCCGTTGCGGGGCGAACAAATGTTGCGGCCTGATTTTACCGTACCTGTTGTTCAGATGCACATGGAACACGGGGCAGAACCGGCGCGCTATACATATAACGGGGTCGTCTTTCGCCGCCAAGAAGATGATACAAATCGTGCCAACGAATATATCCAAGTGGGCTATGAGGTCTTTGACCGTTCCAATTCCGCTGAAACCGATGCCGAGGTATTTGCCGTCATTCATCGCGCGCTGGGCGATGCGCCGGTCCGTGCAGCAACGGGTGACATCGGCATTTTAACGGCGGCCGTCATGGGGTTGCAGACAACAGATCGCCGTAAACAGGCGTTGATGCGTCATATTTGGCGCCCACGCCGGTTTCGCGCCCTGATGAACCGATTTTCTGGGCGTGCCCCAGAGGTCGAAAGCCGTGTTGCATTGTTGGCGCAGGACGATCCGATGGCTTTGGCTGGTCCAGCTTTGGGGCTGCGCACGCGTGCTGAAATCATGGATCGGATTGACGCCTTGCACCAAGATGCCAAAACGGACCCAATTTCAGGACAAGAGGTTCAGCTGATCGACGCGATTTTGCGGGTGTCAGAAACCTGTCCATACGCCATTGGGCGTTTGCGTGATATCGCGGTGGATATGCCGGCGCTGTCTGGCGCAGTTGATTTGTTGTGCCGCCGGACGGATGCGATTGCGGCACAGGGGATCGACGTTGATAATTTGATGTTTGAAGCAAGCTATGGTCGCACATCAATGGAATATTACGATGGGTTTGTGTTTGGGTTCCATGCAACAGATCGTGCGGATTTATCCCCTATCGCGACCGGTGGTCGTTATGATGCGCTGACGCGCCGCTTGGGCAATGGTCAGGAAATTCCGGCAGTCGGGGGTGTGATTCGCCCTGACTTGGTGTTGGAAATCACGGAGGGTCCCAAATGACGATTAAACTGGGTGTCCCGTCCAAGGGCCGTTTGATGGAAAAAACCTTTGATTGGTTTTCCGCGCGCGGGATCTCTTTGTCGCGCAGCGGATCTGATCGGGAATACGCGGGCCGCGTTGACGGGATTGACGGTGTCGAATTGGTGCTGTTATCGGCGGGTGAAATTCCACGCGAATTGGCGGCAGGGCGTATCCATTTGGGCGTTACCGGTACAGATTTGATTCGCGAAAAGCTAAGCCAGTGGGACCAGCGCGTGCAAATGCTGGTCGAACTTGGGTTTGGTCATGCGGATTTGATCATCGCGGTGCCAAATTATTGGGTCGATGTCGACACGCTGGACGATTTGGATGCAGCGGCGGCCGCGTTTCGCGCCAATCATGGGTTCCGCATGCGCATTGCGACCAAATATCATCGACTGGTTCGGGAACATCTGAAAACTGTTGGTGTCGCGGATTATCAAATCGTCGACAGCCAAGGTGCAACCGAAGGCACCGTTAAAAATGAAACCGCCGAGGCGATTGCCGACATTACGTCATCGGGGGAAACATTGCGTGCGAACCATTTGAAAATTTTGTCGGATGGATTGATTCTGAAATCGCAAGCATCGTTGTTCAAATCGCGCACCACTGAGATGGACGGACATGATCAAGCAACTATGCAAAAACTGTTGCAGATGCTGTCGTTATAACACCCCGATATCGGCCAACGCGCCTGCAAGGGACGCGGGCAAAACATCATCTTGTTCGCGACCCTCTTTCATATCCAGTGGGGCATCTTGGGGTTTTAGGTATCGCCAACCTTGAAACGCCCGCTTTGGCGCGTGGGTGGTTCGGATAAGCCCGGGCTTTAAAACAATCGCACATCTGCGAATACCATCAGCGCCGATGACTTCGTCCAAACGTAGAATCGGTTGCCGACATAAAATAATTCCCTTGATGACCCAATATATTGATCCACCATTCAGGATCTCGGATTCGCGCTTGGGCCACATGCGGGTGACATGGCATGGCAGACCGTCAGGTCCTTGACACATAGGGCTTTTTTGCCAGTTTTCTAGGTCTTCTATCGTCTGTGTTCCAACACTTAGTTTTACTAGATGTATGTGTTTTGTCATTTGTCTACCCCAAGGTTTAGTAATTTTTAGACTTTTTTTGCGGTTTGGCAAGTTGACCCAAACACAGTTTCGCTCTACATTGTGGCCTCAATTATCATGTAAAACCGATCAACGCCAAGGGAAGAGTATGACACGTTTCGCTGCACCAATCGCTGAACAAATCTGGGATATGAAATATCGTTTCAAGGATGCCGAAGGCAAGCCATTGGACGCAACCGTCGAAGACAGCTGGCGCCGTATCGCCCGCGCCTTGGCATCGGTTGAAAAGAAAGCAGACCACTGGGAAGACAAATTCTATTCTGCCCTAGAGGATTTTAAATTTTTGCCGGCAGGCCGCATCACCGCAGGTGCAGGCACCGCGCGCAAAGTGACGCTGTTTAACTGCTTTGTTATGGGGACAATTCCCGACAGCATGGGCGGCATTTTCGAAATGCTGAAAGAGGCTGCGTTGACCATGCAGCAAGGTGGCGGAATCGGGTATGATTTTTCAACCGTGCGTCCCAAAGGTGCGTTGGTCAAAGGCGTTGCAGCAGATGCGTCCGGTCCATTGTCGTTTATGGATGTTTGGGATGCGATGTGCCGTACCATCATGTCCGCCGGTTCACGCCGCGGTGCGATGATGGCGACAATGCGTTGCGATCACCCCGATATCGAAGATTTCATCACAGCCAAATCAGACGCCGCACGTTTGCGGATGTTTAACGTATCTGTGTTGGTGACCGATCCATTCATGGAGGCTGTAAAGGCCGATAAATCATGGGATTTGGTATTCGAAGGTAAAGTGTTCAAAACCGTTCAGGCCCGTGATCTGTGGAACAAGATCATGAAATCAACCTATGATTTTGCTGAGCCCGGTGTGATTTTTATCGACCGCATCAACAAAGCCAACAACCTGCATTATTGTGAAAGCATTGCAGCAACAAACCCTTGTGGTGAACAGCCGCTGCCACCCTATGGTGCCTGTTTGTTGGGGTCCATCAACCTGGCGCGTTTGGTCAAAGATCCGTTTGACAAAAATGCCAAACTAGATGTTGATGCGCTGAATGATCTGGTCGCGACAGCCGTTCGGATGATGGATAATGTGGTCGATGCGTCGAATTTCCCATTGCCACAACAAGCACAAGAGGCACAAAACAAACGCCGTATTGGTTTGGGTGTGACGGGTTTGGCCGATGCGCTGTTGATGACAGGCCAGCGCTATGGATCAGACGAAGCCGCGGCAAAAACCGACGAATGGCTGCACGCGATTGCGCGCGCATCCTATCTGGCCTCTGTCGAGCTGGCCAAAGAAAAAGGCGCGTTCCCCTTGTTCGACGCGGATCCTTATTTGGAATCTGAGGCGATGAAGGTGATGGACGATGATGTTCGTGACGCCATTCGCAAACATGGCATCCGCAACGCATTGCTGACATCCATTGCGCCAACAGGTACGATCAGCCTGTATGCGGGCAACGTATCATCCGGTATCGAACCTGTGTTTGCCTATGCCTATACGCGCAAAGTATTGCAAAAAGACGGATCGCGCACCGAAGAAGAAGTGGTCGATTACGCCGTGCAAATGTGGCGCGACAAATTCGGCGACAAAGAGCTGCCCGATTATTTCGTGAACGCCCAAACATTGGCACCGCTTGATCACGTAAAAATGCAAGCGGCGGCACAAAAATGGATCGACAGTTCGATTTCTAAAACGATCAACTGCCCAGAAGACATTGATTTCGACGCGTTCAAAGATGTTTATATGCAGGCCTATGAAACCGGCTGTAAAGGGTGCACAACCTATCGTCCAAACGATGTAACCGGTTCGGTCCTAAGCGTTTCAGAAACCACCGAAAAAGCCCCAGAAGTCGAGACCGGTGCAGAAGTGATTTATATGGCTGAGCCATTGGATCGCCCACAGACATTGGAAGGCAACACATACAAACTGAAGTGGCCTGACAGTGAGCATGCAATTTATGTGACCGTCAATGATGTGATCGTCAATGGCCATCGCCGTCCGTTTGAGGTGTTCATCAATTCCAAAAACATGGAACATTTCGCGTGGACTGTTGCGTTGACACGGATGATTTCCGCTGTGTTCCGTCGTGGTGGTGATGTGTCCTTTGTTGTTGAAGAGCTGAAGGCAGTCTTTGATCCGCGCGGTGGTGCTTGGGTCCAAGGTAAATACATCCCGTCTATCTTGGCAGCAATTGGTAGCGTGCTAGAGCAGCATATGGTCAATATCGGGTTCCTAGCTGGCGAAGGCATGGGCCTGAAAGAGGATCCGCATTACAACAAAGAAGTTGTGAATTTGACCGAGAGCCGTGGCAAGGCATGTCCAAGTTGCGGTCAGTATGACCTGCAGATGGTTGAGGGTTGCATGACCTGTCGCAGCTGCGGCCATTCTAAGTGCGGCTAAGATCGTAAGGCTGGGGGCGGCTGCCCCCAGACCCCCGCGAGTATTTTTGCAAAAATGAAAGAACGGCTTGTTATTGCGGGCCGTTTTTTATTTGGATTGGCTATGGGTGTTTTTGAGGAATTGTCGGTTTGTGAAATATGTACGGAACGATTTTCGGCCACGGTGACACGCCATCGTCCGCGCCCGATTGTGCAGGGACTGCCGTCCGCGCGTATTTTGATTGCTGGGCAGGCGCCTGGTTTGCGTGTGTATCATTCAGGTGTTGCGTTTGATGATCGTTCTGGTGATCGGCTAAGATGTTGGTTGGGGGTAAATCGTGCGCAATTTTATGATCCCGCATTGTTTGCCATTGTCCCGATGGCATTTTGTTTTCCGGGGTATGATGTAAAGGGGTCTGATCTGGCCCCACCTGCAATTTGTGCGCGCGTTTGGCGACAGCGCGTATTGGCGCAGTTTGAGAATATTCAATTAACGGTGTTGGTTGGGAAATATGCGCATGACTGGCATTTGGGCCATAAGATGTCGGTTTGGTCCCGTGTGGCGGAGTGGGAAAGCTATGCGCCGAGTGTTTTCCCCTTGCCACACCCGTCGTGGCGCAATACCGCTTGGATGCGAAAACATGAGTGGTTCGAAAATACGGTTTTGCCGGAATTACGCGGCCGTGTGCAAGAGGTGATAGGATAATGGAAACTATTTTAGATCGTGCCTATTCTGTTATGGCATCTGATCCTGATCGTGATGAGCTGCGGTTGCGGTTTTATGAGCGTTTGGCAGATATCGAAGTGTTCATGATTTTGGACGAAGAGGCGCAGGGTGATCAGATTAATCCGCGTGTGATTGAGCATGATGGACTGTCCTATGTTTTGGTTTTTGACACCGAAGATCGATTGGCTGATTTTACCGGTGAAATTACCCCCTATATCGGCGTGTCAGGGCGCGTTTTGGTCACGATGTTGGCGCAGGTCGAATTGGGGATGGGGGTGAATTTAGATGTTGCGCCATCCAGCATTTTACTGCCCCATGATGTCATGGTTTGGCTTGCCGAAATGTTGTCAGAAACGCCAGACGAAATTGAGGCACGCCCGGTTGAGTTTACGGCCCCGCGTGCCATTCCAGAAGCGGTTTTACAGGGGTTGGATGCCAAGCTTGCGTCAGCGGCTGGGTTGGCGGATGAGGTTTGGTTGACAGCCGTCAAGTATGAAGGTGGCGCACAGGGGCATTTGTTGGCATTTATCGGGGCAGAGGGCGCTGTACATGATGCCCTGGCCAAGGCCGCGCATGAGGCGTTGCGGTTTTGCGGTGTTGAGGCAGCTGAAATTGATGTTGCATTTTTTGATCCGACAGAAGGCGCAGCCATCGCCGTGCGGCGTGTGGGAATGCGGTTTGAATTACCTGAACCCGTCGCGCCAGAGCCCTATCAACCTGCCGCACCTGGGATGGACCCTGATAAACCGCCACGTTTGAAGTAGATCGGGACACTGCGTCTGCTGTGCCCCGATTGTGTGCGTTATGCTTTGGTACGTTCACCGCTTGGGTCGTACATTGGTTTTAACGATGCCTCGGCACGCACGCGTGTGCCGGCCACGTCGATTTCATAGGTTGATGCCAGCACATCGGCCGCCGTTTCACCCGCGCAGGGAACATATCCCATCCCGATGGCTGCACCCAGCGCGTGACCATAGCTGCCCGAGCTGAGATACCCCACGATTTGACCATCCCGCAGGATCGGTTCATTGTGATAGAGCAGCGGTTCCGGATCGGTCAGTTTGAATTGGACCATGCGGGTATTCAGGCCGTCGTCGCGTTTTTTGTTCACCGCGTCACGCCCAATGAAATCGGATTTTGTTTTGCTGACGGCAAAGCCTAGGCCAGCCTCAAGCACGTGATCCTCGGGCGTGATGTCGTGGCCGAAATGGCGGAACGCTTTTTCAATGCGACAGCTGTCCATCATGTGCATACCGCACAGCTTCAATTCGTGATCTTGGCCCGCCTGCCATAGGGTTTCAAATGCATGTCCCGCCATATCTGCGCTGACATAAATTTCCCATCCCAGTTCCCCGACATAGGACACGCGATGCGCGCGCGCCAATCCCATGCCCAATTCAATATCCTGCGCTGTGCCGAATGGGTTGGTGTCGTTGGAAAAATCATTGGGTGATACGGCTTGCAGGACATCGCGTGCCTTTGGCCCCATGATCGCCAAGACGCCTTCGCCGGATGTTACGTCCGTAATCACTACGTTGAAATTGCCCAAATGACGGCGCATCCATGTTTGGTCGGCCAATCGTGTCGCGGCGGGGGTGACGACCAGATAAGCCGTTTCAGACAGGCGTGTGACAGTCACGTCTGCCTCGATCCCTGCTGTGGAATTCAGGAATTGGGTATAGACGATTTTGCCCACAGGCACTGACATATCCGCGCCGCAGATGTAATTTAGGAATGGTTCTGCATCGCGACCTTCGACGCGGATTTTACCGAAAGATGACATGTCGTACATGCCAACGCCCCTGCGCACGGCCATATGTTCACGGGCGGAATTTTCAAACCAGTTTTGGCGTTTCCAGCTGTATTTATAGTCACGCTCTTGGCCTTCATCTGCGAACCAGTTGGCGCGTTCCCATCCCGCCAATTCGCCAAAGACTGCGCCATTTTGTTTCAGATGTTCATGGAACGGTGTGCGGCGTACGCCCCGCGCAGTTGCCTTTTGCCGATAGGGGAAGTGATCGGCATAGAGCAGCCCCAAGGTTTCTTTGGACCGTTCGAACAGGTAATGTTTGTTGCCTTGGAATGGCTGCATGCGGCTGATGTCCACATCACCCAGATCAAACGGTTTTTCGCCCGCGTCCATCCATTGCGACAATGCCATGCCCGCGCCGCCTGCGGATTGGATGCCGATTGAATTGAAGCCTGCTGCGACCCAGACGTTGTCCATTTCTGGGGCAAGCCCAAGGTGATAGGCATCATCGGGTGTGAAACTCTCTGGTCCGTTAAAGAATGTGTGGATGCCTGCCTCGCCCAGCATGGGCATACGGTTTACAGCCATTTCTAGGATTGGTTCAAAGTGGTCGAAATCCTCGGGCAGTTGGTCGAATTCGAAGTCCTCGGATATGCCTGTCATACCCCATGGTTTGGACACGGGTTCGAACGCGCCCAACATCATTTTGCCTGCGTCCTCTTTATAATATGCGCATTCATCGGGAACGCGCAGAACGGGCAATTGGGACAGACCTGCAATCGGTTCGGATACGATATAGAAATGTTCACAGGCGTGCAGTGGCACGTTGACGCCTGCCATGCGGCCCACCTGATGACCCCACATGCCCGCGCAGTTTACAATCATGTCACAGGCGATGTGCCCATGGCTGCCATCCTCGGCCGCCCAATCAACGCCTGTCACACGGCGACCTGTGCGGGCAATGTTTGTCACCTTGGTCCGTTCCGCGATGGTGGCACCACGCATGCGTGCGCCCTTGGCCAATGCCAGCGCGATGTTGGCGGGGTCGCCTTGGCCGTCTTTGTCCAAGAACACGCCACCCACAACGCCGTCCAAATTCAGGTGGCTGTATTTCGCGCCCACCTCGGACGGTGAAATTTCGTCGATGTCCACACCAAAGGCGCGCGCCATCGCGGCGGACCGTTTCAGTTCCTCCATCCGTTCGTCTGTCAGGGCAACTGTGATGGATCCCACACGTTTGAACCCTGTGGCCACGCCTGTTTCATCCTCAAGCGATCCGTATAATTCTTGGCTATATTTGGCGAGCTTGGTCATATTTGCCGTGGCCCGCAATTGCGCGATTAATCCCGCCGCATGCCAGGTGGTCCCCGATGTCAGCTGTTTGCGTTCCAGCAAAACAACGTCAGTCCATCCCAGCTTGGTAAGGTGATAGGCAACCGAGCAGCCGATAACGCCGCCCCCGATGATGACAACGCGTGCATGTTTAGGAAGATGTGTCATAGTTTATTCCTGATGTGCGCCGAAGCGGCGTGAAAGTTCTGTGATGTGAACGGGACCGACTTCGCAGCATCCCCCGATCAGGGTTGCACCAGCGTCGATCCAGGTTTGGGCAAAATTGGCATATCCTTGCGGGGTCAGGTCGCTGCGTTTGCTGAATTTCTCGGCAACGATATCGCCCATTTCCAATTTCTTGATGGCTGTAAACCCGTTGGCATAGGCGCCAAAGGGGGTCTTGGCCTGTGCCAATGTGGGCATTGTGGCACTTATGGTTTCAGGCAATGAACAGTTCAATAAAACGGCATCGACGTCTTGCTGAGCAAGGAACGCAAGTGCCTCTTCCAGTGCCTCGCCTGATCGCAAGGCGGGGGTCGCGGTATCCTCAGACAATGACATGCTGATCCAGACCGGTTTGCCGCGTCCGCTTAGGGCGGTTGCGGCTGCACGGACCTCTAGCAATGATCCCAGCGTTTCGGCCAATAGAATATCGACGCCTGCGGTCTGTGCATCTGCGATTTGGGAATAAAGGTCCAAGGCGATGTCATAGTCATTGTTCAGATCGGGGTTATAACTTGCAAACAACGGGGGCAGGCACCCCGTGATTTTCACGTCACGCCCCAGTTGGTCGCGGGCTTTGGTCGCGCAATCGATTGCAGCCTGTTGCAGCGCCAAAAATTTATCGCCGTGGCCGTATTGTTTCAAACGCTCAGGCGTTGCGGAATAGGCGTTGATGGTAATCATGTCGGCCCCTGCACGGATGTAATCCGCATGGACCTGCGTTACCAAGTCGGCCTCGTTCATCAGCACCTTGGCCGACCACATTTCGCTGGGCGGTTGGGTGGAACGGGCCACCAACTCTTGCCCCATTCCGCCGTCTAGGATCGTAATCATGCGCGGATCCTTTCGTTTTCTGGATCCCATAGGGGTTGATCCGGCTGCACCACCGCTTTGCGGCGTTCGCCGTATATTTCAACCTCAATCTCGGTGCCTGCGACGGCCAAATCGGCACGGATCATACCCAACGCGATCGATGCATTCACGCGATACCCCCATGCGCCCGATGTGGTTTCGCCCACGATCTGGCCATCGTGCCACAGGGTGGACATATAGGGCGCATCGCAGTCACCCGCATCCACGATCAAGGTGACAAAGCGTTTGGTCACACCCGATTGTTTTTCCTGCAACAAGGCGGCCTTGCCTGTGAAGTCTTGGGGTTTGTCCAATTTGACGAAACGGTCCAGCCCCCCTTGGAACAGGGTATAGTCGGTGGACAAATCGCCCTTCCATGCGCGGTATCCTTTTTCGATGCGCAGGCTGTTTAGGGCCCACATGCCAAATGGTTTTGCGCCCGCATTTGTCACAGCGGTGTATAGTGCCGCGATATGTTCGTTGGCTGCGTGAATTTCCCAACCCAATTCACCGGCAAAGCTGACCCGCGCCAAGGCGCAGGGCAATCCCGCGACCGTGGCAGATTGGATCGACAGCCATGGCAGCGACAGATCTGCATCGGTTCCCAACGCCGCGAACAGTTCGCGCGATTTCGGACCTGTCACGATCAAGGTGCCGTATTCGGTGGAGTGATCGGTCAGGGTCAGCCCGTCAGTCAGCGCATTTTTCAACAATTCGAAATCGTGCCATTGCGCCGTGGCCGCAGTGATCAGGGTAAAGTGATCGTCGCCATGACGCATCACGGACATTTCTGTCAGGATCCGCCCCCGTGTGTCCGCGAAGTAGGCAAGGTTCATACGCCCAACTTTGGGCAGGCCACCGGTGATCTGACCGCGCAGCCATTCAGCGGCGCCATCACCGGACAGGTTAAAGCGGCTAAATCCGGGCAGGTCCAAAACGCCAACAGCGTCACGCACGGCTTCGCATTCCTCGCGGATGCGCTGCGCCCATGGGCCTGAGCGCCCCCATGTATGTGTGGCTGCCTCGGATGTGTCGTCACCGTCTTGGGCGAACCAATTCGCGCGTTCCCATCCGTTATAGGCCCCCATCTGGCCGCCTTTGGCGATCACTTGATCATGTGCAGGGGACAGTTTTTGGTTCCGTGCGGCGGGCCATTCGTGCCATGGGAAATGCATGGCGTATTCGTTGCCATAGACCTCCATGCCTTTGGCAACGCAGTAGTCGTGATCGGTGTAATCGGTGTAACGGCGTGGATCACACGACCACATATCCCATTCGGTGTGGCCTTGGGTGATCCATTCGGCCAACACTTTGCCCGCGCCGCCACCTTGGGCGATGCCGAATGTAAATACACATGCCTCAAACGCGTTTTTGACGCCCGGCATTGGGCCGATCAGGGGCAATCCATCGGGTGCATAGGGGATAGGGCCGTTGATTATCCGTTCGATCCCTGCCTCGCCCGCCAAGGGGACACGCTCCATCGCGTCGGCGACGATATCTTCGATCCGATCCAGATCATCAGGATAGAGTTGGAATGAAAAATCATCGGGCACAGGATCGTCTGTCTTTTCCCAATGTGCTTTGCAGTTGGGTTCATAAGGTCCAATGTTGAACCCATGTTTTTCCTGGCGCAGGTAATATGAAACATCAACGTCGCGCACCAACGGCAGCTTGCCACCGTTTTCCTTGGACCATGCCTCAATTTCGGGCACTTGTGAGGTCAGAACATATTGGTGTTCCATGACCATCATCGGAACAGTGCGTCCGCCATAGGGTTTGAACCATTCGCCCACTTGTTGGGCGTAATATCCAGCGGCATTCACCACATAGTCACAGTGAATGTCACCTTTTTCGCTATGGACGATCCATGTGTCATCCGCGTTTTGGGTCACACCGGTTACCGGACAGAAACGAATGATTTTCGCGCCCATGTCGCGCGCCCCTTTGGCCAGGGCTTGGGTCAGCTGCGCGGGGTCAATATCGCCATCGGTTGGGTCCCACAATGCGCCAGCCATGTCGTGGGTTTCAAGGAATGGATATTTCGCTTTGGCTTCCTCTGGGGTCAGGATTTTCATATCAATCCCTTGGTAGCGACCCATGGAACAGGCACGCTGGAATTCCTGCATGCGTTCCTTGGTATGGGCGATGCGGATTGATCCCGTTTGGTGATAGTTCATGGGGTAATCCACCTCTTGGCCCAAACGGGCATAGAGTTCGGTGGAATAGCGCTGCATATTCATAATCGACCAGCTGGTCGAAAAGGTCGGAACGTTCCCCGCGGCATGCCACGTCGACCCTGCGGTCAATTCATTTTTTTCCAGCAAAACGCAATCGGTCCATCCTGCTTTGGCCAAATGATACAGGCTGGATGTGCCGACAGCGCCCCCACCTATGATAACAACGCGTGCGCGTGTTGGAAAATCTGACAACTTTTTTCCTCCCTTATGTTGCGGCCAGACGCAGTGCGAGGCCGCCCAAAATGATTGCTGATAGTTTGTTCAAAATTGTGAAATACTGGCGCAATTTATGCCCCAGATATCCCGCAAATATTCCATAGAGGGATGTGATCACCCATCCCGATAGCGTAAAGACCACACCCAAAATTAACATCTGCGCCCAGATCGGTCCGCGTGTTTCATCGGCAAACTGTGGCAGAAACGCCAAAATAAACAACGCAACCTTGGGGTTGGTGACATTCGTGATGCACCCCTGTTTCAAGGCGCGCCAATACGATGCCCGCCCCGTGTCCGCGGTGTCGTTGGGCGCGGTAGCTGTCCATGCCTGATAGGCCAGTAGCAACAGGTATAACACACCGCCCCATTTGATGACTTGGAACACCCACGGCAGTTTGGCCAATAGGGCGGCCAACCCAAATGTGGTCAGCGTGACATGCACAAAACTGCCCAGTGCTACGCCAGTTGCGGCGGCAATACCTGCGGGAACGCCCCCCTTGATCGCGCTGGCAATGGTGAACATCACATCCGACCCAGGTGTCAGGTTTAACACCACCGCCGCGAACAGAAAGCCGAGCAGGACAGACAACGGGATTAGGGTTGCGAATTGGTCCATCATGCCAAAGTCCCCAATAAAACGCCGTAAATGACAAAGCACAGGGCCAAACCGCGCCGCACCCAAAGATGCAGTATCGCCCCAAGCGCGGCACGCCCCAAAAACGCCCCAACAGCGCAATAGCCGGAATAACTGAGGGTGGTCAGCATCAAAGCCGTCGGCGCGATGACCCACATTTGTTGCGAAACAGGGCGATCTGGTTGCACAAATTGGGTAAAGGCGGCGAAATATCCTGCGATGGATTTTGGGTTGATCGTCGCAATTGCAACTGCACGCAGATACAATGAATTTTTGCTAGGTGGGTGCGATTTGATTGGTCGTGTTGCCATGATCCAGCCGCGCAGACCAAGAAACACCAAAAACGCAGCGCCGAACCACTTAACGATCAAAACCGTGGTTTCAGATGTGGCCATCAGCGCGGTCAACCCAGCTGCCGACAGGCCCAAAAACAAACTGGCCTGCGTGAAAATGCCCGCGACACAGACCAGCGATGTTTTGAACCCATATGTCATTGCAACATTGATACAATTGACAGCATTCGGTCCCGGTGTGGTGACAAACACGGCCCAAAAGCTGGCGAATATGATCCACGCCGACAGGGTCATCAATACACCGGCGGCGCAATGACCCAAATGGCGATTGCTGGATCGTTATAAGGGTTGGCCCATGAAAATTCTTCGCCGCGAATGCGGAAACTGTCGCCTTGATTGATGATATATTCGCGCCCGTCAATTGTCAGATTTAATGTGCCTGAGATCAGAAATCCCACCTCTTGTGTGGGGCGACTGACTGGTGTTTTGATACGGCTATGCGGGGCGAAATGGGAATGGACAACTTCGAAGTCATCCGTCAAATCCGGGGACAACAGCTCTTCTGTCAGGCCTTGTATATTGCGACCGATAGAACGCCGATTGTTTTTGCGAACAACGAAACCTTGGTCATGTTCTTGGACGGTATTCTTTGTCGAAAGCATTGATAATGGGATATCAAGCACGCGTGCAAAGTCGCGCAGATCGGAAATTGTTGGTTCTGATAGGTCGCGTTCCACTTGGCTCATCCAGCCGACAGATTTATTCAATTGCGTCGCCAGTGCTTTCAGCGTCAAACCACGGCTACGCCGCAATGCGCGAATATCCGCGCCTAGGGTTTGATGAGCAGACGAGATGTCACGCATGTTCAGGACTCAGTTCGTGAAAAAATGACCGATTTTTTCACAGTGCAGCATTTCGTGAAAAAATCAAGAAAAATTTCACCAAAATCCAAAGCCAAAAGACCAGGGCGCGTTTTTGCGTTGTTGCCGGCGTGTTTCACGGGTAAATGCGAGGCATGATTACGCCTTATGATCCCCCATCTGACCCATTGGTCATCCTACATGAAGACGCCCACATTGTTGTCGTCGATAAACCCGCTGGTTTGCTTTCTGTCCCTGGTCGGGGTCCGGAACTGGCCGATTGTTTGATCACACGTTTGCAAGTGGTGTTCCCTGAGTTGTTGCTGGTCCACCGACTGGATCGTGACACATCGGGCGTGATGGTTTTTGCAATGACACCGCATGCCCAACGAAATTTGTCCATGCAATTCGAACAGCGTGTAACCAAGAAAACCTATGTGGCCCGCGTTGCAGGTGAGGTGGCTGAAAAATCTGGCGAAATTGATTTGCCCTTGATCGTCGATTGGCCCAATCGTCCCCGCCAGAAAGTGTGTCATGATACAGGAAAGCCTGCATTGACAGAGTGGACCCGTACAAAGGTGGGAAACGGCGAAAGCCTGTTGCGGTTGGTGCCTAAGACAGGACGGTCACATCAGTTGCGGGTCCATTGTTTATCGATGGGGCATCCGATCTTGGGCGATCCGATTTATGCGCCGCAGACCTATGATCGCTATCCGCGAATGATGCTGCATTCGCAAGAATTGCGCTTGAATCACCCAGAAAATGGTTTGGGGATGAAGTTTCGGTCCAAGGCGCCGTTTTAGGTGTAGGCTTGGGGGCGCTGCCCCCTTGGCCTGCGGCCAATTCCCCCGGAGTATTTTGGCAAAACTGAAAGGGCTTTTGTTTTTGTGGGGGAGTGCCTATATCTGGTATTAGATTTTAAGCCCTTGGGGGGATGCATGTTTCGTTGGATAATTCGTTTGGTTTTGCTGACACTGGTTGGCGGGTTTTTGCATTACACATTGCCGCAGCATGATGTTGTGCGGATCACAGATACCTATGAAAAGCGCGTAGATTTTGGGTCCAACCGTTGGTTTTGGGCCGCAGCGGATGCGGGCGCGGCGGCAGATTCTGTGAATAGGGATGTGTTTTTCATTCAGGCGTTTCAGCCGGATGATCATCCAATGATTTACCGAAACGAGGATACCGGCTGGGGTTGGCCGCCGTATTTCAAGTTTGATACGGCGAATTTACAGGCTGAAGCATCGGATTTGACCAGTAAGAAGGGCGCAGACACGGCGCAATGGGCGATGGTGACCCATTATGGCTGGCGCAATGAGTTTTTATCCATCTATCCAAATGCGGTATCTGTGCGTGCTGTGTCAGGTCCGGATGTGACGGTGACGCCGTGGTTTAACATTGTGATATTGATTGTATTGGCCGGACTGTTTTGGGCCGTTTGGGTGCGTTGGGTCCGGTTTCGCACACGTCGCGTTGACCCCGTAACAGAACGCATTGGCGATTGGTTTGCGGACCGATTGGATTGGATGCGCGGACGTTAATTATTTGCGCGCGATTTCGTGTTGATAGCGTTGCTGTGCGATGCGTTCATTGCGTTCAGCAATTTGCAAATCCCCCAGCGTTTGTTCGACATAGCTGAGGTGGTATTCGACCGCTGCACGTGCGGCGGCCGGATCGCGCGCCTGAATTGCGGTGTTGATCGCGCGGTGCTGGTCAAGCAAACCGTCACGCGTTGCGCGTTGTTTGAACATCATTTGCCGGTTATAAAATACGCCCTCGCGCAGCAGTTCATACATGGACCGCATCATATGCAGCATGATGACGTTATGGCTGGCCTCGATAATCGAGAGGTGGAAGTCCGCATCGAGGCGGGCTTCGTCTGATGGATCGCGGCGTTTGTGGGCGATTTCCATTTTGTCAAAAATTGTTTGGATGACTTTCAAGTCTGTGTCTGATCCGAATTTCGCGGCGCGTTCTGCGGCCAGCCCCTCCATATCGCGGCGAAATGAAACATAGTCAAAGACGGCTTCGTCATGTGACGAAAACAGGCGGACCAGTGCGGGGGAAAAGGCATTGCCCAAGACATCGGCAACATAGATGCCTGCGCCTGCTTTGGATGTTAGCAGGCCCTTGTCCTGTAGTTCGGCAATGGCTTCGCGCAGGCTGGGGCGCGATACGCCCAGTCGTTCGGACAGCTCGCGTTCCGCAGGCAGTCGTTCGCCAGGGCGCAGGATGCCGCGCAGGATTAATTCTTCGATCTGATGCGTGACGGCTTGCGATAATTTTTCTGCGCTGACTTTTTTGAACGGCATGGGGCACCTATTGGTATAACTTATTTACCAATATATGCGTTGTGGAGAGATTGGCAATTCTTTTGGCTAAATTGATTGCGGTATAGATTTTTCCATAAACAGGGAATAATCGCTGTTTCTGTAATCGCCAAACGGTCCGCGCGGCTGAAAATCATGGCGATGGTACAGGCGATGCGCGGCATCTAGGCCAACGCCCGTTTCCAGCCGCATCAGGCTGCGGCCATTGTTTTTTGTGATCTGCGTCAATGATGATAATATGCTATCGGCCAGACCCAAGCCGCGGGCGCGGGGATCGGTGAACATCGATTTGACTTCGCTATAGGTGTCGTTCAGGCGGATCGCGCCACAGGCCCGATACACACCATCGACGCGGGCACCGATGAAATGGATGTCAGGCTGGCAAAGTTCATCGACCACCAGATAATGATTGGCCTCGGCTGGAAACAAGGATTGCATCAATGCGTGATGTTGTGACAGCAGGTCCACAATACCCTGATGACGCGGGTGGGCATATTCAATTTCAATCTGCATTCTGCACCTATCGCAATATATTGTGGATAACTTACCCACGATTTACGACATGATGTGGGTATATGTTGACATGATGGGCGTGTTCATGAACGATTAGGTAACAGAATCATGACAAAGGGCAAGTGTGCGTTTTTCACGGCTGAAACTGACCGGCTTTAAAAGCTTTGTTGATCCGACTGAACTGGTTATTCAGGACGGGCTGACCGGTGTTGTGGGGCCAAACGGTTGTGGCAAATCCAATCTGCTTGAGGCACTGCGCTGGGTCATGGGGGAAAATCGCCCCACTGCGATGCGTGGCGGCGGGATGGAGGATGTGATTTTCGCAGGCGCATCCACCCGTCCGGCCCGCAACTTTGCCGAGGTGTCGTTGACACTGGACAATTCGGACCGCTTGGCGCCGGCTGGGTTCAATGATCAAGATGTGTTGGACATTGTGCGCCGGATTACCCGTGATGTGGGCAGCGCGTATAAAGTGGCCGGCAAGGACGTGCGTGCACGCGATGTTCAGATGTTGTTTGCAGATGCATCAACGGGCGCGCAATCGCCTGCCCTGGTTCGGCAGGGCCAGATTTCCGAATTGATCAATGCCAAACCGAAAAACCGCCGCCGTATCCTAGAGGAGGCTGCGGGTATTTCAGGTCTGTATCAGCGGCGGCACGAGGCTGAATTGAAACTGAAATCGGCGGAAACCAATTTGGCGCGGGTCGATGATGTGATCGAACAACTGGCCAGTCAATTGGCGCAGTTGATGCGTCAAGCCCGACAGGCGGCGCGCTATCGTGAAATTGGCGAACAACTGCGTCATGCTGAAAGCCTGTTATTGTTCAAACGCTGGTCGGATGCTGATACCGCGCGTGCAGCGGCGGATGCGGCGCTGACAGAATTGACAAAATCGGCAGCTGCGGCGGAAACTGCGGCCCGACAGGCTGCGACGGCACGTGAAACGGCTGAAACGGCGTTGCCCCCCCTGCGCGAAGAAGAGGCGATTGCATCGGCCATTGTTCAGCGACTACAGGTGCAGCGCGATAGTTTGGCCGATCAAGAAACCCAAGCTGTGCAGCGTATTGATACCCTGCGCGCGCGGATCGAACAGTTGACCCGTGATATGGAACGCGAAGCGGGCCTAAACCGTGATGCGGGCGACACGATTGAGCGTTTGGAATGGGAATCGCGTGAACTGACCAAGGCATCCGACGGCTTTGCGGATAAACTGGCCGAAGCCGAAGCCGCCGCGCAAGAGGCCGCAAGCGTGTTACACGAACGCGAAACGCAACTGAGCGAACTGACCGAAGATGTGGCCCGTTTGGCTGCGCGGCATCAATCGGCCAAGCGGTTTTTAACCGATGTAACAGCAACGCGTGACAAAAGTGATGCCGAGGCGGCCAAGGCACAACAAGCAGTGGCTGAGGCCCAAGAGGCCTTGGATAACTTTGCCGAAGCCTATGAAGACGCAATCGCCGCCGAAGAAGAAGCCCGCGCCATTGCCGAGACGGCAGAAGAGCGGCTGGCGCAGGCCGAAGAATCGCGCGCCCAAACCCAAGACCGAGAAGCCGATGCACGCGCCGAACGATCCGCTGCCGAAGGCGAGGCCAACGCCATTCGCGCCGAGGTGGCAGCATTGGCCAAGTTGGTCGAACGTGACACCGCAGAAGGCGGTCAGATTATCGACAGGTTGCAGGTCGAAAAAGGGTTTGAAAAGGCATTGGGTGCAGCTTTGGCCGATGATCTGCGCGCGGCCGAGGTCGAGGCAGACGGCCCATCAGGCTGGACCGTATTACCGGCCTATGATCGCGATCAGCCGTTGCCTGATGGGATTACCCCCATGACCAATCATGTATCCGTGCCAGATGTTTTGACCCGGCGGATGTCACAAATTGGGTTGGTTGATCCAGATGACGGCGCGCGGTTGCAACCTTTGTTGAACCCGGGGCAGCGGCTGGTCAGCGTCGAAGGGGACCTGTGGCGTTGGGATGGGTATCGCGCTTGGGCCGAGGATGCGCCATCGGCTGCCGCATTGCGGTTGCAGCAGTTGAACCGGCTAGAAGAATTAAAGCAGCAGCTAGAACGTTCGACTGTCCGGATGGAGGCCACGCGTGCCGCCCATGATCGGCTGACACAGGAACTGGCGGATTTAACCCGCGCGGATCGCGATGCCCGTGATGCACGCCGTGATGCGGATCGCGCTGTCGCGGATGCTGCGCGCGCGCTGAGCCGCGCCGAAGCGGATCGCAGCATGGCGCAGGGGCGTTTGGAAAATATGCGTTTGGCGGTCAAACGTCATCAAGAGGATTCTGAAACGGCCCGTCGCCAAGTGGCCGAGGCCGAGGCCAGCCTGCTGGATTTGGGCGATTTAGATGAGGCACGTGGCCAAGTCGATGATGTGAAAATGACAGTCGAGGCGGCGCGCATGACCATGATGGCCAAGCGGTCGCATTTCGATGAAATCCGCCGTGAAGGCGACGCACGGACCCGCCGCAGTCAAGAAGTAACCAAAGAACTGAGCGGTTGGCGTCACCGGTTGGAGACAGCGGGCAAGCGTATTGCTGAACTACAAGATCGCAAAGAGGCTTCGGAAGAAGATTTGTTTGAGGCCAGTGCTGCACCCGAAGAGATTGCAGAAAAACGTGAAGAGTTGAACGAAGCGATTGCCGTGGCAGAAGAACGCCGCGCGGCGGCTGCAGACGCATTGGCCGAGGCAGAAAATGGACTGCGCGAATTGGTAGCAAGCGAGCGCGATTGCGAACGCACAGCATCAGAGGCACGCGAAGCGCGTGCAGGGGCGCAAGCCCGTTCCGAAGCTGCCCGCGACGCTGTGGATCAAGCGGCGCATCGCATTGCCGAAGCGTTAGAGACGACACCCCAAGACTTGGTCCAGGGGTTGGGTGATGACGTCGAACGCATGCCATCCTCGGATGCGGTAGAAGCTGAGGTCGCCCGATTGCGTCGCCAACGCGATGCATTGGGGGCGGTGAACCTGCGTGCGGAAGAGGATGCCAAAGAGGTTCAGGTCGAACATGATAACTTGGTATCGGAAAAGCTGGATTTAGAGGCCGCAATCCGAACCCTGCGCAGCGGTATCAGCAGTTTGAACCGCGAGGGCCGCGAGCGTTTGTTGACGGCCTTTGAGCAGGTCAATTCCAATTTCAGTTATTTGTTTACCCATTTGTTTGGTGGGGGCGAGGCCAATTTGGTCATGGTTGAAAGCGATGATCCGCTAGAAGCAGGATTAGAGATCATGTGTCAGCCCCCTGGCAAGAAACTGTCGACGCTGTCGTTGCTGTCGGGTGGTGAACAAACGCTGACGGCATTGGCGTTGATTTTCGGTGTGTTTTTGGCAAACCCTGCGCCGATTTGTGTGTTGGACGAAGTTGATGCGCCACTGGATGATGCCAATGTAACGCGGTTTTGCGATTTGTTGGATGAGATGTGTCGCCGAACGGAAACGCGGTTTTTGATTATCACGCACCATGCGGTGACGATGGCGCGGATGGATCGTTTGTTTGGCGTGACCATGCAAGAGCAGGGTGTTTCGCAGCTGGTGTCAGTTGATTTGAAGAAAGCAGAACAGTTGGTTGCATAGTGTTTTAGGATGATGTGCGGACGCTGGTGCCTATCGGCACGCCGCCCCGCCCACCATCCCTAGGCCATTACAACTGATCGAGAAGTTGACGCGTGGGCCATGCATCTGCGGGCAGGCCCAGTTTTTTCTGCATATCTTGGACTGCTGCACGTGTTTTTGCGCCCAAGATGCCGTCAATTCCACCAACGTCATACCCAAGCTGTGTGAGTTTGCGTTGCAGTTGTTCCATTTGATCGTTGCTCAGTGCTGGATCAGGGGTGCTGGTTTGGTAGGGCGCGGCCCCTTCGAGCCGTGTGGCGAAATAGGCTGCTGTTGTGACGTACACAAAGCTTTTGTTCCATTCGAAGTAGATGTTGAAGTTTGGATAGGCGAGGAAGGCAGGTCCATTGCGCCCTTGGGGTAAGAGGATGGAGGTTGCGAGTGCTTTGTGGCTAAGGTTTCCTGTGCGTGCGCGTACGCCCATGCGTTCCCAGTTTGTCACGGATTTGGTTGTGTCCAGTCCTGTTTGGGACCAGTCAAAATTCGCAGGCAAGGTGATTTCGCGGATCCAGGGTTCACCTGCGCGCCAGCCCAAGTGCGACAGCATTTTTGCCCCGCTGAGCAAGGCATCGGCAGCGGATGTTTTTAGGGTAACGTGGCCATCGCCGTCGCCATCGACCCCGTTTTCCAAAATGTCCCCAGGTAGCATTTGGACCATGCCGATTTCGCCAGCCCACGCGCCTGTGGTGGTTTGGGGATCAAAATCGCCGCGACGATACAGTTCAAGTGCAGCAAAGATTTGCGGCCGGAACAATTCGGGGCGGCGGCAGTCATGGGACAGCGTAATCAAGGCATTGAGCGTGTTGAAATCGCCCTGCACCGCGCCAAAATCGGTTTCAAAGGCCCAAAATGCGGTCAGTACCCCGCGTGAAATGCCATAGTCGCGTTCAATCTGATCAAAGATTTTCGCATATTTTTTAAGGTTTTTCGCACCGTGGTCGATGCGATTTTTGCTGATCAATCGTTTAGAAAATTCCAAAAATGGCATCTGGAATATCCCTTGCGCGCGATCGGCACGGATTACAGCGGGATCCACAGCCGCGGATGCGAAAAAGGCATTTACGGTGGTCGCGTCATACCCTTGGGTGCGCGCGTCCTGTTTGAGCGTGTTGATGAATTGTGGAAATGATCCACCACACGGGGCCGCGGACAGCGTTGTCGCGGACAAAAGAAAGATGACCAAGCTACGAAACATAAAAACAAACCCTCCTGTTAAATTGGGGTCAGCTTAGCAATCATTGGGTGAGTTCGCCAGTTGATATCTGGCTAGGTCTCTCGTGCGCGTTAACCAATTGTTAACCAATTATGCTTATCTGGTTAAGATATGGGGGTATTTTCGAAAGGCAGGGCGGCATCATGATTAACGTGCTGATCATCAAAGAGGAATTTGAATTGGCACGTCTGTGGGAACGGGCGTTGGTCCGATTGGGGGCCAAGGTTCAAGTCGCACGATCGGCGCAGATGGCGATTGAACACATGCGCCAACAGTTTTTCGAGATTATCGTGTTGGATTTAGACCTAAGCCAAGGGGCTGCGGTTGGAATCGCGGATTTCGCCAGCTATCGCTGGCCGGACACGCGTGTTTTGTTTGTAACGAATGGAACGTTTTTTTCGGATGGATCGATTTTTCAGATCTGTGCAAATGCGTGTGGTTACGTGCATGGGGCCATTGCGCCGGATGATTTGGCGGCAATGGCCCATCACTATGGTGCTCAGGCAAATAATTTATCCCTGCCGTGAAGCGACTGATAATCCAGCATCGGATTTATGGGAACAATCCGGTTCGGATTTATCGTTTCGTGTGAAAAATGATAATGCCGTACAATGTGGTCCATATGTATCGTTTCTGCCACGCCCGGTGTTTGGTATAAGTCGCGGGTATAGGCCCATAGGTTGGGATAGTCGATAATCCGTTTGCGGTTACATTTGAAATGCAAATGATAGACGGGATCAAACCGGATTAGGGTGGTAAACAATCGCCAATCTGCTTCGGTTTGTGTGGCGCCGCATAGGAAACGGTTGGTTTCTAGGTGCGTTTCCAGCCAATCTAGACTGTCAAACAATGGCACAACAGCCGCATCATAGGCGGATTGGGTTGTGGCAAACCCTGCCTTGTACACGCCATTGTTTATGGTGTCATAAATGCGGGTGTTGAACTCTTCGATTTGGTCGCGCAAGGCGGTTGGCCAGAAATCGGTGGTATTGCCTGTCAGATCGTTAAATTCGGAATTGAACATGCGAATGATTTCCGAACTTTCGTTCGACACGATGGTATTTGCCACCTTGTCCCACAGAACAGGCACCGTAACGCGCCCCGAAATTTGTGGATCAGCGCGCAGATAAATATCGCGCATATAGGGCAGGCCAAACAATGTATCCCCCGTTGCACCATCAAAATCAGTTGCAAAAGTCCAGCCTTGGTCCAGCATGTCGGGGTGCACGACGCTGACCGTAATATGGTCGCTTAGCCCCTTAAGTGCGCGAAAAATCAGCGTGCGATGCGCCCATGGGCAGGCGTGCGATACATACAGGTGATACCGGCCAGATTCTGCGCGATGCTGTGCGTTCGGATCCGCAGACACCCAGTTCCTGAATCCCGCGGTTGATCGCACAAATGCGCCCCCCGTTGATTTTGTGTCGTACCAAGTATCGTGCCATTCGCCATTGACCAGTTGTCCCATGTCGGCATCCTTTCATATCTGTTTGCTGGTATATAGCCCTGCGGCCCAGTTTGGACCACCTGCACAGTCGCGCATCACATCTGCAATGATGCACAGGTATCCGAAAGGATTGATCGAATTGATACAAATGCGCGCTTGCCTAGAATCGGTTGGGTTGTCACCCTGTCAGTATAGGAGGCTGCGATGTCCACATATTTAACACCAGAAATTCTGCAGGGGCTGGATCATGCCCGTAAAACGGCTGCCAAAAAATCAACGCGCTTACGGGTTGAATTTGATGGGGAACTGTATCCCGTGCTGCGAAAATGGGATGGGGGATTTGCCCTAGATGCCCAGACCGCGCCGCATTTGCGGGGATTGGTGGATATGTTTGATGGGACCAAGCATGTGTCGCAATGCTTGATCGTGGCCTCGGACCAAGAAAATGGTGAATGGAAATTCGAATATAAACGAAACACGGCGGCGTCGGACCGTGCGGCGTTGGATTTTGTGCGGCCTGATGGCGCGCCCGTTGCCTTGATTGGGGATATGTCCGGGCGCGACGCCTGATTATTGCAAATCCGCAAAGGCCTCTTTCAGTCTTGTGCAGGCGGTTTCGACAACACTGCGCGGGGTGGCTAGGTTAAACCGCAGATATGTATCACCCCCTGTGCCAAAGGTGGGGCCATGGTTGGCCGCAATTCGGGCATCCTGTTCCACACGTTTGGTAAATTCGTCGCGGGCCATCCCTGTGCCCGAAAAATCCACCCAAGCCAGATAGGTAGATTGCAGCGGCATGGATTGCAGGCCGGGAATTTCGTTGATGGTTTGATCAAATAGTTTGCGGTTGCCCTCTAGATAATCAATCAAGGCGTCCAGCCATTCTGCGCCCTCGGGGCTATAGGCGGCCTCGGCCATAAACAGGCCAAAGCTGTTGGGGCTGATGCCCAAGGCATTCATGCGCCCCGCAAATGTGGCGCGCAAGGCGTCATCGGGAATGATAACATTGCCGGAATGGCTGCCGGCGATGTTGAATGTTTTGGTCGTGGCAGTCATCATCACCAGCCGATCGCGAATGCTGGGATCGACCAAATCCATCACTGTGTGGCGGTGGCCCGAGAACACCAAATCATGGTGGATTTCATCAGACACCAAAATCAAATCGTGACGTTTGGCGAAATCGGCGACCTGTTGCAATTCATCGCGGGTCCACACGCGACCACCGGGGTTGTGGGGCGAACATAGGATTATCATTTTCTCGCGGCCCGTCATCATTGCATCATAGGCATCGAAATTCATGCGATACAGACCATCCACCTGTTCCAGCGGGCATTCGACCACATGCCGATCCGCCGCGCGGATCACGCGGGCAAAGGCGTGATAGACAGGGGTGAACAAAACCACCCCATCCCCCGGTTTGGTATAGGCATCCACACACATTGCGGTGCCATTTACCAACCCATGTGTGGTGAAAATCCACGATGGATCAACCTGCCATCCATGGCGGTTTTGCATCCACCAGCAGATGGCATTGCGATAATCTGTTTCATCGCCGTAATACCCATAAACCCCTGTTTCCCCCATTTTTGCGATCGCGTCTTGCACGCATTGGGGGGGCTGGAAATCCATATCTGCGACCCACATGGCAATGCCGTCTTGAGCGGGGACGCCATAGGCGGCCTCCATCATGTCCCATTTCACGGAATGGCTGCCAAAACGGTTGATGACGCGATCGAAATCCATTGGGTGTCTCCTGTGTTAAATCACGGCTAGGCTAGTCTTTTTCTGGCGATGTGCAAGGCCGTTGAACTTGGGCGTAAGTTAGATTAAATCACCCCCATGATACGCCCGATTTTGATACACCCCGATCCTCGCCTGAAAAAGGTCTGTACGCCCTATGCTGACAGCTCGGATGCTGTGCGCAAGTTGGGGGCGGATATGTTGGAAACCATGTATGATGCCCCCGGTATTGGGCTGGCGGGGCCGCAAATTGGTGTGACCGAACGCATCATCGTGCTGGACTGCGTCCGCGAAGACACCGAACCGCGCACCCCAATCGTCATGCTAAACCCCGAAGTGATCGCATCATCCGACGAACAAAACGTCTATGAAGAGGGATGCCTATCGATCCCCGATCAATTCGCAGAGGTGACACGCCCGAAAATGGTCCAGGTGCGTTGGATGGATTTGGACGGCACCGAACAGACACGCGAATTTGACGATCTGTGGGCAACCTGTGTGCAGCATGAAATTGACCACCTGAATGGCAAACTGTTCATTGATTATCTGGGCGCGATGAAACGCCAAATGATCACCCGCAAAATGCAAAAGCTGAAACGCGAATTGGCCCGCGGGGATTGATGAATGACAGCACGCCCCTGTATTCCATGGCCTGACAAACGTCTGCGTACCGCCGCCGCGCCGGTTGATGCCATCACCGATGACATTCGCGCCATCTGGACCGATATGATCGACACGATGGAGGCAATGCCCGGTGTCGGTTTGGCTGCAAATCAAATTGGCATCCTGCAGCGTTTGACCGTGGTCGATGCATCTGACACACGCGGGCAGGCGGTGCGTATGGCCAACCCTGTGATCCTGCATGCCTCGGTTCAGCTGCGCGATCATGATGAAGCTAGCCCAAATTTACCCGGCGTTTGGGCCAAAATTTCCCGCCCCCGCGCGGTGACAGTTGAATTTCTGAATGATCAGGGTGTGTTGGAACAACGTGACTTTGTGGGCCTATGGGCCACATCGGTACAGCATCAGATCGACCATCTGAATGGCAAAATGTATTTCGATCATCTGTCAAAAATGAAACGCGATATGCTGATCAAAAAGGCGAAAAAAGCGCGATGAAACTGGTTTTTATGGGAACGCCGGATTTTTCCGTACCGGTTTTGGATGCTTTGGTGCGGGCAGGGCACGACATTGTCTGTGTCTATTGCCAACCCCCGCGCCCCGCAGGTCGCGGCAAGAAAGATCGCCCAACCCCCGTTCATGCGCGGGCCGTTGAATTGGGTCTGCCCGTGCGCCATCCGCTGTCGTTGAAATCGGCACCGGATCAGGCAGAATTTGCAGCGCTGGGCGCAGATGTGGCTGTGGTTGTGGCCTATGGATTGATCCTGCCGCAGGCGGTGTTGGATGCCCCGAAATTTGGGTGCCTGAATATCCACGCATCGCTGTTACCGCGCTGGCGCGGTGCGGCGCCCATTCATCGTGCGATTATGGCCGGTGATACGCAAACCGGTGTATGTATTATGCAGATGGAGGCTGGTCTGGACACAGGCCCCGTGTTGTTACGCGACGAAATGCCCATCGACGACACTGACACAACCGCATTGCTGCATGACAAATTATCGGCCCAAGGCGCGGCATTGATTGTACGGGCCTTGGATCAACTACCCGATTTGGTGGCGCAGCCCCAGCCGGATGATGGTGTGACATACGCCCATAAAATCGACAAAGCCGAGGCACAGATTGACTGGACCCGTCCAGCCGTGGACATTGATCGCCAAATTCGCGGGCTGTCCCCATTTCCGGGGGCTTGGTTCGAATGTCAGGGAGCACGTGTGAAATGTCTGGCGTCTTGCGTGGTGGATGGCAACGGTTCTGCCGGCCAGATTTTATCGCAAACTGGCGAATTGATCATTGCCTGTGGCCAAGGCGCGGTTCGCATCACACGCGCACAGCGTGCGGGCAAATCGGCGCAGGATATCGTGGATTTTTTGCGCGGGTTTCAGTTGGGCGATGGTCCACTGGTCTGATTTAGGGCCGCAACAGATCAAAAATCGATTGCAATCCCTTTCTTTTCCCAATCGCCATAGCGCACGGGTTCTGGTCCATCACGGCCGCCCAATTCGGTGGGCAATTCTTTGGCCTTTGCCTTTTTGCGGCGCTCTTCGGCTTCGGCCAATGCGCGCTGGGCGGCGGGGGGAATATCGGGTTTGTCCGTCATCATGGCTTTCCTTGTGCTGATACGCTTGATATACGACGCAGAACGCGAGTTGCAAGGATCATACACCAATGGCGCCCCATCGTAAAACACCCCGTTCGGCGGCTGTTTATTTATTGACACAGATTTTGGGCGAAGGTCGTCTGTTGGCCGAGCTGGTCCAAAATGGCGCGCTTGAAGGGTTGGACCCCGCCGATCGTGCCCGTGCCCAGCGATTGGCATTGGATACGCTGCGCGGGCTGGAACGCGCGGATCGTATTTTGTCGAAACATATGCGCAAGGCGCCTCCATTGTTTGTGCATAACGTTTTGCGTCTGGGAACGGTGGAATTATGCACCGGCGGGGATGCACATGGCATCGTCAATGACGCCGTCAATCTGGTGGCCGCCAACAAACGCGCCCAAGCGTTAAAGGGCATGGTCAACGCTGTTTTGCGCAAAGTGGCCCAACACGGCCCTGAGGAATGGAAAATTCTGCGCGTGCCGCGTTTGCCCAAATGGCTGCGTGGTCCGCTGGTCGCGGCCTATGGTCCCGAGCAAATGGGCCGCATCGAACAGGTGCAATTTGCAACGCCCCCCTTGGATATCACACCCAAGTCTGCCGATCAGGCGCAGAATTTGGCGGATGTTTTGGGGGGTCAGGTTGTTTTCGGCGGAACCGTGCGTTTACATAATGCGGGGCAGGTATCGTTGTTGCCAGGGTTTGCGGATGGACAATGGTGGGTTCAGGATGCGGCGGCCGCGCTGCCTGTGCGCCTGTTGGGCGATGTGGCGGGGCAAACTGTTTTGGATGTCTGCGCCGCGCCAGGCGGGAAAACCATGCAGTTGGCCGCAGGTGGCGCGCATGTGACGGCCTTGGATATTTCCGAAAACCGGCTAAAGCGGGTCTATGAAAATTTGGACCGCACACAGTTGACGGCCACGGTGCAGGCCGGCAATGCATTGGACCATCAGGGGGCATATGACGCCATTGTATTGGATGCGCCCTGCAGTGCCACCGGTACCATCCGCCGCCACCCTGATTTGCCCTATTCCAAGGATGGTGCGAAATTTGGCGATTTATTTGCGTTACAGGCGCAGTTGCTGGATCATGCGGTGTCCCTGTTGGCGCCTGGCGGGCGTATGGTGTATTGCACATGCTCGCTGTTCCCCGACGAAGGTGAATGCCAGATTGATGACCTGTTGGCACGGAATTCTGCCATGTCCGTGGATCGCAGTGCGTTGGATCGCGATCATATCGACCCTGAGTGGATCACATCCGAAGGCGGCCTGCGCCTTACCCCCGATATCCTGTCGGATCAGGGGGGGATTGACGGGTTTTATATGTGTGTCTTGACCAAAGCGTCATGATAATTCGCACCTGACACTGAAAATCACGGTGACAGACTGGCTTTGCCTGTTATAGTTCCTGCAACCCCTTGGGTGCTGATATAAGGGCAGTGATGGCAGGACTTGGCAATTTAACGCATTGGATGCGCCGGTTTGGCGATCAATATGCAGCGCGGACAATACGCAGCCCGCGTCAGGTGCCTGATTTCGTCAATCGCCCCGACCCCCTGTCCATCGGTACACTTAAGAAAGCGCAGCACATCGTTGCAGGCCATTTGGTTTTGGCGGGGCAATCGGTTGAAACGAAGGGGGCCGATATATGGTCCATTACCCCACCCAGTTCTGCGTTTGACACTGAATTGCATGGCTTTGGCTGGTTGGATGATTTGGCTGCCCTAGGCGACAAACAGGCGCGCAGCTTGGCCCAGAGTTGGGTGTTTAGCTGGTTAAACCGCTATGACCAAGGGCGCGGAACCGGCTGGCGCGCGGATTTGGCGGGACGCCGTGTTATTCGGTTGCTGCATCATCATGCGCTGATTTGTCAAAATCGCAGTGTGGCTGAGGTGGAACAATACTATATCAATTTATCCAATCATATGCAGTTTCTGTCCAAACGCTGGCAAGCGGTGCCGCGGGGCGTGCCGCGGCTTGAGGCATTGACAGGGTTGATCTTGGGCGGTCTGACGCTGACGGGGCACGATGATTTTGTGCCGCCAGCGACGGGCGCATTGGTGCGTGAATGTCGCCAGTACGTCGATGCAGATGGCGGAATTGCAACGCGTCAACCGTCAGAATTGCTGGATATCGCTGTGTTGCTGGTGTGGTCTGCGCAGGCGCTAAGCGCGGCAGGCTGGACCCCCGCACCATCGCATTTACAAGCAATTGATGCCATTATCGCATCTTTGCGAACTCTGCGCCACGCAGATGGATCATTGCCTCGGTTCCACGGTGGATCGCGCGGTGTGTTGGGCCGTTTGGATTTTGTACTGTCGCAATCGCAGCCCGGTTCCCTGCCCAAATCCAATGGGGTTGTGATGGGGTATGCGAAACTGTCTGCGGGTCGGACATCTGTTGTTATGGATGCGGCACCGCCACCCACGGGGGTCGCATCCTTACAGGCCCATGCCAGCACCTTGGGGATAGAGTTGGTCAGCGGGCGGCGACCTGTCATTGTGAATTGTGGATCGGGCCATGATTTCGGGACCAAATGGCGCAGCGCCAGCCGTGCGACCGCTGCCCATAGTTCGGCCACGATACAGGGGCTGTCTAGCGCCAAGTTGGGTCAAACGCTGCGACAGGGTGCGCGCGTGGGGCAATTGTTGGTCAATGGCCCGTCCAAGGTGCCCACCGAATTCAATCAAGATGGTCAGGTGGCACGGGCGCAGGCTGCGCATGATGGCTATGTCCGCCACTGTGGCGTGACGCATATCCGTGATATCGCCTTGACGTCGGACGGGCGCACCCTGACGGGCGAAGACCTGTTCATGGCGATTTCAGATCGTGACAAAACCGTGTGTGCGGGCGCGGGGTTGGCCCAGGGATTGGACGTTGCAATCAATTTCCATGTGCATCCCGATGTTGCGATCACGGTGCTGCCCGCCCGGTCAAAGGTGCAAATGACGCTGCGAAATGGGGAAACATGGATTTTTGCGCATGATGGTACGCTGCAGCTGGGATTAGACACCAGCGCGTATTTGGAAACAGGTTATGCCGAACCACGCGCGACAAAACAGATCATTTTATCTGGCAAAATAATCAACTATGCAACGCGCATCCGGTGGTCATTTTCGAAATCACATGATACAGCACTGGCAGTGCGCGATGTGACAGATGTGGATCGCCACCACCCTAAGAGTTGAGACAAAGGACACCCATGACCGACCTTGTACCCCTGCGCCGCGCGTTGATTTCTGTTTCTGATAAAACTGGTTTGATTGATCTGGCACGCGCCCTTGATGGCGCAGGTGTCGAATTACTGTCCACTGGCGGCAGCGCCAAGGCGATCCGCGATGCGGGCATCCCTGTGCGCGATGTGGCCGATGTTACGGGGTTCCCTGAAATGATGGACGGTCGCGTCAAAACACTGCACCCAATGGTGCATGGTGGTTTGTTGGCCCTGCGTGATAATGACGATCATGTGGCCGCGATGGAAACGCATGGCATCGGCGCGATTGATCTGTTGGTCGTCAATCTTTATCCATTCGAAGAAACGGTGGCCAAGGGCGCAGATTATGACACCTGCGTCGAAAACATCGACATCGGTGGCCCCGCGATGATCCGTGCGGCTGCGAAAAACCATGGGTTCGTGACAACCGTCGTCGATGTCGAAGATTACGAAGAATTATTGGGCGAAATCGCCGCGAACGAAGGGCAGACATCCTATGCGTTCCGTCAAAAACTGGCCCAACGCGCCTATGCGCGCACGGGGGCCTATGATGCGGCCGTATCCACATGGATGGCAAATGCGCTGAACAAACCTGCACCGCGTCGCCGCGTTGTGGCGGGTGAATTGGCGCAATCGCTGCGCTATGGGGAAAACCCCCATCAATCAGCGGCGTTCTATGTGGATGGGTCCGATCGTCCTGGTGTGGCAACCGCCATTCAGCATCAGGGCAAGGAATTGTCCTATAACAACATCAACGACACAGATGCGGCCTTTGAATTGGCCTGTGAATTTGATCCTGCGGCGGGTCCGGCCTGTGCGATTATCAAACACGCCAACCCCTGTGGTGTGGCGCGTGGGGGTACATTGGTTGATGCCTATCGCGCGGCCTTTGATTGTGATCGCACATCCGCCTTTGGCGGGATTATCGCGCTAAACCATACCTTAGACAAAGATACCGCGCTGGAAATCAGCAACATTTTTACCGAAGTTGTCATTGCCCCCGATGCCACCCAAGAGGCGATGGAGATTTTTGCAGCCAAGAAAAACCTGCGCCTGTTGACCACAGGGGCCATGGCCGATCCGCGTCAGGCCGCCATGACCATTCGTCAGGTGTCTGGCGGTTATTTGGTCCAAGACAAAGATAACGGCCACATCGGCATCGATGATTTGCAGGTCGTCACAAAACGCGCACCAACAGATGCAGAAATGCACGACCTGTTGTTTGCGTGGAAAGTGGCCAAGCACGTCAAATCAAATGCCATCGTATACGTCAAAGATGGCGCAACCGTTGGCGTTGGCGCCGGCCAAATGAGCCGCGTTGACAGCTGCCGCATTGCCGCGCGCAAGGCACAAGACATGGCAGAAACGCTGGGCTTGCCCGCGCCCCTGACCCAAGGGTCGGTTGTCGCCTCTGACGCGTTTTTCCCCTTTGCAGATGGTCTGTTGACGGCGGCACAGGCCGGGGCCACGGCGGTCATTCAACCCGGTGGATCCATGCGTGACGCGGATGTGATCGCTGCCGCGGATGAGGCAGGGTTGGCCATGGTGTTCACCGGCATGCGCCATTTCCGGCATTAATCATGCGGGGTTTGGCCATCACAGCGCTGGGCGCATTTTTGATTGACCAAATCAGCAAATGGGCAATTCTGTATGTATTGGAATTGCCCGCAATCGGGTTTTATCCCGTCTATCCGCCATTTTTGCAATTTAGCATGGCATGGAATTACGGGATCAACTTTGGCCTCTTTGCCCAAGACAGTGATGTCACGCGCTGGGTTTTGGTGGGGCTGTCCTGTGCGGTATCTGCTTTTGTCGTGGGATGGGCCTATCGTCAGCAGCTGGACCTTTGGGCGCGCCTGTGTGCGGGGTTGTTGATCGGCGGGGCCTTGGGCAATGCGCTGGATCGTGTGATCCACGGGGCCGTTGTTGATTTCCTGAATATGTCATGCTGTGGGATCAATAATCCCTATGCCTTTAACGTGGCTGATATTTTTATATTTGCAGGGGCGATTGGTTTGGCATTTTTTGGCGACCCGAAAAAAGACGGGTGACCCGCGCTGATCTTTGCGGTATGGCTAAGACACCGAATGGGCGGAGAGAGCATGAAACGGTTTATTGCGATTTTGTTAGGTACAGCATTTTTGCTGTCTGCGTGTAGCGGCAAACCAGGTCGTTTGCGGGATTTATATGATCCCAAGGCGGGTCCTGAGGAATTTGCCGTGCTGCCCAATGAATCGCTGGAAATGCCGCAAAACCTGACTGCGCTGCCCACACCAACACCAGGTGGCCGCAATTTGGTTGACCCCACACCCAAAGCGGATGCATTGGCAGCGTTGGGTGGGCGCGCTGGGTCGGCGAAAACGGTCACGGGTGATGCGGCCTTTGTCGCGCATGTGGGCCGCTATGGCAGCGATCCCGAAATTCGTCAGACATTGGCCGATGAGGACGAAAAATTCCGCAAAACACAGGCGCGGTTTTCGCGTTTGAAATTATTCCGCGTCGATCGCTATAACCAAGCGTATCGGTTCCAAACGCTGGACGCCTATCGCGAAGTGCAGCGTTGGCGGTTGTTGGGCGTGAAAACGCCGACGATGCCTTTGGACTAATAACTTGAAACTGGCGCAAGACTGAATATCTATCCTAGTATAAGGGAGTATCGTCATGCGCGTTTTCGTTTCTATAATTGCGTTTTTTGCAATCTACGCGGCTGGTGCTGCGGCTGATATATCTGATCAGGTGTTTGAAACACGGCTGGACAACGGCATGCAGGTCGTCGTGATCCAAGACAACCGCGCCCCTGTGGTGACCCATATGGTTTGGTACCGCGCTGGATCTGCGGATGAAACCGCAGGTGTTTCAGGTGTCGCGCATTTTTTGGAACATTTGTTGTTCAAGAAAACCAAAAATCTGGCCGATGGGGAATTGTCGCGGGTTGTGGCCGAAAATGGTGGCAGCGACAATGCCTTTACCAGTTATGATTATACCGCCTATTATCAACGGATCGCATCGGATCGGTTGGGGTTGATGATGTCGATGGAATCCGATCGCATGGTCAATCTGGATCTGGACCCTGACGATATTTATACCGAACGCGATGTGATTATTGAGGAACGCAATCAGCGCACAGAAACCAACCCAAATGCGCTGTTTCGCGAACAATTCAACGCGGCCCTGTATCAAAACCATCGCTATGGCGTGCCGGTCATTGGCTGGCGGCATGAAATGTCGGCGTTGGAATTGGACGATGCACTGGCCTATTACCGCCAGTTTTATGCGCCCAATAACGCCATTTTGATTGTGGCGGGCGATGTTGATCCGCAACAGGTGTTTGATCTGGCACAAACCTATTACGGGCCGATCCCCGCCAACCCAAATCTGGGGGATCGCACCCGCCCCCAAGAGCCGCCCCATTCCGCCGCACGGCGGTTGCAGTTTTATGACGAACGCGTGGCGCAGCCCTATGTCGTGCGCAGCTATCTGGCGCCCGAGCGTGACAGCGGCGATCAACATCGGGCCGCGGCGCTGACGCTGTTGGCGGATGTCTTGGGGGGCAGTCAAACATCTGTTTTGGTGCAGAAATTGCAGTTTGACGATCCCCAAGCGATCTATGTGTCGGCGTCCTATTCAGGGGTGTCGCTGGACAGAACCACATTTGATTTGGTGATTGTCCCCGCCGAAGACGTCAGTTTGCAACAGGCCGAGGACGCGTTGGATGCAGCTGTGGCGGATTTTATTGAAACGGGCATCGATGCAGAACAACTGGCACGGATCAAGGGGCAATACCGCGCATCCCAAATCTATGCACGCGATTCCGTGACAGGTTTGGCGCGATCCTATGGGCGCGCACTGACATCGGGATTGACCATTGCGGATGTGCATGACTGGCCCGATATCCTGCAATCCGTCACGGCCGAGGACATTGTCGCCGCCGCACGTGATGTGTTTGATGCGAAAAATTCAGTTACAGGCTGGGTTATGGCCAAGCAGCAAGGGACCGAATAATGCGAATTTTGACCTATGTTTTCGTTTTGTTGTTGGCCCTGCCGGTCCTGCCGGTTTGGGCGATGCCAAAAATACAGGAATTTGAAACACCCAGCGGCGTGACCGCATGGTTGGTGTCGGATCACAATATTCCCTTTGTCGCGCTGGAACTGCGGTTTGTAGGGGGTGCATCCACTGAACCCATGGACAAACGCGGTGTTTCGAATTTCATGACCGCCCTGATCGAAGAGGGTGCAGGCGACCTAGATGCCCAAGCCTTTGGCAAAGCCAAAGAAGATTTGGCCGCGTCATTTAGGTATGACGTGGGCCAAGACAGTCTGTCCGTTTCTGCCCGTATGTTGACCGACAACCGCGACCAAGCCGTCGATTTGTTGAAACTGTCCCTGACACAGCCCCGCTTTGATCCAGATGCCATTGAACGCGTGCGCGGCCAGATCCTGTCTGTTTTGGCGTCCAGCCAACAGGATCCGGGCGACATTGCATCGCGCGCATTTTTTGCCCGCGCCTTTCCCGATCATCCCTATGGATCAGAAACCCAAGGCACATCCGATATTGTGGCCCAGCTGACCCGCGATGATTTGCTGGCAGCGCATCGCCGTATTTTGGTGCGTGATCGTTTGATTGTGTCTGCGGTTGGTGATATTTCACAACGCAAATTGGGCGAATTGATTGATCATTTGGTGCGGGATTTGCCTGCTACCAGCACGGCCGCCTTGCCCGAACCTACGGATGATGCTTTGGTCGGGGGGGTATCGGTGACGCAATTCCCAACCCCGCAGTCGGTGATATTGTTTGGTCATCGCGGGATTAACCAAACCGATCCCGATTTCTTTGCCGCCTATGTGTTGAACCATATTCTAGGTGGCAGCGGATTTGAAAGCCGCCTGATGACCGAGGTTCGCGAAAAACGTGGTCTGACCTATGGGATCAGTACATTCCTATATGGGCGCGACTATGGCGATCTGGTGATGGGCCAAGTGGCCAGCGCGAACGACAAAGCGGCAGAAACAATTGCCGTGATCCGTGATGAATGGCAATCGATCCAACAAAATGGCGTGAGCGCGGCGGAACTACAGGCGGCCAAGACCTATCTGACGGGGGCCTATCCCCTGCGGTTTGACGGCAACGCCCCGATTGCACGCATTTTGGTGGGCATGCAGCGCATGGGGCTGTCGCCCGACTATATTGAAACCCGCAATGATCGGATCAATGCACTGACATTGGATGATGTAAACCGCGTGGCGGCCCAGCTGTTTTCACCGCAAGACTTGCATTTCACTGTGGTGGGTCAGCCTGTTGGCTTAGGCGAATGATGGTCGTGGATTTTCAAAAATAACAAGTGACTGCTTTCGGTTTTCGCCTGCTCGCTTTGCGGCGGGGCTGCGCCTATATTTTTCAAAACATATGAAAGAATTATAATGACTGACGGTTCGTATTATTCCCCAAACGGTGGCTTGCCGCCCCAGACGCAAATTTTGACAGATCGCGCCATGTTTACCGATGCCTATGCGGTGATCCCCAAAGGTACATACAGCGATATTGTGACGTCATTTTTACCCCATTGGACGGGCATGCGGATGTGGGTGATCGCGCGCCCTTTGTCTGGGTTTGCTGAAACATTCAGCCACTATATCGTTGAACTTGCCCCCCAAGGGGGCAGTCAGACCCCTGAAACAGATGACGCTGCGCAGGCTGTTTTGTTTGTGACCCAAGGTCAGATTAACGTAACCATTGATGGCACATCCCATATCATGACCGAGGGCGGATATGCCTATATCCCGCCTGCGGCGCAGTGGACGGTGGCAAATACATCTGATGCGCTGGCGACATTCCATTGGATCCGCAAAGCCTATGAACCGGTGGATGGGGTGGATCACCCGACCGCCTTTGTCACCAATGAACGCGATATTGCCCCAACGTTGATGCCGGATACCAATGGGGCATGGGCGACCACACGTTTTGTCGATATGGCCGATATGCGCCACGATATGCATGTGACGATCGTTACATTTCAACCCGGTGGTGTGATCCCCTTTGCTGAAACGCATGTGATGGAACATGGGCTGTATGTGTTGCAGGGCAAAGCCGTCTATCGCCTGAACCAAGACTGGGTCGAGGTCGAGGCAGGCGATTACATGTGGTTGCGCGCATTCTGTCCGCAGGCCTGTTACGCAGGGGGTCCAGGACCGTTTCGGTATTTGCTGTACAAAGATGTGAACCGTCACATGAAATTGCGCTGATACAGCGGCCTTTGGGAAAACACTTGAAATTTTGGTGCATCTGTCGTGCTATTGGGTATGACAGATCGCAAACCCGCCCTTGATGATGCTTATGCCCTGCAATCGCCGCAGGATAACCAGCGGCTTTATGCGGCTTGGGCCGATACCTATGACAGTGATTTTGCGGCAGCGATGGATTATCAACTGCCCCTGCATGTGGTCCAGCGGTTTTTAGCCTTGGGCGGTCAGGGGCCTGCATTGGATGTGGGCGCTGGCACGGGCATTGTTGGGCAATTGTTCCAAGCCAATGGGCCATTGGTCGTGGATGGCACGGATATTTCGCGCGAAATGCTGGCTGTTGCACTGGCCAAGGGGTGTTATCGCAGCTGTTTTTGGGGCGACCTGACGGATGAACTGCCAGTGGCGGACAATTGCTACCGCGCGGTTGTCAGTTCAGGCACCTTTACAACGGGTCATGTAGGGCCATCAGCCTTTCATGAATTGCTGCGCGTGACGGCGCGGGATGGATTGGTCTGTGTGTCGGTGAATGCCGCCCATTGGCAGGCGCGTGGGTTTGCCGATATGGTGGATGAATTGGCCCCCGCAATTTACGATATCTCTGTGGTCGAAGTGCCCATTTACGGCCCCAAGGCCGATGGCCCGCACAAAGATGATGTCAGCAAAATATTGGCCTTTCGCAAAAGATAAATTTGCAGACCGGCCTTGTGGCTGGGTGAAATTTAGGATTGCATCCATTTCATTGAACAGATTCGAGGTATTCCATGTCTAGCCCCATTCGCATTATGATCAACGGCTTTGGCCGTATCGGGCGCAGCGTTTTGCGATTGGTGTTGGCCCAGCCGGATCAGTTTCAGGTGGTGCGGATTAATGATATCGCGCAGCTCGACAGCTGCGTTTATCTGTTTCAATACGATAGCGTTTTTGGCCCCTATCCCGATCCTGTTCGTGCCGAGGCAGATGGTTTGACGGTCAAGGGCCAGCATATTCCTGTGACACATCTGCGCGATATATCGCAGCTGGATTTATCCGACATCGATATCGTGTTCGAATGTACCGGCCATATCGCGACGCGCGAACAGGCCGACAAAGGGTTGCAGGCCGGCGCAGGCAAAGTGTTGATTTCTGGCCCCGCCGATATCGCGGATTTGACGGTGGTTTTGGGGGCAAATGACCACCATTTGGCCGATCAGATGGTGGTGTCTAATGCGTCTTGCACAACGAATGCTTTGGCGCCGCTGTTGCGGGTTTTGGACGATGCCTTTGGCGTTCATAGCGGGCATATGACCACTGTGCATTGTTACACGGGCAGCCAGCCGACGGTGGATGCACCCCGCGGTGATTTGGTGCGATCACGGGCGGCGGCACTGTCGATGGTGCCCACCACCACATCGGCGGGCAAATTGATTGGCATTGTTTTGCCCCATCTGGCGGGCCGCATCGAAGCGCGCGCCATTCGCGTGCCAACCGCCAGTGTGTCGGCGATTGATTTGGCGGTGCAGACGGTCAAACCCACCTCAACCGGTGAGGCCAACGATGTTTTATTCCAAGCGACCCGATCTAGCCCCTATCTGGGGTGGATTACGGAACCCTTGGTGTCCACCGATCTGCGCGCGCGGCCGGAATCCTTGGTCATCAGTGGGCGCGAAACATCCGTGTCCTTGGGGGGGACGTTGCGGGTGTTTGGGTGGTATGACAATGAATGGGGGTTTTCGAACCGCATGCTGGACGTGGCCAAATTGATGGTGCGCTAGGCCCCGTTTATCCAAACCGACCATGGCAAAACCAGCCGCCAGATACCGTGCCGCCATGGGCATAGAACACCCATAACACATCACCACTGTCACAGGTGATATGCCAATAATCGCGCACACCGCTGCGCCAGTTTGGATCATCGACCCACCATTGCGGTGCAATGCGTTCTGGCCCGCGGGCGAAACGCGTGGTCAAACTGCGCCCGCGCCAGCGAAATGATTTTGGCGGGCGTTGCGCATCTGCGGGATGCACGAATTCGGGTGGCCACAGCAACAGCGGGCGCGGGCGGGGGGCATGGGGCCAATCTGGGCTGGGGTCTGAATGCAGCGCAGGTTCTGCTTGGCAGGTTTGTTCGGGAATGTGGCTGTCATTTGGATGCAGGCGTATCACATTATCGCTGCCCACCCGTGTGGCGATCCGCGCCAGTAAACCATCTAGGCTATGCTGGCTTTGCAACCGCTCGGCCACTTGGCGCCCAGCCTCAAGGTGGCCCACGGCTTGGGTGCGGTGCAGGGGTTCGGTTTGGACAGCCTCAAGCCGGATGATGTCAATGCCAAAGCCGGGGTCAACGTCTGGCAGGCGCACATCAAATAACGGGCGAATACGGTCAGGATCATCGGTTGCGCGCGCCAACCCTAGGGTGATGGTTTGCGATGTGTCATCGCAGCGCAAAAAATCAACGCGCAGGTGGCGTGCGCCTTTGCCATGTTGCTTTAGTCGTGCGCACAGCCGCTGGACCAATTTGTCAAAGGCGGCGGTAATATCTGGGGCCAGACCAATCGGGTCGGGGAAACTGATCCGTACCCCAAAATGGGGCACGGTTTTATTGGGCGAAATAGGTTCGGGTGTGCTGCCCAAGGCTTGGTCCAGTCGCAACACAACATCGCGCCCAAAGCGGCGGGCCAGACCGGCCCTAGGTTGATCCCACAGATCTTCTATCCGGCGCAGGCCCAGTTTGACCAATTTATCACAGATTTGATCAGATAGGCGCAGCGCGGCGATTGGCAAAGGTGCCAACGCCTGTCGTGTGTGACCTGGGGGTGCAACGGCGCATCGACCTTGGGATTGTACGTTTTGTGCCTGCATAGGATGGCCGCGATCGGAATGTTTGCGTTTGACGGCGCGGGATCGTGTGGCGCGGGCCTCTTGCATAATGGCGTCGCCCGCATGTTGTGGGGCGAATTCGCCTGTTTCAAATCGTGCCAATCCCCATGCCGCACCTAGTGTGTCGGCCACACCAATATAAACGGTCAAATTCAGGGCCGCGCAATCTTGGCGCAGGGTGTCAATTAATCCCTGTTCGCCACCAAACAAATGGGCGCACCCTGTGAAATCCATCGCAAATCCATCTGGTTTTGTGGGCGCAATCCATGGGCTGAATTTCTCGGCCCATCGCGCCAGCGCCATTAAAAACAAATCCTCACTCTGTGGATTGCGATGATGTGTCCGTAATTCAGGGGAAATGGCCAATGCATCACGCAACGACTGTCCCACATACAGGCCCAAGGCGCGGGCCTGTGCATTGAGCGAGGACAGGATTTGCGTGTTATGTTTTGCATCAACAATCGCAACTGCTGTATCCCCATCATAGCCGCGTTGGCGCAGAATGCGTTCTGCACCAAGGTAAGGAAACCAAGCATATAGAATTCGTTTGCGGGACATTGTCACATGTTCATGTTTTGTTCCAATTTAGCCTGAGTCGCAAAATTTGAAAACCCTTATGCTGCATTCCGCGATCACATAAGGGTTTGATGTGGTTTTTTAAGCCACTTTTCCAATGTCGTATCTAGCGTTTCCAGAGACACAGGGTTGGGTAAGTAATCATCCATTCCCGCGTCAAAGCACAACTCAGCATCGCCCTTTAGGGCGTTTGCGGTGACGCCAATCACGATGGATCGACCGATATTTTGATTTTGCTCAGCCGTTCGGATCAAGCGGGTCATTTCATAACCGTCCATCACAGGCATTTGACCATCGACCAAAACAGCCGCGTAATCACCTGTTTCCCACATGCCCAAGCCGGATTTACCGTCCTCAGCAAAGCTGACATCATAGCCCAGTTTTTCAAGCTGCGCGCCAATGACCATTCGATTGATGTCGTTGTCTTCTACCACTAATAAATGGGGCGTCTGCGCGCTTTGCTTAGGTTCAAGGGTCAAAGATAGCGGCACGATCGCAGGGACTTGCCCCGATAACAGGTTCAGGCCACGGATCAATTCAGACGGAAGTGCGGGATATCGATACATTACAAATGTATCGGGTGCGACCAACCCTTGGGGATCTGCAAGGCTAGAGGTGACACATAAAAATGATGCGTTCGCATTTGCATTCTTTAACGCAGCAATTTTGCCCGTGACACTTTCCATATCGCCCAAGGCCAAAATAATAATTGGCGGTACAGTGACCTGTTGAATGGCGGGGATCAATTCGTCCAATGTTTCAAAGGTGACCAGCGTTCTCAATGCGGGCAGATCACGGTTAGGGGCAATCATTGATTTTTGGGCGCTTTCATCAACGATCGAAAATAATGGAATATCATCTGGCAGCGTGCCCGTTAATTTATCTGCAGAGACCGGCCGATATGGCAGGTGAACGCAAAATGTTGATCCAACGCCTGGGGTGCTGTTGACGGAAATATGCCCGTCCAGCAAATCGACCAAGCGTTTTGCAATGGATAATCCCAGACCCGTACCGCCAAAGCGGCGATTGTTGTCTTGGTCCGCTTGCGAAAAGGGTAAAAACAGTTTCGATAAATCATCTGCTGAAATCCCAATGCCATTGTCACGGATGCAGATCAAAATTGTATTATTTTGCCCCGGTGCCAAAGATAGACAAACATGGCCCGGTGCATCTGGCGTGCCTTGGGAAAATTTGATCGCATTGGACATCAAATTGTTAATGATTTGGCGAACGCGACCAGGATCGGAACGGACATCCGCCGATACACTGGGTGCGATTTGCAATTCCAAAAAACAGTTGCGCGCCAACGCTTCGGCGCCCATCTCGACCGAGACGCTTTCACAGATTTCTGCATATGACATGGTCGTTTCGACGACAGAAAATTTGCCAGCTTCTATCTTGGATAGGTCCAGAATATCATCAATAATCCGTAGCAAAGACCGCGCAGAATTTACAATTGACGATACTTTGCGGCGGTCGTTTTCTTCCATTGGTTGTTGGTGTAGCAATTCTGACATTCCGATAATGCCATTCATCGGTGTGCGTATTTCATGGGACATATTGGCCAAAAACGCAGATTTTGCCATGTTTGCCGATTCAGCCTTTTGTGCGGCTTGCTGCAAAACAGTTTCATAGCGACGAAACATTGATGCAAAATAAAACATTTCAAACATCACAAATATGAACGACACAGTAATGGTTGTCGGTGCGATAAATGTGCTGGTTGCATTCAGGCTCAGTTCATCTGGGCCCAATAAATTGTGATCGAATATTTTACTGACCCACCAAATGATTATGGGAAGCGGGCAAATCAAATAACCCAAAATACGTTCGTTTGGGCGCTGAAACACCAAAAATGGAATGCCAGTTACCGCGATTAGCAGAAAATTCATCCCGCCAAAATCAGGAATCAGTTGTTTGATGATAAATAAATAAACACAGCCGGCCCCCATCCACAGGGATTTGGCAAAACGATGCATTTCGATGCGATGCAAAATGAATGCGATCACAAAAATGGACAGCATCGTAAACGATGACAGGGTTAGGATCGTCGCCCCCAAAAACCAGGTCAAAGGGCCCCAGACGCACAGCGCAACGATCCAAAACACAACCAGTGCTTTAGATACGCTATCACCACGATCCGCGATCGAGATCGTTTGTGTTTCTTGTGTGTTGGTCATCATATGCATCCCGGACTAGGTCCATTGTGTAGGGTATGCGGTACAGCGATCATAACATATATATCCCTATGGATATTTTCCGGTATAATTAGTATTGTTTTTGATGGCGTTTGGCCAAATTTATGCGTCACAAAGATTTCATCTGAAATTTTTCGATTCAGTATTATATTTTAAATATATCTATATTGGAGATTCGAATGACTGTATTGAACAAAAAAAGACTTGTCGCTTTGGTCGGGCTAGCAATAGCTGTCCCATTTTCCGTTTCCATGGCCCATTCTGATACAAACGGTATTCAGCCCCAAGTTGCAGCCCGTATGGCGGTCATGACCCAAATCAAAGAGGCGATGGCGCCTTTGGGTGGGATGGCCAAGGGGGCGGTTGAATTTGATGCCGCTGTTGCCCAAGCCGCTGTTGCCAGTTTGCTGGATGCAAGCGAACTTACAGCTGCCGTATTTGAGCCAAATGTAAGCGACCCCAAATCCGAAGCCTTGCCTGCCATTTGGGAAAACTGGGATGATTTTGTGTCAAAATCAGAAGACCTGACCTTTGCGGCTGAGGGCTGGGATGTGTCATCACTGGACAGCCTGCGCGCAGGGATGGGTAACATTGGTGCGGCGTGTTCTGCCTGTCACAAAGCGTATCGCATGAAAAAATAATGTTTGCGCAGGGTGGGTTATTTGTTCCGATCTTGCGCAAAATGTAGCGAATTTGCCGCGACCTGACTTGCGTCAGGGATACTTTTGGCGCAGTCTGCCCAGATAAATTGGGAGATATATTATGCGGACACGTGCAGCAGTTGCATTGCAGGCTGGCAAGCCTCTTGAAGTGATGGAAGTAAACCTAGAGGGCCCCAAAGAGGGCGAGGTTTTGGTAGAAATCAAAGCGACCGGGATATGTCATACAGATGAATTTACCCTGTCAGGTGCCGACCCCGAAGGCATGTTTCCTGCCATTCTAGGCCACGAAGGTGCGGGTGTGGTGGTCGAAGTGGGCCCTGGTGTCAAGGATCTGAAGGTGGGCGATCATGTGATCCCGCTATATACGCCTGAATGTCGTCAGTGTGAATATTGCCTACATCCCAAAACAAACCTATGTCAGGCCATTCGTGAAACCCAAGGCCGCGGTGTGATGCCCGATGGCACCAGCCGGTTTAGCATGTTGGATGGAACGCCCATTCTGCATTACATGGGGTGTTCGACATTTTCCAATCATACGGTGTTGCCCGAAATCGCGCTGGCCAAAATCCGCCCTGATGCCCCCTTTGACAAGGTGTGTTACATCGGATGTGGCGTGACGACTGGCATTGGTGCAGTCATCAACACGGCCAAGGTTGAAATCGGCAGCCGCGCGATTGTATTCGGTTTGGGTGGTATCGGTTTGAATGTGATCCAAGGCCTGCGGTTAGCGGGTGCGGATCAGATTGTTGGCGTTGATTTGAACAACGACAAAAAGCCGATGGCGGAACGCTTTGGTATGACGGATTTTGTAAACCCATCCGAGGTTGAGGGTGATTTGGTCCCCTATCTGGTCAATCTGACCAAAGGCGGGGCAGATTACACGTTTGATGCCACCGGCAATGTGCAAGTCATGCGGACGGCATTGGAATCAGCGCACAAAGGTTGGGGGGAAAGCATAATCATTGGTGTGGCCCCCGCAGGTGCCGAAATTTCCACACGTCCGTTCCAGTTGGTGACAGGACGCGTGTGGCGTGGGACAGCATTTGGTGGTGCGCGTGGGCGTACGGATGTTCCACAGATTGTTGATTGGTACATGGATGGTAAAATCGAGATTGATCCGATGATCACACATACGTTGTCATTAGAGGACATCAATAAAGGTTTCGATTTAATGCATTCAGGTGAAAGCATTCGTTCCGTTGTTGTTTACTGATAAGTCAAACGGGGTATTGGCGCGGTCGCGCCAATGCCTTCGGCGAGGATATTTTTGGACAAAAAATGATGACGGGGGTTGAAATCCGATCTGCTGCGCCTGCAGATATGACTGCGGTTTGGGGGATATTAGAGCCTGTGTTTCGGGCGGGCGATACCTATACCGTTGATGCGGATATTTCGCGTGATGATGCGTTGGCCTATTGGTTTGATGCGGCAAAGCGTGTTTTTGTTGCCGAAATTGGTGGTCGTGTTGTCGGCACCTATTATATTCGTGCCAACCAAGCGGGGGGTGGCGCGCATGTATGTAATTGTGGGTATATGGCGCATCCTGAGGCGCGTGGCTTGGGTGTGGCGCGCACTATGTTGCAGCATTCTTTGGCTTTGGCGCCGCAATTGGGGTATCGCGCGATGCAATATAATTTTGTGGTGTCAACGAATACGCGGGCGATTGCCATTTGGCAGGCCAATGGTTTCGATATCGTGGGGCGATTGCCTGCGGCGTTCAAGCATCCGCACCAAGGGTTTGTCGATGCCTTGGTGATGTATCGTCAGTTATGATGTGGGCGCTGCGTAGCGGGACATAAAGGTTTGGACTGCACCTGTTGCCACGCGGTCGATTTCGTCATCGCCGAATGTGGTTGAAATTCCCAATATGCTGCGCGACCACAGGTCGGCTTTGCACAGTTCGATGAATTGATCCGCTGCAAGCGTTTTGTCGTTGATCGTCAATTCGCCGCGTTCAATGGCAGCTTGGAATAGGGTGCAGAGGGTTTGTTGGCCCAGCTGTGGACCGTTTTGATAGAAATGTTGTCCCAATTCGGGAAACCGATCCGCTTCTGCCACGCAGATGCGAAAAACGCGCAGAGAAAAATCAGACAGCATAAAGCGAATGATGTGATGGGCTGCTTGGGTCAGAACGCTTTCGATATGTGCGTTTTGATTGATCGCTTCTAGTGCAAAGTCGGTTTTTTGAACGCATTCGTTTTTGACGACTTCTATGAACAACGATTGTTTGTCTGGGAAGTAGCTGTAAACGGTGGCCTTAGAGACCTGGGCCAATTTTGCGATTGCATCCATATTCGCATTCGCAAAGCCCTGAGCCAAGAAAATGTCACGCGCGCCCAGTAGGACTTGGTCGAGTTTGCGCCCCTTTTTCCCAAGTGTATTTGGTGCGTTCATGGATCTTCCTTTCAGATCAGAACTATAGGGTGGCAAAGTGAAATTGGATAGGGGGATTGTAAGTTTAATCTAGATTTCCTATTATATTAGAATAATTCTAAACTAAGGTGATCCTATGCGTTTTTCGATTGGTCGACGCCGGTTGCGTGATTTGTCAGAACAAGAAATTTTGGCGCTTGCGATTTCGTCCGAAGAGGATGATGCACGCATTTACCGCGGCTTTGCGCAAAAGCTGAGGCCCGATTTTGCGCATACGGCCGAAATGTTTGACCGTATGGCCAAAGAAGAAGATGAGCATAGGCGTCGGTTAATTGACCAGCACATTGCAAGATTTGGTGATGTCATACCATTGATACGGCGTGAACATGTGGCTGGGTTTTACACACGAAAGCCAATGTGGTTATCGCAAAATCTGACACTGGATCAAATACGCGACGAAGCTGCGCAAATGGAACGCACAGCTGAGGCATTTTATCTGCAGGCTGCGGCGCGTACCCAAGACGCTGAGACGCGCAAATTATTGGGCGATTTGGCTGAAGCAGAAACAAGCCATGCCAAATCTGCCCAAGATATGACCGATACGCTGAACGCCTCTGCCGAGGCTGAGACCGAAAATACACATGCGGCGCGCCAATTTGTTTTGACGTGGGTGCAACCGGGATTGGCCGGGCTGATGGATGGATCTGTATCCACATTGGCGCCGATTTTTGCCACGGCTTTCGCGACCCAAGATACCTGGACCACGTTTTTGGTGGGTCTGGCGGCATCTGTTGGGGCAGGTATTTCCATGGGCTTTACCGAGGCCGCATCAGATGATGGTTCGTTGTCGGGGCGTGGGGCGCCCTGGAAACGTGGGGTTGCATCAGGGGTGATGACAACTGTTGGCGGCTTGGGGCATGCCTTGCCATATCTGATTCCGCATTTTTGGACTGCGACGATCACAGCGTTCGTTATCGTGTTCATTGAATTATGGGCGATTGCGTGGATCCAGAACAAATTTATGGATACCCCATTTTTCCGCGCAGCATTTCAGGTGGTACTGGGCGGGGCCATGGTTTTTGCCGCTGGTGTTTTGATTGGATCCGGTTAGACACGAATATAGATTGACGGCAAATTTTTAGGTGATAAGCCTGTTTGTATGTATGATATATTTCTGAAAACTGTGCCATTTTTTGCGCTGATTGCCGTGGGCTATTGGGCGGGGCGCACGCGGTTTTTTACCGAAGAGGCGACAGCCTATCTGACGAAATTTATCTTTTACTTTGCACTTTCGGCGATGTTGTTCAAATTTTCGTCGAACTTGTCGTTGGGCGAATTGCTGGATTGGCAGTTTATGCAGGCCTATCTGTACGGATCGGTGATTGTGTATTTATTGGCCACAGCTGTGGCGATCGTGCGTAAAAAACCCATGGCTGAGGCCGCGATTGAGGCGCAGTGTTCCGTAATCGGCAATGTCGGGTTTCTGGGTATCCCCATGCTGGCCCTGTTGATGGGCGAGGCGGCTGTGGGCCATGTGATGATGGTGCTGGCCGTTGATTTATTGGTCTTTGGATCATTGGTTGTCATGGTAATCGTTGGGTCGCGCGATGGTCGGATGAGCATTGGGATTTTCCGCACCCTGTTTATGGGGTTGATCCGCAATCCGATGATTGTGTCCATCATTTTGGGGTTGTCGTGGTCTGCATGGGAAATCCCCATTCCTGCACCGCTAAATGAATTTATGACAATGCTGGGGGCGGCGGCCACACCGGGGGCGTTGTTTGCGATTGGGGCATCCTTGGCCAGTAAATCGGCCGAACGGGTGCAGGTCGCGGGGTGGTTGTCATTTTGCAAACTTGTGCTGCATCCGCTGGTCGTTGCCTATTTCGCGTTGGTTTTGTTTGACGTTGATCCCTATGCGGCTGCGGTTATGATTGCAGCCTGTTCATTGCCGGTGGCTGGTAATATTTACATGATTGCCCAGCACTATGGCGTGGCCCCGCAACGGGTATCGGCCAGTATTCTGATTTCAACTGCGCTTAGTATTGTGACGGTTTCGCTGGTGATTGCTTGGGTCACGCCGCTTTATTCCTGAAATTGCCGTTTGTTGTCTTGCGTGTGAAAGCGGCAATGGGTTAGCTGTCAGGTAACGATTAATCGCTACGCGAGAAAGGGATTTGATATGGAAACCATTTCAGAAAACAAATGTTTTGACGGGATACAAGGTGTGTATTCACATACGTCCCAAGCCTGTCAGTGTGATATGACCTTTGGCCTGTTCCTGCCATCATTGGCCCGGGAAATGTCAGTGCCGGTTTTATGGTATTTGTCTGGTCTGACATGCACCCACGAAAACGCCATGGTCAAGGCAGGCGCACAGGCCTGGGCCGAACAGGCAGGGATTGCCTTGGTTTTTCCCGATACGTCGCCGCGCGGCGATGGTGTGGCAGATGATGATGCCTATGATCTGGGACAAGGGGCTGGGTTTTACGTCAATGCAACACAGGACCCTTGGGCCAAACATTTCCAGATGTGGGATTACATTGCAAATGAATTGCCCAACCTTATTGGCGAACATTTCGCGATTGATCTGGAACGACAATCGATTACGGGCCATTCGATGGGCGGGCATGGCGCGTTGACGATGGCGATGGGGCTGCCGGATCGGTTCAAATCGGTGTCGGCTTTTGCACCCATTTCAAATCCAACGGGGGCCGATTGGGGCCGTAAACAATTGGCGGCCTATCTGGGCGATGATGAAACCACATGGCAACGCCATGATGCTAGCGTCCAAATGCGCGCCAGTGGTTGTGATATTCCGATGTTGGTGGACTGGGGAACCAACGATCAATTTATCGACCTGCTGCGCCCCGAGGCATTGATGCAGGCCGCCGCCGAACGCCGCCATCAGGGCACATTCAGATTGCAGCAGGGCTATGATCACAGCTACTTTTTCGTTTCCAGCTTTATGCAAGATCACATCACATACCATGCCGATGCACTCTATAGTGATGAATGATCGCGCCGTTTGCCTGATGTGAACATAGGAACACGCAAATGACAGACACATTACCCCATTATGATTTGGTCGTGATCGGCAGCGGCCCATCGGGTCGCGCAGCCGCCATTCAGGCCGGTAAATTAAAACGCCGTGTGTTGGTTGTGGACCGCAAAGACCGCTTGGGCGGTGTATCAGTCCACACAGGCACGATCCCGTCAAAAACCCTGCGCGAAACGGTGCTGAACCTGACCGGTTGGCGCGAGCGCAGTTTTTACGGCCGATCCTATCGCGTCAAGGATGCGATTGTCGCCGAAGATTTGAAAGCGCGGTTGCACAAAACACTAGATTACGAAGTGGATGTGCTGGAACACCAATTCAATCGCAATTATGTTGAAATCCTGCTGGGTTTGGCGCGCTTTGAGGGGCCAAATGAACTGTGTGTTTCAACCGAAGCCGGCGAAGCCACGCGCCTAACGGCGGATAAATTCCTGATCGCAACAGGCACAAAAACGTTCCGCCCTGACTGGGTGCCATTCAACGGCACCACCATTTTGGACAGTGACGAATTTCTGGAAATTGATCATCTGCCGCGATCGCTGACCGTGATTGGGGCGGGCGTTATTGGTGTTGAATATGCCACCATGTTCGCTGCGCTGGATATTCGTGTGACATTGATCGAACCGCGCGACAGTTTTCTGGATTTCATCGACACCGGCACCATTCGCGAATTTGCCCATCATATCGCCGAAAATGGCGTTGATCTGCGATTGGGATCCGGGGTTTCCAAAATCGAAGATGGCGGCACCCATGTCGAGGTATCGTTGGAAAATGGCCGCCACGTGCGATCCGAAATGTTATTATTTGCCGCCGGTCGTATGGGCGCCACGCAAAAACTGAATTTGCAGGCTGTGGGGTTGGAAACGGATCACCGTGGCCGACTTGAGGTGGATCGCGCCACCTATCAAACCACGGTGCCGCATATCTATGCAACTGGTGATGTGATAGGCCATCCCAGTTTGGCGTCAACATCGCTGCAACAGGGGCGTATTGCCGCCTGTCACGCGTTGGACACCCCCACATTGAAAGAAAGCCCATGGTTTCCCTATGGTATTTATTCCGTTCCTGAAATTTCCACCTGCGGCATGTCAGAAGAGGAACTGAAAGAACGCGACATCGCCTACGAAGTGGGCGTGGCAAGGTTTCGTGAAACATCGCGTGGGCACATTATGGGCGTGGAACACGGTATGCTGAAAATGCTGGTCAGCCTGAAAACCCGCCGTTTGTTGGGCGTGCAAATCGTGGGCGAAGGGGCCACCGAATTGATCCATATCGGACAGGCGGTGATGAACCTAAAGGGAACGGTTGATTATTTCATCGAAAACACCTTTAACTATCCTACATTGGCCGAAGCGTATAAAATCGCGGGGTTAGACGCATTTAACCGAATGCCCATCCCCCAAGAATTCAAAGTGGACGCCAAAAAGGCCAAGAAAAAATAACATCAACCCAAGGGGGGGCACACATGGTCAAAGCGGTCGTATTTGATATTGGGAACGTTTTGATTTCGTGGAATCCTTTGGGTGTGTATGATCGTTTGATTGGCGCACCGCGCAGGCGTGCATTTTTCGAACAGGTACCTGTCTTTGACTATAATAAAGAATTGGACCGCGGCGAAAGTTTGGATGCCGTGGTGCAGGCCATGATCAGTGATTTTCCGCAATGGGCTGATGAATGCCGGATGTGGCGCGATCATTGGGCGGATATGGTCGAACCCGAAATTCCCCATTCGGTGCGGTTGCTGCGGGCATTGCGCGCGCGTGGGATACCTGTGTTTGCCCTGTCAAATTTTGGGCGTGATACGTTTGACATCGCGGCGCAGCGATATCCGTTTTTGTTGGAATTTGACCATGCCTATATTTCGGGCCGCATGGGGCTGATCAAGCCTGATGATGACATCTATGCCGCCTTGGAAGCCGATAGCGGATTGCAGGGGGCTGACCTGTTGTTTGCCGATGATTTGGCCGATAACATTGCAACAGCTCGGGGTCGTGGGTGGCACACACACCTGTTTGAAACACCACAGGGTTGGGCCGATTGCCTGACCCAACATGGATTATTAACATCGGATGAGGCCGCATAATGGAACAGATTTCATTTCAAGATGGCGAACAGGTTATGGATTGGCTGGCCTTGGCCCAAGCCCTGCGCGATGGCCATACCCTGCCCAAAGCCGAAATTTCTGACACATTTTTATACCGCGGCAAAGATACGTTGTTAAACCGTGCGGCTTGGATTGATGGGCTGGGGTTGGCTGTGAAATCCGCGACCGTTTTTCCCGATAATCCCGCGCAGGGGAAACCTATGATCAATGGTGGCGTGACGCTTTATTCCAATGACACTGGCGAACTTGAGGCCTTGATTGATTTTCACCTGATCACCAAATGGAAAACCGCAGGCGACAGCCTGTGCGCGGCCCTGCGTTTGGCCCGTCGGGACAGCCGCAAAATTCTGATTGTGGGGGCGGGTACCGTGGGTCGATCATTGCGCGCGGCCTATGGTGCGGGCTTTCCGGATACTGAATTTCTGGTATGGAACCGATCCCCTGATGCGGCACATCGCTTTGCCGCCGAATTTGATCGGACCACGGCTTGCGCCGATTTGGAAACCGCTGTGGCCCAAGCTGATATCATTACCAGTGCTACGATGACCACCGATCCCCTGATCCAAGGCGCGTGGCTGCGGCCCGGTCAGCATGTGGACCTGATTGGTGCCTATCGCCCCGACATGCGCGAAGTGGATGATCTGGCGCTGCAACGTGCGGATATCTTTGTCGACAGTCTGGACACCACGGTCGATCACATTGGCGAATTGAAAATCCCAATTGCCAATGGGGTGATATCGGCGAATGACATTGTCGCTGATTACTATGCGCCCGACCTGTTTCATCGTGGCAGTGATGATCAAATCACCCTGTTCAAAAATGGCGGTGGGGCACATTTGGATTTGATGACAGCGGCCTATGTTTTGAATGCGTATCGGACAAAATCATGATGGCGTTTTTGACCGGTGTCATTGTGGCTGCACTGGGCGGATTGGCGGCCTATCCAAAATGGCGCGAACATCGGCGTTTGCCAATGGATGCGGCGGCGCGTGCTGATGCGCCGGGTGATTTTGTAACCCTACGCCACGGGACGGTGCATTATCGGTTCTATGGCCCCGAAAATGGCCCCTTGGCCGTCTGTGTCCATGGGTTGACCACCCCGTCATTCGTATTCGAAGGGATCGCCGAACGCTTGGTTGCGCAGGGGTATCGGGTGTTGACCTATGATCATTTTGGGCGCGGCTATTCAGATCGCCCATCGGCCCCCCAAGATCGCCGTTTTTTCACGCAAAATTTGGTCGAATTATTGGATGCACTGAATGTGCGCGAACCTTTTGACTTGGTTGGATATTCCATGGGGGGCTGGGTGGTGACCGCCTTTGCCGCTGATTATCCGGCCCGGATCAAGAAATTGATCCTGTTGGCCCCTGCGGGGATGGGACATGAATTGGGCACCTTGGCCAAATTTTGTGTGCGCGTACCTGTCGTGGGATCATGGCTGTTTGGCCTTGGCTATGCCCGTCAACATATCCTTGGCACCGAGGCCGAGCGCGCATTGCCCAGTTCCGTCCCCCATATCATTGATCGCCAACAGAAAGAGCTGATCTATCGTGGTTTTATCCCGTCTGTTTTGGCATCCATGCGTGGCGCGCTGTCGGCGACCACTGAACGCGATCACAACACATTGCGCGATGCTGGAACGGACGTGATCGCAATCTGGGGTGAATGTGACACTGTCATCCCGCTGATGTGCAAAGATCGGCTGTCTGCGTGGAACCCGAATGTCACCCATCACATTGTGGCGGGTGCGGGGCATGGCGTGACCTATACCCATACCGATGATGTTGTGGCCGCGATGGATTTACGCGGGGGTTAGGGTTGCAGGCCGTTCACGCACGGGCAAATGGATCAGCGCACTGAACGCGCCGACACCGACGCCCACCCACCAAACGGCCGTGTAGCTGCCATAGATGTCGTACATTCTGCCGCCCAACCAGACGCCCATGAAACTGCCCAACTGGTGGGAAAAAAACACGATCCCGTACAGCGTTCCCATATAACGCAGGCCATATATATGCGCGATCAATCCGCTGGTCAGGGGAACGGTTGCCAGCCACAGCGACCCCATCAAAACCGAAAATATCAAAACAGTCGTAGGCGTCATTGGGGTTGCAATAAACCATGCCGCAATCACAGTGCGCCCGAAATATATTCCCGCCAGTAAATATTTTTTGGAATATCGTTTACCCAAATATCCCGCCGTCAGCGTGCCTGCGATATTGGCCAGTCCGATCAGCGAAATGGCCACGGCCCCCAAAGCGGATGTTGTGCTGATGCCTACGCTATCCAGCATGCCCCCCGGCAGGATCGGCCCGCACATTTCGGTGACAAAGGCTGGAAAATGCGCCGTGACAAAGGCCAGCTGATACCCACAGCTGAAAAAACCTAGGAATATCATGGTATAGGTGGGATCTTTGATCGCGGTTTTTAGGATTTGGCCCATGCTGGCGTCCAGTTGCGATTTATCGGCCACCTGCGGGACGCGCATGACGGGTAACAACATCAATGTGGCCAATATCGCAGCAGCAAAGACCACAAATACGTTTTGCCACGACATAAAGGTCAGCAAATATTCTGCTGTGGGTGCGCCAAACACCTGCCCTGCGCTGCCCGCTGCGGTGGCGATGGCCAGTGACATGGATCGGTTATCGTCGCTGCTGGCGCGACCCACCACCGCTAAAATAACGCCAAATCCCGTGCCTGCTACGCCAAAGCCCACCAAGATTTCATAGAACTGATGCGCGCTGGGCGTCACAGCAAAGGATGACAACACCAGCCCCGCGGCATAGATCAATGCGCCAAAAATAATGGCGCGGCGATCGCCCATTTTTTCGGCCATTGCCCCGAACAGCGGCTGACCAATCCCCCACGCCAAATTCTGGATCGCAATCGCCAGCGAAAAATCAGCACGCAGCCAGCCAAATTCATTCGCAATCGGAATTTGAAACACCCCGAACGAGGCGCGAACGGCAAAGCTGACCAAAATGATCACGCAGCCAACAATTAACACGGGCGTAAACAGGGGCGTTTTTGTCATTGGGGTATCCTCTCGCGCCCAATATGTGGGTTCACGGTGGCGCGTCAATTCAAATAATGTATTCAATACGCTCTTTTCTTGGGCACTGGCACGGGGTATGCAACGGATATGACGGATATTGTGGCGCTATATAATGATCGTGTCGCGCAAGGCATTTTACGCGATGACCCTGTGCAGCGGGCGGTATTGCCCGAATTTGAACGCATCCGCCAAGCGGTTGAAACCCCTGTAAAACGTGGCCTGTTTCGCAAAGCGCCACCGCCGCCCAAGGGATTATACCTGTGGGGTGGTGTCGGGCGCGGCAAATCTATGGTCATGGATTTGTTTGTGGACAGTTTAACCGTACCGGTCCGCCGTGTGCATTTTCACGAATTTATGCAAGAAATCCAAAACGCCCTGCATGAGGCACGCCAACTTGAAATTGCCGATGCCTTGGCCCCCGTTGCGCAATCTGTGATCGATCAGGTGCGTGTGTTGGCCTTTGACGAAATGCAGGTCAAGGATATCGCCGATGCCATGATCGTTGGGCGGCTGTTTGAAAAATTGTTCCAAGCCGGCGTGGTCATTGTCACCACATCCAATCGTATCCCGCAAGATTTATACAAAGACGGCCTGAACCGGCAGCTGTTTTTACCCTTTATCGATTTGATCTGCGAAAAATTGGTTGTTCATGAAATGCGCAGTGACACCGATTATCGGCAGGACAGACTGTCCGGCGAAGATCGGTATTTCATGCCACTGAACGGTGAGACCCGTCAGAAAATGAATGAGATTTGGCAGGATTTATCAGGCGGGCAGGCGCGTGAATTCCGATTGGTTCACAAAGGGCGTGATCTGATTTTCCCGCAATTCCACAATGGTGTCGCGCGATTATCGTTTTTTGATCTGTGCGGTCAAATGCTGGGGCCGGGTGATTATTTGGCGATTGCGCAGACCGTGCGTGTGATTATGATTGATGATATTCCCCAGATGGGGCGTACCAATTTCAACGAATTAAAACGCTTTGTCACGCTGATTGATGCGCTGTATGAGGCGAAAACCAAAGTGATTTGTTCTGCCGCCGCGCGGCCCGAAATGCTGTACCTTGAGGGCGAGGGCGTGTTCGAATTTGAACGCACAGCCAGCCGATTGCGCGAAATGCAGGCAGTGGATTGGGGCAATTAAGCGGGCCCTGAAAATTATTAGGCCCAGTTCCGCTAAGAACTGGGCCAATTATGCCTGTATGCACCCGTAACCATAAGCCGTGATGCAAATACTGCTCGTACACATCACTGCTTGCGAATCACTATACGCAGGTGAATGCGAATCAGTCAAGAATCGCGATTCGTTTTCCGTCAAAATTTGGGCTATTCGTGCGTTTTTAGGATGTTTCCGGCCAAATAGAGCGATCCACAGATCAAAATTCGTGCATTTGGATCGGTTGCGTTAATCTGTGTGACTGCATCCAAAACGGTGTCGGCACTGGTTGCATCTAGGCCGCAATCGATTGCTGCCTGTGCGGTTTGTGCGGCGGGCAGTGTGTTTGCTTCGCCCGGGATGGATACCGCGAACAGGTGTTTGGCGCTGTCCGCCATGGGACGCAGATAACCCTGAATGTCTTTGGTATTCAACATGCCGCAGACCATATAGGTGGGGCGTGCCGGCAATGTTTTCAGATGATCTGCTATGGCCTGACCTGCGGCGGGGTTATGGCCGCCGTCCAGCCATATTTCGCAATTCGGTGCGGCATCAATCACGGGGCCGCGGGCCAATTTTTGCATACGGGCGGGCCAAAATGCGCTGGCCACTGCGCCATCGAATGCGGTGTCGTCAAATCCCAAATACCGCAGCGCGGCAATGGCGGCACCTGCGTTTTCATATTGATGCGCGCCCGGCAAATTGGGCAGGGGGACATCGACCAAGCCTGTTTCGTCTTGGTACACCAAACGGTCCCCTTCGCGAGCGACGTGCCAATGTTGGCCATAGGTCAAAATGGGTGCGCCCAATCGCGCGGCGGTGGCTTCTATCACGTCCATCGCCTCGGGTTGTTGGTGGCCGACAATGACGGGGACGCCGCGTTTGATGATGCCGGCCTTTTCCGATGCGATTTTGGCCAATGTATCGCCCAAGAACCCTTCGTGATCCATGGAAACGGGGGTGATTATGGTCACGGCTGGTCTGTCCACCACATTTGTGGCGTCCAAACGTCCGCCCAGCCCGACCTCAAGCAGGGTGTAATCGGCGGGTGTTCGGGCCATTGCCAGCAGTGCGGCACAGGTTGTGATTTCGAAATAGGTGATATTTTCGTGGTTATTTTTTGCGTAACATTCGTCCAGAATTTCAGTCAGATGCGTTTCCGCAATCAAATCACCCGCCAGTCGGATGCGTTCATGAAATCGCGCCAAATGTGGTGACGTATAGGCATGCGCTGTTTTGCCTGCAGCCTTTAGGCCCGCACGGATCATGGCTTGGGTCGATCCCTTGCCGTTCGTACCCGCGATATGAATGACAGGGGGCAGTTTGTTTTGTGGGTTGTCCAATGCCGCTAGCAAACGCCAAACCCGATCCAAGGTCAAATCAATCACCTTGGGGTGCAATGCCATCATGCGGTCCAAGATGGCGTCAGATGTGATGTCAGTCATTTTGCTTGGATTGCTCTGTTTCTGGCTGCGCTGCATTTTCACTTGGCGCGGGTAGATCACCGACCACGGCAGGGGGTTGTTTCATCAGCATGCGGATAATTGTGATCAATTCGTCGCGCATGTGGGTGCGGGGTGTGACCCGATCCAGCATCCCGTGATCCAGCAAATATTCGGCGCGCTGGAACCCTTCGGGTAGTTTTTCGCGAATGGTTTGTTCGATTACGCGTGGGCCGGCAAAACAAATCAGCGCATTGGGTTCAGCGATTTGGACGTCGCCCAACATTGCATAGGATGCCGTTACGCCACCTGTCGTCGGATGCGTTAGCACCACGATATAGGGCAGGCCTGCCTCTTTGAGCATTTGAATGGCAACGGTCGTGCGCGGCATTTGCATCAGGCTTAGGATGCCTTCTTGCATACGGGCACCGCCGGCTGCGGAAAATAAAACCAAGGGGCGTTTCAGTGCGACAGCGCGTTCGGCAGCCGCGATAATAGCATTGCCGACATACATGCCCATGGATCCGCCCATAAACCCGAAATCTTGGGCGGCGGCGACGATGGGGGTGCGGCCAATTTCGCCTTCGGCCACCAACATCGCTTCTTTCTCGGCGGTTTTTTTCTGGGCCGCTTTCATGCGTTCGGGATATTTTTTCTGATCCTTGAACTGTAACGGGTCGGTGATGGGTTCGGGAACCTTAACCTCGACAAAAATTCCACCATCGAACAGGGCGCTGAATCGATCGCGTGGCGTGATTGCCATGTGGTGATTACAGTGTGTACAGACATTTAGATTGTCAGACAGCTCGCGGTGAAACAGCATTGTTCCGCATTCATCGCATTTCGTCCACAAATTTTCCGGCACCTCGCGGCGCGAAAAGATTGAGTTGATGCGGGGGCGGACATAGTTGGTGATCCAGTTCATAAGCGTCGCTTTCTGTTTCCCGTGGCGTTTCATTCCAAATAAGGGTGTTGTGTTGAAATTGCAATTCTGAACCTGATGTAAAATAACCTAAATGCAGGGGAAATTTCGCACAAAAGTCGGATTTCTGGGTAATTTTGATTGACCTTGTGGGCCGATGTTGGGATTACTGTTGCGATAACGCTGCCGGCTGGGCTTGGACGTTTCGATGTTGTTTGTATCCCGAGTTTTGGGATTTGGGTGTTTGCCTGATACGCAGATCGAATTTGCGATAAACAACAAACTAGGGGTGACGATACGATGTCATTGGCGATGCGCTTTTTCTCAGGCTTGGCTCTGACGGTATTGGTGGGATGTGGTGGATTATTCGATGACACCGGTTCTGACGACGCACCGCCGGTACCAAGCCAAATCACATTATCAAACGGTTTGGCGATAAATGCGCCCAGCGAATATTGCGCGCGCCCTAAACTGACCAAAGCGCAATCAGGTTTGGTCTTTGCTGCATTTTCGCCCTGTCAGAATACGGATAAAACGTTTTTGACCATAGCCCTGCGCCGCATGCCTGCGCTGTCTTTGGCGAAATTGCCAGATCCGCAAACGTCCAGTGATCAATTGATCACGCGTGTGTCTGATGGTGCGATGAAATTAGCGCAACTTAGGAATTCAGATTTGCAACTGATGCAGTCCGTGGACCAAACGTTTTGGCGCATGGTCAGCTATGATAATGATTATCTGGTTTTGGCAAATTTATACAGCGCCCCAGGTAAAACCGTATCACAAAAAACAGCGCAACGCGTGTTTGATGGGGTGTCGTGGGCTGTTTCAGGATCCGCACAAAGCGTCAGCTATTTACCCATGACGCAACCTTGGCCCAAGCCGAAATATAGGCCATAATTGCCCAGCCACTTGGACAAGGAAGCCGCCCAATGTCAGATGTATCGCCACACCCCCCAAATGGTATTTTCGACTTGGGTCACTGGGATGGCGTATCATCATTCATGACCGCAGGTCATGGGCCGTTGCCCCTAAATTGTGATTGGGCATGGCGCGCGGCTGAATTTTACCAATCAAATGCGATTTCCCAAATATCGTCCCCGCAATCTGGCATGGACATTGGTCCATCGTCGAAACTGTTTTACAATGGGACAGATGGTCAGATTAGCGTTTTTGCTGATGTCCCTGCGATGGGATCTGGCCCGATTGGGCTGGGTCTGGCCATTTATGAATTCACAGGGGATTTTTTGTCGTTGGCTTTTGCTGTACCTGATGCTGCGGCGCAGGGAATGACAAAATTCACCTTGTTCCAATGTGATGTGATGACGGTTGTGGACCATCCGGTGACATTTTATCTGCGCTTGAATGTGCGATATGCGGCCACAGTTGCGACATTCACCCAAGCCGTCAAAACATCAGGGGGCCATGTGTGTGCGACCTTTGATCTGGGGTTTCACCGGTTCGAGGTTGGCGAATTTTCGAAAATTTGGCTGGATGTCATGATAAATAGCCCGCAACACAATCGTATCATTGTAAACGATCTGACCCTGCTGCGTCACCCACGGGGGCAATTCTGATCTGATGTGCCGCCGCGTTATCAATGACATCGCGCCGGCGTTTGGTCATACTGACTAAAATTCGTGCAATAGGGTAATAATCGAATGACGCAAAAATATCCGACGCTGCTGCAACCATTGGACTTGGGCCACACCACGCTGAAAAATCGTGTGATGATGGGATCCATGCATACCAATTTAGAGGAAACAAAAAATTGGGACCGCGTGGCCGAATTTTACGCCGCCCGCGCCCGTGGTGGTGTTGGGTTGATGGTTACAGGCGGTATTGCCCCAAATCCCGAGGGCGGTGTTTTCCCCGGTGCGGCGGGTCTGTATTCGGATCAAGACGTTGCAAACCATGCGATGGTCACGTCGCGGGTACATGACAGTGATGGCAAAATCGTCATGCAAATTTTGCATGCGGGGCGCTATGCCTATGGGCCTGATTGTGTTGCACCATCGCCAATCAAATCGCCGATTTCCCCCTTTGCCCCCAATGAATTGGATGCGGCTGGTATTGAAAAACAGATCGCTGATATTGTGCATACGGCCCAACAGGCACAGCGTGCGGGCTATGACGGTGTCGAAATCATGGGGTCCGAGGGGTATTTTATCAATCAATTCCTTGTCAAACATACCAATCACCGCACAGATGATTGGGGCGGATCGTATGAAAATCGGATGCGCTTGCCGGTTGAAATTGTACGCCGCACACGGGCGGCCGTGGGTGAAAATTTCATCATTATGTACCGCTTGTCCATGATCGATCTGATCCCGAACGGGTCCACCCATGATGAGGTCGTTCAACTGGCCCAAGCGGTCGAACTGGCCGGCGCCACCATGATTAACACAGGCATTGGCTGGCACGAAGCGCGTATTCCAACCATCGCCACATCCGTGCCGCGCGCGGCCTTTGCGTGGGTCACGAAAAAATTGATGGGCAAGGTGTCTATCCCCTTGATCACATCCAACCGTATCAACACGCCCGAAGTGGCCGAACAGGTGCTGTCGGATGGTTGCGCCGATATGGTCAGCATGGCGCGTCCGTTTTTGGCAGATGCGGATTTTGTGAACAAAGCAGCGTCAGGGAAATCGAACCTAATCGCGCCATGTATTGCATGCAACCAAGCCTGCTTGGATCATACATTTGGCGGTAAAATCAGCAGTTGTTTGGTCAACCCTCGGGCCTGTTATGAAACGGAATTGCCATTGGCGCGCGTGGATACGCCACGGCGTGTTGCAGTTGTGGGTGCAGGACCGGCGGGATTGTCGGCGGCGATGACGGCGGCGCAGATTGGCCATCAGGTCACCGTGTTTGAACAGTCCGACAAAATTGGTGGTCAGCTTAATATGGCCAAACAGGTTCCCGGCAAAGAGGAATTTTGGGGATTGGTGGATTGGTTCCAAGCGATGATTGATGAATTCAATATCACCGTTCATCTGGGCCAAAGTGCGCAAATTTCAGATTTGCAGGGATTTGATGATGTCATTATTGCAACTGGGGTCCACCCACGTGATCCACAGATTGCGGGGCAGGATCATCCAAGCGTGTGTCACTATACCGATCTGCTACAAGGACGCGTGACCGCCGGTCAGCGGGCGGTTGTGGTTGGTGCGGGCGGCATCGGCTTTGATGTGTCTGAATTTTTGGTCCATGGCGCACCTGCAACGGCGACAACACCCGATTTGGATCAGTGGCGCGTTGAATGGGGCGTTGGCGACCCTGCCCATGATCGCGGGGGATTGGCGGCTGCCGGCCCCGCCCCAACACCAGCGGCGCGGTCTGTCACCCTGTTGCAGCGCAAAGCGGAACGACCGGGCAAGCGATTGGGAAAAACAACGGGTTGGATTCACCGGTCCACATTGGCCATGAAAAATGTGAAAATGGTGGGTGGTGTGAATTACGAAAAAATTGATGATCAGGGATTACATGTCACCCAAGGCCCAGATCGCATTGACCCCAAGGTGTACCCCGCAGATACAATCGTTTTGTGCACGGGTCAGGTGTCAAACCGGACCTTGGCGGATCAGCTGGTGGATGCTGGTGTTCAACCGATCATAATTGGTGGCGCTGATGTGGCTGGCGAATTGGACGCGAAACGCGCGATTGATCAGGGATTGCGTGTCGCGCTGGGTTTAGGGCAGGCAATCTAGGCTATTATTGATCTAAAATCGCCTCAACCCGACGGTTTTTATCACGGTTTTCATCGGTGGTATTTGGCGCAATCGGGGCCAAATACCCGATGCCTTGGGCGACAATTCGTGCTGGATCAATCTGGTGGTTTTTAATCAATCGGGTTCGCACCGATGCTGCGCGTTTTTGTGACAGGGTTATATTGCCTTGCAAGCTGCCAACAGCATCGGAATGACCCACAAGGATAATTTTAGCCGAAGGTGTTTTTTGCAGGTATTCAGCCAATGTGTTCAAGCTTGGATATTTTTGTTGCCCCAGTTTGGCTGACCCACTTTCAAAGGTTAAATCACTTAAAATGATAGCCCCACCTTGTTCAAGTGTATTCGAATATTCGGCAGGATCGGCGGTCCGATCCAGTGTGTTTTGTAAGCGCAGTGCGATTTGTTTGTATTTAACATCTATATCCAAATGACCGGCCGTCATATGATCAATTTGGATGTAAATGTCCGATGCAAATCGGCTAACCACACCAAAGAAATAGTCCCCGTTCGCATTGCGCAGGGTGATGGCGCCAAAGGTCCGCAGGTCGATAAACATGGCGGGTGGCTGTTGCACAGGCGCGGCTGTATGAAAGTCAAATCCACCGCACTGCAATCCTTGGCACGACAACAGCAGTTCAAAACCTGATTGTTCTAGTGATGCAATCATTGGGGTGATGATTTGCTGTTCTGTTAGACCTGATTTGGGTATTTTGAATGCTTGACGTTGCAGTTGGCCTGACACAACCTGGGTCAACACGCCTGTGTCACCGGTCCACGCGCTGATCGGAATAACCACATCTGTGTTATCGAACGATTGTGATTTCGTTTGCTGCGCCCCATCAGGGATCGGTAAATTCAGCTGGTTTTGGGCCTGTGCGCCCCACGCAAAGCCTAGAAAAATCGCAATGCTAAAGAAAGATTTAGCGATGTTGCGCGTGATATTCTGCATTTGGTCGCATATCGACCGCACTGGCAACGCGATTGGTCATGTTGAAAAATCCCGCAACATTGGCAATGTCCCAAATGTCACGATCTTCCAAGCCCACATCCCTTAAAGCCTGACGATCTGATTCCGTTATTGTATGACTGGAAATTGTGATTTTTTCGGCAAATTCCAACATTGCCCGTTGCCGGGGGGACAGATCGGCCACGCGATAGTTCATCACCATCATTTCGCCTAAAACCGGATCCCCTGACAATTCGCGCACCGCCGCACCATGCGCTGTCAGGCAATAAAAACACTTGTTCACAGAGGATACGACCACCGCGATCATTTCGCGTTCCAATTTCGACAGGCCACTATGGGCCAACATCAAATTGTTATACAGACCCGTAAACGCATTCAGTTTATCAATGTCAAAGGCATGCGCCTGTAACACATTGGGCACCATGCCCAATTTATCCTGACAAATATCGAAATATTTTTGCGTTTGTTCGGGCAATGGGTCAACCGCGGGTAAATTTAAGGCGGTCACGCCCTTTGGGTCTGTCATGTCACGTCCTTTTGATACGATAGTGGTAATGTTTCACAACTTTCATCCCTAGGGAAGAATAAAGACCATTTGCAGGCAAATTTGTGTCCACACAAAGGGTTGTGACATAGGACATACCCTGATCCAACGCCCAAAACGCGGCATGGTTCATGACGATACGGCCCAATCCTTGGCGTTGGTGGGCGGGCAAAATTTCCAGCGCATGCAACATGGCCGTGTGGTCGTGGCAGGCGACATAGGCGGTACCAGCAGGTTTGTCATTCCAACGCGCCAATATGGTTGTCTTTGGGCCTTGGGCGCGGTCCATAACGGCCAGACGTGCAGGTCCGATGCCTGCGCGCGCCCAGATGTCCGCTTGAATGGCCAAAGGCGGCCAAACGGAAAACATACATACCTTGGGCGGACGGGTCTGCGCCAATTCTTGGGCTGGGATTTTGTAAACATTCACGGGATCAATGATGTCATATCCACGTTCGCCAAGCGTTTCATCCAATGCTGTGTCGCCACTGCGGATCATGAACAACGGGTCTTGTTGCATACGTTGCATGGCTGTTTCGGCGTGATCAATGTCGTGATCGCTGAAATCCGTTTCAACCAGGCTGGCTGCGCTGACGCGTTTGCCGCCGCCCTGCCCATTGCGCAACACAAACGCCCCATCGCGCCACATTTGCGCGGCCGGCCATGTCGCGTCAATCACATCGAACAGTGCCATGCTACACATCCTCGGCAAAGGTTTTCAGTTCAGCCATGGCAGATTGTAAACGATCAGGATCAGTCCCGCGCAACACAATATTCGTGCCGTAGCGCCCGTCTTGCTGAAATGGATAGGATCCGATTTGCAAATCCGCATATTGCGCGGCCAATTCGCCCAAAGGCGCGGCAATATCGCCTTCGCCCTTTAGGACGCGTATATTTTCGCTGATTAATGGCTGACCGCCCGTCAGTTGCGGCAAAACACTGGCAACCATAGCTTGGAACACAGATGGAACGCCAGCCATCACATAGACATTTTCCAACTGAAACCCTGGTGCGATGGACACAGGGTTATCAATCAAAATCGCGTCACCAGGAATGCGCGCCATCCGCAGGCGGGCATCGTTTAATTCGCGTCCCGTTTCACGGTAAAAATCAGCCAACAATTGGCGGGCATCGTCGCGCACATCGATATGACGATCAAAGGCAGCTGCGATGCAATCGGCGGTTATATCATCATGCGTGGGGCCAATGCCGCCCGATGTAAATACATGCGTGTATTGGCCTGACAATGTTTGTACGGCCGCGATTATGGCGGGCGCATCATCGGATACAACGCGGACTTCTTTTAGTTGAATGCCCTTGGCGGTCAGTTGGCCAGCCAGATAATGCATATTCGCATCACGCGTGCGACCCGATAGAATTTCATCGCCAATAACCAACATGGCTGCTGTGGGATTTGTCATGCTTTCGCCTTTTCATTTCTGTATTACATGGGTATAGGCCAGTTTTATGCAGTTTCAAACACCCCTTATCCCTGCGCGTTTGATCAAGCGCTATAAACGGTTTTTGGCCGACGTTCAGCTGTCGGATGGGTCTGTGGTCACAGCCCATTGTGCCAATCCGGGGTCGATGATGGGACTGATCGAACCAGATACCAAGGTCTGGATCGAACCCAATGATGACCCTCGCAAGAAATTGAAATATGCGTGGCGGTTGATTGAACGGGACGATGGCACAATGATCGGCATTGATACCGCCGCTGCAAATCGCATCGTAAAAGAGGCGCTGGAACAGGGCCAAATTCCAATCCCGTTCGATCATTTTCAGCCCGAAGTCAAATATGGCGACGGATCGCGTGTTGATTTTTTGCTGACGGGCGTGGACGGTACAAAAACTTTTCTTGAGGTCAAATCCGTTACCCTAAGCCGTCAGGCAAGTGTTGCCGAATTTCCGGACAGTGTGACCGCCCGTGGGACAAAACATTTGTCAGCCTTGGCCGATCAAATCACACAAGGCGATCGCGCGATTTTGCTGTATCTGATCCAACGCACAGATTGCATATCTTGCTGTGTTGCAGGCGATATTGATCCCACCTATGCTGCGGCCATGGCGGATGCCACAAAAAAGGGGCTTGAGGTTTTGTGCTTTGACACCCACATTACGCCAGAGCGATTATCGCTTGGAACGGCTGTTCCCTATATCAGCCCTGCGCCGATCAAGAACTGAACAACAAGGACGACTATCGTGTCACGAAAGATGAACGGAATACGGAAAACGCGCGACGGTATTGATATCTATGACAGCGCAGATTTTCAGGGCATGCACAAAGCTGGGCAAGTGGCGGCCCAAATCTTGGACGACATCGCCGTGCATGTATTTCCCGGTCAGACCACCGGTGAAATCGACCGTTTGATCGAAGAAAAAACAAACGAATATGGCGCGACATCGGCAACCATCGGATACCGCGGGTATCAGCATGCCAGCTGCATCAGCGTCAACCACGTTGTTTGCCACGGGATCCCCGGTGACAAGAAACTGAAAGACGGCGATATTCTAAACATCGATGTCACAGTGATTGTGGACGGCTGGTTTGGCGACACATCGCGGATGTATGTGGCCGGCAAACTGTCGCGCAAATCGGAACGTTTGATCCAAGTGACCCACGACGCCTTGTTCAAAGGCATCGAAATTGTGCGCCCTGGGGCCACATTCGGCGACATTGGCCACGCCATCCAATCCTATGTAGAGGCGCAGCGTATGTCTGTCGTGCGTGATTTTTGTGGCCACGGCTTGGGGCGTGTGTTTCACGCATCGCCCAATGTGTTGCACTATGGCCGTCCGGGCACCGGTGCCGTACTAGAAGAGGGGATGTTTTTCACCATCGAACCCATGGTTAATTTGGGTCGTCCCGAAACCAAGGTTTTGGCCGATGATTGGACAGCAGTGACGCGCGATAAATCATTATCGGCCCAGTTTGAACATTCGATCGGTGTCACCGCGGATGGATTTGAAATCTTTACCCTATCGCCCAGCGGCCGGTTTCATCCAACCTACGACTGATTGTCGTATTCCAAAAAATAGGCACGGCTGTCGCCATATTTACGCATGTCCAATTGGGTCAGTTCGGCGGGGCATGTGATATCGCCGCCCTCTTCCCATAGGATTATGGCATTGGGGGCAATCCAACCGCCGGAAATGGCCCGCGCAATCGCGCGTTCGCCCATTTTTTTGCCATAGGGCGGATCCAGAAAAATCAGATCATAGGGCGCATCAGGATTTTCGGGCAGTTTGGTGGCATCCATTTTTTTGATGCTGCATTGGTCTGCAGCCTGACAAATCGCGATGTTTTGGCGGATCAGGCTAAGGGATTTGTGCCCCGTGTCCACAAACGTGGCCTGACGTGCCCCACGCGACAGCGATTCCAGTGCCAGTGCGCCAGTGCCTGCGAATAAATCCAACACGCGCGCGTCATCAATCGGGTTACCAAATCGCCCGCCTGATAAAATGTTGAAAATGTTTTCGCGCACGCGGTCTGTGGTTGGGCGCAGATGTGCGCCTGCGTCCCCTTTGCCCACGGCGGCCAATGCGCGGCCTTTGAATGTGCCGGCGATGATCCTCACGCTTTTAACAATGCTTTCAGGTCGGTATCAGGATCCCCAATAACGGCGGGATCTGGGGATTTACCCATTTCAATCAACCGTTTGCCCACCATATAGGATCGGCTGTCATTGATGGCATCCACCGCCAACAATGCGCCATCGCGGTAATACCAAAATGACGGCGCATCCGCATTTCCGCGTGACACGACTGTGTCATAGCCAGTGTTTAGCCCTGCAATTTGCAATTTGGTGTCGTATTGATCTGACCAAAACCACGGCATCGGCACATAGGTCACATTTTGCCCCATGATGTTCAGCGCAACATTTTCGGCCTGATCAATGGCGTTTTGCACGCTTTCCAATCGGATCCGCCCCGATTTATAGGGAAACGATGCGCAATCGCCCGCCGACCAAATCGCGGGGTCGGATGTTTGGCCAAATTCATTGACGCGAATGCCGTTTTCGATGTCTAGGCCGGCGGCCTCGGCCAATTCGGACGCAGGTGCAATGCCCACGCCCACAACGGCAAAATCAATGTCTAGGGTGCTGCCATCGGTCAACTGTGCCGCAGTCACACGGCCATCGGTTCCGATCAAGTGATCCAGCCCCACGCCTTCGCGAATATCGACGCCGTTTGCGGTGTGCAGTGCGCGGAAATAATCGGATGTTTGGGGGGCGGCGACACGCTGCAAAATGCGATCCGCCATTTCGACCAGCGTGACCTGCACGCCCTTGGACGCGGCAACGGCTGCCGCCTCAAGCCCGATATAGCCGCCGCCAATAATCAAACAGCGCGCGTCCTGTTTGATTTCAGGGGCCAAGGCATCCGCATCGCGCAGATCGCGCATGGCATAGACCCCCTGCAAGGTACCGCCAATTTTTTCAGGCAGTTTGCGGGGCCACGATCCTGTCGTCAGGACCAGTTGATCATAGGCAATATAGCCTTGTGACGTTTGAACCGTTTTGGCATCGCGATCTATGGCTGTGACCTGCGTGTCCAGCATCAATGTGATGTTTTGATCTGCGTAAAATTCCATGGGCCGCAGGTACAGGCGTTCTAGGTCCATGTCGCCCATCATATATTTTTTCGACAAAGGGGGCCGTTGATAGGGCGGGGCGGTTTCGCCACCAATCAATGTAATATCGCCTGTATATCCAGAATTGCGCAGTTTGGCGGCCAAGGCTGATCCCGCTTGACCTGCGCCAATGATTACTGTTTTCGTCATAATTGTGCCCTGTTGCCTATGGATGCTTGTTGGATGCAGCCTATATTGTAATCATGGAAAAACGCAATTGCAGAGAAGGAAAATAAATGACGATTTCAGTCGGTGATCGCTTGCCCGAGGCAAGTTTGGTGCGCATGGGCGATAATGGCCCAGAGGCCGTCGCATTATCGGATAAATTGGCGGGCCGTCGTGTTGCCATTTTTGCGGTACCTGGCGCCTATACGCCCACATGCCATTCCGCGCATGTGCCCAGTTTTATCCGGACCAAGGACCAATTTGCCGCCAAGGGTGTAGATGAAATTATCTGTATCAGCGTAAATGACCCGTTTGTGATGCAGGCATGGGGCAATGCCACAGGTGCAACCGAGGCAGGCATCACCATGTTGGCCGATGCCGAAAGCACATTGACCAAGGCCATCGGCATGGATTTCGATGCGCCCCCCGCAGGGTTGATCGGGCGGTCCAAACGCTATGCCATGATGGTCGAAGACGGCGTTGTCACCGTGTTGTTGCCCGAACCCAGCCCCGGTCAATGTGATGTATCTGGCGGCGAAGCGCTGTTGGCCGAAATCTAGAAACCTGATGCAAGCTGGTCCATTTTTTGGGCCAGCTTTACGTCCAAATCGCTTAGGCCGCCGGTGTCATGTGTGGTCAACACCACCCGCACACGGTTATAGACGTTAAACCATTCGGGGTGGTGGTTTAATTTTTCCGCCCAAATGGCGCATTGCGTCATCCAGCCAAATGCTGCGACAAAGGATGGGAATTTGAATTCCTTTTCAATGGCGCTTTGATCATCGTTGATGGCCCAGCCATTTTGCAACAGTGCGGCGATGTCGGGGGATGTGGCGTTTAAAGCTGTCATTGTTATTCCTGTTCCTCGACGTTTAGGGATTTGAACGGACCATAGCTGGTCAAAATTTCCATTTCTTCAGCATTGGCGGATTTCTCGGCTTGCAGGTAATCTGCGACCGCTTGGGCAAATTTGGGGTCATGGATCCAATGCATGGAATATGTGGTGGCGGGTAAATATCCGCGGGCCAGTTTGTGTTCGCCTTGTGCGCCGGCTTCAACCCGGTGCAGGCCGTGGGCAATTGCGAAATCAATCGCCTGATAATAACACAATTCGAAATGCAAACACGAATGATGTTCCACACAGCCCCAATACCGGCCATAGATCGCATCACGGCCTACGAAATTCAATGCGCCTGCGATTGCATTGCCATCGCGTTCGGCCAGAACCAACATGACATCATCGCGCATCGTGTCGTTGACCAGATCAAAGAATTCACGCGTTAGATAGGGTTGACCCCATTTGCGGGCGCCTGTGTCCTGATAAAACAGCCAGAATTGGTCCCAGTGGTGCGGTTTGATATCATCACCCCGCAACTGGCGGATGGTGCCGCCAAATTCCTGCGCTGTTTGGCGTTCTTTGCGAATGTTTTTACGTTTGCGGGCAGACATGGCCGACAAAAACTGATCAAAGCTGTCATAGTCTTGGTTGACCCAATGAAATTGCTGGGTTTCGCGCTGCAAAAATCCCACGTCCGCAAGCGTGTCATATTCGTCGGATGAACAGAATGTGGCATGCAGCGACGACAGTCCGTTGTTGGCCGTAATTTGGATGGCTGCTTTGGCCATTGCTGCGGGAATGGTGTCGTGAAAATCAGGATGGGCCATAAACCTGCGGCCCGTGACAGGGGTAAAGGGCGGTGCGATTTGCAGTTTGGGGTAATATTGCCCGCCTGCGCGTTCATAGGCATGCGCCCAGGAATGATCAAAAATATATTCGCCTTGGCTATGCAGTTTCAGATAAAGTGGGGCCGCACCCACGATTTGACCGTGCAGCCGGGCAATCAGATAGTGGGGCATCCACCCTGTGCCATCACCTACCGATCCGCTGCGCTCTAGCGCAATTAAAAACCGATGTGTCAGAAACGGGTTTTCAGGGGCTTGGTCAGGGTGCGCCCAGTTTGCACATGCGTCCCAATCCGATGGCGCGATGTCCGTCAGGGAATGGATGATTTCCAGTTTTAATTCGTGCAATGCCATATGAACCTGTCCTTGCCCCTAAATGTGTCGCAGACCAGACCAAGTTCAAGGGGCGACTAGGCTAAGAAATTTTCGAATGTGATGTTGTCCATCGTTGATTTTACCGACACAGCACATTGTTGCGATCGCACCGTCCAACATAGGATCGGCACGCCGTGTTCGCGCAAAGGAACCAGCGCAGGGTTGGCAAGATCATTGACGTCATGTGACACAAAGCATGCGTTTAACGCGTGATAGTCTAGGATCGCGGCCAGATGGTGGCGTCGATCTGCCGACACTGTGGGCCAATCCTGTTTCGAAAAATCACAGGTGGTCAATCCGCAGATAACTGACGGTTCTGCATCCCGAACATGGTGCATCGCATGTGGGTTGAATGACATAACCGCCGCTGGTCCGTCATATTGCGCAACGGCATGGGCAACAGAGCGTTCCAATATGCCGTCCGTTTGGGCCAGTGTCATGCTTTGATCCTTGATTTCGATCAACACGGGCACGCGACCTGCAATCAGGGCCAAAATATCCCCCAAGGGTTCGATGGTGTCCGATGATGTCCCAAGCGTGATATCGGCCAAGGTCGTTGCGTCCAACGCGCGAACGGGCCCTGTGTGATCTGTTAACCGCTCCAGCGTATCGTCATGAAACACCACTGCTTGGCCATCGCGTGACATTTGTACATCTAATTCGATGCCATAGCCATGGTCTATAGCCGCAATAAACGCTGCGCGGCTGTTTTCATAGATGCCGCGCGCCGCATTATGCAGGCCGCGATGTGCGAACGGCCTGCGCGTCAGAAAATCTAGGTCTGGCATATTTATTTGATTTGGAAAATGCCTTCGATTTCGACGGCAACCCCCAATGGCAATGCTGCGGCTGATACGGCTGCGCGTGCATGTTTACCGGCATCGCCCAAGGCATCACCGATAAAGTTTGAGGCACCATTAATGACCTGCGGCTGTTCTGTGTAATCCGGGGTTGAGTTTACAAAACCGGTCAATTTCACGACGCGAACCAAGCGATCAAGATCGCCATCGCAGGCCGCTTTGACCTGTGACAGCAGGCTGATTGCGCAGCATTTCGCGGCCTCGGCACCCTGTTCGGTGGTCATGGTGTCACCCACTTTCCCCACAATCAATCCATCCGCGTTTTGCGAGATTTGCCCAGACACATATACAAGGTCCCCAACAATAACATATGGAACGTAGTTTGCCGCTGGCATTGGTGCATCTGGCAAGGTCACGCCCATTTCTTTTAGGGTTTCTTCGTATGACATGTTCATCTGGGATCCTTTCGTTGAAATCGATGCGAAATTACATCTTAAATCCCATTAAGAAAAGGCCTAGTTTTCACGAAATGCCTTGGCAAAGTAATCTGCCAGTGGTTTGACCAGATAGGCCAATGGCGTACGATCAGATGTTCGAATGAACGCTTCAACCGGCATGCCCGGGATCAAGGTTACATTCGCGGGCAAACGATCAAGTTGACCATCATTCAGAATGATTTCCGCACGATAAAACGCAGTTTGCGATGCCTCATCTTGGAATGCGTCAGGGGATACTTTGGTCACTTGGCCGAATAATTCGGGGGTTGTGCGTTGGTCCAATGCGGAAAACCGCAAAATTGTGTCTTGGCCAACATAGACCTGATCAATATCCGTGGTCGGCACGCGCGCTGAGATAACCAGTGGCCTGTCTTGGGGGATCAAAAACAAAATGGGTTCGGCCGCACGAATGACAGATCGCGGCGTGAACACGGTCAATCCATAGACAATGCCAGACACCGGCGCGCTGATATCCATGCGTGACAGTTTTTCGGTCAGGGCGTTGTAACGCTCTTCTAGCTCAAGCGCGCGGAATTGCTGATCGCGCAGGCGCGAAATGGCATCTTCGCGCTGACTGCTGTCCAGTGTTTCGATTTCGATGTTGATTTCGGTAATGCGGCCTTCAGCTTCGGCCTGGCGTGCTGTCAAGTTGCCCAAATCCCCAGCCAGTTCCGCCTGAGAGCGTTGCAGCGCCAAGACGCGCGATGCCTGCGCCAACCCACGATCTAACAGTGTCTGTTGGTCTGCCAATTCTTGGGATAACAAATCCAACTGGATGTCCAGCGCTGCCTTTTGGGCTGCGATGCCGTCAATCTGGTTTTGGATTTGGCCCAGCCGTTTTGACAGCTGTTCTTTTTGTTTTTTGATGGACACCCGCCGCGCTTGGAACAGGTTTTCTTGGCCTTGGACCAGTTCAGCAATGTCGGCCGATTGTTGCGCACGATCCAACAGACGCTGATCAAAGGTAATTGCATCCTTGCCATCACGTTCTGCAATCAAGCGGCCGCGGCGGGCCATTAATTCGAACAGCTGACCTTCGATGATGTTAAGTTCGGATTTTTCCAATGTTGGGTCCAGTCGGATCAAAATATCCCCAGCCTGCACCGTGTCACCTTCGTCCACGATAATATCTTGGATCACGCCGCCATCGGGGTGTTGAACGACTTGGCGGTTTTGTTCGACCTCAATCTGGCCGCTGGCAATAACCGCACCTGAAAGTTCGGTCATCACTGCCCAGCCGCCAAAGCCGCCAACCAACACCAAAGTTGACAAGAGTCCGATTGTCAAAGCACGTCGCGCAGAAAACTGGGTCATTTCAGCCCCCCCACCTTGGTTTGGGCAATGTCGCGGTGATTTTGAACATGTTTTCGCATGACCTCATCCTTGGGACCATAGGCGACACAGACGCCGTGTTCCAGCAGCAACAGATTATCACATTCCAATACTGCGGCAGGGCGGTGGGCCATAATTAAAACGGATTTACCCTCTTGCTTCATCGTGCGAATGGCTAAGTTTAGGGCATCCGTTCCAATGTTGTCTAAATTTGAATTGGGTTCATCCAGCACCAAAATCACAGGGTTGTCATACATCGCGCGGGCCAGTCCAATGCGCTGGATTTGCCCCCCTGACAGACGGCCGCCGGCGATAGACACGCGTGTGTCGTAGCCATCGGGCAGTTGCAAAATCATGTCATGTGCGGCCGCTTTCTTGGCGGCGGTTACAATTTTGTCTGCATCGGGATTCGTGGATAATCGGGCGATATTTTCTGCGATTGTACCATCAAACAACTGCACCCTTTGGGGCAGATAGCCGATATATTTCCCTAAAACTTCGGGTGCGTAATTGTCCAGCGATGCGCCGTCTAGGCGAATTTTACCACCCGCTGGGCGCCAGACACCTGTGATTGCGCGGGCCAGTGTGGATTTACCTGCACCAGACAAACCAACAACACCAACAGCGATGCCTGGTTCGATTGTGAAATTTACCGCCTTTAACGCGGCCTGTTGCTGGCCGGGCGGGATGACGGTCAGGTTTTGTGCGCTCAGCCGTGCTTTGGGGGCTGGCAATGGGGTGCGTTCGGGTTCTGGTGGAACCTCGCCCAGCAGTTCGGCCAAGCTGTGCCAGCCTTTGTGGGCGCGGGTGACCAAGGCCCATTGGCCGATGGCCATTTCAATGGGGGCCAGTGCGCGGCCCAACAGGATGGATCCCGCGATCATGGCACCCGCTGTCAGTTCATTTTGCAACACCAAATAGGCCCCCAATCCCAACATTGCCGACTGTAAAAACAGGCGCAATGTCTTGGTCATGGATGAAAATAAACCACCTGTATCGGCGGCCTTTAGGTGGTTTGTCAGGGCCTCGGATCGTGCAACTTGCCACCGTTGAAAGGCAGCGTCTGACATTCCCAGCGAACGGATCATTTCGGCTTCGGTCCGCAGTTGATCCGACATCATTTCTGATTGAAACCCTGTTTGATTGGCTTTCGCTTGGGGATGTTTGGTGGTGATCTGGTTTAGGATTGCAACCACTACCAACACAAATCCGCCCCCAACGGCCAAGGCCCCCAACCAAGGGTGGAAAATCGCGATGCCAAACAAAAACAACGGCGTCCAAGGCAAGTCAAACAACGCGGTAAAGACTGGTGAGGTCAGCAATCTCTGCACCGCTTCTAGGTCGCGCAGGCCTGTTGACGTTTTGGCGTCTGACGCGATGGCCGCGCGGCGTAATACGGCATTGAATACGCGTTCGTCCAACGCGGCCTGAAACCTTGCGCCCACGCGTCCCATGACGCGTCCGCGTGAATAATCCAACAGTCCCATCATGCCGTATAGAAAGGCCACCAGTAAAGACAGCGCAATCAACGTCGCCTCGGACCGGCTGCCCAGCACGCGGTCATAGACCTGCAACATATACAATGGGCCCGCCAACATCAAAATGTTGACCAAGGCGCTAAACAAGCCGACAAACCAATATAATCCACGACTTTGGGCGCGCACTTGCCTAAGTTCGTCTAGGCCGCGTTGTTTTGCAGTGTGTGACATAAAACCAACCAATTTCTTCAAATTTTCAAAAGCCAAGTGGCCTTTCACATAATAATCACTATATGTCGCATAAGACATGGCCGAGTGAAAGATTTTTTTTCGCGATCAGGTTGTGATGGTTAAGTGAATATAAATTTGTTTTGAAAGGTTTACGTAAGAGACATGGCCAAGAGTGTGATTGTTCCGGTGCTTGTTGTTGCTAGCCTGTCGATAGGTGCCGCTGGCTGCACGCAGCGCGAAGCTGGGGTCGAATTTACCGATCCTTACGAAAGCACGAACCGCCGCGCGCATGAGTTCAACAAAGAATTGGATCGCGCGATATTAAAACCTGCGGCGCTGGCCTATACCGACCTGACACCGAAACCTGTGCAGCAAGGCGTTTCCAATTTCGCCACCAACCTTTCACAGCCCGCAAATGTTTTGAATTATATGATGCAGGGCAATGTCGCCGAGGCGATCAACACCACGGGAATATTTCTGGTCAACAGTCTGATCGGTGTTGGCGGTATTTTCGACATCGCTGGCCGCGAAGGTCATTTTGCGCGTGATACAGATTTTGGCGAAACGCTGTCCACTTGGGGCGTCAAAGAAGGGGCCTATATCGAATTGACAGGTCTTGGTCCGACCACCGAACGCGGGGCCGTGGGGAAAGTGGTTGATTTTGTTATGGACCCATTGGCCAGTGTACTAAGCGTATCGCAAAGTAAGCTGTTGCGCGTTGCATCGGTATCCAAGGTGCTAGAAGCCCGTGTGGAATACGGTGACGCATTAGACAGTGTGCTGTATGATAGTGCCGATAGTTATACACAGACGCGTTTGTACTATTTGCAAAACAGACGATATGAACTAGGTACACAGCCACAAGATATTATTGATCCCTTTGAGGAAATGTATGGAACTGAATAAATTTTCCCGCCGCAGTATGTTCGCCATCGGGGCAGGTGCCGTTGTGGCATGTGCGTCCCCAGTTTGGGCTGCCAGCAGCGCGCAGGCTGAGGCATTGGTTGGCAAATTGGTGGATGACATCAATGACGTGATTGCCTCTGGCATGTCAGAACGCCAAATGATCGCACGTTTTGAACAGATTTTTATCCGCTATGCAGATGTGCCAACGATTGCACGCTATGCGATGGGGCGGGATTCCCGTGCGGCCAGTGCCGCGCAGATGAAACGCTTTACCAACGAATTCACGGCATATCTGGCGCGTAAATACGGCAAGCAATTCCGTAAATTCATCGGCGGCAAGATTGAAATGCAAGGATCGCGCGCCGTCAAAAGTTACTATGAAGTGTCCACCTTGGCCAAGCTAAAGGGTGAGGCCCCGTTTGAGGTGCAGTTTTTGGTCACTGACCGGTCGGGCGATTTGTTGTTTTTCAACATGTTCATCGAGGGCATCAATATGCTGTTGGCGGAACGGTCTGAAATTGGCGCATTGTTGGATCGCAATGGTGGCAATATTGATGCAATGATCAAGGATCTGGCGAAAATCGCCTGATCCTAGTCCGCTGATCCTAGGATGGGCGTCCCACAATGGGTCGCCCTAGTTTCCCAGTAACTGTTTCAACAGGTTGTCCATAAAACCACCATTGCCCGTGTCATTTGGGGTGGCAATGGGCTGCGTCGGTGCGGGCCGTTGGATGTTGCGTGCCATGGGCAATGGCACGGGTGCGGATTTTTCCGTAACCCGCAGCATTGTTTCGCGCCAAATATCCGCAGGCAAACCGCCGCCAGTTACCCCACGCAGACGCGTGTTGTCGTCATAGCCCATCCAGACGCCCGTAACATAATCTGCGGTAAAGCCCACAAACCACGCATCGCGTGCGCCTTGGGTGGTGCCCGTTTTGCCCGCAATTTCCCAGTTGGGAATTTTTGCACGCGCGCCAGTGCCGTTTTCAACGACCTGTGACATCATATAAATCAATTCTTGCGCCGCGCGTTCACGGATGACGCGTTCGCCAATACCGCCGTTCGATCCCATGATTGCGGTGCTATCGCCCAGCAATTTCAATTCGATCAACCCATAGGGCGTGACCGACGATCCGCCGTTCAAGATACCGGCATAGGCCCCCACCATTTCGATCAATGTTGATTCAGATGCGCCCAATGCAATTGCCGGACCTTGGGCCAAATCTGTGCTTAGGCCGAAATCTGATGCGATTTTGCGCACATTTTCGCGGCCCACGGCTTCGGACAATTTGACGGCAGGTATGTTTAGGCTGTCCTGCAATGCTTGGGTCAGGGTGACGGGCCCCTTGAAATCATCGGTATAGTTTTTGGGCGACCACGGACCCGATCCAGGAATGTTCAGCGTCAGGGGTTCATCCACAATGGTATCATAGGGCGAATACCCCAGTTCCAGTGCCGCCGCATAGACAAAGGGTTTAAAGGCCGATCCTGTTTGCCGCAACGCTTGGGTGGCGCGGTTGAATGCGCCCGACACCTTGGTTTTGCGGCCCCCCACCATGGCACGCACCGCCCCATCGGCGGACATGACCACAATCGCGGCTTGTGCCTTGGATTCGGGGCTGACACGTTCTTGGAACACGAATTTCAACGCCTCTTCTGCGGATTTCTGGATCCGCTGATCTAGGGTGGTTTTGATGATCACATCTTCTGTTGTGTTGCGGGTGAAAAATTCGGGGCCTGATTGCATCACCCAATCCGCGAAATACCCGCCTGCCTTGGCCTCGGCCGCGTCAGATAATTCAGCGGGGTTGTCGCGTGACATTTGTGCGGTTGTTGCGCTGATATAGGCTTGATCCTCCATCAACCCGATGATCAAATTTGCGCGTTCTTGTGATCGGGCCAAATTGTTGGTTGGCGCATAGCGTGAGGGTGCGACCAGCAATCCTGCAAGCATTGCCGCCTGGGGTGGGGTGACTTTGGCAGCGGAAATCCCAAAGTAGCGTTGTGCGGCCGCTTCAAAGCCGCGTGCCCCGGCACCCAAAAACGCACGGTTTAGATAGATCGATAAAATTTCATCCTTTGAATACTTGACCTCCATCGCAAGGGCATATGTCGCTTCTTTTACTTTGCGCCATAGGGATCCTTCACGGCAATCTGCCTCATAGGCGGCCTCGGATTTCCAGCGTTTTGGGTCAAACGGAATGCCAAGGCATAGCAATTTTGCCGTCTGCTGTGTGATCGTGGATCCGCCATGACCTGATAGCGGTCCGCGGCCTTCGCGCAGGTTGATGCGAATGGCGCTGGCCATGCCGCGTGGGCTGACACCGAAATGCGAATAAAACCGGCGATCCTCGGTTGCTATGATCGCGTTTTTCAAATGGGGTGACACAGTGTCGGCTGTAATGATGCCCCCAAACTGATCCCCGCGCCATGCAAACACATCGCCGTTGCGGTCCAGCAGCGTAACAGATCCGCGTGCGCGTCCATCAAGCATTTGTTCAAAGGGTGGCAAGCTGGATGCAAAATATCCGATGCCAAGCGCCAAGATAAGGCAGCTGATCATAAAGCCACGCCAAAATATGCCGAACACAATCGTCCAGATGGCACCAATAATGCGTTTCATCAGGCGCACAAAAGCATTTCTGGACGCAGGTTTTTTGAATTTCGGTTTTTTTGCGTTGCGTTTTTTTGATGATTTCGCTTTGGCGCGGGGCTGTGATGCGCCGTCGTATCGTTTGTCTGCGACGAGTCGCTGATTGCCTTTTGGTCCCGCCATTGTGCCTGCCTACACCCTTTTGGTTGTATGTTATCCAACTTTGCTGGGATTGTTTAGGTGCAAAAAACAGTTTTCCGAGGTGATTTTTTGATTAAATATTGTGCAAAAAATGTGTTTAGCATAAAATATAAGCAAAAATTTGCGAAAACCCAATGAAAAATCCGCAAAATCATTCCCATCGCTGCGTTTTTTCACTTTGCTGCAAGTGCAAACAAATTTTGACGCTCACGAAAGGAAACCAAGGTGAAACTGATTATAGCAACGATCAAGCCTTTCAAGCTTGAAGACGTCCGGCAGGCCCTGACCGACATTGGCGTCAAGGGCATGATGGTGACCGAAATTAAGGGGTTCGGATCACAGTCGGGACACACAGAAATCTATCGTGGGGCAGAATATGCGGTGAATTTTGTGCCCAAGGTGAAACTGGAATTGGTTGTCGATGCAGGCATGGCCGAACAGGTGGTTGAAACCATCACGACCGCCGCCCGCACTGGCAAAATTGGCGATGGCAAAATCTTTGTGCTGGACGTGGAACAGACGGTCCGCGTGCGCACAGGTGAAACCGGCATCGACGCAATCTGATAAAGGATCAAGACACATGACCAAAACATTACTTAAATCGGCAGGCTTTGGCGTGATCGCCACAGCACTGATGCCAAGTTTCGCCGCAGCCCAAGATGCTGTCGCTGTGGCAGTTCCAACAGACAGCGTGTTTATCCTAAATTCACTGTTGTTCCTGATTGGTGGATTTCTGGTGTTCTGGATGGCAGCGGGCTTTGCCATGCTAGAGGCAGGTTTGGTGCGGTCAAAAAACGTGACCATGCAGCTGACAAAAAACGTAGCGCTGTTTTCACTGGCCGCAATTTTTTATTACCTGATCGGCTATAATCTGATGTACCCACTGGGAACATGGTCGGTTGATGGCGTATTATCCGGCGTCTTTGGCCCCGGCGTGTTAGAGGCCGTGGGCATTACCGCTGAAAATGCAGACGACTATGGCTATGCCTCAACCGGATCGGATTTCTTTTTCCAGTTGATGTTCTGTGCGGCGACGGCGTCGATTGTATCGGGTGCCTTGGCAGAACGGATCAAGCTGTGGCCATTTCTGATCTTTACCGTTGTTTTGACAGCGATCATCTACCCAATTCAGGCCAGCTGGAAATGGGGTGGCGGTTTCTTGGATGAAATGGGCTTTTTGGATTTCGCGGGATCAACTGTCGTCCACTCGGTCGGGGGCTGGGCTGCGCTGACGGGTGCGCTGATCTTGGGTCCACGTATCGGTAAATATGCCAAGGGCGGCCGCGTCGTGCCAATCCCTGGTTCAAACCTGACACTGGCAACCTTGGGTACATTTATCCTGTGGATGGGTTGGTTCGGATTTAACGGCGGATCACAGTTGGCCATGGGGTCCGTTGGCGATGTTGCCGATATCTCGCGCATCTTCTCAAACACAAATGCCGCTGCAGCGGGTGGTGCGGTTGCGGTCCTGTTGCTGACACAACTGCTGTATAAAAAACCGGATTTGACCATGATCCTGAACGGTGCCTTGGCGGGTTTGGTGGCCATCACGGCGGAACCGCTGACGCCAACGTTGGGTCAGGCGACCATCATTGGGGCCATCGGCGGTGCGATTGTTGTGTTCGCTGTACCATTCCTGGACAAACTGAAAATCGACGATGTTGTGGGCGCCATCCCTGTCCACCTGATGTCGGGTATCTGGGGAACTATGGTGGTTCCATTCACAAACTCTGACGCCAGCTATGGAACACAGTTCATTTCGATCGTGATTGTCGGTGCCTTTGTTGTGGTGACATCTGGTGTGTTGTGGTTCGTACTTAAGGCGACCTTGGGGATCCGAGTCACGGAAGAGGATGAAATCAACGGTTTGGACATGTCCGAATTGGGGATGGAAGCCTATCCAGAATTTTCACGCCGCTAAGGCGCTGGATCAAGACAAAAAAATGGGCGCGAAAGCGCCCTTTTTCGTTTGGTATCTGTGCCGATTATTCTGGCAGATAGGGGGTGTCGTCCCCTTCGCGTGGGGGGCGTCCGACAACGTCGCGCAACCCATCGAGTTCGATAAAGTTATCGGCCTGACGGCGCAATTCGTCCGAAATCATTGGGGGTTGGGTACGGATTGTTGATACGACCGATACGCGTACACCTTGACGCTGCAGGCTTTCGATCAGGGGTCTGTAATCACCGTCGCCTGAAAACAGAACGATGTGGTCGACATGGGGCGCCAACTCCATCGCGTTCACGGTCAATTCAATGTCCATGTTTCCTTTGACTTTGCGGCGGCCTTGGCTGTCGGTATATTCCTTGGCCGCTTTGGTGACCATGGTGAACCCGTTATAGTTTAGCCAATCGACAAGTGGACGAATCGGTGAATACTCTTCGCTGTCCAGCAGGGCAGTGTAATAAAACGCCCGCAGTAATTTCCCACGACGCATAAATTCTGTCCGCAACAGTTTATAGTCGATGTCAAAGCCCAAAGCCTTGGCAGCTGCGTAGAGGTTCGATCCGTCAATAAACAGCGCAAGCCGTTCGTCCTTGTAAAACATTAAATTTCCTTCCAACTATATCTTGTCCGCCGAATTGCCGCGTGAGTAATGGTTTCGGCCAAGTATGACGCTTATGTAAAAAAAAACTATCTGACTGCAAGTATAGGATTTCATGAATATGGGTATCGATTTTATGCGTTTGGGTATAAGTTGTATAGCATCCGTTGGTAGCAACCAAGAGTGGCAGCGTAACAATTCTGTGATTGTATTAACAGAAATGTTAAACAACCTAAAGAGTAATTACGTTAACGTAACGTCAATTAGTAGGTTTTATCAAACACCCGCCTTTCCAGCGGGCGCTGGCCCAGATTTCGTAAACGCGGCATTGGTGATTCGCACCGATTTGCCGCATTACGATCTGCTGGCGCTGTTTCATCGGGTGGAACACGAAATGGGCCGTGTGCGCGAAAAACGCTGGGGGCAGCGCACGATTGATATCGATTTGATCAGCTATGGTGATCAGGTCTTGCCAGATGTCGCCACGCAGACCCGTTGGATGGAATTACCGCTTTCAGAACAAATGACTAAGGCCCCCGATCAGCCCATTGTGCCGCATCCCAGATTGCAAGATCGCGCCTTTGTTCTGGGGCCGCTGATGGACATTGCACCGCAGTGGCGCCACCCCGTGTTGGGGCGGACGATTGCCGAAATTTATGCCGCAACGCCGCAAAATTTGAAAGATGAGGTTAAACCCCTATAATGGCCTTGTAATTTTGGGATATCGCGCGTATTAGACGCGTTCTGTATCGATCGAACATCTAGGAGATTATTATGGCCCGCGTCACAGTAGAAGATTGCGTCGACAAAGTGTCAAACCGGTTTGAACTGGTCATGCTTGCTGCGCATCGCGCCCGCGAAATTTCGGCTGGATCCCCTTTGACTGTTGATCGTGACAACGACAAAAACCCTGTCGTGTCGCTGCGTGAAATCGCCGAAGAAACACAGACCGCCGACGAATTACGCGAACGCCTGATCGAATCGAACCAGACCCAGATCGAGGTTGACGAACCCGAAGATGATTCTATGGCGTTGTTGATGTCCGGCGAAGCAGACAAGCCAGAAGAGGACGACATGTCCGAAGAAAAATTGCTACGCGCGTTGATGGCGGCGCAGGGGCAGGAATAATTACATTTGCCAGGGTTATGTAAATGCTAAGTGCAGAAAACCTGGCTGATCTGGTTTCATCCTACAATCCAAAATCAAACAGGTCGCAAATCATTGCGGCCTATAATTATGGCCAACGCATGCATGATGGCCAGTTTCGCAAATCTGGCGAACCCTATTTTTCGCACCCAGTTGCCGTTGCTGAAATTCTAGCAAAACAAAAACTGGATGATGCGACGATCATCACAGCCCTGCTGCACGACACGATTGAGGACACCCCAGCCTCCAAAGCCGAAGTGGCTGAATTATTTTCCCCCCAAGTTGCGGATTTGGTCGATGGTGTGACCAAGCTGACCAATGTGCAGTTATCATCGGTCGAAACGAAAGAGGCTGAAAACGCCCGCAAATTGTTCATGGCAATTGCCAAAGACATACGCGTTATTTTGGTCAAACTGGCCGACCGTTTACATAACATGCGCACCATTGGGTCAATGCGTCCTGAAAAACAGGTGCAAAAGGCGCGTGAAACCATGGACTTATATGCGCCCCTTGCTGGACGTATGGGGATGCAATCCATTCGCGAAGATCTAGAAGATCTGGCGTTCCAAGTGCTAAATCCCGAGGCGCGGGAATCTATCCGTGTTCGGTTCGAAAATCTGCGCGCCGCGTCAGGCGATGTGGTCGAACGCATCACAGGTGACATGCGTTTGGAATTGGACAAGGCGGAGATCGCTGCCCATGTCTATGGTCGTCAGAAAAAACCCTATTCGATCTGGCGCAAAATGCAGGAAAAGGATCTGCCTTTTTCGCGTCTGTCCGACATTTATGGATTCCGCATTTTGTGTGCGTCTGACGCCGATTGTTACCGTATTTTGGGTGTGATCCACCAACGCTGGCGTGCGGTTCCGGGCCGGTTCAAAGATTACATCAGCCAGCCCAAAACCAACGGATACCGGTCAATCCACACCACCGTGTCGGGCCGCGATGGCAAACGCGTTGAGGTGCAAATCAGAACGTTCCAAATGCACGAAGTGGCCGAGGCGGGCGTCGCCGCGCATTGGTCATATCGCGATGGTGTGCGGTCGAAAAACCCATTCACTGTCGATCCGGTCAAATGGATCACAAAACTGGTAAGCGAAGTTGACGAAGACGACGATGAGGCATTCCTTGAAGCCGTCAAACTGGAAATGTTTGCCGACCAAGTGTTTTGCTTTACCCCCAAGGGGGATGTCATCAAATTGCCCAAAGGGGCCTGTCCCATTGATTTTGCCTATGCCATTCATACGCGCATTGGTAATTCCTGTGTCGGGGTCAAGGTAGATGGCATGCGCGTGCCCATCTGGACCACGCTGCGCAATGGCCAATCCGTTGAAATTATCACAGCCGAGGGGCAGCATCCTGTGTCCCAATGGTTGGATCTGGTCGAAACGGGCAAGGCCAAAACCGCGATTCGCCGCGCCTTGCGCGAAATGGATCGCGGGCGTCATGTCACCCTGGGTCGTGACCTGCTGCGGTCTGCATTTGATCAGTATGATAAAAAAATGACGGACAAGTTGATCGAAACGGCAGCCAAAAAACTGCGCCTTGAATCGGGCGAAGAGTTACTGGCGCGGCTTGGCAGCGCAGAACAAAGCGCGCGGGAAACAGTGCGTATTTTGTTCCCAGATATTAAAGATGACAAAAATACCCATGTGGATCATCAGCGTGCGGTGATTGGTTTGAACACGGGCCAATCCTTTACCCGCAGGCCGTGCTGCGAACCCCTGCCTGGTGAACGCATTGTCGGGATTTTGACCGCCGGATCAGGGGTTTCGGTGCATGCCATCAATTGTGACAGCCTAGAGCGTTTCGAAGAAAAACCCGAACTATGGGTCGATTTGCACTGGCACGATGGCAAGCATGCGGCAATTTATCCCGTGACATTGCAACTGACGATCAGCAATGATGCAGGTGTTCTGGGTCGTGTGTGTACGGTGGTTGGCGAAGCAGGTGCGAATATTTCGGATCTAAAATTTGTCGATCGGAAACCGGATTTTTACAAAATTGACATTTCTGTCGATCTAAGTGATGTGGAACACTTGGTGTCGGTTCTTAGTCGCCTTGAGGCGGAACCCGAAGTCGCCACCATCACACGTCTGCGGCGGACAGACAAAACCTGAAACCTGTAACCCGACGGGACATAACCTGTGGTCTTTAAAAGACGCGACAAAAGACCGGTTCTGAAAATCCTCTTTGAGCTGTTGTGGCCCAAGGGTGGTTGGGCGCGCGCGTTTTATTATGTACGCCATCGACTGCATCGTTTGCCCGACACGCCCCAACGGATTGCGCGGGGGGTGGCCGCAGGTGTTTTCACAACATTTACCCCATTCTATGCGTTTCATTTTATTGTGGCCGCGCTGACGGCGCGATTGATCAATGGTAATATCTTGGCGGCACTGCTTGGAACATTCTTTGGCAATCCGTTGACCTATATCCCGATTGGGGTTGTGTCCCTGAAAACGGGCCATTTTTTGTTGGGAACGCAATTCGACCATTCGGGCGATCATACCCCCACCTTTGTTGGAAAATTCGTAAACGCCAGTCATGATTTGCAACATAACTTTATGGCCATGTTTACGGACGAACGGGCCGACTGGGCCAATCTGCATTTGTTCTATGATGAGGTGTTTTTGCCTTATCTGGTCGGTGGGCTGATGCCGGGGATTATTACGGGTGCGGTGTTTTATTATCTGTCTTTGCCCCTGATCACGGCTTATCAAAACCGCAGACGTGGCGTGTTGCGTAAAAAATTGCTATCAATTCAGGCGAAAAAGCGGGAAAAGGATCTACATTAGCATCACTGCTATAGGAGAGTGAAATGTCCAAATTACGTCTGGGTGTGAATATCGACCATATCGCGACTGTACGCAATGCGCGTGGGTCGGCCTATCCTGATCCGATGCGTGCGGCTTTGCTGGCGCAGCAGGCAGGCGCAGATGGCATCACCGCCCACCTGCGCGAAGATCGCCGCCACATCCGCGATGGCGATATTGACACATTAGCCACTGATCTGACCGTGCCGCTGAATTTTGAAATGGCGGCAACAGAGGAAATGCAAGCGATTGCGCTGCGTCATAAACCCCATGCGATCTGCATTGTTCCCGAAAAGCGCGAAGAACGCACGACCGAGGGCGGCCTAGACGTGCTGCGCGATGATAATTACTTGGCCAAATTTATCGCGCCCCTGCGTGATGCGGGATCACGGGTGTCAATATTTATCGGCCCTGACGCGGATCAAATCCGTGCGGCCCATCGCATTGGCGCGCAAGTGGTCGAATTGCACACCGGTGCCTATTGCGATTACCACTATGAGGGCAATTTTGCCGAACGCGATGCGGAATTGGCCCGTTTGCGCGATATGGCCACATTTGCCCATTCGCTGGGGCTTGAGGTACACGCAGGCCATGGTTTGACCTATGAAACCGTCCAACCCATCGCGGCCTTGCCCGAAGTGGTCGAATTGAATATCGGTCATTTCCTAATGGCCGAGGCGATGTTTGTGGGGTTGGAGGCCGCCATCCGCGAAATGCGCCGTTTGATGGATGATGCGCGCGCATGATTTTGGGCATCGGCACAGATCTGGCCAATATTGATCGGATCAAGGCCGTATTGGACCGCCACGGTGATCGGTTTCGCAACCGCGTGTTTACCGAACGCGAACAGGCCAAAGCCGGCCGCCGTCTGGACGAGGCTGGCACATACGCCAAACGCTGGGCCGCGAAAGAGGCCTGTTCCAAGGCCCTGGGCACAGGGTTGCGGATGGGGATCGCATGGCGCGATATGGCCGTGTCGAACCTGTCAACGGGCCAACCCGTGATGACCCTGACCGGCTGGGCCGCGCAGCGTTTGGCCGATATGACCCCCGATGGGCATCAGGCGATTGTGCATGTCACATTGACCGATGATCACCCTTGGGCGCAGGCGTTCGTGGTGATTGAGGCACGGCCAATTGCGTGATGCATTCCTTGACACGCGCGGTCGGCCCCATCATATAGCACCCAATGATTTAAGATAGGATTTCATCATGGCAGATAAGACAGCAAGTTCCGGTGGCGGTATTTGGGAACTCATCAAAACGGTTGTCATCGCCCTGTTGATTGCAGGGGTGTTTCGGTCCCTGTTTTTCCAGCCGTTTTGGATCCCATCCGGTTCGATGAAGGATACACTGCTGATCGGTGATTTCCTGTTTGTCAATAAAATGGCCTATGGTTATTCCTATGCGTCCTGTCCCAGTGTGAAAATTCCTGCGGTTGGTTTGGATGTTGATGCCAGTGATATTTGCGGATTTATGCAAAATGGTGACGGCCGTTTTCTGGCCAGCGAACCCGAACGCGGTGATGTGGTGGTTTTCCGCCATCCCGTTACAGGGCGTGATTACATCAAACGTCTGATCGGATTGCCGGGTGATCAAATCCAGATTAAGGCAGGTATCATTCATCTAAACGGGGTACCAATGCAACAGGTGCCTGCGGGTGTGTTTACAGAGACGATGGAACCACAGGGCGCATTTGGCAATCGGCCACGGTGCGAAAATGGGGCCGTGGGCGATGGAGGAATGTGTAACAAATCCCGTGCCAGCGAAACCAATCCCGAGGGCAAATCCTATGCTGTGTTGAACATCGGCCCATCGTTCACTGATAATACCAAGGTATTTACTGTGCCGGCGGGCCATTATTTCATGATGGGCGACAATCGCGATAATTCATCCGATAGCCGCGTTGACCAAATCCAAGGTGGCGTTGGTTTCGTCCCGTTCAAGGATCTGATCGGTCGTGCGGATCGCATTATGTTTTCTTCAGCAGGTCGGTCTATGTTCTTTTTCTGGACATGGCGATCAGATCGGTTTTTCAAGGCGGTTCAGTGAAGCGATCTAGTGACATAGCTGCGTTTGAACAGCGATTGGGGTATGAGTTTCGAAATTTGGAAATTCTACTTGAGTCTCTAACGCATCCATCCATTGCCAGTCAGACGCGCTCAGACAACCAACGCTTGGAATTTCTTGGCGATCGTGTTTTGGGTTTGGTCATGGCCGAAGCCCTGTTGGAACTGGATACCACCGCTGCCGAAGGGACCCTTGCGCCGCGTTTCAACGCATTGGTCCGCAAAGAAACCTGTGCCGATGTGGCGCGTGCAATTGATTTGGGCGCAGTGCTGAAATTAGGGCGATCAGAAATGAAATCTGGTGGCCGGCGCAAAGATACCCTGTTGGGCGACGCGATGGAGGCAGTGATTGCTGCAATCTATATCGATGCAGGCTTTGGCGTGGCTAAAAAAACCGTTCTTGCGTTATGGGGGGATCGGGTTCACCGTGTAAAATCAGATGCCCGCGATGCAAAAACACGCTTACAAGAATGGGCGCAGGCACGATCACTGCCGCCACCCCTATACCACGTGGTGTCGCGCAGCGGGCCAGATCATGCCCCTGTTTTTGAAATCCAAGCTGTGTTAAAAACGGGCGAAACAGAAACGGCCACGGCCAATACCAAACGCAAAGCGGAACAAGCTGCCGCCAAGGCGTTGTTGAACAAACTGGATACATAGTTAAATGACCAAAGCGGGATTTGTTGCCCTGATCGGCGAACCAAACGCCGGTAAATCCACCCTGACCAACCGTATGGTAGGTGCCAAGGTGTCGATCGTAACGCACAAGGTGCAAACAACGCGCACCCGTATTCGCGGTGTCGCGATTGAGGGCGATAGCCAGATTGTGTTCGTTGATACGCCCGGTCTGTTCAAGCCGCGCCGCCGTTTGGATCGCGCGATGGTGGCCGCCGCGTGGGGTGGGGCGGCAGATGCCGATGTGATCGTTCTGTTGATTGAGGCGCACCGCGGCATTACCGAAGGTGTTGAGCGGATCCTAGAAGAATTGGGAAATATCGCAACCGGTCGCCGCGTCGCACTGGCCATTAACAAAATCGACCGTGTTCAGGCCGAGGTATTGCTATCGCTGTCGCAAAAAATGAATGATGCCTTTGCGTTTGAACAGACGTTTATGATTTCGGCAGAACGCGGCCACGGTGTGGATGCATTGCGTCAGTGGTTGGCAGGCGAACTGCCCGATGGCCCGTGGCTATACCCCGAGGATCAGATTGCTGATCTGCCCATGCGCATGATTGCTGCGGAAATGACGCGCGAAAAATTGACGCTGCGTTTGCATCAGGAATTGCCATACCAATTGACCGTCGAAACAGAAAACTGGCAAGAGCGCAAAGATGGCAGTGCGCGCATTGACCAGATTATTTATGTCGTTCGCGATGGCCACAAAGGCATTGTTCTGGGCAACAAAGGTGAAACCATCAAAGCCGTATCCAAAGCCGCGCGCGAAGAGTTAGAACAGTTCTTGGGCCGCAAAGTGCATCTGTTCTGTCAGGTCAAGGTTCGCGAAAAATGGCTGGAAGAGGCCGAGCGTTATTCCGAAATGGGCCTAGATTTCAAAGACGGAAACGCATGACGCGTCTGACCACGGAATTTTGGGTCCAAGCCTATCTGAAACATTTGAATATGGCGCATATTCCGGCCTATGTCTTGCGACACGGCGATGACACGGCTGGAACGGTATTGATCAAAGTAAACATGCTGGATGGTCAGGCACGCGTCTATGCGCAGACCTATGACTTGATGGCGGATCGCCGCGAATGGGCACTGTACGACAGCGGCGCTGAGCAAGAGATTGATGATCTGTTATCGCGGCAGGCTGCGCGTGACCCTGATTTGTGGACGATCGAAATTGAATCGCCTAGCGGTATACATCTGTTGGAATTGATGGGCTAGCCAAGTGCCGCGAATCGTGCATTATCACTGACCATGGAATGGCGCGATCATGGCATAGTTTTGGGGACGCGGGCCTTTGGCGAAACATCCGTTGTTTTGGATGTTCTGACACAGGATCATGGACGCCACAGCGGTGTGGTCAAAGGGGGTGTGTCGCGCAAATACCGCCCCATTTTGCAGCCGGGGTCAGTGTTGGATGTGACATGGCGCGCGCGGCTTTCGGATCATTTGGGCAGTTTTACGGTTGATCTGATAAAATCACGCAGCATCGCAATGCAGAATAGATTTTCGTTGGCAGGGTTATCCGCGGTCGCAGCGCTGTTACAACGCATTTTGCCGGAACGCGATCCGATGCCTGATCTATATGTTCAAACCAATGCGCTGCTTGATATATTATCTGTGCCGCAGGCCTTTGCTTATGGCTATTTTCATTGGGAATTGGCCCTGTTGGGGCATCTGGGATATGGATTGGATTTGTCATGCTGTGCCGTGACGGGGGCCACGCAGGATTTGATCTATGTATCACCAAAATCTGGCCGCGCGGTGTCACGCTTGGGGGCTGGTGAATGGGCGGACCGTTTGCTGCCGCTGCCTGATGTTGCCAAAGGCTTGGTAAATGAGCCAAAGTTCGCGCTAGAGGGCCTGAAACTAACGCAATATTTTTTAGAGAACAAAGTGGCGGTAAATTTGGGGATACCACACCTGCCATCCGCCCGTGAACGGCTGTTGGATCAGGTGACCAAGCTTTCTGAGGCGCAGTAATATCGTTCCCCCAGTGCATTTGACAAATGAAAATAGATTAGATCGCAGTATTTTATCGTGTTTTGGATTTTTTTTGAAAAACCCTCTGGACAGTTTACCAAGCAAGGCTTAGAACGCCATCACCCACAGCCATTGGCTGTTCCGGTGCCCGGGTAGCTCAGGGGTAGAGCAGGGGATTGAAAATCCCTGTGTCGGTGGTTCGAATCCGCCCCTGGGCACCATATTTATCAATAAGATCAGTAACTTATTTTTGACACACTAGCGCTATGCGTGTGTGATTCAAAAACACACCAAATACACACTTTTAGACGTGTTTGTGGGGTGGGATTCTGGGCTCAAACACTGTGTCTCGACCCTAGTAAAAGAACACAGTCTTTCTGTGACTTAGTGGTTGCTTAATAACCTTATGAACACCTTTTTAAATTATGCAGTTCTTTGATTTCTTCATTTAGATGTGTTGGTCAATTACTTAGTAAGTTGCTATTTGACGATATCTTAGAAAACCCATCCAACATTCGTATATATACTAAGGAAACACGTATTTCCCCTTGAACGATCACATCGTATCTGTAACGTGGTCCATGGCTTCTTAGTCGCTACCTGGTAAGATAACCTAGTCAAAATCATGCTAGGCTAAGTCGTGTGACTAGTCCGTAGGGGCCTTCCTATAAAGATATTCACCGTTGTAGGGTCGATGCACTTAGTCTCCAGTGTTATATCTGGCGCATGTGCTTTTTTGTGATTCAATGTGTGGGTAGCCCCAGCCAGATGTTATAGCGCCTTTCGCACAATAAAATGCAAGGCCTGACAGAATAGAACTAATATTTTAGTGGTGGAAATGAAAACAAAAGGCAACGTCCAGACTGCTCGAAAATTGCTTAAACCTGACTAGGCGCTTTCCAGCATTTATGCCGCTCGGATAGGTAAACGACAAAGCTTGTTTGCGATGGTCACTCAAATAAGACCTGTGGGAGCCAGAGAGCAATCTCAGGGAAGACCGTGATTAGCGCTGCGCCAATGCACATCAAAACAAAGAACGGCGCAGCATAGAGCGCGACTCGTAGAATTGGCGTATTTGTTAGGCCCTGAATGATAAACAAATTGAATCCGATCGGTGGCGTGATCTGAGCCAGCTCAACCATGATCACAAGGAAGACCCCGAACCAAATCGGATCAAATCCGGCAGAGATGATCAGTGGCAATGTGATCGGTAAGCTCATCACAGTAATGGAGATGCCTTCAAGGAACATGCCCAGGATAACGTAGAACACCGCCAGTACTGCGATTAGCTGGTATGGGGTTAGGTCGAACGAAGCGATTGCTGTCGCAACGTCCTGTGGGACATGTAAGAAACCCATTGCTGTCGATAGGAAGCCTGCTGCAATGAGAATAACCGCGATCATACAGCTTGTTTGGACGGAGGATATTATACTTTCGACGGCCAGTTTGAAACCGAATTGTCCGGTCAATAAAGTTAGGGCGATGGTGGTCACCACGCCAACTGCAGCCGCTTCGGATGGTGTCGCTATGCCGCTGTAAATTGAGCCTAGAACTATGAAGATCAAGATGGCGATAGGTATCAGGTTCCAAAGTCCTAGGACCATATCTCGCCAACCGGGTGGGTCTTCTTCGGCTGGTACCATGTCGGGCTGTGCGAGGCTGACCGTACCAACGTATAGGGCATAGAGACCTGCCAGCATTAGCCCTGGAAAAACCCCCGCAGCGAAGAGGCGTGCAACCGAAACTTCGGCCAGAACGCCGTAAACAATCATAACGATTGACGGTGGGATCAACAGTCCAAGGCTGCCGGCCCCAGCTAGAGAGCCATAGACCAGAGACTTGGCATAGTTGCGTTTGCTCAACTCAGACATAGTGATTTTGCCCACGGTCGCTGTGGTTGCTGCGCTTGATCCACTTACGGCGGCAAAAAGCGCTGAACCGGCAATGTTGGTGTGAAGAAGGCGGCCGGGCAGGTGATAAGTCAGCGGCGAGAGTCCCTTGAACAACCTGTCAGAGATATCCGTACGCAACATGATTTCGCCCATCCAGATGAACATTGGAATGGCCGAGAGCTCCCATGCGGTAGAACTCCGAATTACAAGGGGTGACATAATCGTACCTATACGGTGCAGATCCATATCAACCAGAAGAACTAGCGCTGTCGTGCTGACGAGCAGGAGCCCGGCAAAAACCCAGACCCCCAATCCCAGGTAAAAGATAACCAAAAGCAAGACGATGAAAGCGATAAAAAGGCTCTCCATGGGTCATGCCTCGGTCGGTGCAGGTTCAGTTACGCCGTCGCGAATGGTCAACACGAGGCTGGTCAAGAGCTGCAAAAGAAAGAGGATTAGCCCCAGCAATATCACACCGTCGATGATCCAGATAGGCGTTTCAGTTAGGGTCGGGCTTACGGTGCCCCGGTTCCAATCTCGCGCAAATGTTCTGAAGATATACCGGGCCAGAAAGGCGGTAATTGCGAAGGTCAGAACGATGCAGAGGATTTCGACCACGATAGCAAGTCTGCCACGCACGAAAGCTTGTAAGATCGAAACTCTGATGTGTTTGCGTGCGCGGAATGTGTTGGCGAGCGACAAGAATGTCATGGCCCCCACAGCATAGCCGACAAATTCATCCATCGAATGGGTTGAGAAATCGAAAAAGCTACGCGCGACGATCTCTACCGAGACATGGCCTACGACATAGAGCAGCAAAAGCCCCGAAGCCCAAATCGCCAAATTGCTGAGCGCATCATTCATTCTGACAAGCCAATTTATCATGATCCTCACCGTACCCTTCGCAGATCAGTGGAAAATGGGCGCCACCGCTGGCGCCCATCCAGACTGTACTTGCTAATCAGTTATCCCGTGCAGCGCGGAAGTCATCCAGTATTTTTTGACCTGCGTCGCCGACCTTTGCGATCCAATCCGCATAAACTGCGTCACCCGCTGCTGAAAGCGCCGCAAGAAAATCCGCAGGGACCGCTGACACCACTGTAATGCCATTAGCGCTCATGTCGGCGTAGTTTTCCTCCACACGGGTTTTAAGTGCGCCCCAGGCCGCTTGGCTAGCAGCCTCAGAAGCCGTCATCAGCGCGGCGCGTTGATCATCAGTTAGCGCATCCCAGGCGTCTTTGTTCACATGTGTCATGTTGAGCGACATAGAGTAATTTACCGCTGAAAAATGGGTCAGCCCCTGATCCCAGAATTTTGCGTTTGTTCCGCCCTCTGCAGAGGTCAACACGGCCTCGATCCCGCCGGTGGCCAGTTGCGGCACGACATCGGCCCAACTCATCTGAATAGCCGCGGCGCCAGCCCCCTGCAGCGTCTGCGTGCCAGAGGCGTCCCAGGCCCGAATTTTCAGCCCGCTCAGCGCTTTTGAAGAATCGACGGACCTCTTGGCCCAGATGCCAGCAGGTGGCCATGGCGATGCATAGAGCAGGATTTGATTGTTTCGCGCGAAGACCTCCTCATAAGCTGGTTTTGCGGTCTCCCATAGCAATTGGGCGTCTTCAGCGCTTCCCACGAGGAAGGGCAGTGACGACAGAAGGAACATTGGTTCGATGCCTGCAACCTGCCCCATCGAGGTGTTCGCGATTGGCAATGCGCCGTCTGCGACCGCATCAAAATGCTCCTTAGACTTATAGCCGATGGAGCCACCGAAATGGTTCGTGATTTCGATGCTGCCACCGGATGCTGTAGCAGCGGTTTCGGTAAAGACTTTCTGCGCCTGACCATGTATGGACGTGTCCTGATATTCGTTGGCCATGTCCCATTTGACTGTGTCGGCACAGGCTGTGCCTGCGGTGAACGCAAGCGCGAATCCGGCCGCGATAATTGATCTATTTTTCATAATGACCTCTCTGTTTGGTTAAGTTTAGACCGGTTATTTCCGGTTTTTGTAGTTGTCTTCGATGAATTTGGATGAGAACTTTCCAGACGCATGATCCTCATCGAGTCTGGTCGGTGCCCTGTTTTGTGGCTGCCCGTACCCACCAGCGCCGGGGGTTTCGATCACGGCGGTCTGATCCGGATTAAGGCGCACGCCGGATGCCTTGGACGGCAGGGCCCTGACCTCGCCATTGTCGCTCTCAAGCCTGAATTGTCCTGCCTGTCCGGGTAATCCGCCAAAGATGCCCCAAGGTTGATGACGAAATCGCTCACCCACGCTGCTGAGTTCGCAACTGTGGCCGATTGGTCGGATTGAGCGGCGCAGCCCCATTCCACCGCGGAATTCTCCCGCGCCGCCTGTGTCTTCAACAAGCGCATAGGCTTCGACCCGCAACGGGTATTCCGTCTCGATGGCTTCGATGGGCAGGTTGGACGTATTGGTGATATTCACCTGGACACCGTCCTTGCCGTCTTTGGTTGCCCGCGCGCCCATCCCGCCGCCCAGAGTTTCGAGATAAACATAGGGTTTTCCCGTCGTCGGATCTGTGCCTGCAAAAACTGCGCTGGTATTGGCGCCATTGGCAGCGCCCGTCACCTGATCTGGCACAGTTTCCGCAAGCGCCCGCATCACAACGTCTACGACCCGCTGACAGGTGTTGGCTCGCATAGCGACGGAGGCCGGTGCCAAACAGTTTACGAAGGATCCCTCTGGAGCGATTATCTCGATCGCATCAAAAATGCCCTGGTTATTATCGACGTCGGGATCCAACAACGCCTTCAGCGAGTAGCATACCGCCGATTGCATTGCGTTGAAGGTAAGGTTGAAATTGCCTGGGACTTGAGGATCAGTGCCGGTGAAATCGAAAATGATGTTTTCCCCAGATTTTCGAATTTCAACGGCTATTCTGATATCAAAGGTGCCTGCTCCGTCATCATCCATGAAGTCTTCGGCCGTGTAGGTCCCGTCAGGCAGAGCGCTGATGGCGGTCCGCATTCGAAGCGTGGTGCGGTCCACAATCTCGGAAAACAATTGCTCAATGAAGCCTGCATCATGCCGTTGCAGCATGTCCCGCAACCGCGCTTCTCCCAGCCGGACGCCTGCAATCTGCGCATTCAGGTCTCCCTTACGTTCCTCTGGTAGGCGCATGTTAAGCAGCAAGAGGCGCATCACATCATCCTGCAATTCGCCCTGGCGATAGAGCCGGATGATAGGAATGCGCAGACCTTCCTTGTAAATTTCGTCAATACCGCCGGTCATCGATCCCGGATAGGCCCCGCCGACATCGGCGTGGTGAACGATATTGGCGACGAAACCCAGCAGTTTATTGCCGTCAAAGATCGGCATAGCGAGATTGATATCGGGCAGATGTGTGCCGCCAGCAACATGCGGATCATTTGCAATGAAGATATCGCCAGGCCAAATGTCCTCGCCGTATTGATCCAGCAGATGGCGCATTAAACCAGCCATGGATGCCAGATGGATCGGCAAGGCCATCTCTGCCTGCGCGATCAATCGTCCTTTGGCATCGGCGATCGCCGTCGAATGGTCGTGTCGCTCCTTAATGTTGGTCGAAAATGCGCTTCGCATGATTGTTATGAAACACTCATCCGCGATGGATTTAAGTCCATTCCAGCCAATTTCCAGTGCAATAGGATCAAGTGGTTTGTTCATGTATCCAACTCCACCATAAGATTTAAGGCTGGGTCAACCGTGGCGGTTGCGCCTGGTGGGATGACCGTTGTAGAATCGAACTGCGCGATGATTGCTGGGCCGCGGATTTTTGTACCGATAGGTAATGTCTCGCGCCGGTAAAGGGTCGCTGGGACAGGCGCCTCTGACGAGAAATAAACCTTGGTGACCCCCTCGGGCTTGACCTCACCTTTAGGAGAAGTCGAAACCTCCGCCGCGCGTTCAGGACGCGCCAGCGCCTTGACCCTTACATTGACAATCTCGACTGCTGCGTCGCGATCAACATGGCCGTAACTGCGCTTATGGGCTTCAAAGAAACTTTCGCGGAGCTTGTCGACACTCGGCTTGCCATCTGCGGCAACCGGAAGCTCATAGTTCTGACCCAGATATCGCATGTCGAAACTGACAAGGATGCGTGGCTCTGAGGCATCAGAAGCCTCTTGCGATAGCCAGTGTTGCGCTTGTCGGGTCAGGTCATCGGCAACCTTTGAGACGGTGCATAGGTCTGAACTGAGCGGCACACGACAGGTGGCAACAAAGTTTTCCTGAAGGTCTGCTTCAATTAGGCCATCAGCGCAAAGTATTCCCGGAGCGCGTGGCACTAAAATGCGAGTGATCCCCAAGGATTTGGCTACATCGGCAGCATGCAAACCGCCCGCGCCGCCAAACGGCATCAAGATGAAATTGCGCGGGTCATGCCCACGTTCCGTGGATACCGCGCGAATGGCACGGGTCATGTTTGAACTGACAATCCCTGCAATCCCGAGCGCTGTTTCGACCAACCCAAGGCCCAATTTATCGGCAAGTGTGGCAACTGCAGCTTCCGCCTTTGCCTTGTGGATCAATAGGCCACCGCCGGCCAGTTCAACTGGCAGCCGCCCCAAAACTACATTCGCATCTGAGACCGTTGGGTCTATTCCGCCTTTGCTATAGCAAGCCGGCCCTGGCACTGCACCGGCACTTTGTGGGCCCACTTTCAGCAACCCATCTGCGCCGATGTGCGCAATGGACCCGCCACCGGCACCCACCGTGTGAATATCTACCATTGGTAAACGAATACGGAACCCAGCAATGTCCCGTAAATTCGTGATGGAGGTTTCACCACCCCGGATCATGCAGACATCCGTGCTGGTCCCGCCCATATCAAGCGTCAGAACATCACCGATTCCTGACGCCTTTCCTGCGGCGGCAGCACCAACTGCACCCGCGGCAGGTCCTGAAAGCGCTGTCCGCACTGGATAGGCAGTCGCATGATCAACGGCCATTAAGCCGCCACTCGATTGAAAGATCCCAAATTTCGCATTCGGAGCGATTTCAGTAATGCTGTCCCGCAGAATTCCAAGATAACGCGAAACTTCGGGCTGCAGAAATGCGTTGATCAGCGTGGTTGAAAACCGTTCGTATTCGCGAAATTCGGGCTGGACATCGCTTGAAGCAGACACGAATAAATCCGGACGCGCTGCGCGTACCGCCTCGGCTATCCTACGTTCATGGGATGGGTTGAGGTAAGAAAAGAGGCAGCAAACCGCCAGGCCTGATATTTCTGGATGCGACGAAAGTTCATCGACAAACTCTGCAATCGCCACTTCGGTCAGCGGTGTCACAATTTCGCCCTTTGATCCGATGCGTTCAGAAATCTCAAACCGATACATTCGTGGCGCCAAAGCTGATGGCGCATCAGTTTGTAGATCATAGATCTTCGGGCGCACCTGCCGTCCGATCTCTACCAGATCGCGAAAGCCCTTGGTTGTCACCATTCCAACAGCAGCGCCCTTGCGCTGCAATAGCGCGTTTGTGGCAACCGTGGTGCCATGGGCAATCCGGGCAACATCCTCACCCCTGATCCCGCTTTTTTCAAAGAGCTCCGTAAGCCCCTCAATAATCGCGCGCGACGGATCTTGTGGGGATGATGGGCGCTTGTGAATAGCGGTTTTGCCCGTCACCGTATTGCGCGCCGAAAAGTCAGAGAAAGTGCCTCCAACATCTACTCCGATGATCCAATCTGGCATAGTTCCCCACAAGGTTTTAATGGTCATTTCAGAATACAAAATGGATACTGAAAGTCAAGACTTTACTTAGATGCTTAGAAATAATACACTTTTTGTGATATGGCTTGAGGAGAGGGCATGACAGATCGGGATGGTACTCATGTGGAAAAATGGATTCGCGAGGCGATCCTCCGGCTGAAATTTCGCCCCGGACAGGTTCTGGACGAAGCCCGTCTTTCTGAAGAACTCATGGTATCTCGGACGCCTGTACGGGAGGCAATAATCAAGTTAATTGCCGACGGTCTCGTCATACGTGACGGACGAAAGGCAAAAGTCACACCGCTGGATTTCGACGAAGTTCCAAAACTCTTCGACGCACTTCTGATCTCCAGCCGTATGGTGCACCGCCTTGCTGCGGAATTTCGGACTGATGCGAATTTGGACGAAATCAATCACACCTTGCTGGAATTCGAACGTTCCGTTGCAAGTGGGGGTGGCGTGGATCGATCTGAAGCCAATCTGCTGTTTCATCAAGCCATAGCCCGAGCAGCTAACAATCGTTATTTTTCAGACTTTTATGATCAAGCCTTAATTGGAACCATTCGTATGGCTCGCGCCTGTTTCGCCAATTCGGGCCAGAGTGAGACTCCAGATGATCTGGCCAGACACCTTGCCGAGACGCAACGCCAGCATCGTGCCATACAAACAGCGATCCAAGAACAAAATGTCGAAGCTGCGGACCAAATGGCGGTGGAGCATTATCATTTGACAAAGCTTCGCCTAAAAACTGTTCTATTCCGTGGAGCCGAGGTTTTTGATGGCTTGCCCAATCTTTCGATAGCCGCTGATCGCTGGGAGTTCTCATGAGCTCGACTGTCTTTTTGTGACTGAGTGCATTCTTAATAACCTTATGAACACTTTTTTAAATTAAGTAGTTCAATGCGTTTTGCATTTAGATGTGATGGTCCTTTATTCAGAGTTTTTCATTTGACGATATCTTAGCTAAACCTACTTTTTGATTGTTGTGACGAGCACTGGAACAACAGTTGGGTATAGGCCGCGGGATAATCCTGCGGCCTTTCTGTTTTATGACTTTCTTTTTAAGTGGGCGAGATTAGTTGGTCTGTCGGTGGTCTCGTGATTTCCACCACAAACTTGGCCGCAGTGTGAAACGTCACGACTGCAGTCTTTTTCCGATAAAGTCTACTAAGGCTGATCTTCCGCTGTGTCCCAGACCCTCATCTAGATCTGCAATGTACTCTTCGCAAACTGTTATATTTAGATCGTGATAGATCTCACGCAGCATCGCTTGGGTGTACATATGTTCAGGGTTCGGTGGTCCACCTGTCCCAAATGTTACTTGTTGTGGTGTGTATCCGTGGAGAAGCAGTGTCCCGCCTGGTTTTGTAGCGGTACTTAGTCCTTGCAAGACTGAGCGCATGTGTGAAGGTGGGACAAACTGAATAAATATTGCGACGACATTGTCGTATTGTTGTGAAGACCAATCCCGATCAAAAATATCTTCGAAGAGATAATTCACCGAGACGTTATGTTCTTCCGCAAGTGCTTTTGCTTTAGCCAAGCCCACCGTGGAATAATCCGTTGCCGTCACGTCAAAGCCACGACTGGCCAGATAGACAGAGTTTCGTCCTTCCCCGTCTGCAACGACAAGAGTTTGTCCTTTGGGCGCGAGATGGTGTTCGAGTTTGACTAATGCATCTGCGGGCTTTTTCCCGAAGATATACTCATCTCTCTCATATCTTTTATCCCAGGGATTCATCAGCCTATTCTCCAGTAATCATTTTTAACATTTCAATTTTATTTTTCTTTATGGACGACAATAAGAAGGAGGGTCTTTGATGACATGTGGCTATCCCATAAGTAGGTGCTATCCCGCATATTGCCATCTACGCAAAACGATCATCATGTTTGTTTTTCGCGCTTCTTTTAAAAGTAGGTTTTCCAAGTCAGGTTGAGCCACATCGAAGTCTTCTTCAAAGTTACACTGTTCACATTTAATTGTAGAACTACTGATTGTGGTGTTGTTTGAGCCGCATTCTGGGCAGACTGCAAGAACATCGTCGTTGAACATAAGTATTCTCCTCTAGTAGCTTGCGATATTGAAAATACGCATACTCTTTTAAATCACTTAGTGCGCAGGTCATCACCGGCCCGACATTTGACCAATGTCAACGATTTCAGAGCAATTCTGATGCATAAAGCTTGATGCAGTGACACAGTAGTGAAGTTACAAATTATTTTAGTTAATTAGAGGATCACCCAGGCCAAAAATGCTAACGCAATAAAACCGCATATGACTAACAATACGGGTGCGACGACACTTGGCGCTGTTTCGTTCACACTCTCATCTATCTGTTCTATGTGCTCAGCTTGGGTTTCAGCTGTTTTGATCGAACCCGTATCTTCCTGATCAGACGAGTTGGCAGTTTCGAGAAGTGCGATAAGTTCA